>Ga0209941_1000228_pt1 | contig 94984 bp, 87 predicted proteins | sample ThiBiot_300_plan_FD_183945 | JGI IMG/M metagenome (GOLD analysis project Ga0209941, IMG submission 183945) | Wastewater bioreactor microbial communities from Cape Town, South Africa - Thiocy_solids_1 (SPAdes) | ecosystem: Engineered > Bioremediation > Thiocyanate > Unclassified | place: South...
TGATTATATTAATCCCAATGATATAGCCTCAATTGAGGTACTGAAGGATGCGTCTTCTACTGCCATTTATGGCGCCCGTGGCGCCAACGGTGTAATACTTGTTACAACCAAAAGGGGTTCAACCGGAGGTGGCAGATTAACCTATGATGGAGATTTTAGTATTGGTGTTGCACCAAAAAAACTGGCTGTTCTGAATGCAAAGGAGTTTTTGGAAACAGAAGAAATTGCCTACGCCAACGCTCAGAAGTACGATCCTGTTGGTTGGGCGTCTGGGACCAAATATGTTGACCCCCGCACAAAGAGAACCAACCCCTTGTTATTTGATGCCAGCGGCAATCCACTTTACGAAACAGACTGGCAGGCGGAAACTTTCAGAAAAGCGTTCACACAAAACCATCAATTGGCTTTTACCGGTGGCAATGAAAAAGGGAGTTATGGTGCTTATTTAAATAATCGCACAGAAAACGGTATCGTAAAAGGCTCATGGATAAAGCGGTATGCTGCTCGTTTCGTTTTCGACTCGCAAATTAAGGATTGGCTTAAAGTGGGAGGCAATCTGGGCTATACCGATCAAACAGATAGACAAATTGACGTTTTAGGAGGTGGCGGTATCACTGTAATGAGGCAGGTACTGGAAGCATTACCTTTTATTCCGGTTAAATATGATAATGGCGCCTGGGGACGCAACAGGGATTATCCGGGTATGGAAGGGGGTGATAGTCCGTTACGGGTAATTGAAGAGCGCACTTATCTGCTCCGCACGCAAAACATGCTGGGGAATATCTATGCGAACATCAGACTGATGGACGGGTTAGACTTTAGAACTACACTTGGAACAAACATTATCAATCAGCGGCTTGATAATTACAATGGTATAGACCTGCAATATATCTCTTCTACGGGGAATGCGGTAGTCAATAACAACCGGTTTAACTCATGGCAGTTTGAAAATTATCTAACTTATAACAAAGGGTTTGGTATTCATTCTATAAACGCCCTGGCAGGTTTGGCATGGCAGCACGTTGACAGATTTGAGGCAATTGCCCGTAGCCAAACCTATATAGACAACTTTTACAATGTAAATAATCTTGGCGCCGGTGCTGTTATTCAGGCGCCAGGTTCTTTTGCCAACGCATATGGAATCAACTCCTACTTTGGAAGAATAAATTACACTCTTTTAAACAAATACCTGGTAACCTTTACGGGCCGCCAGGACGGCTCCTCAAAATTTGGTTCCGATAGTCGCTATGCATTCTTCCCGTCTGCCGCATTGGCGTGGAAGGTTACAGAAGAAAAATTTATGGAGGATGTGGTTGCGATTTCCAATTTGAAGGTTAGAGGTAGTTATGGAGAAACCGGAAACTCCGAAATAAATGCCTATCAGGCAGATGAAATAATGGGTAACTACGAGGTTATTTTCGGTGGCAGGAGGGAAATTGGAATAGGCACCTCCCGCATGGGAAACCCAGGATTGAAATGGGAAAAAGTGCGGCAATTTGATTTTGGTGTGGAACTGGGTTTATTCAAAAACAGAGTAAATGTTGAATTTGATTGGTATCGTAAAAGAGCCACTGATATGTTGTTGAGCGCCCCTGTGCCCAGTAGCAGTGGCTATACCCAGGTGTCGCGCAATATAGGGAGTATGGAAAATAAAGGTATAGAGATAGCGATTAATACAATAAATATCAAAAATGCCAATTTTAGCTGGAGTTCTCTTTTTAACATCTCTATCAATAAAAACAAGGTGTTGGCGTTAACCGGAGGAAGTGATATTTATTCGGGGGCTACCGTTATTCGTGTAGGCGAACCAGTAGGATCTTTTTTTGGCAGAGTGCATATGGGTACCTGGGGCTCGGATGAAGCTGCAGAAGCAGCTGTGTATAACATGCGTCCCGGTGATGTGAAGTATATGGACTTGAATAAGGATAACGTTATCAATGATAACGACAGAACCATTATAGGAAAGGGTATACCAGATGGTTTTGGAAGCTTTATCAATACATTACAATATAAAAACTGGTCTTTATTGGTTGATCTGCAGTTTATGTACGGAAACGATGTACTGGACAGAAGTATACACTCTGCGGAAGACCGCCAGGGGATTGCCAACAGCTATAAAACAGTATTGAATGCCTGGACAGAAACCAATCAGAATACTCCTATCGCGCAGCTACGACCTATCAATGCATATTATACTACAAATAACGATAGCCATAAAATAACAGATGCTTCTTTTATCCGTGGCCGGAATCTGCTGTTGTCTTATATGTTTAATTCGCAAACAGTTTCGCGTTTGAAACTGGATCGTTTAAGACTATTTGCGTCTGTTCAGAACTTTTTCGTTTCAACAAAGTATTCAGGATACGATCCGGAAGTTTCCAACTCAGGTTCTCCTTTCGATCAGGGGTTTGGTTTGTACGATTATCCCAAACCAAGAGTTTTTATGATAGGTATTAATGTGGGTTTATAAATAATTGAATACTTAAATTATCAGAAAATGAAAAAAAATATCAATAAATATCTGCTGATTTTGGCTGTCAGTTTTAGTCTTATAATAACAGGGTGCTCTAAATTCCTGGATGAATCGGACCCGTCTAATTTTTCTACAGGGAGTTATTTTACAAAGCCTGAACATGCAAAAAGTTCGGTAAACGCTATTTATGCCAGTATGCGTGATCCATTTAACAGTGGTTTTGGGGGAGGCGCCTGGATGATGCTGGAGTTTGCTACGGGGTTAGCCGGTACCGACCTTGGTCAGGCAGTAAACAGCTATTTTGTAAAAGATCTCACAAACACAGCTGACAATGGATACGGGGTAACCATTTGGAACTCCTACTACAGAGGTATTGCCAATGCCAACACATCCATTAAGTTTATACCTGGCATTACTATGGATGAAACGCTAAAGAAAAAGTTGCTGGGAGAAGCCTATTTCTTAAGAGCATGGTATTATTTTAACCTGGTTCAGATATTCGGAAATATACCACTGGTTACAGAGCCGGTTAATTTACAGTCGGAACAGCTCAGACCTGGCCAGGTAGCTGCAGAAGAAGTGTATAATTTAATACTGAGTGATTTGCAAATAGCGGAGCAGTCGGGTCTCGACTGGAAAGATGAAACCGGGCGCGTAAGTATGGGTGCTGTCAAGTCTCTTTTGGCAAAAGTATACCTTACCATGGCGGGTTATCCTTTACAAAAAGGCAATTCACATTACACATTGGCCGCTGAAAAGGCAAAAGAAGTAATTGAATCTGGAAAGTTTAAACTCTTTGACAGCTATGCGTCTTTCCGTGATCCGGCAATGAAGAACAAAGAAGAAAATATCTTTATGATACAGTACCTGGCCGGTACCTTGTCCAGCAATTGGCAGGTATCTATCGTACCGTATAATAAAAATATCTCCAAGTATTCAGATGAAACCGGTGGTATATATTCCACTACCGCTTTTGCTCAATCATTTCAAACCAATGATTTAAGGGCTAAGGAAAAACAATTTTTTTATACCAATTACACCAACCAGGATAACCGCAATTTGACGGTAGAACTGGGTGGATTTTTTATTTACAAGTATTTTGATAATGAGGCGCATTTAAATACTGCCAGCAGCGGAATGAACTGGCCGGTTCTTCGTTATGCGGATGTATTATTGATATTTGCTGAAGCATCTAATAAAGTAAATGGCCCTGGCACGGAAGTATACAGCGCCGTAAATGCAATTCGCCGTAGAGCTGAATTGCCTGACCTCGCCGGATTAAGTCAAAGCCAGTTGGAAGAAGCAATATGGAAAGAGAGATGGTATGAACTCTGTTTCGAGAATATTACCTGGTTTGATATGGTACGACTGCGCAAAGCCTTTAATACCACTACTAAACAATTTGATGATTATGTAGGCCATCAATTTTCATACGGGCCCACTTTAAAAGACCGTGAGCTATTGTTTCCAATTCCTACCCCTGAAGTTTTAAATGGTAAACTTGTGCAAAATAAGGGGTATTAGTCAGTTGGGTTTAATACGATGATGCCGTGTCAAAAAAAGTATACCCTCCCGTATACTTTATATCAGGGGCCTACCGGGCTATGAATCCGGCGCCGGGTCAAAATCCGGGATGGGAATAGATGAGTTTTTGGTGAGAGGAGAGAGGTGAATGGTGAGAGGAGAGAGGTGAAAGGTGAATGGTGCGAAGATGGAGGTGAGACAATGGTACTTTGGGGCCGGAAGAATTACGAATGAAAATTTTTCAATTACTTCATCCCGGCAAAAAAAACAATCGGTGCATTATGATTACCTTAGCAATAGTAACCATCACAGCGGGTGGTTACTATTTTCTTAAAAATCAATAAAATCAAATGAAAAGAATTGTTTTAACCGTGCTTGTTTGTTTTTGCATCCAGTTTGTTTTTGCCCAAAAAAATACGCCGGTAGTTGTTGCCACCTACAATATCCGCTATGATAATCCCGACGATGGATTAGATGCCTGGCCGAATAGAAAGGAGAACGTAAAAGCCCTGATCCGCTTCCACGAGTTTGATATTTTTGGTACACAGGAAGGATTGATAGATCAGATTAAAGGTATTGCAGAACTTAGCGAATTTGCCTATACCGGAAAGGGCAGGGATGATGGCAAAGAAGCTGGCGAATATTCTGCAATATTTTACAAAAAAGACAGGTTTAAACTGCTTGCTTCCGGTGATTTCTGGCTGAGTGAAACGCCTGATAAACCTGGCAAAGGCTGGGATGCCAAATGCTGTAACCGCATTTGTTCCTGGGGGAAATTCCAGGATATGAAAACCAAAAAATCATTTTATTTCTTCAGCGTTCATTTCGATCACGAAGGAATTATAGCCCGAAAGGAATCGGGCAAACTGATGGTTGAAAAAATTCAGGAGATTGCAAAAAATGTACCGGTGATATGTGTGGGCGATTTTAACTCCACTCCCGAAACCGGGCAAATACAATTCATGCAAACCATACTGAATGATTCCTATAATGTAACGCAGGAACCTCCTTATGGTCCTGTTGGAACATTCAATTCTTTCAGGTTTACCGCACCCCTGAAGAACCGAATTGATTATATTTTTGTGAGCAAGGGTATAAAAGTATTGAAGTATGGCGTGCTTACAGATGCCAAAGATCAGCGCTACCCTTCCGATCATCAACCGGTGATGATCAAAGCGGTGATCAATTAATAAAATATTTGAGTATCGCTTCTGCGATCAATGCATGCCCTTTTTCATTGTGGGGTTTGATATTTAATAGAGTATCGCGTATGCTGTGCCGGGCGTCCTCGCCCGGCACTTGTTTATTATCGCCTCCCGGCGATTGTAATTTAAACCTTATCTTAGAACCTGCTTATATTTAGTTTTACAGATTTTGTATAAGCCGGAAGCTGCCATGAAAAACCGGAGGATGAACGGATTGCGACGCAACGATGCTGCCATGAAACATGTGGCCGGTACCTGTAAATGAATCTTTTGAAAATGAAAACCATATTCCAACTATCCTTTTGGGCACTCATCTTTTCCTTTTCTGCGAATGCACATGCAGAACAAGCGCCGGCGGCTGAAAGAGACACTTCGGCAATACACACCATTATTGTAGTATTTGATGGTTTGCGGCCGGATTATATAAAACCGGAATGGATGCCGAATTTGTACGCTTTCAGTAAATTGGCGGCTTATGGCAAAGATAACCATAGTGTGTTCCCCACCGTTACAAGGGTAAATGCCGCTTCTTACGCTACTGGTTCCTACCCTGCAGCGCATGGTTTAATGGGCAATGCAATATATCTGCCGGCAGTAAACGCCCGGAAAAGTATGAGTACCGGAAATGCAGGTAATCTCAGGCATATTATGGATACTACTTCCGGCAAATTGCTTACTGCTCCCTCACTTGGGGAGGTGCTCAGGGCCCACGGTGAAAAGATGTTCGTATACAGTTCCGGTACAACAGGGCAGGCGTTCCTGCAAAATCATACGGTTAACGGTGCTGTAATCAATCCCGATCTGGTACTCCCCGAATCTTTTAAAGCGGAACTTACCGCTTCGGTAGGAGCGCCACCGGCAGATGCCACACCCAATACCGCAAGGCATCAATGGATCACAGATGCCCTGTGCAGGTATACACTGGCGGCCGACGGACCCCTGGTAAGCGCCATTTGGTTCAGCGATCCCGACGGCACAGCGCATGAACATGGCATTGGTGTACCCATTACCATACAGGCATTAAAATCGGTAGATGCCCAGTTGGGCAGAATATTAGATACTGTGCGGGCGAGGGGATTGGAGCGTGTTTTTAATATAATTGTTACTGCCGATCATGGGTTTGTTACCCACACCGGAAAAGAGGGGCTTACAGATTTTTTAATACAAAAAAGACTCAAAAAGAGTAAAGATTCCGACGATATCGTATTAGCCGATGGCGCCCTGTACATAAAAGATCACAACCCGGCACTTGTTCAAAAAGTTGTTGAAGCGCTGCAGGAACAGGAATGGGTAGGCGCTATTTTTACAAGAGCTGCTAAACCGGGGTCAATGAAAGGCAAAATAAAAGGTACCCTGTCTTTTGAATCCATTCACTGGAATCACCCTCAGCGGGCTGCTGATATTTTGGTTGCCGAAAACTGGAACAACAACAAAAACAGTTTGGGATATGCGGGAACAGATTTTGCCCGGGGCGTGGCAGGGCATGGCGGTTCAAGTTCCTGGGAAATACATATTCCGTTAATTGCATACGGACCATCCTTTAAGCCATCTTTTGAAAGCAATTTGCCTACTTCAAATATTGATATTGCACCTACTGTTTTACACATTCATCATATAGCGGCGCCTGCGCAAATGCAGGGTAGGGTAATGTATGAATTGCTTCGGCATAACAATATAAAACCACTGACGCCTAAAAAAGAAAACATTTTCTCCGAAGCGAAATTGAAGCAGGGCGGAAAATATAAATTAACGCTGGAAAGAACGGTTTTGGGTAAATACAGTTATATCAATTATGTTAGCGCAACAAGAACGCCTTAATAAAAAACAGCCCGTTGATTGTACCATAACAATAATACTTAATCAAACTACGCATGAACCAAAGCAGTTTAAAATTCTTTTACAGTATTGTGGTTGCAATATTTTGTTTAACCAATGCTGCAGCCCAGCAGCAAAAATACACTCCGCCGGCCCTCAGTAATTCCAATTCCTGGTCAATCATTATGCTCCCCGATCCGCAAACCTACCAGAAGTTTGAGCGCAACCAGCCACTCTTTGAACTTATGACAGCATGGGTAAGCGAAAATATCGGCAGGCTAAACATAAAGCTCGTAATGTGTACCGGGGATCTTGTAGAACAGAATGAAATGATCAATCCTGACGGTGAAACGGTTAACCAACCCAGCAAAAAACAATGGGCTGCCGTGGCCCATGCATTTAACAGGCTGGATGGTAAAGTGCCTTATGTGCTTGCTGCAGGTAATCACGATTATGGTTATAGCAATATAAGCGTACGGCGTTCGAATTATAACACTTATTTTCCTGTTGACAAGAATTTTAAAACGCAAAAATTAATCCGTGAAGCCGGGCTGAATGCGGAGGGCATTCCCACCATGGAAAACGCCGCTTTCGAATTCACCTCTCCCCAGGGCAGGAAGTTTTTATTGCTCACGCTTGAATTTGCCCCACGGGATACCATCATTGCATGGGCGAAAAAGGTAACCGGGCAGGAAGCGTATAAAAACCATACCGCTATCATTCTTACCCATTCCTATCTCAATTCGGCTAACGAGCAAATTGAAAAAGAGAATTACAATATTACAGATGGCAATTACGGGGCAGCCATCTGGCGCAAGCTGGTGCAACCTTCCACCAATATTCAACTGGTATTTTCGGGGCATATAGGAAAACCCGATAATGCCAGGGGACATGTGGGATTCAGGACAGACAAAAATGCGGCCGGAAAAAAGGTAAACCAGATGGTATTTAATGCGCAGGCAATGGGCGGCGGCTGGTATGGAAACGGGGGTGATGGCTGGCTGCGGATACTCGAATTTTTGCCCGATGGCAAAACAGTTAAGGTAAAAACATTTTCCCCCTTTTTTGCCATATCACCCACTACACAGCAGTTTGCCTGGCGTACTGCGCCTTATGATGAGTTTGTATTCCAATTGGATTGATGTAGCAGGCAGCCATAATATATTGTGTTCAACGCTTTTTCCAGCACATAGGATCTCCTGCGTTTCCTATTGTGTTCCTATGTTCCTGCTGTGTCTATGTGTTTTGTTCTTATTACCACATAGGATCATAGGGCATGCAGGTGCACATAGTTTGTTTACTCTATTGTGTTCCTATGCTCCTGCTGTGTCTATGTGTTTGGTTCTTATTACCACATAGGATCATAGGGCATGCAGGTGCACATAGTTTGTTTACTTTATTGTGTTCCTATGTTCCTGCTGTGTCTATGTGTTTAATGTATTTGTGTTCAATGCTATTTAACACATGGGATCACAGGGGTATAGTTTTTCTGCATGGGATGATGCCAAGCGATGAAAACAAAAATTTTTGTAATGAGCCCCAGCGTATTGTCAAACATGAGAATTTCTTTTCCTTCGTATCTTTGCGCCATGCTGAAAGATAAGATAAAGCAACTCGCATCACAATACGGTCCGGATTTAATTAAGATACGCCATCATTTACATGCCAATCCCGAATTGAGTTACAAAGAATTTGAAACCTCAAAACTGGTGCAGCAGCAATTGGATGATTTGAACATTCCTTACGCTATAAAAGCTACTACCGGCGTAATTGGTTTACTTAAAGGGAAGAACCCGGATAAAAGAGTCATTGCGCTCCGGGCGGATATGGATGCACTGCCTATTACAGAAGAAAACGATGTTCCCTATAAATCAAAGAATGAGGGTATAATGCACGCCTGCGGGCATGATGTGCATACCACCTGCCTTTTGGGCGCTGCACGCATATTGAAAGAATTAAAAGAAGAGTGGGAGGGTACCGTTAAACTCATTTTTCAGCCTGGTGAAGAAAAAAATCCGGGTGGCGCCAGTCTTTTGATCAAAGAAGGCGCCCTGGAAAACCCGCGCCCATCCGCTATTTTAGGACTGCATGTGCATCCCCAGCTTGAAACAGGAAAATTTCGTTTCAGGGGCGGAAAGATCATGGCCAGCGCCGATGAAATTTACATTACCATAAAAAGCAAAGGAGGCCATGCCGCAGCACCGCAGGAAACCGCGGATACGATACTGATCGCTTCACAACTGATCGTAGCCTTGCAGCAGATCGTTAGCCGCAACCGCAACCCCTTCTCACCCTCGGTGTTATCCATTACTTCTTTTCATGGGGGATATACTACCAATGTAATACCCAGCGAAGTAAAGCTGATGGGAACTTTCAGGGCGATGGATGAAATATGGCGCTTTAAAGCGCATGACCTTATACGTAAGTTATCTACCGAACTGGTACACAGCATGGGAGCCGAAATTGATCTGCTCATAGATGTGGGATATCCTACGGTTTATAACAATGAACATCTGAATAGTATAGCTGAAGCCGCTGCCGCTGCATATGCAGGTGCTGAAAATGTGGAAGAATCGGAACTGCGTATGGGAGCTGAAGATTTTGGTTATTACTCGCAGGTAATACCCGGTTGTTTTTATCGTTTGGGAGCCGGTAACATTTCAAAAGGAATTATTTCAGGTGTGCATACACCCACTTTTAATATTGATGAAGAGGCAATACCGCTGGGAGCCGGAATGATGGCCTGGCTTGGCGCTACGGTTAATATGTAATGCAAAGGGGGGGTGTAATACCCCATTAAATATTGCCCGTAATTTATATTTCCTTAACCGATTTTTTATACACTTCCAGTGCCCTCTTTCGTGCAAATTCATGCGCTACGATTGGAGGCAGATAACCAGGTTTGAAATCTTTTATCCATGTTTTAATATAAGCCAGTTGCGGGTCAAACTTTTGGGCTTGTGCTGCCGGATTAAATATCCGGAAATATGGTGCCGCATCGCACCCGCTGCCTGCCGACCATTGCCAGTTACCGTTATTTGAAGCAAGTTCATAGTCTATCAGTTTCTCAGCAAAATACGCCTCGCCCCAGCGCCAGTCAATGAGCAGATGTTTGGTTAAAAAACCGGCCGCAATCATCCGAACCCTGTTGTGCATCCAGCCGGTAGCATTCAATTGGCGCATACCTGCATCTACAAGGGCATAACCCGTTTTGCCTTTGCACCAAAGTTCAAATTCTGCTTCATTGTTTCTCCATTGTATATGGTCATATTTCTTTTTAAAGCTCCTCTGTACAACATAGGGAAAATGAAAAAGGATCATCATGAAAAATTCTCTCCAAATCAGTTCGTTCAGCCATTGTTCGCTGACCCGGCTGGCAAGTTGCACCAGTTGGCGTATACCTACCGTTCCAAAGCGCAAATGAATGCCGGCGAAACTGGTTCCGTTAACCGAAGGTATATCGCGGGTTTTGTGATAAGTTGCTATCGTGGATTCCTGTATATTCAAAACAGGGATGTGAATGTTTACTTTTTGAAATCCGATTTCTTTTAAAGACGGGATGGCGAGTGGCTTGGTTTTTACAAACTGGTGTGCGTATTTGTTGCTTTGATAAATAATGCTTTTTTGTTCCGCATATTTCTGTTTCCACTTTTTTGAATAGGGCGTAAAAATCGTGTACGGTGTACCGTCGGATTTCATTACTTCCGATCTTTCAAAAATTACCTGGTCTTTATATGTATGGAAGGGAACATTCTTTTGAAACAGAAATTGTTTTATTCCTGCATCTCTTTTAATGGCATACGGCTCATAATCATGGCTGGCAAATACTTCTCTGACATCAAATGCTGAACAAATTTTTTCAAAAGCGTGCAAGGGTTCGTCATGCAGTACCAGCAGGGACGTGCCGTATTCTGTTAATACAGCGTTTATTTGCTCAAGGGTTTGGTGTATGAATGCAACGCGCCTGTCTTTTTTATCAGAAAGATGATTGAGGATATGGGTATCAAAAATAAACACGGGCAATACAGGGAATGAGCTCTTTAAGGCATGATACAGCGCCCTGTTGTCATTCAGCCGTAAATCCCTTCGCAGCCAGCATATATTGATTGGAGTTTTAATACCGTCCGGGAGAGCACTATTTATCATGCACAACTTTTTGGGGCTTTAATGCATGCAGTATACAACTTACCAATAGTATACCTGATGCAATAAAAGCGGTTTGCACTACCGGTTTGCTGCTGCTCTGGTTATTTATTGCAATGGCTGCCAGTGCCCATACGCCCACCAAAGCATATTCCCACATCCTTCGGCTCCACGTCATAAAAAGATTAATGATCACGGCGGCACATATCATGATAATAGCCCAGTTAACTTCCGTAATTCCGAAGCCATTCCATTTTATTTTGATTAAGTAAGCAGCGATATTGGCGATCAATGCAACGGTGATCCACCCGGAGTATAAAGAAAAAGGTAACCAGACGAACAATGATTTTTTAAACGTGCTCCGTTCCCTTTTCACGTTCGTTACAATAACGATTCTAAATAAAGCTACCAGGAGTATGATCATGATCAATACGGATAATCCGGTATAGTCATAGAGCCATGCAAAAATCCAAAAGCAGTTAGCCATGCAGGAAATAACAAACCACCAGTCAATTTGAGTAACAAAACCGGTGTCGGTTGATTTTTTTTTGAAGGTGCCGGCAAGCCCATAAATAACAAAGGCAAGTAAGGCAAGGTATATCAGGCCCCATATCGAAAACGCATATCCGGCAGGCGTAAAGTGATTTTGATAGCGGTCCGATACATCCTTCATCGTGTTATTATTAACTATACCCGTATTGGAAAGGTAATTAATGAATATGGTGACAATAAGTGCTGCGGCGTTGCATATGCTTAATTGTTTTGCAGTCATATGTTTTTCATTTTAACCGTTCTGTAATTGGTTTCTTCTGCGCCTTCTTCGTTTTTCTTTTCCAGCCGTATGTAAAAAAGCAGGTAAACCAGCATGAGCTCCAATCCAAAAAAAGCATCTTCTAAAGGTATAGTAAAGACACGAAGGCCCAGGTTTTCTGAATCATTATAGCGTACAACGGGCTCTTCTAATCCAGTTCCGGTAAGAATTCCATTAACTACAAAAAACGGAATTAAAAGGATTGTATATACGCTTACGGCTTTTCCAAACCAGGTAACCCTGCATACGAACTTTAAAAGGATACAAATAAATGCTGTGCTTATAAAAGTAACAAAAGTGTACAATTTATCCTTAAATATATACGCTGCTACTACCAGGAACAGTGAGAAAAATATACAGAAAAAGAATTCTACTTTCTTGTTCCAGGCAAGATTATAAAATCGGTTAAAGCAATAATAGGTAAATACACAGGAGAAAGGAATACAGATAAAAAAAAGCATTTCTTCAAGAGGCAGTTTTAAAAGAAATATTCCTGTAACATACCGCGGATTAAAATCCCAAACCCCGTAATGTGTAAAAATAACGTCCCATACTATAAAAATTATAGATACGGGAATACTGGCATAAAAAAAGGCTTTCCAGTTTTTATAGAATTTTATTCTCGGGTGAAAGGAAAACAGCAGGGGTATAATAACCGAGAAGAAATTAACCAGCAGGTAAAGAGATTTCATGATGCACTTTTTGTTTTGGAACTCCGGAAGTATTTAAATGGTATGAACAGCATCCCAAAACTTTCCCCGTCTTCTTTACCCAGGTGCTTGTGGTGCATTTTATGGGCTCTGCGTATTGCCCTTAAATAAGAATTATCGGTATTCCGGAAAATTTTAAAACGTTGGTGAATAAAAACGTCATGAACCAGGAAATAGGCCATGCCATATAAACTAATGCCAAGTCCGCACCAGAAAAGAAAGTTAAAATGATATATAACACCCCAAAAAAGGCCGGCTATGCCCGGTAATGCAAAGATGAGGAAGAAGAAATCATTGTGTTCAAAAAAGCCCGATGATTCTTTTTTATGATGATCCTTGTGTAAACTCCATAGGAATTTGTGCATAATGTATTTATGGGTAAACCATGCAACGGTTTCCATACCGGAAAAGGCAATCACAACCATCAGTATTTTAGCGATTACTGTTTCCATGATTCGTAAATAATTTGTTTAAAACGTTCTTTCTGTACGCAAAGATATTTTCAATTTGTTTTCTCACTGTCAGCAGATGAGCTATTCGGCCCAGTATTCCAAAAGGTAAACTATACTTGATTTCATCTGTCATTAGTATGCCATTCTCCTGTTTAATAAAGGTATGTGTATGTTCCCAGCAAGTATACGGTCCCCTTAGTTGTTTGTCGGTGAACATCATCGGTTTTCTAACCTGGCATATTTCAGTTGTCCAGCGCAGCATAATACCAAAAAAAGGCCTTATCGTATAATCAATAATCATTCCTTCGTAAATCCCGTTATGCGTGGGAACGGTTAGCATTTTAAAGTGAAGTTCGGGAGGTGTTATCACTGCAAGGTTTTGGGGCGATGAAAAGAAATCCCACGCAGTGCCGATGTCTACAGGCAAAAACTGTTCTGTTCTATAAATAAATGGATTCATTGTTTAACGCTTTAGCAAGCTATTCAGGTTGGGGTTAGCAATATCGGCGCTTACAGCCGGTATAAGTTCATAATCCGCTTTATATCCAATGCATTTTATATTGTAGCATGCTATTAAGCAATATGCCAATTTTTTTTCCATTATTAATTCTTATCCTTTCCGTGAATATCTTTTGAGGGGGCAATTTTTTTATTTTATTAAATAATGACCGGTAATATACATATGCGAGGTAAACGCCGCCCCTGGAGGAAGCGGGGAGTTTTTTAATGCCGGTTAAGGCTATTTTAAAATCCTGCTCAATTTCTCTTTCAATTTGTTTTTTTTGGGTTCCGCTAAAGGCTGTCATATCTACCTCAGGGAAGTAGCTTCTTTCCAGCAACTGGTAATCGTCTTTCATATCCCTTAAAAAATTTACTTTCTGAAATGCTGCTCCCAGTTTCATGGCATATAATTTCAATTCGTCATACATTTTTCTGTCTCCGCCGGTAAATACCTGCAGGCACATTAAACCCACTACCTCTGCAGAACCCAAAATATATTGCCGGTACTTTTCAGGGGTATACTGTATTTTTTCCAAATCCATTTCCATACTGCAAAAAAAAGTTTCAATCAATTCAGGTTTTATGTTGTACCGATGAACCGTATCCTGGAAAGCATTTAAAATAGGATTAACCGATATCCGGTTTACTATCGCTTCATTGGTTTCCTGCCTGAATTTTTGAAGCAGGGATTGCTTGTCGTATCCTTCAAAACTATCTACTATTTCATCGGCAACTCTTACAAAGCCATATATGGAATAAATACCATTGTGTAGCCTGTTATTCAAAAAGTAGATACCCAATGAAAAACTGGTACTATAGGTGCGGGTAGTCATTTTGCTTACCTGGGCGGACAAATGATCAAATATCGGCTTCATACTTTTGTTTTTTGAGGTATTTTAGTAACTGTTCTGCTGCAATTTTTCCGGAAATAAGAGAAGGCGGAACGCCGGGACCCGGAACAGTGAGCTGCCCTGCATACAGGAGGTTTTTTATTTTCTTATTCCGGATGCTGGGTTTCAATATAGCCGTTTGCATTAATGTGTTGGCCAGTCCGTACGCATTGCCTTTATAGGCGTTAAAATCAGTAATGAAATCGCTGAGGCAATAGCTTTTTTTGTAATCAATGTATGACATTATGTCCTCGCCGGTTTGCTTTTCGAGGCGTTGCATCATTATTTCGAAATACTTTTCCCGCAGGATATTATTATCTTCCAGTGCAGGAGCCAATGGCATTAAAAGAAATAAATTCTCATGCCCGTAAGGCGCCACTTCATTATCTGTCCTGGATGGGCAGCATACATAAAACAGGGGCTTTACCGGCCATTTTGGATATTTGTAAATGTCTTCAGCATGCTGTAAAAGCGGCTCTTCAAAGAATAAAGTATGATGCTGCAACAATGTTATTTTTTTACTAACACCAACATAATAAATGAGGCAGGAAGGAGCAAGCGTTCTTTTACCCCAGTAGGCTTCCGTATAATTCCGGTGCGATACAGGGAGTAACGCGCTTTCAATATGGTGGTAATCGGCTGAGCCTATTATTGCATCAAACGCATTTTCCGTTCCCTTTATAATAACGCCCCGGACAAGATTGTCTTCAACCACAATTTTTTCAACCGGGCTATTGAAATGAAAGTAGACGGACTGTTTTTGGCACACCTGCACCATGGCTGCGATAACTTTCCCGAATCCACCCTGGGGATACCATGTTCCTAATTGTAAGCCCGCATAATTCATCAAACTGTACAAAGCCGGCGTTTGCCCGGGCATTGCACCCAAAAACAACACGGGAAATTCCATTAAGGCAATCAATTTGGGATTCGAAAAATATTTGCGTACGTGTTTGCTGAAGCTGGAAAATAGCTGCAAACGCATTGCTCCTTTTATTAATTGGGGATCGGCAAATTCCAGAGGCGATAAACCTGGCATATACGCCAGCTTTCGCATTCCCGTTTCATACTTATACCGTGCTTCCTGCATAAATGTTTCCAGCCTGCGTGCACTTCCGTTCTCTATGGATTCAAACAGGTCGCATAATGCACTATAGTTTGCAGGAATGGTTAGTGTTTGCTGCCCGGAAAAAACAATATCAAAAGAAGGATCAAGTAATGTTAATTTATAAAGTTCCTCAACCCTGTATCCGAAATCATTGAAAAAACTTTCAAATATATCCGGCATCCAGTACCAGCTCGGACCCATATCAAAAAGATAGCCGTTATCTGTTTTCAATTGCCGTGCCCTGCCACCGGCTGTTTCATTTTTTTCAAACACATGCACTTCATGACCCGAGGCTGATAAATAAGCGGCTGCGCTTAAACCTGAAAATCCTGAGCCAATGACTGCAATTTTGGACATGAATCGTTGTTTATATTTTGGTTACTAATTTATAACACTATTACTTGCCAGTTGCTGTTCAAGATCTGCAACAGAAGCCAGCCATTGAACATTTTTTGGCGTTTTAACCTGGGTGATGATTTTGTGTTGGCAGGCTACAAATATTTTTTTCGATGTAAAACGACGGGCTATCTCATTGAGGTAATCTTCCGTATCACGGGGCAAATTGTTATGTACCAAGAAGAGAAGCAAATGCTCCGGCGAAAATTGATCCACGGCTTCATTCAGGGAGTCAACTGGCAAATTAGCTCCCAGGTAAATGGCCTTTGAACCCGAAAGCCTGATCAGGTAGAAAGCATGTAATAAACCTATTTCATGAAATTCATTTTCTGGTAAATACAATAGCCAGCAATCCGATCCGGACTTTGCTGGGGGCAGCGCATCAATTGCTGTAAAAAACTTTTGACGCAGTAAATTGCTGATATAATGTTCCTGCGCAGGAGGTATTGAATCCTTTGTCCACAAGAGTCCTAGCCGTACCAGCATCGGGTATATCACTTTTGTGTAGGCTTCTTTCATTCCATACTTGAGGAGGCAATGAGAAAATGTTTTTTCAAAATGTATTTCATCGTAGCTCATGCCTGCTGCTATAAGCTGGGAGATAAAATAGTCATCTGCCTTATTGTTGTCCGTGTTATCGGGCAGATCGCCTATCAGTTTATAAATTTGCTTATCGGACATTGCGCATAACTCTGATACTTTATACCTTTGTTGCTGCAAACTAACAATATTCAGCAACCTCCTCAGTTGCACATTGTCATAATATCTTGTGTTTCCTTCAGAACGATCAGGCTTCAGAGCATTGTAACGTTGTTCCCACATTCTGATGGTATGTGGCTTAATTCCCGAAAATTGTGCAAGCTGGGAAATAGAAAACAAGTCCATTTCTTTTGTTTAAATTTTTATAAAAATATTTAAACAAAATGGGTTTTCAAAATTTTTTCCCCCTTATTTTGCAGAAAGACGGGCGTGCTGAAAATAAATGCCGGGTATATTCATTTGAATGTGGGGGGAGGGGGATAATTTCTACCATGTTTAACTTTGTCGATGAGATACATGAAATCACAATAGCATAATAGCTTCTTTCCGTGGAATAGCCGAAAAAGTTTAGGACAACCATTTTTTTGGAGAGCTGAGAGCAGCCGTTATAATAGCTGTGTATGGGTATTAGGTTACTCCTCCTGATTTGATGCCAGGTACCATCTCAGCAGTCTTATGCTCAGCAACACATTAACGGCAATACCTATACTAAACAGCAGGGAAAAGACGCCTGCCCCGCGAACGGCGGCAACAAGGTCTACGCCTTCGGGTTTAAATGGAAGCTGAACCTGTTTTACCACTTCTGCGGCATTTTGAATGATTACCACCGCATTGCCGATATTAAGTATGGCGAAAAATAAAGCCATGAAGCCAATAAACCTGATGCCTGTAGGTGTTTGCCTATTTAAAGGAATTTCGGGGTGTACGATACTTTTTCGCAGTTGTAAGGCGGCATAACTGTGCAGCACAATTGATCCGGTTAGTACAATAGATACCAGCAAAATAGAAGCATTGGCCGTAGCCAGCATGCTCATCAAACCACCAAGTACGAGTATTCCCCCGATGATAAGGTTGATCCACGATAGTACATTTGATATTTTTAAAGCTGTTTTCATTTTGTGTTAAAGCGATGTTTGATCTATGAATTTTAATTGAATAGCCAATTCTTCCAATTGTTTTTCATCTATAGTAGATGGGGCATCCAGCATCACGTCTCTGCCACTATTGTTTTTGGGGAAAGCAATAAAATCACGGATGCTTTCGCTGCCACCCAGTATGGCACAGAGCCGGTCGAAACCAAACGCAATGCCACCGTGGGGTGGGGCGCCATATTCGAAGGCACCCAATAAAAACCCGAATTTATGCACCGCTTCTTCTTTACTCATACCCAGTGCAGCAAACATCTTTTCCTGCAGTCCTCTTTGAAATATCCGGATAGATCCGCCACCAATTTCATTTCCGTTCAAAACCATATCGTATGCATTGGCTTTTATATTGGCATAGGGATGTTCAAGGTATTTAGCAGCATTTTCAATGGCAGGTGAATGATTGATCATCTTGTCAATATCGGATGGCCGGGGTGAGGTAAACGGATGATGCCGCGCTACCCAGCGGTTGTCATCGGCTGCATATTCAAACAAAGGAAAATCAAGTATCCACAACAGTTTAAATTCATTGTCTTTCCTGAAGCCGAGACGTTTGCCCATTTCGAGCCTCAGTTCACTGATGGCTTTCCGGGTTCTTTCTTCAGTGCCGGCCAGAATTAAAACCAGGTCGCCGGCATTGGCTTTAACCGCTGAGGATATTGATTTTAATTGCTCCCCTGTATAAAACTTATCCATACTGCTCTTAAAACTTCCATCTGCATTGCATTTTATGAACGCCAGCCCTTTCATGCCAATCTGCGGGCGTTTAACCCATTCCGTTAGCTCATCTGTTTGTTTGCGGGAATATTCACTGCAATTCGGAACGGCAATAGCTACAATGGTTTCGGCATCATCAAACACTTTAAACCCACCTTCGGCAACGGGTGATTGGGGAATTGTTTGCTGCCTGCTGAGATATACATGCGGTGGCACTTTCAAATTGGCCACCTGCATTCCAAAACGGATATCAGGTTTATCGTTGCCGTAATCCCACATAGCGTCTTCCCAGGTCATTCTTCCCACCGCTTCTGTATAATCAATGTTTTTTACATCTTTAAATATGCGTTTGATCAGTCCTTCAAACATTTTAAGTATATCTTCCTGCTCCACAAAACTCATCTCACAATCAATTTGTGTAAATTCCGGCTGGCGGTCTGCCCGAAGGTCTTCGTCTCTGAAACATTTCACCACCTGGTAATACCGGTCATAACCGCTCACCATCAGCAATTGTTTAAAGGTTTGCGGACTTTGGGGAAGGGCGTAAAACTGCCCGGTATTCATACGCGACGGCACCACAAAATCCCTTGCGCCCTCGGGGGTTGATTTGATAAGAAATGGGGTTTCAATATCCATAAAACCGTTCTCATGCAGGTAGTTCCTGGAAGAACGGCTTACGGCGTAACGCAATTCAAGATTACGTTTGATCACATTGCGACGGAGGTCTAAATACCTGTATTTCATGCGAAGATCGTCGCCGCCATCGGTATCATCCTGTATGGTAAAAGGTGGTGTAGCAGACTGATTGAGAACCGTAAATGAGAGGATATTGATTTCAATTTCGCCGGTGGAAAGGTGAGGATTTTTATTGCTGCGTTCCACCACGATACCCTTTGCCTGCAAAACAAATTCCCGGCCAAGCGGATGTTCTTCCAGTTGATGGTTCAGTTCTTCGCCGAATAATAGCTGCGTAATGCCATACCGGTCGCGCAGGTCAATAAAAGTAATAGCGCCAAACTTCCTGATGGTTTGTACCCAACCCGCAAGGGTTACGGTTTTTCCTGTATCCTTTATGCTCAATGCCCCGCATGTGTGTGTCCTGTACATTCCTGTGCTTTTTTAAGGCAGCAAAGGTAAATCATTTAAGCAGGATGGTGGGGATTTGTAGTTGTGAATTGCAGTATTTGTTGTTTATGATCTGTAGTTTACCGTTGCGCGTTTCGGATTTCAGCAGTCAGAGATCAGCTATCAGATTCAGTTGTAACTGCTAACGACAGGCTGAATTTTTCTTCTTAGCTCATAGAAAGCTGACTGCTGACAGCCTTCGGATCCCGGACTGGTTTTTAGATTTTTGTTTATCGTCGTATTCCTTCGTATTTCGGATTTGAGGCTTCGGATTTGTGCCTTTTATTTGTCTTTTGTAATTTGTTTCTTGTAATTTACTTCTTTTACAACTTTTCCTCCCTCACCAGTTCCTCCGCCTTTAATATCATTTTTTTCCTAAAGCTTTTCCTGTGACCCAAAAAGAGATAATAATAAACCAGAATACCCAAACCTATACCAAACGGAATGAGCGCCAGGTGACGGGCGCCCCATGTACCTTCATCCCAGCCATAAAATTCTCCTGTCATCCACAGGCAGTTTGCAGTGATCCATAGCACCACAGCCAGGTTGTGCAAAAGTTCTGCAATGAGCTTGCGCGTTTGCCATGTAATGGTGATGGCTACCGTAAGGGTGGGTACGATCATGATCATGCCCATGATGTGGAAATCCAAAGCCCAGCAAATATCTTTGAGCAGCCATAATAAAATATGCAGGTTTTCTATGCGCCGGAAACGGGCGGGAATGCTGTACACTTCGTAATTGTTATTCATGCAATTGAAATAAAAAATAAGCATTATACTCCCCGGGGGATAGCCATAGCTTTCAAAAATAAATTTTTATTTAATACTTTTAAGCATAGCGTTTTTAACGCTTCAATTTTTCCACTATGAAAAAAATATGTTTTCTCTACCTGCTGTACTTTGTATTTTTACCGGCACTATTTTCCCAAAAGCAAAGTGATAAATCTCCTGACCATTCTTCGTTGCCATCGGCTCACGAAACGGAGGTTTTGATACGTAAACTTAATATAGATTCTGCTGTTACTGCAAAAAATGCCATCACCGTTAAAGGTCAGCGTGTTCCCTATACCGTTGTTGCGGGAACCATTCCTGTATGGGATGAGAACGGAAAGCCGCTTGCCGGCGTATTTTATACCTACTATGAAAGATCTGATATAAACGACCGTTCCTCCCGCCCGCTGGTTATTTCCTTCAACGGCGGTCCGGGTACACCCTCTGTATGGATGGAGATTGGCTATACCGGCCCACGGATATTGAAAATGGATGATGAAGGTTACCCGGTTCAGCCTTATGGTATGCGCGATAATCCGTATTCTATATTAGATGTAGCTGATATTGTATACGTAGACCCGGTAAATACTGGTTTTTCAAGAGCTGTGAACAAGGATATACCCAAAACGAAATTTTTTGGTGTGAACGCCGATATCAAATACCTGGCAGAATGGATCAGTACCTTCATCAGCCGGTACAAACGCTGGGCTTCTCCCAAATACCTGATTGGTGAAAGTTATGGCACTACAAGGGTATCGGGACTGGCGCTGGAACTGCAGAATGCACAATGGATATACCTGAATGGCGTGGTACTGGTTTCGCCGACCGGGCTGGGCATTGAAAGGGGAGGAGTGATGGACGCCGCGCTATTGCTGCCGTATTACGCTGCAACAGCCTGGTATCACAAAGTGCTGCCTGCCGATTTACAGCAAAAAGATCTTACGGCTGTGCTGCCCGAAGTGGAAGCTTTTACCGTTGAAGAATATTTGCCGGCGCTGGCAAAAGGAGGTACGCTTACTGAAGCCGGAAGGAAACAAATAGCGGAGAAGGTGGCCCGTTATTCGGGGCTGAGTGAAAAAGCAGTGCTGCAAAATAACCTGTCCATTTCCACTTATTTCTTCTGGAAAGAGTTATTAAGAGATAAAGGCTATACTATTGGGCGTTTAGACTCCCGTTATCTTGGCGTGGATAAAAAAGATGGCGGCGAGCGCCCGGATTACAATGCGGAGCTAACCGCATGGCTGCATGCTTTTACACCTGCCATTAACATCTACCTGCGCGATGAACTGAATTATAAAACAGACCTGCCCTATAATATGTTCGGCAATGTATTTCCATGGGACAATGAAAACAACAAGACCGGCGAAAACCTTCGACAGGCTATGGCGCAGAATCCCAACCTGCACCTGCTGGTGCAAAGTGGCTATTACGATGGGGCCTGCGATTACTTCAATGCCAAATACAATATGTGGCAAATGGATCCGGGTGGAAAGTTGCAAAACCGTATGACATGGGAAGGCTACCGCAGCGGGCACATGATGTACCTGCGTAAGGAAGACCTGGCTACGAGCAACCAGCACCTGCGCGATTTTATTTTGAGAACGATACCTCGGGCGGGAAAGGGAGCGAAGTATGAAAGGAGAGAAGTGAAAGGAGAGAAGTGAAAGGAGAGATTTCCGGATTTGAAATTTTAAGATTTATGATTTACTGTTATGCATTTTACCGGATTTCGGATTCCCGGCTTCGGATTTGACCTTTGGGATTTATCCGCCACGGCAGACAAGTTTGGTTCTTGTCATTTGGTTTCCCGGCACTTTGTATTTACCCTTTAGTTTTTCACTTTTAAACTGTATTTTCAGGTAACATACCTTTCAATGGCGCTAAAAAAAATCTTCTTTAGTTATTCCAGGGCCGACGGATCGGACTTTGCTTTGCGGCTTGCACTTGATCTTAAAAAGCAAGGCTTTAACGTATGGATTGATCAGCAGGACATCAGGGCGGGTTCGGAATGGGATCTTGAAATAGAAAAGGCGCTGGAAACCTGCGATTGCCTGCTGTTTATAGAAACGGAAAAATCAGTTGTCTCCAATAATGTGCTGGATGAAGTGTATTATGCGCTGGAGCAGGATAAAAAGGTTATACCCGTTATTCTCCACGACAGCAAAACGCCTTTCAGGCTGCAGCGGTTACAGCATGTTGATTTCTCCAAAGATTATGATGCGGGACTTGCTCAATTGACAAGAGAATTGAAAGGAAATGAAACCTCTGGTTTCTTTCATCCCCGGACTGACAAAGTGCGGCAAAGCAAAGCGATCCCCATTCTTGCAAAGCCTTTGTCGCTCACATTGATCATTGCATTTTTTGTTATTGCGATAGCCGCAGTTATAATATATTCAGTAAAGAATAATGAAGCGGCAAATAACAAAGCGGATAAAACAGTGAGCGCAAATGATACAACTGCAAGTATAGAAAATGCAGTTGATGTTGATTCCAAAATGCCGTCCAAGAATGAAACGTCCGGCGTAGAAAAATCAGGAAAGAAAACGGAAAACCCAGCAATTAGAAACAGCGCGGCAGAAAAACGAATGGTGAGCTTAAATGAAACTTTTGCAGGCGACTGGCAATTAGTTGATGTGGAACCCAAAGCCACATCGCATAGAGGGTACCTGAAGATAGATGAGCTGGATGAAGAAAAAGTGAAGATCAAAAGCTATATTCAGTTCTATTATCCTAAAACAAACGACACTGCTTTTGTAAGCATCTTTAATGGATTTGCCGGCTGCGTATCCTGTAAGCTACAGGAGGAAATGAAAATTACTGCGGAGGATATTGCCGTTGCCACACAACGGTATAAAATTTTAAAAGAAGATCAGCCGGGTGTAGGAAAGTCGGGCGATACCATCATGAACGGAGGTTCCAATAAATCCATCCGCGCATCTGTTACACTGCACCTGGTAAACAATACCACCGCGGTTATCAAAATACAGCGGGCTACGCCTGCTGAGCTTTCACCCGGGATAACACTGGAACCTTTTGTGTACTCCTTCCGGTTTGTAAAAGTGGATTGAAAAGCGGGCGATATGGAATTCTTCTATTGTAGTCGGGCCTATTGGAGAAATTACTGGAAAAGTGAGGTGAATAGAGAGAAAGATATGGTGTTTTTCAGAATTTTAGAAGCTCCAAGGAAGAACATTCACCTCACTTGGAACCAGTTGAAGTTGAAAGAAAGGCTGCGGAAATGCGTGTGGTTTATATCTTCTTTTTTGATTGAACACGGGACCAGGTGAACGAGAGGCAAAATGCAAACTATGCAAGGTAGTCGCGTAAATATACCGTATACTGTGGAGAAAAAATCAAGAGCGTTCATGGTCTCAAATTAATACAACTTAAAGATCATCAATAATATTAAGGACAAATTAGTAAATTTGAGAATATCTTAAATTGTTAAACTCAACCATTGGAAAAGATACAACAATTCTTTAGGCATATCGGTGAGCGGTTAAGTAATCCTTTTCTTTTCTCCTTTCTCATAAGCTGGTTAATTGCTAACTACAAGGTAATAATAGGACTTTGCTTTTATTCAATTTCTGACCTTAAAGTTGATGGGTATAATTCCTACCTTGATCTAATTGAAAAGAGCGTAACCATTTGGACAGGAGTTGTGATTCCTTTATTAGGTGCAAGCATTTATACTTTCGCTTTTCCCTATTTTAGGCGGTGGGTTAAGTTAATATACATAACTATAAACCAAGGAGAAGAAAAAAGAACATTGGAAATTTTAAAAAACGGCAATATAAGTACAAATAAGTATTTACGGTTACGGGAAAGCTACAAACAATCTCAGGCGAGATTAGCTGAGGTAATTGCTGATGAGAGTTCATTTTTTAAACAAAGGGATGATTTGAATAAGCAAATAGATAGATTACGGAATGAGGTCTTGAGTTTGAACGAAGAGAAAGAGAAATCTCATAAACATCTAAGTCAATTAGAAAACTTCAAAGCTGTACGAAATGTTGAATTTCTCAATGGTACTTGGGAAGGGATTACAGGAAAGGAAAAGAATAGGTCTTCAACTTTTTAGTTTAAATTTGAAATAGCAAAAAACACAGTGAGTCTAAAATTTAATGATGGAGTTATTATCCTACCTATTATTGCATTAATGCGATTTGAAACTGCAATCTACTTCGAATTTGAAAGAATTTTGAAGAAAGCGGATCCAGTTAATACCATAAACTATGGAGTGTATTCGGCCCTGGATAATTTTAAGGAAATTGATAATGTTGATTTATTACAGATTAAACTGAATTCAAAAAGAGGATACTATATTTTTAAAATCGAGACTTCGGACGAAATACGATGTTATTCAAGACTAGATGATTATTTTACGCTTAATAAGATACGAGAAACATGAAACAGTTTCGCATAAGACTATTCCTTCTTCTAATCATTTTTCTTTTGAAGGATTATTTCCTGTTTATTTTAACGCCTTGGAAATTGGAGAATGTGAAATTACAAGTGATGATAAAAGCATGGTTGGACAAATAAAATTGAATATAGAAGTTAGCGAAGAATTGTTTGTTTACTACAGTTTCGATCATCATACTGACCAACCACATCTTGTGGGTATCACTTTATCAAACAAGAAAGGTAGGGCAAGATCACTCAAAGATTCATTGATATAAAAAATACCCCTGAAGTGAAAACAACGGGGGAAAACAAAAATAATATGAATGATACCCATAATTAATTAACCGTAATAAGCAGCGGTTTAAAAAGTGTTTTCTTAAGCTTTGCCCTGCCAATAAATTGTTTGCCATTGATTTTAGTGAACTCGGAAGGGAAGATCATAATATCTTCTTCCCTCGTGTTAAATACCAGTTCTTTGGATATATTTCCGTTATGATCCACCTTGCTTACAAATACTTGCCCACCCAGTCCGTCAACATGTTTGGCCGGCGTGTCGTCTTCAGCAAGGCGGAGGTTCTTTAAATTGTCGAGGTATAAAAAATAGTATCCTGTAGCGTCGCTGATCAGTTTAAAACCCATTGTTCCCCTGCCCCTGCTCCCTTCCTGGCGTTTGGGGATTTTTTTTATCCATTGAAAGTTGCCGGAGGCGTCTATTTTAGTTGCCAGTATATCATCATAGTGATAGGTAGTATAATAGGTAAACCTGCCATTGCCATCCATTCTCGATTTTTGCAGAATATAGTATTCCTCACAAGCCAGAAACACACTGCCATCCTTTTCAACCGCTACATCTCTTACCCTTAAGTTTGGGATTTCATAGTCGTCGTTTTTCTCCATTTTTCTGCGTTTCCGGGCCGATTCAAATTTTTCCAGTTCCGATACGGGAAATTTATAATGACCTTTCAGGTAGCCATCCACTTTTCCTTCCGTATTTAGTATACCCAGGAAGATGCCTTCCGTTCCTTTGTTTTTGGCATTTTTGCTGTATGTGCATGCAATGATCATGTCGTGCAGTGTATTTTCAATGAGCGTTGATTCGCGGATAAAATACGTGTCAACAGAAACAACTGCATGTATAACCTGCTCATTATCTTTAGTGAACTTAAATACTTCTAAGTGATAGGCTGGATCGCCTGTAGCTTTATCTGTTTCCTTTCTTGCATCGGAGTCATATACTTTAGCCAACAGGTACGCGTTCCCCTCTGAATCAATGGAAAAGTCTGCATTGTCCATTCTGGCTTCTGTATAAGGCATGGTGAATTCGCTCCCCCATATTTTATGGAGTGTTTCATCAAAAACATGGATGCCTATTTTATCAAAGCTGTTTTTATCTTTTTTTGATTCAGGTGCAATCCTGTAGCTTACCAGTAATTTAGTATGATCGGCATTAAAGTGGAAATCGAATTTATTTACTTTCTTATACTTATATAATCCGGTCATCACAGGATCCCCGGCCAATTTGGGCGCTTCAATTATTTTCTGATTGAGATCGCTTAACCTGCCGTTTTTTACGTCTATGGAGGTAGCGTACAGTATTTCTTTTTGAGCATTCTTATCCCAGTCGCTTCTCAGCCAAAAATAATTGTTGTTAAAATCTACCACCATTTCACTGTTCATATTTTTAGTAGCATCAGATAACTCAATTACCTTTTCCCCGGTTTGTGCCAGATTTTTGGGATTGAACCGGGAAATATAAAGCGCTTCTTTTTTTAAAGAGAGGTTTATAATCCCGTCCTGGTCGTTTCCGAAAAAAGAAAGGTCTTCTGCTTTTTTAGGCAATCCGTATTCAGTGCCTGTTTTGAACTGAAATTTTTTACTTTGTCCGAAAACAATAGTGGCTGACGTACAGGCGATGATGAGAAGTATTTCTTTCATAATAAAGATAAGGGTTGTTCAAATTGTGGAATATGCAATGCCCATAGGGCCATTAAATGAGGTAGCCCGCTTGTTTCAACGCAGCATTAAGGCTGTTATTATATTTTAGCAATAATTAAAAATGAACGGCGAACCTGAACTGACTGCAGTTTGGTTCGCCGCGCATCATGCTGAGTTAAAATTACATTTTCCGGCAGACGGATAGCATGTAATGACGAAAATCAATTTTTAACGGAGTCAATCAATTCTTTGGCTTTTTTTCCTGCCTTGTCTGCTCCATCTTTAACGGCTTTACCTGCGTCCTCTACGCCTTCTTTCACCGCTTCCCCCGCGTTCCTAACACCTTCTTTGGTGGCGTTCCATGCATCGGAAATGGCCTTGCCTGCTTTGTCAAAAAAGCGACCGGTTTTTTTTACAGCATCTCCTTCTTTAAGCGTAATGGTTTTGCCGTCTTTATTCCTGGCATCTCCTTTTACAGTAATTAAGGTGCCGTCATCCAGCGTTATGTCTTTTTCAGCCTCCACCCAGGTTCCGTTTTCATAAACAAGCAATTTTTCATTCTGCCACTTCACATCCCCTTCTTCGGGCTGGTATGTTGCAGCAGCGCCCATATCTACATGCGTATTATCGGCTGGTGGCGCTTGCAGTGTAGCCGTATCATCACTCATTGTTCCATCGCTGGATGAGTTATTACACCCAATAACTGCAACTGCAAACGCAGCGAAAAAAAATATCTTTTTCATATAAATTCTGTTTAATGATTAAGATCCGGTTTTTATGTTAATGGTTATACCAAAAAAGTGCCAGACATAAAATGAAATGAATTATCGTATTTCTTCATGCCTGTACAGTCATGTACCTGCATTGTTAATTAACAAGCTATTCATTCGTGGAAAAAATGCCCCGGGAAGCGAGACTTGAAAATTCGTGATCGTCGGGGAGGAGGTAAAAAAAGAGCATCGGACAAGCGCTATATGAAATTCATCCGGCTAACCTGCTATGATCTGCAGGGGTGGATGGCAGTAAACTAAAAATTAACCGCAAGGTAACTAAGAAAAAATACGGGGCACTACTCACCATTTCCCATTCACTACAAAAATCCCAGTTCCAGCTTTGCCTCTTCTGTCATCATTTCCCTGTTCCAGGGAGGATCAAAAGTAAGGTGCACATATACATCCGTAACACCTTCAATGGCTTCTGTTTTTTGCTGTACTTCCGCCACAATATCGCTCGCAACGGGGCAGCCGGGTGCAGTAAGCGTCATAATGATTTTAACTTTGCCATCGTCATCAGCTTCCAGCTTATATACCAGTCCCAGATCCATAATGTTTACCGGGATCTCGGGATCGTACACCGTTCTTAAAACCTCTTCTATTTTATCGTAAAGCATGATATATGGATTTATGGTTTGTAGTTTATGGTTTATGCCCTATTCATATTACAGGCTGCAGGGTACAGGTTGGAGGATGTATTCAATTTTCAAATTTTCAAATTCATCTCATTTCCAAATTCCTAAACGCCACCCCATACATTTTCATCTGCTTCAGCATAGACAGCAGCCCGTTGGAACGGGTAAGCGACAGGTGATTTTTTAAACCAATGGCATCTACAAAATATATTGCAGCCCCAGCAATGTCATTAGGCGATTGGCCCGACAATACCCGCACCACCATACTCACCAAACCTTTGGTGATCACCGCGTCGCTGTCGGCGGTAAAATATATCTTTCCTTCTTTGTGTTCAGCATGCAGCCATACTTTGCTCTGGCAACCCCTGATCAGATTTTCTTCTTTCTTATACTGTTCATCAATCAATGGCAGATCTTTACCCAATTGAATGATGTATTCATACTTCTCCGTCCAGTCGGTAAAGAAACTGAATTCTTCTATGATCGTATCCTGTTGTTCTTTTATAGTCATTGTACATTTACTCCTTACTGCGAAGTTCCGGACTTTCAGGCGATTTCTTGCAGAGAGAAAAAGATAGTGGTTATTCCAGCATGCGTTTGGCCTTTTCAATTCCTTTCACCAGTTCATCCACCTCAGCCTTTGTATTGTAAAATGCAAAGGAAGCTCTTACGGTTCCTGGAATATGAAAGAAATCCATGAGCGGTTGCGTACAGTGGTGTCCTGTTCTTACCGCAATGGATTGCTTGTCTAATATTTCACCCAGATCATAGGGGTGAATATTACCAATCAAAAAAGAAATGGCGCCGGAACGGTGTTGGGCATCTCCAATAAAGCGCAGGGAAGGTATAGCGGAAAGCCGCCCGTAAGCATAAGCGACTACTTCTTCTTCGGCCTGCTGAATGGCAGCAACACCAATATGCTGGATATAATCTATTGCAGCCCCCAATGCAATGCCGCCCGAAATATCGGGTGTGCCCGCTTCGAATTTAAAAGGAAGTTCGTTATAGGTGGTTTTGGCGAAAGTTACATTTTTGATCATATCACCACCACCTTCATAGGGGGGCATTTCATTCAGCCATTTTTCTTTTCCGTATAAAACACCTACCCCCGTTGGTCCATAAATTTTATGTCCCGAAAAAGCCAGGAAGTCAGCATCCAATTGCTGAATATCTATTGGGATATGCTGTATAGCCTGCGCCGCGTCTATAAGCACGGGTATGTTTAGCGCCTGCGCTTTCTGTATAATTTCACGTATGGGATTTACCGTTCCCAAACTGTTGGAAACATAGGTAATCGCTGCTATCTTTACTTTTTTTGTCAGCAGTTCATCAAAAGCATCCATTTTCAATTCGCCCTGCTCATTGATGGGGATCACTTTTAAAACAGCCCCTTTTTCTTCACAGATCAATTGCCAGGGAACAATATTGGAATGATGCTCCATAGCGGAGATCAGCACTTCATCTCCTTCTTTCAAATATTTTCTTCCAAAAGAGGATGCAACCAGGTTAATGCCGTTGGTAGTGCCTTTGGTAAAAATAATTTCGTGATCAAAACGGGCATTGATATAAGCCGCTATTTTTTTCCGCGCTTCTTCATATGCTTCCGTAGCCTGCTGGCTCAGGAAGTGAACACCGCGGTGTACATTGCTATTGTATTGAGTGTAATAATTTTCAAGCGATTGCAGAACAGCGCGGGGTTTTTGTGTGGTAGCCGCATTGTCTAAATAGATCAATGGCCTGCCGTAAACCTTTGTTTGCAGTATTGGAAAATCTTTCCTGATTTTTTCAATATCCAATGCACTGTCTGTTATCGGCTCGCTATTGGTCATACGCTTCCGCCATTTTACGGGTGATCAGTTTTTCGATATATTCTCTTACGGCAGGGATCTGGATTTTATTGGTAACATCAAAGGAGAATGCCTTCACCAGTAAATTTCTTGCGGCTGTTTCGCCAATGCCCCTCGACTGCAAATAAAACAATGCTTCTTTGTTGAGGCTGCCCACAGTAGAGCCATGGCTGCATTTTACATCATCAGCAAAAATTTCTAACTGCGGTTTTGAATCCACCACGGCTTTATTGCTGAGCAGTATATTATTATTTTGCTGAAAAGCATTGGTTTTCTGGGCATCCTGGTGAACATAAATTCTGCCGCTGAAAACCGCCCTCGCATTGTCTAATAATACACCTTTATACAATTCATTGCTGAGGCAGTTGGGGAACATATGATTCACCACCGTGTGATTGTCTGTTAACTGGTTGCCACCGGCGAGATACAATCCATACAAATGACTTTCTGTATTGGTACCATTCAGATCAAGATGAAGATTGTTGCGCACAAATGCGGCATCGGGCAGGCTATAGGTGTAATTATTAAACAGGCTGTTGTTTTGCTGAACAACCTGGTTAAAATTAACAAGATGGGTATTGGATGGGGCAATTTGCAGGTTGTAATGATCTACCTGTGCGTTTTCCGCAACACAGCATTCCGTTACATTGTTGATAAATAAAGGCTTATTGCCGATCACTACTACCGATTCAACGATCTGGATCTTGCTGCTCTTATGGGCTATGATCAAAATCCTTGGCTGAATAAAAACCGCTTCTTCCGCATTGTATACATGTGTGATATGGATAGGCTTGTCGCAAATAATGTTTTTATCTGCTTCTATCACTATACCATTTTCAAATAAGGCTGTATTTAATGCCGCGAAGGGATATTTTTCTGTATTAATGTACCTGCCAAAATAAGACTGAAGGTTTTCGTTTTTCAATGCGGTGCGGAGAGGCGAAATCTTTACGCCCCTGATCGCCACATCTTCGTTCAGCATGCCATTCTTTAAAACCACTTCGTATGCATCCAGCAAAGGGATATGCGCCGGGTTGTGCAGCCCATGTAAGGAGGCAGCTCCAGGCTGAAGGTGAAAATCTTCCTTTAAAAAAGGAGATACATTGGTAAAGCGCCAGTCTTCAAGTCTCGTTGAAGGAAAACCCTTACCGGAAAATGCTTCAAACGCGGTTTCACGCAAATCCTTTAACCAATCATTATCCTGCGTTATTTCTCTTTCCCTGTATAAATTAATAAACTGGTCGTATAGTGATGTAGTTGTAATCATTTCGAAATTGCGTTATTCATCAAACCGATGCCGTGGTAACGGGTTCTTTAATCCAGTCGTAGCCTTTTTCTTCCAGTTCCAGCGCCAATTCTTTGGCGCCCGATTTAACAATTCTTCCGTCGTATAATACATGCACAAAATCCGGAACAATATACTCCAGTAAACGCTGGTAGTGCGTAATTACGATAAAAGCGTTCTTTTCGGAGCGGAGCTTATTTACGCCGTTGGACACAATGCGCAAAGCATCAATATCCAGCCCTGAGTCCGTTTCATCGAGAATAGACAATTTAGGATTGAGCATGGCCAACTGAAATATTTCATTCCGCTTTTTTTCACCACCCGAAAAGCCTTCATTTAAAGAACGATTCGTGAGCTTGGCATCAAATTCCACCAGCTTCTGTTTTTCCCTTGTTAAGCGGAGGAACTCCTTTGCTTCCAAAGGGGGTTCATTGTGATAGGCCCTTATTTCATTTAAAGCGGTTCGTAAAAAGTTGATATTGGACACCCCGGGTATTTCAATCGGGTATTGAAAAGCGAGGAACAAACCCTCGCGGGCCCTGTTTTCCGGAGAAAATTCAAGCAGATCTTTGCCATCAAATAGTACTTCTCCACCTGTAACTTCAAAATTTTCTCTGCCGGTTAGCACCGAGGCAAGAGAACTTTTGCCTGAACCATTGGGTCCCATAATTGCATGAACCTCGCCCGCATTTACCTGTAGGTTAATCCCTTTTAAAATCTGTTTATCCTCAACCTTCGCCTGTAGATTTTTTATGCTTAACATGATATATTGCTGTATTTCTTATTTTGTTTAATAATCTCCTTTGGAACCGAATTCGTTAATTAATTTATAATGAACTGAACATTCAATATCTTTTACGCCTTACCACTCGCCACTTACCACTCACTATCCCACGCTTCCTTCCAGCGTAATGGATAACAATTTCTGCGCTTCCACAGCAAATTCCATGGGTAGCTGGTTCAGCACTTCCTTGGCATAGCCGTTCACTATAAGCGCTACTGCCTTTTCAGTGTCTATTCCCCGCTGGTTAAGGTAAAATATCTGATCTTCACCAATTTTTGAGGTGGTGGCTTCGTGCTCAATGGTGGCGGATTTGTTTTTTGATTCGATATAAGGGAAGGTATGAGCGCCGCAACGGTCTCCGATCAATAAAGAATCGCATTGGGTAAAATTTCTTGCATTTTCCGCCTTACTGCCTACCTGCACCAGGCCCCGGTAGCTGTTCTGTCCCTCGCCTGCTGAAATGCCTTTAGAAATAATCCGGCTTTTGGTGCCTTTGCCAATATGATACATTTTAGTGCCTGTATCGGCAATCTGTTTGTTTTTAGTAACTGCAACCGAATAAAATTCACCGCTTGAATAATCGCCCTGCAAAATTACACTGGGATATTTCCACGTGATAGCCGATCCCGTTTCTACCTGAGTCCACGATATTTTGGCATGAGCGCCTCTGCAAACGCCCCGTTTGGTTACAAAATTGTAGATACCGCCTTTTCCTTCCTTATCGCCGGGATACCAGTTTTGGACTGTACTGTATTTGATTTCCGCATTTTCAAGCGCTACCAGTTCAACTACAGCCGCATGCATCTGGTTCTCGTCGCGTTTCGGCGCGGTGCAGCCTTCTAAGTAACTCACATAGCTCCCCTCATCGGCAATGATGAGCGTGCGTTCAAACTGCCCGGTATTTTCGGAGTTGATCCTGAAATAAGTAGACAATTCCATAGGGCAGCGAACGCCTTTGGGAATGTATACAAACGAACCGTCGGAAAAAACGGCTGCGTTCAAAGCGGCGTATATATTATCTGAATGGGGTACAACCGAGCCTAAATATTTTTGTATCAATTCGGGATGTTCCTTAACCGCCTCGCTTATAGATGAAAAAATGATACCCTGCTCTTTTAAAGTTTCCTTAAAAGTAGTAGCTACAGAAACGCTGTCAAAAACAGCATCAACAGCCACACCAGCCAGTATTTTTTGTTCCGAAAGAGGGATACCCAATTTTTCAAATGTAGCAATCAGTTCAGGATCTACTTCATTCATATCCTTATACTTTGCCCTGGATTTGGGAGCGGCATAGTAGGAAATATCCTGGAAATCTATTTTTGGCAGTTCAAAATTCTGCCAGTGGGGCTCGGGCTGTTTTAAAAATGACTGGTAGGCTTTTAAACGCCAGTCAAGCAGCCATTGGGGCTCCTTTTTTTTTGTGGATATAAAATGTATGGTATCCTCATTCAATCCCCTTGGGGCTATATCCATCTCAATATCCGTTACAAAGCCAAATTCATATTCCTTGTCGCTGTATTCCTCTAATATGTCAGCACTATTATTAGCCATAATTATAATGTATTGTCCCAAACTACCAAAACTATACCGAAAAACTTTCCCCGCAGCTACAGGTTCTGCTGGCATTTGGATTTTTAAAAACAAGTCCCTTTCCGTTTAGTCCGCCTGAATAATCCAATTCGGTGCCATAGAGGTATAAAAGACTTTTCATATCAACAACTATCTTAATGCCTTTATCCTCATATAATTCATCACCGGCTTTTCTTTGGTTATCGAAATGCAGGTTGTACTCAAGTCCGGAGCATCCTCCACCTTTCACACCTACTCTTACAAAGGTTTCTTCTTCTCTCTTTTCTTCTGCCATCAACCGATCCAGATAATTTTTAGCGGAAGCGGAAACAGTGATCATAATAAATTTTTTATACTATTTGCGAAGTTACGATTTTTGCCGATAAGAATATTGTCGCAAAGCGGAAAACAAGGAAATATAGTGTAAAATGTATTATTATTGCGTCAGTAAATCATAAGCGTGAATGTTGCATACCAGATACAGGTGCCCATTGCGGAAATAGAGGATGCCGCTCAATGTAATTTATACGTTGAGGTAGGGGTAGATCATCTCCTTTTTGGCATTTTGGAAAATAATAAACATGAATTTATTGCATTACAATATGTTAATCTCGACAAATACAATGCATTCAATCATTGTAAAGAGCTAATCTATCATAATGAATGGCTTGCGAGGTCGTACAATAGAGTAACTGTAGTATATTATTTCCCAGAAAGTATATTGGCGCCCGAACAAGTCTATGATGAAAGTTTGAATAAAGCCTCCATTGAACTGATTTATGGTGACCTGAATAAGGGCGAAATACTCACCGATAAGCTACCAGGCTGGAACCTGCGTAATATATACCGTGTACCTGTGGCGTTACATCAACTACTGGGCGCCCATTTTCCCAGGGGTCATTTTTACCACGCTTATACCGTAGTATTAAAAAGAAAAGAGCAGATCAGCAAAAAGACGGAAGGTGATGAAGCAACCCTGATCTTTTACCCTAATAAACTTCTTTTTGCATTGTTCCGGAACGGTGAACTGCAAATAATGCAAACTTTTGAATATGAAACGGCAGAGGATGTAACCTGGCATTTACTGAATGCATGCCGGCAGTTTAACGCAGATTGTGAGCAGATCATACTTAGGGTATCGGGCCTTTTAGATGACCATTCATCTGTATATTCAGAGTTACAAAAGTATTTTCTGAATATTGAATTAGACGAGAGGCCTTCGGATTTTAAATACAATGAAGCGTTTAACGAATACCCCCTTCATTTTTTCACTTCCTTATTCAACACCGCTTTATGCGAATAATTAGCGGAACAGCGGGAGGAAGGAGATTTAACCCACCGGCTAAAATGCCTCATACACGCCCTACTACCGACATTGCAAAAGAAGGCTTGTTTAATATAATTGAAAATAACCTTGATATCAGTACTTTAAAAACGCTTGACCTGTTTGGCGGAACCGGGAACATCAGCTACGAACTGGCTTCACGAGGTGCAAAATCCCTTGTGGTGGTGGAGAAAGATGCTAAAATGCATGCCTTTATTTCGAAGAATACTGAAGCATTCGGCTTTGAGCATATGCAGATCATCAAAATAGACGTTTTTGCATTCATGAGGCAATGCCGGGAACAGTTTGATTTTATTTTTGCAGGACCACCCTACGCTTTAGGAAATATTGACGACCTGCCGGCTGAAGTGTTTAAAAATAACCTGTTGTTACCCAAAGGCTGGTTTGTGCTGGAACATACCCCCAGGAATAATTATGAAACCTATCCTCATTTCAAAACCGCAAGGAATTACGGCACAACCGTGTTTTCGATATTTATAAACGATGAGAGATGAGCTATGAGCCGTCAGCTTTCAGCAAGGGGACAAGCCTCTTCCTGCTGATCGCATACTGCTGATAGCTGATCGCTCGCTGCTGACAGCTAAATACATGACCAAAAAAGAACTCCGGCATATATACAAACGAAAAAGAGCAACGCTTGGGGAAGCGGAAACTGAAAAAATGCAGGATCTTATTTTGATTCAGTTTCAGCAACTGCCTTTGCCTTTCCTGCAATACCTGCATACCTACCTGCCTATGGATATACAAAAGGAAGTGGATACTTATCCCGTTATGGAGTTTTTGAAGTTTTCTAACCCGGGACTCCATATTGTTGTTCCCAAAACCGGCACGGAAGGCAATACCATGACCCATTATTTGTACGATGAACATACTGTTTTGGTAAAGAATAGGTACGATATTATGGAGCCAGTGGAAGGTCAGCCGGTAGCCAGCAGAGATATTGACCTGGTATTGGTTCCACTACTTGCCTTTGACGAAAGAGGAAACAGGGTTGGTTATGGAAAGGGATTTTACGACAGGTTCTTGTTACAATGCCGTAAAGATGTAATTAAAGTGGGTTTGTCTTTTTTTGAGGCGGAACAGCTTATAGAAGATACTGACGAATTTGATATACCTTTAACTTATTGTGTAACACCACAAAAGGTATATGAATTTTAGTTCCGCCTGGCTCAGATCATTTAGGGTGTTGTTGTTCCCATTTGCCTTTTTATATGGAACTGCCGTTAAGGTGAGGAATTATTTATATGATAATGAGGTTATTCAATCCATAGAATTTAATTTTCCTGTAATATGCGTCGGTAATATTTCAGTGGGGGGCACAGGCAAGTCGCCCATGGTGGAATACCTGTTAAGGCTGTTGGCGCACCGCTATAAAACAGCAACGCTCAGCCGCGGCTATAAACGCAAAACGAGAGGTTATGTGCTGGCCGATGATAAAACCACGGCGCTCGATATTGGTGATGAACCTATGCAGTTTCATAATAAATTTCCCGAAGTTACGGTGGCGGTAGGCGAAGAACGGGCTATCGCAATCCCGCAATTGTTATTCGACCGGCCCGAAACAGATGTTATTATTCTGGATGATGCTTTGCAGCACCGAACGGTAAAAGCGGGACTTAATATTTTGCTTACCGATTACAATAACCTTTTCACAAGGGATATGTTTTTGCCCACCGGCGATTTACGCGATAGCAGGAGCAGCTACAAAAGGGCTAATATTATAATTGTTACCAAATGCAGCGATAATTTTGGCAGTGCTGAAAAGGAAAAGATCACATTGGAAATACAACCCTTAGCACGGCAACATCTTTTTTTTACGGGCATCAGGTACGGCGCACCCTATCATATTCTTTCAAGGGCTATCAAACGCATGTCTAAAGAAACAGAGGTATTGCTGGCCTGCGGAATCGCCAATCCCGGCCCCTTAAAACAATACATCCAGGAAGAAAGTGCCGCCTACGATGCCATATATTACCGGGATCATTATATTTTTACTATTGATGATCTGAAAGAGATCCGGCAAAGATTTGAAAAGATAAAAGCGGCGGACAAAATGATACTGATAACCGAAAAGGATGCAGTACGACTGGTGAAATTTGCTGCGGAACTGAAAGACATGCCGGTATATGTGCTGCCTATTGAAACGTATTTTTTATTTAACGAATCACAACGATTCAATTTTTTAATCGAAAGATTTATACAGGATTTTAAAATAAAATCTTAATTGCACTTATGAAACATAAGAACAACAAAAAAACAAAAGCTAAACCTCAAACACACACTTATGAAGGAACGCTGGATGTTACCCGTTCGGGTATCGGATATGTAATAGTTGAAAACCAGGAAAAAGATATTTTCGTGCGCCCGCAGGATTTCAACCGGGCCCTGCATGGTGATAAAGTTAGAGTGAATATTACCCGGCACAATCCGCGAACGGGGAAAATGGAAGGCGAAATTACGGAGGTGGTTGAACGAAAACAATCTGAATTTATCGGTCGTTTGGAAATGAATACCGACTTTGCTTTTTTTATTCCGGATAAAGCAAAGGGAACCCCCGATATGTATATACCTGCCGGTAAATTTAACGGCGCCAGAGGCGGTGACAGGGTAGTGGTACGCATAACCGAGTGGGACAGGAAAGCGAAAAGTCCTAATGGTGAAGTAATCAGTGTGCTAAACGCCGCAGATGAAAATGATATGGCCATGAAGCAAATATTAGTTGACGCTGGCTTTACACTTGAATTTGATGACGACGCGATGGAAGAGGCTGCAAGGATGCCGGACATTATTGGTGCTGCGGAAATTAAGAAGCGCAAAGATGTACGGGATATACTCACCTTTACCATTGACCCTGCCGACGCTAAGGATTTTGACGATGCCATTAGTTTCAGAAAATTAAAAAATGGCTTATATGAAGTTGGCGTTCATATTGCCGACGTAAGTTATTATGTTGAGCCAGGTACAGTGCTCAACGAAAATGCATACAACAGGGCTACTTCGGTGTACTTGCCCGACCGGGTATTGCCGATGTTGCCCGAACATATATCCAACGTGCTCTGCAGCCTTCGTCCAAACGAAGACAAATTAACGTTCTCCGCTATTTTTGAAATTACCGCCAAAGGAGAGATTAAAGATTTTTGGTTGGGAAGAACGGTTATTCATTCCAATCATCGCTTTACCTACGAAGATGCGCAGCAGATTATTGAAACCAAAGAGGGCATATACAAAGATGAGATACTGCTGCTGAATGAACTGGCTCAAAAATTCCGTAAACAAAGATTTAAAAATGGCGCCATTAATTTTTCCTCGCAGGAAGTACGGTTTACATTAGATGAAAATGGAAAGCCAACAGGTATAGTGATCAAAGAAAGCAAAGAAGCGCACCAGTTAATTGAAGAGTTTATGCTGCTGGCCAACAGAACGGTAGCGGAACAGGTGGGAAAAATAAAGATCAATAAACAACCGCTTCCATTTCCATACCGGGTGCATGATACACCGGATGAAGAAAAGCTTTTACCCTTTGTGGAATTCGCCAAAAAATTCGGTCATCGCTTCGATACCAAATCGCCTGCCGGTATAGCTGCTTCGTTTAACAGAATGCTTGCAGAAGTACGGGGGAAGCCCGAGCAGCACGTACTGGAGCAGTTGGGCATACGTACAATGGCCAAAGCGGCATACAGCCCCGAAAATATAGGGCATTATGGATTGGGGTTTGAAAACTACTGTCATTTTACTTCACCTATTCGCCGGTATCCTGATATAATGGTGCACCGTATTTTACAGGAAGTGCTCGATGGGCGCCCAAAAGTGGATAAGAAGATGGGAGAAAAGTGCCTGCACAGCAGTGCCAGGGAAAGGGCTGCCATGGAAGCGGAAAGGGCTGCCAATAAATACAAACAGGTTGAGTTTATGCAGCAATACCTCGGCGAAGAATTTGAAGGTGTGATCAGTGGCGTGGCTGCTTTTGGTTTTTGGGTGGAAACGGTGCAGCACAAATGCGAAGGGCTCGTAAGCATTCAAAGCCTGCTGGATTATGATGATTTCCGGTTGATAGAAACAGAGTATTGTCTTACCGGAAGAAGAAGCGGTAGAACGTTCAGAATGGGAGATAAGGTCTGGATAAAAGTCATATCGGCCGATTTGGGAAAAAGACAATTGGATTATGAGTGGATATTAAAGCCCGGCGAAAATAACGATAGCGGAGATCGTACCCGGAAAGTAAAAGGGCATAAAAGTAAAGAGAAGGGGAAGAAAAGACGGTAGGTTACAGGGTGCAGGTTACAGGGCAGGGAAGTTTTGAGTTTATTGTTTTTGATTTATAGTTTATCGTTGTATTTTTTGAATTTGCGGACTCGAATTTTGCCTGTTATGGTGAAGAACGAACGGCTCCGCGCTCCAGTATTGTCATGCTGAGGAACGAAGCATCTGTTATATAGTCTTCTTGTGATTTGGCTTCCTGGTTCTTTGTATTCCCTTCGGATCCGTCACGGCGGACAGGAGTTGTTTGGTTCTTTTCATTAGTCTTTTATCCGCTACGGCGGACTTATAAAAATATTATGCATTCATTTGAAACCTTAGCAAAACAATTTTCCGAAAAATTCAATACCAGGCATTTTCCTGGCACATTGCCTTCTCTATACCATCCGGCGGAATATTTTCTGTCTATTGGCGGAAAAAGGATCAGGCCGGTGATATGCCTGATGGGTAACGAATTATTCGATGCTATTCAACCCGATGCATGGCATGTAGCCAATGCTGTTGAACTGTTTCACAACTTTACACTCATTCACGACGATATTATGGATAAAGCGCCGCTCAGGCGGGGCGTGCAAACGGTTCATGTAAAGTACAATGAGCCTACTGCTTTGCTCGCGGGTGATGTAATGATAGTAACAGCTTATGAATATCTGAGCAAAATCAACCCGCTTCATCTGCCCAGGATCATGCACCTGTTTAATAAAACAGCCAGGGAAGTGTGTGAAGGGCAGCAACTGGATATGGATTTTGAAGAAAGGCAGGTGGTAACACTGGAAGAATACATGCATATGGTTACTTTAAAAACATCGGTATTGCTGGCGGCCAGTTTGCAAATGGGCGCTATGCTGGGCTGCAGCGGTGAAGGCAACCAGGATCATTTGTATGCTTTTGGCAAAAACCTGGGTATCGCTTTTCAGTTGCAGGACGACTATTTAGACGCTTTTGGCGATCCTGAAAAATTTGGAAAACAACCGGGCGGCGATATTATGGCCAATAAAAAAACTTTTCTAACCATACAGGCGCTTGAGGTTGCAACACCCGTTCAGAAAAACGAACTCTTGCGATTAATGGATGAAAATCCAGCCGGTAAGGTACAAAGCGTGTTACAAATTTTTAGAGATTGTAAAGTAGATGTGTGGGCAAAAAATTTGAAAGACAAATACCTTAACCTGGCATTGCAGCACTTAGAGGATACCGCTGTTATAAGCAGTCGTAAACAACCATTGCAGGAACTTGCCTTGTTTCTGGTGCAAAGGGAATATTGAAGTGCGGAAACCTGTAAGGACTGCCGCGCTGCTTTGATGCAGGGTAGTCCTAACAGGTTTAGCTTTGGAAACCTTGTAATCCGCTGGAGCTATGGTACCCAAATGTGGAAATGTGAAAATGTGAAAATGTGGAAATGTGCTATTTTGAAAATGGAAGCAGGCCGGTATTGTGCAGGATGCACACCCCTGCAACCTGTAACCTGTACCCTGTAACCTAAAACCTGTAACCTGTAACATGAATTTTCTCCAATTTTAAACTATTTTGGAGCATTGAAATAACCAAAACACATCTGCATGGGTCACCCGCTTTTCAGAAAAAAATCAATAAGCAGGATTATTGAAGACGCGCAGGCAAGCGATGCAGACGGACATGGCCGCGGGTTGAAAAGGGTATTGGGGGTGCGTGATCTTACTTTTTTGGGTATCGCCGCTGTAGTAGGCGCCGGTATTTTTTCTACTATCGGAAATGCCGCTTATAATGGCGGTCCGGGTATTGTGATCTTATTTGTTATTACTGCTGTAACCTGTGGGTTTTCGGCATTGTGCTACGCGGAGTTTGCCAGCCGTGTACCCGTTGCCGGCAGCGCTTATACCTACTCGTATGTTGCTTTCGGGGAGATCATCGCCTGGGTGATTGGCTGGGCGCTCATACTCGAATACGCGATCGGCAACGTGGTGGTAGCCATATCGTGGAGCGGATATTTCAACAATCTTCTCGTGCATCTTTTTCACATTCATTTGCCGGACTGGATGCTGGTAGATCCGGCCACCGCCCAAAATGCTTACACGGAAGCCACCCGGGCACTGGCAGCAGGATCATTGTCTGTCGAAGACACCAGTAAATACCAGTTTGTCGTTGATGCCTGGAACAATGCCCCCTCATTTGGAAACGGTAAATTGTTTTTTAACCTGCCGGCTTTTATTATCGTAGGGCTGGTTACCTGGCTGGCTTATATAGGTATGAAGGAAAGCAAACGCATGGCCAACTTTATGGTGATCTTTAAAATTGCGGTCATCATCTTTGTTATAGTGGCCGGCGCTTTTTTTGTGGATACCAATAACTGGCGGCCCTTTTTGCCCAATGGTTTCGAAGGGGTATTAAAAGGGGTGTCTGCTGTGTTTTATGCTTATATAGGCTTTGACGCTATTTCTACCACGGCGGAAGAATGCAGGAACCCGCAGCGTGACATGCCCAGGGGGATGATCTATTCCCTGATCATTTGTACGGTATTGTACATTCTTATTGCGCTGGTACTAACGGGTATTGAAAATTATTCCAATTTTAAGGATGTCAATGACCCGCTGGCATTTGTTTTTGAGCAGCGTGCGCCCTGGATAGAAAAGATCGTTTCGGTAAGCGCCGTGGTAGCTACCACCAGCGTATTGCTGGTGTTTCAACTGGGTCAGCCGCGCATATGGATGAGCATGAGCCGCGATGGATTGTTGCCTAGGAAATTTCAAACCATTCATCCCAAATATCAAACACCATCATTCGCCACTATTGTTACCGGTATTATTGTAGGCATACCTTCATTGTTCATTGCTTCCGGCGTAGTTACCGATTTAACCAGTATAGGCACCCTGTTCGCTTTTGTGCTGGTATCGGGCGGTGTATTGTTATTGCCGCCAAGACCGGCAACCGACACAGGGTTTAAGTTGCCCTATATCAACGGAAGATACATTGTACCTGGTTTGACGGCTGTATTCATTTACCTCTTCCGGCACCGCATGGCAGACGCGGTACAAAACCTGGGGCACGAAAACTACCAGGAAGTGCTTTTCCTGCTTTTTGTTGTTATTGCGCTGGTACTTACTTCACTAACGGTTATCCGCAGGTATTCACTTATTCCCATCCTCGGTGTGCTGTTTTGTTTGTACCTCATGATTGAAATACCGGCCGTTAGCTGGCTGTGGTTCTTTGTGTGGATGGCACTGGGACTCACCATTTATTTTTTGTATGGGTACAGGCACAGTAAACTGGCGAAATGAGTGGGGGGAGAATTTGAAAATTTGGGAATTTGAAAATTTGAAATTGTGGCGGTCGGCATCTGCCGCGGCGGATCAGACCGCGGATGACTTACGCCTCCTGAAACCTGTAGTCAGGCAAATTATATTGCGGTATGTTATTAAGGATGCGACCCAAAGGGGTATAGCGCTTTAGTTACTAAAATAAAGAAGTAAATTTGTAGAAGTAAAAATGATCATTATGGCAACCCCATCCATATCACAGGAAATGCTGAATTATTTCATGCAGTTGAATGATGCAGAAAGGAAATCCGTATTGGAATTGATAAAGACATTTTTGAGGAGCCGTAAGAGTGAGTTTACGCCTCAAAGTCTGGAAGACTATAACCAGGAACTGGAGCAGGCCGATGAAGAAATAGAAGCTGGTGATTATATGTCTCATGAAGAAGTAATGAAAAGATACCTGAAGCAATAATCAGTACAAATGGCACTGATTATTAAATGGAACAACAAGGCGATAAAGCATTTTGATGAGGCAATTGAATACATTCAGCTTTCTTCTCCGGCGAATGCCGAAAAAGTTAAGCGGAAGATTTTATTAGCGATAGATGGTTTACTGGAGTCTCCCCAAAAATACAATCCCGATAAGTACAAAACAAAGAACGATGGCAGCTTCCGGGCTTTTGAAATGTATCATTACCGGATATCGTACCGATATAAAGGCAGTGAAATCCGGATTATCCGTATTCGTCATACAAAAATGAACCCGTTAACGTATTAATGTGGCGGTCTGGTCCGCCGCGGCGGATCAGACCGTGGATGAATATGAAACCTGTAACTTGCCTCCTTCGCACTACCGCATCAGCATAACAGATCCTTTGGTAAACTGAGCCGCTTCATTCACCGCTCTATACCGGCATATCCAGACATAGGTTCCGGCATTTTGAGGCAGGTTCCTGTACATTCCGTTCCAGCCTTCGTTGGGCTTGCGGCTGGTAAAAACAATTTGACCGTAAATATTATATACGGTAAACGCGTATTCGCTTATGCGTCCGCTGATCAGCGGTTTAAAAGAATCATTGATACCATCATTGTTTGGGGTAAACGTATTGGGAACAAAAAAACGGGTGCTGCAATCTTTGGCAAATATGCCAATGGAATCCCGGCCAATGCACCCGTCATTGTCTTTTACCTGTAGCCGGTATATTCCCGGGGTTTGTATCGTAATGCTGTTTGCTGAAGCGCCTGTGTTCCACAGGTATTTATTAAATAATTTAAGAGGCTGTATGGTAAATGGATCCGTTGCGCAGATAGCAGTGTCGGCAGGCAGAAAGCAGGCAGGTGCCTGTGCTATTTTTGTAATGATTATGCTGTCGGATGCCCTGCAGCCCTGCAGGTTGCTCACCGTTACTTTATATTTTCCCGGGGTTTGTATGAGCATACTGCTGCCGGTTGAGCCATCCTGCCATAGATAGCTGCTAAACCCGCTGCCTGCATATATGGTATCATCCTGGTGTAAGCAAAGGGTAGTTTTTTTAGGCAAAGTGATTACGGGGGCGGGGTATACAGCGAGTATTTGAATGGTATCTTTTGAAAGGCAACCCGATGCATTTGCCGCCGATACCGAATAAGTGCCTGCCCGGTCTGCTTGTATATATTGACCTGTTTGCCCGTTGTTCCACTGATAGCGGCCGAATCCTGCACCTGCATCTAAAGTTAAAGGCTGGTTGCTGCATATGGCTGTATCCTTACCGAGATCAACAGGTGAAGGCTCGTTTATGGTAACCGTTATGGCATCATCAAAAGGATCGCCGCAATAATTGGTTGCTTTTACAAAGTACATTCCTGCCTGCTTTACAGTAAATACGGAGTCGCCTGAACCGTTTTGCCATTCATAATTTTTAAACCCCGCACCGGCTCGCAGCACAAGCGAATCGTTTTTGCAGATAGCAGTATCAGCACCTAATGCAATTTTACCCGGACTGATCAAAACATTGAGCTTTATGGAGTCCTTCAAATCAATACAGGAAGACAGTGAAGCGTACAGGTAACCCTGCCATTGCTTTTTAAAGGTAATGGCAACGGAAGAATCGTTCATCGGGGTTATTGTCCCTGCCGGATCATCTGTTTGCCATAGCACCTGTTTTAGGCAACCGGCATCTTTGCGGGCAGTAAAAATATAGGTCTGCGCAGTATCGCAAATGGTGGTGACGGCCGGCTTTATTTTTAAAAAAGAACAACGGCTTATTTGCCGGCAATAATCTTCTTCCAAAAGATTAAAGTCGCTTACCGAAATACCAGGATCGCTCTCTGCAAGCTGGATGCTGCTGGAATAGGTAAAGTAATCATCGTTGTGCGGTGTTATCGGGAATGGATCTAATTGTACAAATGAAGTATCCGGCCCAAAACAGGGATCCGCTGCATTATCCTATCCTGTTTGGTAGAGTTGAATATATGAATTGCCGTCGCGGAGATAACTGCTTACGATGTTGAGGTATTGATGGTTGTAATGAAGCGGGTACTTGCCGCCGTATGAAATAACTTCATTTGCTGAAAAAGGCATTTTCCTTTGCCTGATTATTTGCCCGGACTTACTGATAGTGGCAACATACATCGTGTTGTTATATTCGTCCAGCGCGGTATAAATGCTCCAGTTGCCCGCAGGGTCGGTGGCGCCGAAACGATAGGTGGTGGCAGACATTTGACTGTTTGAAAAAACCCTTCCCCCGCTGAAGTTGAGCAGGGTATCCATAGTGGTGTTGATGAGACCGAAGCGGTTTTGCGCAAAGGAATAGAACCTGTCGCTAATGTAAAATAATCTTCATTGGATTTAACCATATCTGCATATACCCACTGATGCATGGTTTTAACTAAGGGGTATGCCTGCGTCCGGGTGGAAAAATACGATCTGGATTGTAGGAGTTCGCCGGTTTGATGATCCATTTTAAAGGCGAATATATTTTCATCAATTTCCGCATTGCCGGGTATGGGGCAGCCACTACTCCTGCCAAAAGCATACAGCATGTTTTTATCGGTTATTACACCGGTTATGGTTGACGAACTGCAAGTGTTTCCCGCAAACCACCTGTTGTATAATATATTTCCGCTATTATCCATTTTAATGATTAGCGGTACTTTTTCACCAGCATGAGCCCATTCTTCCACACCTATAGTAGCGGCTATTATAATGTCATTATTATCGGTAACGGCCATTTGAACGTTTAGAAAAGAATCATCAACAGCAACAGTCGTAAGCTCCTTTGTCCACAGCAGGTTGCCTGCATTGCTTAGCTGTATAACATTAATTGCACTGCCGGAGTTGTCTCCGGCATCGCGATATACAATAACAAAATTTCCATTGTTCAGCTCTTTTATTCCATTGATGAGTTGAAAATCCGTGTTATCAGATCCTTTCTTTATTTTCTTGCTCCATACAACGGTTCCGAACGGATTGATCTTAGTTATGAATAAGGTGACTTCGCCATTGACTGTGTTGAAATTCCTGCCTGCTATTACCGTAGCGCCATCCCGCGTAATGATATTTTCACTGGCATGCAGTACCATACCGGCATCGTAATAGCCTTTCCGGTAAAAAGTATCCGCACAGTTTTGGGAGAAACTGATGGAGGTGGAAAAACAAGCTGCCAGTGATAAAAAAAGGGCTTTTATTTCAGGTATACCAATGCTTTCTGGTTTTTTGCGGAAGACGATGTCTTATTTGTGATTTGCAGAATATTCTTACAAGTTCGTAAAAGTCGGGCTTAAATACTTCTAATAAACGATTTGATTATAAGATATGTTGTAGCTGTTGTTATCAATACTGCCTGTTAAACAGTTGTAAACTTCCATTTCCGCAATTGCTATATGTTTCTATGTATCATAACTTCTTGTACTTCCGCTATACGTTGTCTCCGGACTGCGTATCAATTATGTTCTCCCCAAACACTGTTCCGCCAGCCATCTATTATAATATCCCGGGAGAATTTTGTATATTGTATCAGATCTTTTCTTCATCTAAAACTTTGCCATATGAACCTCCTTCACAGTATGGAAAGATGGGGAGACACCCATCATCCCAAATGGCTCGATTTCATCCGTATGTTGCTGGGTATATTTCTTTTTATACGGGGTGTGGAATTTATCAATAACATGGATCAGTTGAGCGCCCTCATGGCTAAAAACGAATTTCTCGGTTCCATGTCGCTGGGCGTGCTGGCGCATTATGTAGTGTTCGCGCATATTGTAGGCGGCGCATTGATCACTTTCGGACTGCTTACCCGTTTGGCATGCCTGGTGCAGATCCCTATTTTATTGGGCGCTGTTTTTTTTGTAAATGCAGATGCAGGAATTTTGTCGCCCAATGAAGGGCTTTGGCTTTCTATACTTATTTTGGCATTGCTGATCTTTTTTCTGGTAAGCGGCAGCGGTACTGTTTCTGTAGATGAACAAATGCGCAGGCAACCGGAAAGGAGAAAATGACGTATATTAAAAGTAAGAATAGTTAAAAATTATGAAAAGGTGAAAAATGAAGGTGTATAAATCACGTTATTATATTATTTTGTTGGCGTAAAGCCTGGTATATTTCTGCCCCGTTTAAACAATAAATAATAATATATGATGATGTTCCCTGCTAAAACAGTATTCTTTAGCTTATGCTGTTTTACCCTGCTTGTCGCTTCCTCCTGTAAAAAAAACGACAATCCGTCCGGATCTGCCACTGTTAGCACAACCGTAACTTCAGGAACCTGGAAGGTTACGTATTATCTTGAGAGGGACGCGGACCATACATCAAGTTTCGCTGGTTATACATTTACATTTAACAGCAACGGAACGGTAACTGCTGTAAAAACCGGTGATACGGTAAACGGTACCTGGTCGGCAGGCAACGACGACAGCAGGGTTAAATTTATCCTGAACTTTATTGCCCCCGATCCATTTAGAGAAATAAGCGAAGACTGGCGCGTAACAGAACGTACAAACAATAAGTTAAGGCTGGAAGACACGAGTGGGGGAGACGATCATATTGACTATCTTACTTTTGAAAAAAATTAGAAAACCCGACCGGTCTATGAATTCCTAGCGCTGACAATTCGCCGGGGTCACCCTCTCCCTTAGCTACTATGCTGTGAAGACCCCGTTGGGAAAAAAGATACAGAGGTGTGGGCTATCAGCTTTCAGGTGAAGCCATCCCTGGAACTTGTAACCTGTAACTTGAACGTCACAGTGTTTCAAAGCGAAGCATGTATTTCATTTTCAAATTTTCAGATTTCCACATTTTCACATTCTCTCCGGTACTTCAATACCGGATAACCTCATACCCGAGGCAATAACATTTGCCGTCATCTGGCAGACGCGCAGCCGCAACTGTTTTTTATTTTCCGTTTCGGCTTTCAGCACCCGGTGTTCGGTTACAAAGGAGTTGAATGTTTTTGCAAGCTCGTAACAATAGTTCACTATTACGGAGGGATTGTGTTCAAAAGCAGATTGTTCTATAGCGGCTGGATATTTTTCTAATAAAATGATCAGTTCCTTTTCCAAAGGCAGCAGGGGCTCGCTGTGTTGCAGTGTAAAATTGTTATCCGGCTGTTCATTCCTGAGAATGGCTTTTGCCCTGGCGTGCGAAAATTGCACAAAGGATGCTGTAAAGCCATGAAAATCTATACTTTCCTCGGGGTTGAAGATCATTCTTTTTTTAGGATCAACCCGCAAAATAAAAAACTTTAAAGCGCCCAATCCGATCGTGTTATAGAGTTTGCCGAGTTCTTCGGCAGTAAAATCTTTTACCTTTCCTAACTCTTCGGTTTTCTGAGCCGCCACTTTTATCATCTCGTCAATAATATCATCCGCATCAACAACGGTTCCCTCCCTCGTTTTCATACGGCCCGAAGGCAGCTCCACCATACCGTAGCTGAGATGGTAAATACCTTCGGAAGAAGGCAGCCCCAGTTTTTCACAGATCAGTTTCAGTACCTTGAAGTGATAATTCTGTTCATCGCCCACCACATAAATGCTCTGATCGTAATGGTATGCTTCGTATTTAACAACAGCTAAGCCTATATCCTGCGTAATGTAAACCGCCGTTCCGTCTTTTCGCTGCACTATCTTTTCGTCAAGTCCCTCCGCGGTTAAATCAACCCACACGCTGTTGTCGTCTTTTTTAAAGAATACGCCTTTTTGCAATCCTTCTTCCACTAATTTTTTTCCCAGCAAATAGGTATCGCTTTCGTAGTAAATTTTATCAAAATCACTGCCAATTCTTTTATACGTAATATCAAATCCCGCATATACCCAACTATTCATTTGTTTCCATAATGCTATCACATCCGGCTTTCCAGCCTCCCAGTCTACCAGCATTTGCTGGGCCGCTTTCATAATAGGCGCTTCTTTTTCCGCGGCTTCCTCACTCATACCGGTGGCTTTTAAGGCCTGTACTTCTTTTTTAAATTCCGTTCCAAACTGCACATAATAATCCCCTACAAAATGATCTCCTTTCGTGCCCGTACTTTCGGGGGTGGCGCCGTTAGCGAATTTTTGCCAGGCAACCATGCTTTTGCATATGTGTATGCCCCTGTCGTTGGCAATACAGGTTTTAATCACATCATATCCGTCCGCCTTTAAAATTTCGGATACACTCCATCCCAAAAAAATATTGCGCAGGTGCCCGAGGTGCAGGGGCTTGTTGGTATTGGGTGAAGCGTATTCCACCACGATGGTTTTGCCGTTCCCTGCTTTTCTGCCGTACGCATTGTTCCCGTAATGATCATTCAGCATGGCAGTCCAGTAAGCATCGGTGATGGTGAGGTTCAAAAAACCTTTGATCACATTAAAGGAAGAAAATAAAGCGGGAGATGTTTGTATTAAATGTTCGCCCAGGGTTTTTCCCAAAGCATCAGGCGATTGTTTTAGCGGTTTCAACAGGCTAAATAAAACAACGGTGTAATCGCCTTCAAACTCCGGTTTGGTTTGGTTGATCTGAAAATCCTTTGCGCTGAATGGCTGGCTGTACAGTTGCGCCAGTGCTTTAATAACAGCCTGCTGAATACCTGATGTAACGGACATGAATCCACATTTTTAAAGGACTGCAAAAATAAGGATATGTGGGTTCAATCCTTTTTTTATGTTATTTTGTAGAAATGCAGTAGCTAAGCCCAATACATATGAAAATAATTGAAGTTAACAATGCAGCCACAAGAAAATCCTTTCTTGACCTCCCTAAAAAAATATATAAAAATGACCCCAACTGGGTTTGCCCTTTAAACAATGATATTGAATCGGTGTTTGATCCCCGCAGGAACAATTATCATCAGAATGGTAAATGCATACGATGGATACTGAAAGACAAAGGTGGAAAGGTAATTGGCCGTATTGCCGCTTTCATCAATAACAAAAAGGCATACCTGTCTGAGCAACCCACAGGGGGCTGCGGTTTTTTTGAATGCACCGATAACCAGGATGCTGCCGACCTGTTGTTTGATACGGCTAAGGCCTGGCTTGCCGGAAATGGAATGAAGGCAATGGACGGTCCGGTAAATTTTGGAGAGAATGATATGTGGTGGGGGCTGCTGGTGGAAGGCTTTGCGGTGCCTTATTATGGCATGAACTATCATCAGCCTTATTACAAAAGATTGTTTGAACGCTATGGTTTTACGCCTTTATACGAACAGATATCCAATGCGATAGAAATATATAAACCTTTTCCGGAGCGCTTTACTAAAATCGCGGAATGGGTGGTTAAAAAACAGGGGTACCATTTCGAACACCTTAAGAAAAATGAGTTTCAGCGTTTTGCCGGTGATTTTAAAGAGATATACAACGATGCCTGGAAAGACTTTGAGAATTTTGCACCCATAACGGATATCGCTATACGTGAAACATTTGAAAAGATAAAGATCATTATGGACGAAAGGCTGATCTGGTTTGCTTACGTAAATGGCGAACCGGCCGCTATGGTAGTGATCGTTCCGGATACCAATGAACTGATCAGCAATTTGAATGGTAAGCTGGGACTTTGGGGCAAACTAAAATTTCTGATGAACAAATGGAATTATAAGAATAAACGGATGCGGGCCATTATTATGGGAACCAAAACAAAATTTCAAAAGCATGGACTTGAAGCTGCCATGATCATCAAGCTAAAGGAATATGTTTTACCGTTGCAGCAGTATAAAGAGCTGGAGTTATCCTGGGTAGGTGATTTTAATACCAAGATGATCGCCCTGCATGAAGCAACAGGCGCTACCTTTTCTAAAAAGCACATCACCTACAGGTATATCTTTTAAACAAACCGCGATGATAAGCTACCAGGTTGAAAATGATTTAAAGGCGGAAGAGTTCGTACATATATTGCAACGCTCCACACTTGGGGAGCGCAGGCCGGTTGATGACGCGGAACGCATCGCTGGCATGCTTGCGCATGGGAACCTTATACTAACAGCAAGGGATAATGGCCAAATTGTTGGCGTAGCCCGCTCACTCACCGATTTTTCATTTTGTACTTATTTATCAGACCTTGCCGTTGATAAAGATTACCAGCATAAGGGCATAGGAAAGGAACTGATCCGGCGTACAAAATTGGAAGCGCCAAAAGCAAAGCTGATACTACTGGCTGCTCCCGCTGCTGTAAACTATTATCCGCATATCGGGATGAAGCGGCACGAGCACTGCTTTTATATAGATCGCGCCGATGAATTGAAGTAATACACTTTGAGCCCCTATAAAACTTCGCTGCTCCAATGCCCTCCAATGGGTAAAATGGTATAGGCCTGCTGAACTGCCTCAGCCCGTGCTGCAAAATCGGCAGGATTTGCAGTGTTGAAAGTAAACATATCATAATGACAGGGAATAACATGTTGTATACCCGCTGCTTTAGCTAAATCCGCAGCTTCCTGTACATTAAGATTCCCCGCAACGCCTCTTGCCGGGTCGTTGCCGTTGATGGGAAGCAATGCCAGGTTGATTTGAAATGGGCTTAGTATTTTTTCTAACCCGGAATACCAAAGCGTATCGCCGCTATGGTAAATGGAATAATTACCAAACTGTATAATGTACCCCATATAAAGGCATTCGCCATTTTCATTACGGTCAACATTATTGTGCGCGGCGGCAATGCCATGAAAAGTAAACTCACCAATGGTTATCTGTTTCCCTTCATTCATGCCTGAAGGAAATGCTTCCGGTATTTGCACTCTGCCGGCAACAAAGCTTCTGTTGGCTTCGGGGATAATGAAGGTGATGCCTGGATTGTTTTTAATGATGGGTACTAAAGTTTCTGCATCTAAATGATCAGTGTGGTTATGACTGGAACTTACAATGGAAATGTTTTTCAATAACCCGGGCTTCACCACCTGCTCACTCATTCGGGTATGCGGTTTAAGGGTATCTGCATATTTTTTTGTGAGGGAATCCGAAAGATAGGGGTCAATCAGCAGCCTTTTCCCCTGCCATAGCAGCAGGTAGCCGCTTTGCCCCAGCCACCACAGGTGAAAATGTTTTTTATCATTTTCATACTGCTGTACCTGTGCAATAAAATCATTATCCTTTATAACAGCCGGAATCATCATCCCAAATCTTAAACCTGTCCGCCGTGGCGGATCTCAAATTTCAGATCATCTCCCTCGCCATTTTCGCGCCCTTCACCATATTGATCAATTTTTGTCTTGATGCCCATCTTGCAGTCTGGCTCAATCCGCAGTCGGGAGCTACAGACAGTTTTTCCGCGGGAATATATTGCAGGCACCTTTTAATTCTTTCCACCACATCTTCAGGGGTTTCAATGTAATAGTTTTTTACATCAATGATCCCTACTGCAACATTCATTCGTTTGGCAAAAGTTTCTAGTAATGCCATCTCCGCAAATTCACGGTTTGCCATTTCAATGTGTATTTCATTTACTTTAAGCTCAAGAAAATCCGGGATCATCGGTTTTATACTCCGGTAACCCACAGGCCGTCCTTTAAAATTGCCAAAGCATAAATGTGTGGAAAGATTGCATTTGCCCACCACGGGTTCAACTGTTTTGTTGAATATGGCGGCAAATCTTCTGGTATCTTCCTTATACGCGTAGCAACTCATGGAGGGCTCATCAACTGTAATTTCAGTGCATCCTGCCGCTACCAGTTCTTCCAACTCCTTTTGTATAAATGGAAGGATGGCTTCGGTTATGGCGTACCGGTCCTTGTATTCATTGTTTGGCAATAATCTGCCGCTTAAGGTGTAGGGTCCAGGTATGCTGGCTTTTAGCACAGGACCCTGCGGCGCTAATTTTTTTAAACGTAAGAACTCTTTCACCACACCCAATCCCTTTGGAGCAGAAAGTGTTTCGGTAATCCTGTGTTTTCCTCTCTGGTCGTGTGCTGCCGGTCCAAAACGTCTTGTTTCGCTTTCATCGGGCGATATTCCATTGATATAGCCGTAAAAAGACAAATTGAAATCGAGTCTCGTTTGTTCCCCATCAGTAATCACATCAAGCCCGGCCGTTGTTTGGTCATGAACCGCGGCAATAACAGCATCTTCAATTGCTTCTTCTATATCGGCGGGTCCAAATTCGTTTAAGTGCTGCGATGCAAATTCCAGCCATCCCGGGAAAGGATAGCTACCAACCACTGTTGTGCGTATGGGCGTATGCATATTGTTGTGTTCCTTTAATTTCCTACATTTTTATATAAACCGGCGAGGCGATGTGCATGTTCGTCATAAGCACTTTCAAAAAGCTCCTTTGCCTTTTCTGCGCCTACCACACATGCAGCCGATAATACTTTTGGCGGCTTTCCAGCTTCGGTTAGCAGCCGGGCTGTTTCCGCCTTTATGGAATTGATGAGTAAAACACCGCCTATAGTTGAGCCCGGCGCAACGGGCGTTTCCAGTGCAGGTATCCGGATCATTGCATCGCCGGCAGGGGCGCCGGTATCCAGAATGAGGTCTGCAAAGTCGCCTAATTTTTTCCCGTCTTTTCTTTTGCTGGCAGAAACAGCGGCGTGTTTTTGGGTGAGGATTGCCGTTACCTTCACTTTTTTTCGTTGAAACAATTCCGCCATTTCAATAGGCACTATATTACAGCCGCTGGATGAAATGATGAGTGCGCTATCGCTTTCCCGGATATCAAAATTACGCTGGATCCTTTCGGCCAGTCCTTCTACATTTTCAAGAAACATGGCCTGCCGCTGGCCATTGGCGCCCACCACCAGGTTGTGAAAGGTGAGCGATAGTTCTACTATAGGATTAAAGCCGGGAAAGGAACCATAACGCGGCCACATTTCTTCCACCATGATGCGGCTGTGGCCGGAACCGAATACATGCACCATCCTGCCCTGTAAAATACTTTCTGCAAACCATTGTGCGGCTTGTTGTATACTTTTCTGCTGCGCCTCAACGGTTTCAATAATTTTTCGGGAGTGTTGAAGATAATCCCAGATAACATTCATGTTAAAGATTTAATTTGGTAAGGTTTTGTGTAAAGCAAAGCTGGCGGCTCCCACGGCGCCGGAATATTCATCAAATATGGCCTGTACAACAGGCGTACGCACACCCGAATGATGCCATTCAAAGATATTCATAAACCCGTCGAGCGGATTAAATAAATCATCACCTGCCTGTGCTATGCCTCCGCCAAGAATAATAATATCAGGAGAAAGAATATTGATAAATGAGCAAAGGGCTACAGCTAACCGCTTTACAGAATGCAGCCATACATATGTTGCAATGGTATCGCCTTCTTTATATGCCTGAACGAGTTCATAGGTTGAATAAAATTTGCCGAAGCTTCGTTGCGCTATGGTACAATTGCCTATTGCGTCTTCAAGACTGGCCGGCATATGGGTAACATCATATTCGTCGCTGTCTGCGTTGAGCATTACATGACCCATGTGCCCGGCTCTGTTTAATAAGCCCTGATGCAATTCACCGTTTATCATGATGCCTCCGCCTACGCCCGTGCCCAGTGTTAATAAAATAACATTCCCGTATCCCTTGCCTGCACCAAATTTTGCTTCTGCCATTAAAGCTGCATGCGCATCGTTAAGCACCCACGTTGGTGTTTTAAGATAATCGGCCCATACAAAATTTTCTAAACCTGCCAGCCTGCCGGGCATTAGTTTTATGCAATCATTATTGCTGCCTGCCAGTCCTGGAGCAGACAGACCCACCGGTGTGTGTTTACTACCGGATTTTTGTTGAAGAGTATGCAGCATGTCGGCTATCACTTCTTTCCAGTACGTGGCTTCTTTTTCGTTGGTGCTGCATTGCATATCATGCAGGATGGTACCATCTTCGTTTATCAGTACACCCTTAATATTGGTGCCTCCCATGTCAATACCGATTGACTGCATATTATTGTTGTTTAAAAAAGTATTCAAATCTGTCCTTCACTCACCGACCATCCCCCGTCAACATATACCACCTGCCCGGTAGTAAACCTTGCATAATCCGACATAAAATAGCAGGCAAGCCCATCGGTATCTTCAGGATGTCCGATTCTTCCTCCGTCTAATGGTTGCTTTGTTTTGATGAATGAAAGAATAGCCTCATTTTTGGCTGCTCTTTGTGCCATGGGCGTTTCCACAAGCGCAGGTGCTATGGTGTTAACACGGATGTTGTTTTTTGCGTAATAAGCTGCTATTGATTTTGTAAACCCGGTTACTGCCGATTTGCTGGCTGCATAGGCATGCGTTGCAAAATGAGCAGGAGAAGGTGAGATACCCAATACCGAGCTCATGTTGAGAATAGCGCCACCGGTGTTGTGCTGTAAAAACCATTTAATAGCGGACTGGTTGGAGAGCATGAGCGAAGTGAGGTTCAATTCAAGTGTTTTGTTCCAGCCTTCCAGTGTCAGTTCATGTAACGGACCATCGCCCATTTTGCGTCCACTACCGCCCGCAATATGATATAACCCATGAAATGTTCCGAATTGTTGCGCGCAAATCTGAATGGCATTTGCGGCGGTAGAGGGTTCAGTGGCATCGGCACAAATGGCTATCCCTTTGCCTTTCAGTTGCTGCTCCGCAGCATCGCATGTTTGCTGGTTCCTGCCGGCTACTACTACGCGGGCGCCCTCCGCAACAAAAGCTTTGGCAGCCGATAGCCCCATACCGGTTGTTCCACCAATGATTACTATGTTTTTTTGTGCCAGCCACCCTTTATTCATAAAAACCAGATACTGATGAATTTAAAGCAAACTAACAATACTTTTTGGAATTCCCCGTATTTTATCTGCTCAGCAAGCGGCATGAAGTCAACGCGTGTAGGATTTGGCTACTTTATGGAAAATAATAACATTATACAAATGCCAGGCAGGGCGGCGCGGTAAGCCGGTCTGTTGAAAAAAATATTAGGTCTATCTTTGCCGGTTGATTAATGCTAATAATGAAAGCGCATCAAAAAAAGACAGGGTTATATATAATAATGATTAACGGCTTTTGTTATTTCAGACATTATTCTGCAATTTACATTCAGGCTGTGATCAAACTCAAACATCTTTATTCCAATTCGCCCGGACTTATGATAACGAAGTGTTGTAAAACCTTATGCCGGATATTCCTGCCGGCACTACTGTTGTTTTCCTGTAGTGAAACTTCACAAAAGCCTAAAACGGTAGAAATTGTTCGCAAACCTGAAAACCTGAATAAAAAGACCAATGAAAATATTGTCATTGGTATCGCTTTCGCCTCTGAGAACAACGGACAGTTAAATGACGGCATATCATTTAATTTGCTGCCGGCCGTTAAAGCCTGGTACAATACGCGCGATTCATTGCGCACCTGGAGCAATCGCGAGGAATGGCTATGGATGGCCGACTCATTGTATGCTTTCATAACGCATAGTGAAAAATACGGGTTGTTTCCGTCCGATTATCATCTGGATCCGTTAAATCTCATTTACCACAAACTAAAAAGAGATTCTCTTGCTATGCTTGATGCGGCTATGTGGGCACGTGCCGATCTGTTGTTTACAGACGCGTTTATGCAAATAGCAAAAGACATAAAATTGGGAAGGCTGCCAACAGACAGTGTTACGCTCAGGAAAGATACCATACTTACAGATTCTTTTTATGTATCATTACTGAAGAGCGTGCATGATAAAAAAGAATTAGCACCCCTGTTTGAAGAGCTTGAACCCCGCAACGATGGCTATGTGCAATTAAGAATGGCTTTAAAAAATTTCCTTGATTCAATGGACAGGACCCGTTTTACTTATGTGAACTATCCATTTGAGACTCCATCGGATTCAGTGGCGTTTATTAAAAACCTGCAAACCCGCTTGTACGAGGGTGGATTTCTGGCATTTAATAACCGGCCGGCAGATACTTCAGAATTAACCGCAGCGGTGAAAGCATACCAGGCACAACATGGCCTGAAGGTGGATGGCAAAGCCGGTCCGATGGTGGTTAAATCACTCAATAATAACGATCAGGAAAAATTTAAAACCATTGCCATTAACTTAGACCGCTACAAGCAATTGCCTGATTCAATGCCGGTGCGGTATGTTTGGGTAAATATTCCTTCATACCGTTTGTACCTGTGGGATACCGACACACTGAAACTGGAGTCAAAAATAATTGTGGGCCGCTCGCAAACCAGAACCCCTGTCCTTACCAGTACACTTACTAATTTTATTGTTTTTCCTCAATGGACGGTTCCTTTTAGCATTATATTTAAGGAAATGCTGCCGAAGATTCGTGAAGATGTGGGATACCTTGATGAACAAAACCTGATGGTGGTTGACAAAAATGACAGTATAATTCCGCCGGACAGTATCAACTGGTTCAGGCTGAATAAAAAATATTTCCCCTATTTATTGAAGCAGCGGGAAGGGGATGACAACTCGCTGGGGATAATTAAATTTAATTTTAGAAACAAGTACAGTGTTTATTTACATGATACGAATGCCCGCTGGCTTTTTTCAAAAACGAACAGGGCGCTCAGCCACGGATGTGTGCGGGTGCAGCAGTGGCAAAAGTTATCGGATTACCTGGTGAAAAACGACAGCATCCGCTACAAACCCGATACACTCGCTGCATGGATGAAAAGAAAAGAAAAGCATACCGTTAGTTTCTCCCGTAAAATACCCATATTTATTCGCTACTTTACCTGCGAAGCAAAAGATGGGAAAATCGTATTTTTTGATGACGTTTATGCCGAGGATAAGATCGCAAGACAAAGCCGGTTCGGCAATAAGTACACCCTGTTAACGTTGTAACCATTGTATTTGAGTGAATTCCCGGGTAAATCATTGATAGACCCGGTTTTTATTTTATACACGTGAATACCGGCTTGCGCCACGATGGAAAAATGTGAAATAGAGTATGGTCTCAGTTTTGTAAGAAATTCTTGTTCCGCCACCAGAAAACCGGTTGTAATGAAACAGTACCTCCTATTATTTGTCTCGTTGTTTTGCATTTGTACGTGGGCAACTGCTCAGCGTTCCACAGCAAAAAACGCAACGCAGAATCCGGCAGCTCAGCAGGGTATAGCCAGCTTTTATGCCGCTAAATTTCATGGGCGGCTGATGGCCAACGGGGAAAAATATGATAAGGATAAACTAACGGCAGCCAGTAATCGCTTCCCTTTGGGTACATGGGTAAAAGTAAGCAACCTTTCAAATAAAAAAAACGTCATAGTTCAAATTACCGATCGCATGCATCCTAAAAACAAGCGGCTTATTGATCTTTCCAACACCGCTGCAAAGAAATTAGGATTTATAAAAAAGGGCCTTACAAAAGTAAAAGTTGAAGTCATTAAAATGCCATAACATGCTGAAGAACAGAACAAATCATCCAAATAATTTGGAACGTAATTAATCAACGTTATACCTTTGCTCAACTAACATAATATAAATTTATGAGAAAACCTTTATTGAGCTTACTGGCAGTATGTATACTTGCCACTGCTTTTTCCCAGGAAAATGCCATAAAAAATCCTTACAAAAAGAAACCGGCATTTGGCTTTTCCTTCACCTTTCATGATTTTCAAACTGCACAAGATTTAAAGAACACCTCACTCAACCAGGTTTTAAAAGACAAACAATGGTATAAAACGGGGCGTATGAGTCCTGGTTTAGCACTGTCCTATTTTCAGGGACTCACCAATCACCTCGATTTTATGGCCCGTTTGGGAGGTACTTTTACTGAGTATCCCGTGCCAGATAAACCACAAGGCGGTAGCGACAAACTGCTTGCTGAATTGGATGCGAACATCAATGCCAAACTGCTGAGCGACAGATATTGGGTTACACCTTATTTAACCGCCGGCATCGGTGGCTCGCAATGGAACGGTTACTGGGGTGCTTATGTACCCCTTGGATTAGGTGTACAGGTTAATTTATTAGACCAGGCTTTTATTAATTTTAATGCACAATACCGTGTAGCCGTAACTACCGGCACCACCGCCAATCATTTGTTTTATAGTTTAGGGGTTGCGGGTTCTTTGTTTGAGAAAAAAGAACCTAAAGTAATTCCTCCGCCGCCTCCACCGGCTGATACAGACAATGACGGTATTGTTGATTCGCTTGACGCTTGTCCGGATGTTGCAGGATTGGCCCAGTTTAAAGGTTGTCCTGATAAAGATGGCGACGGTATTGAAGATAAGAATGATAAATGTCCTGAAGTAAAAGGTCTTGAAAAATACAACGGTTGTCCTATACCTGATTCAGATAACGATGGAATAAATGATGAAGAAGATAAATGCCCTAACGAAGCAGGAGTTGCCAGATACCAGGGCTGTCCCATTCCGGATACGGATAATGATGGCATAAATGATGAAGAAGATAAATGTCCGGCTCTTGCGGGTCCTGCCAGCAACCAGGGTTGCCCCGAAATAAAAGAAGAAGTGAAAAAACGAATTGATGTGGCAGCAAAAAATGTATTTTTTGCTACAGGAAGCTCGAAACTGTTAGCAAAATCCTTCAAATCATTGAATGAAGTGGCAAAAATTCTTAATGAAGATCCCAATCTTAAATTAGATGTAGAAGGGCACACAGATAATACCGGCAAACCGGATAAGAACCAGGTTTTGAGTGAGCAGAGGGCCAAGTCTGTGCTGGATTATTTAACTTCAAAGGGAGGCGTTGATCCATCACGTCTTGTATCCGCAGGCTTTGGACAGGATCAGCCGGTCGCAGATAATAAAACGGCTGCAGGACGCGCTAAAAATCGTCGTGTAGATCTGAAACTGCACTATAACTAATATAGCTTTTAAAGATTAAAAGACCCCGGCAAACGAACCGGGGTTTTTTATGCAATACAACTCTGGTAAGATGGTAGATTTTTATTGCGAAACGGATTGCTTTTCAGAAGCTGTTGTTATTAACTTCTTTTAACTGCCGGTAGGCTAAATAAAAAGGGGCTGTCTTAAAAGTTATGTTTTACCACTAAGACACTAAAATACGAAGTAAATAAAATCTGAAAATCAGGACTTTGTGTCTTAGTTTTTTTGTGGCATATCTTCTATACCGGACTTTTGACAGCCTCTTAATAAAATAATATTCGGGGCAGTAAGCTTATTTGTAACCAACCATTCCTTGTGTAGCTTTACATCCGCCTCTTGAAGAGGTGCATGAAGCAAAAGCGGCCCCCAGGGTAATTACGAGCAAAGCGATAGCGAAAACTTTTTTCATTTTTGAAGTTTTTAGGTAAAACAATAACATTTTCCAAGCATGGTGCCCGTAGGAATAGGAGATAATGTTATTCTTCAGAGGGGGAATTGGAAATACGCGAAATGTACGTAAAGAGATGTGCAAATAAACAAACATTAAGCCGAATAAACAAATTTTGTAAATTCCTTTTCTTTGAACACTGAATTGTTTGTCTTATGTTAACAGAACGCCAATAGTATTATATTTTTAACTATTTTGCCGCATCAAATAATTATTGTTCACGCTATGCCATTACAATTAGCCCGTCCGTTAGCTGTTATTGACCTGGAAACAACTGGTATTAACCTGGCTGTTGATCGTATTGTTGAATTAGCTATTGTAAAAGTGCAACCAGATGGTAGCCGGGTGGTGAAGAGAAAGCTGGTTAATCCTCAGATGCCAATTCCCAAGGCCGCTTCAGATGTACATGGCATCACCGATGATTTAGTTAAGGATGCACCTTCCTTTAAGCAGATAGCCAATGAAATACGCCAGTTTTTAGACAATTGCGATTTGGCGGGGTACAATTCCAATCGTTTTGACATTCCTATGCTGGTAGAGGAGTTTTTACGTTCAGGCCTGGAATTTGATGTTACCAGCAGGTATTTACTGGATGTACAAAAGCTGTATCATATGATGGAGCCGCGCACATTAAGTGCAGCATATAAATTTTATTGTGAGAAGAATCTTGATAATGCGCACAGTGCGGAAGCCGATGCTGTGGCAACATTTGAAATACTGGAATCACAATTGCAGAGGTACCCCCAGGCTGGTGCAACGGTAGAAGCTATTGTAAAGTTTACAGGGCAGGAGCAAATTGTGGATTTCGCCCGGCGTTTTATTATGGAAAATGATGTAGAAATCTTTAATTTCGGAAAACATAAAGGCAGGCCCGTAACCGAAGTACTTAAAGCCGAGCCCCAGTATTACGACTGGATGATGAAAGGCGACTTTCCTATGCATACCAAGCAAAAGCTTACAGAAATACTTAACCGAACCTTGTTAAAGAAAGCGTAAAATCATTTTAAAAAAAAGAGTATAAAGTAATTTTATAGTACAAAAAATACAATATCTGTTGGAAAAGCTGGTTGTCATACCTACTTATAACGAAAGTGAAAATATAAAACCCATTCTTCATGCTATTTTTGGAATGGACCTGAATTTTCATGTGCTGGTTGTTGATGATAATTCTCCTGACGGTACAGCCGCTTTGGTTCGGGAAATTCAAAAAAAATATCCTGATCAGTTATTTCTGCAAGTACGTGAAGGTAAACAGGGATTAGGCACTGCCTATATTTATGGATTCAGATGGGCAATTGACAGGGGCTACAGGTATATTTTTGAAATGGATGCCGACTTTTCCCATAACCCAAAGGACCTCGAACGATTGTACCAGGCATGTGCATACCAGGCCGACGTTGTAGTGGGTTCCCGGTATGTAAAAGGAGGTAAAACAGTAAACTGGAGCCGTTACAGGAATGTGCTTTCCAAAGGTGGAGCATTGTATACACGCATCTTAACGTGGATGCCGGTTAAAGATCCTACCGCGGGTTTTATCTGCTACAGAAAAGAAGTACTGGAAACCATTAATTTTGACCAGATCAATTTTGTCGGCTATGCCTTCCAGATAGAAATGAAATTTGCCGCCTGGAAACTTGGCTTTAAAGTTATTGAAATACCTATCACTTTTGTAGACCGGAAATTCGGCGCTTCAAAAATGAATAAGAATATTGTAAAGGAAGGTATATTGGGAGTGCTTAAGATACAGTGGCAAAGCATGTTTAAAAATTACCGCAGAAAAGTTCGTAACAGTTTTATTCCCGCATCAACGTTCCGCGCTGAAGTATTAAGTTAAACCCTGTGCTGCTTAGTGATACAGTATATTACTGGGGTACAAAAATGCACTTTCCGGTGTATATAATTAATTTGAATTTTAATGAAGAAGGCTTTATTGTCTTTACATGCGGCTATATTCCTGGCGGGCTTTACGGGCATACTGGGCAGGCTTATTACATTGAATGAAGGATTGCTTGTATGGTGGCGGCTTTTTATCACTTCATGCACCCTGGCAATCTTTTTTTTATTTACGGGCCGGTTGCAGAAAGTAACGCTTTCTCTCCATTTGCGGATACTGGCAACAGGCGCTGTTGTTGCTTTGCACTGGGTGTTTTTTTACGGCAGTATTAAATATGCCAATGTATCTGTAGCCTTAATTTGTTTTTCTGCTATTGGTTTTTTTTCTGCTTTTTTTGAACCTTTGATATTGCGTAAAAAAATGGATTGGATCGAAGTGCTGTTTGGCGCGCTCACCATTGCGGGAATAGGGTTGATTTTTCATTTCGATAAACAGTACAAGCCTGGAATACTGCTGGGCATTATTTCTTCTTTGTTTGCCGCTTTATTTACTGTGTTTAATAAAAAATTAATTGAGCATATATCTCCGCAAAGCCTAACTTTTTATGAGCTCGCGGGCGGTCTTATTGTATTAACTTTAGGTATGCCTTTTTATATCAGTTCTTTTCCAAAAGAGCACATCCTGCCTACAGCGGGAGATTTTTTTTGGCTGCTGATATTGAGTTGGTTTTGTACAGTGCTGGCTTTTAACCTGTCGCTTCAGGCATTGAAAAAAATATCTCCCTTTACAGTAAATCTCAGTTATAATCTTGAGCCGGTATATGGTATTATACTCGCTTTTATTGTGTATAAGGAGAATGAGTATTTAAGCAGTGGTTTTTATTATGGGTTCTTACTGATACTGTTAACAGTGGGCTTACAAACCCGGAGGCTATACCGGATGAAGCTGGTAAAGGAAGTTTAATCTTATCTTGCGAACTGATCAGAAAAATATTAAAGAATATGAGAAAGGTATTTTTTATTGTAATAATGGTGCTGGCAGCAAAAGTAAATGCGCAAAATAAAAAACCTCTTGATCATACGGTATATGATGGCTGGCAATCCATTGGTGAAAGAGCAATAAGCAATGACGGCAGATGGATTGTGTATACGATTGATGTTCAGGAAGGCGATGGAACACTCGTTATACAATCTGCTGATTCAAAATACAGGGAAACGATTGCCAGGGGCTACAATATTACCATTACAGACGACAGCAGATTTGCTGTTTTTAAAATAAAACCTTTCTATACCGCTATAAGGCAGGCCCGTATACAAAATAGAACACCCGATCAGTTTCCCAAAGATTCACTGGCTATTGTGGAACTGGGAAAGGGCGTAGTTGTGAAAACTGCGCGGGTCAAATCGTATAAAGTACCTGAAAAAAATACACAGTGGATTGCCTGGCAAATGGAAAAGCCAATAGCCGATACTTCCAAAAAGAAAGCGGAAACCGATTCATTGGCAAAACGGGTAGATTCATTAAAAAGAGCTGTTGCAGAACCTACGGCCGAACAGGCAAAGAAAAGACAGCGGATGACAAATCCTCCTGTTATTAAAAATGATGATGAGGCGGGTTCATTACACAATCCTTCATTTGCTTATAACGATGCCGGTGACGAACCTGGTTCAGTTGAAAAGAAAGAGGAAGGCACCGCATTGGTTATTTTTAATTTCAGGGATAGTGTTCAGCAAACGGTTGATTTTGTAAGCGAATATGTCTGGAGCAAAACCGGAAATATATTAATAACAGAAACAACAACAGCAAAAAAAGACAGCTTGCGCAAAGCTGCTGTATGTATTTTCAGAACACTTGAAAACCGGTTTGATACGGTCATGAAAGGCGGGAATGATTTTCGGCATTACGCTATTGACGAACAGGGGTACCAGTTGGCTTTTGTTTCCGAAAGGGATAGCAGCGATAAGGCACTGCAAAAATTTTACAAACTGTGGTATTGGCAAAATGGTTATGACAGTGCTGTAATGATCGCCGATAAAAATATTGCGGGTATGCCTGTAGGCTGGAGTATAAGTGAAAATGCAGATGTGCATTTCAGTAAGTCCGGGAAGCGACTTTTTGCCGGATCTGCACCTGTTCAACCGCCCAAAGACACATCTCTTATAGCTATTGACCTTGTGAAAGTTGACATCTGGAATTATAAAGATGACTACCTGCAACCTATACAGTTGAAGAACCGGGATAAGGATGTTAAAAAAAGTTACACTGCAATGATTGACCTGGATAATAAAAAATTTGTTCAGCTGGCAGACCGGGAAGTTGAGGATATTATATTAAGTAATGAGGGAGATGGTGATTTTTTTGTGGGCATTACGGATACGGGTAAACGTGCTGCTCTGCAATGGGAAGGAAGAACGCTGAAAGATATTTATAGCATAGAGCCCGAAAACGGAATCCGGAAATTAATCAAGAAGGATCTTTCCGGGTATGTTACTGTATCACCTGCCGGTAAGTATGTGCTGTGGTATGATGCGAAGGCACACCAGTATTTTACCTGGAGAAATGGGAAAACAAAGAATATTTCTTCAGAGATCCGTACAAAATTATACGACGAGGATTTTGATATGCCAACTGATCCTTCTTCTTATGGCGTAATGGCCTGGACGCAAAGTGATCTGTCTGTTATGGTGTACGATAAATTTGACATCTGGCAATTAGATCCCGACAGGGTTATTGCCCCTCTTAATATTACCGCAGGCGAGGGACGCAAAAATAAAGTTACGTACAGGTATGTTCGTACCGATCCCGAAAAAAAATTCATTACCCCTGCACAGGAGATATTGCTGCATATGTTTGCCGACAACAATAAATATGCCGGTATAGCTACCTATAAGGTACTGAGCACTGCAAAACCAGTTACTGTTGTAAACGGGCCTTTTGCCATTAACAGCAATGGCATAGCTAAGGCAAAAGATAGCAGTATTTATATTTATACAAAGGAGAGCTATGTGCACCCGCCCGATCTGTATGTAAATGCAGGATGGCAGCAGGAGACCAGGTTAAGTGCTATTAATCCGCAGCAGGCAAATTATAACTGGGGCACCGCGGAGCTATTCAAATGGAAAGCTTACAATGGCAAACAGGCAACGGGCATTGTGTATAAACCAGAAGACTTTGATCCGAAGAAAAAATATCCTGCCATCTGTTATTTCTATGAAAAGCTTAGCGATGGATTGTATCAGTATATTCCCCCGGCGCCTACTCCCAGCCGTTTGAATATTTCCTTTTTTGTGAGCAGGGGCTATGTTGTTTTTGTTCCGGATATTTCGTATACAACCGGTCACCCCGGCAAAAGCGCATATAACTATATTGTGAGCGGAGCAAGGGCATTGGTTAAAAAAGGATGGGTAGACAGCACACGGATAGGAATACAGGGGCAAAGCTGGGGAGGCTATCAAACAGTTTATGTTATTACCCAAACCAAATTATTCAAAGCGGCATGGGCAGGAGCTCCTGTTGGCAATATGACGAGCGCATATGGAGGCATTCGCTGGTCAACCGGCATGAACAGGCAGTTTCAGTATGAAAAAACCCAAAGCCGCATAGGGGCTACCTTATGGCAAAAGCCTCAATTGTATATAGAAAATTCGCCCTTATTTTACCTGCCAAAGGTAACTACTCCATTGGTGATCATGCACAATGATAATGACGGAGCCGTGCCCTGGTACCAGGGAATTGAATTGTTTACGGGTTTACGGCGTTTGAACAAACCTGTATGGCTGCTCAATTACAATGGTGAGGCGCATAATGTAATGGAAAGAAAGAACAGAAAAGATTTACAAATAAGAGAGCAGCAGTTTTTTGACTGGCAGTTGAAGGGGCATCGCCCTGCACAATGGCTGAGCGCAGGAGTGCCCGCTGTTATGAAGGGAAAAGTATGGGGACTGGAAGAGTAGAAGTATAATTATAGCCTTTTTAAGCTATAATTTAAAAATATAGCCTTTTTAAGCTATAATTTAAAAATATAGCCTTTTTAGACTATATTTGAAATTAAAACAATAGTGCATGCCTATTGCCGCCGTTATAACCGCCGATATTGTAAACTCCACCGTTTCCGGAACCGCTATGGGAAAGAAACTGGTAGCACGACTCAGCACTGTTTTAAAAAATTATAAATTTGAATTCTACCGGGGCGATAGCTTCCAGGTATACACCAAAGATACTTCCGCAGCATTAAAATTAGCCATCCGGTTAAGAACCACTGCCAAAAGTTTTCTCGGTATATACGATGTGCGCATCAGTATAGGAATAGGCGAAGTGGTTAGCGCCGTGCAAACGTTGCGAACTGCCAACAGTGAAGCATTCGTTTTATCAGGAAGAATGTTTGACCAGTTAAAGGATGATCAGCGTTTATGGATTCAGTCAACAAATGAAAACGCAAACATTGCCTTTAGGGTCATTGCATATTTCACGGATTATATTCTGAAACGGTTAACTTCCCGGCAGGCGGAAGTTGTGCTGGAACTTTTGAAAGAACAAACCCAGACAGAGGTATCCAAAAAGCTAAAAATAAAACAGTCTACCATCAACAAGCATGCACAATCGGCAGGGTGGGCGGAAATAGAAAAGCTATTGTACGAATACAATCAAGTGATTACTCAATTTAACCTGGCATGAGCACCATCTGGCTAATAAAACTGATCCTGTCGCACCTGCTGGCCGACTTTGTGCTACAACCCCGGAAATGGGTTAATGACCGTTGTGCCAGGCATTTTTTATCGCCGTGGCTTTATATACATACTTTTATCGCTGCCGCGCTGGCACTGGTTTTTACGGGTTTTCAATATTGGTATCTTGCCCCGGTAATCTTTGTATCGCATACGCTCGTTGACGGCTGGAAATCATACCGGCCACAAACCGTATTGTTTTTTTTAACAGATCAGTTGATGCATCTGCTGGTTATTTTGGCCTGCTGGTATTATACCTTTTATACCATTGCAGACGTAAAAGAATGGCTGAAGGCAACCGGCAGCAATGACCAGTTCTGGCTCATAACGACAGCCTATGTATTTTTGAGCTTTCCTTCGGGTATTATGATCGGGCAAATGACCCGTAAATGGAGTGACCAGTTGCCCCGCAGTGCCGGGCTTGCAAATGCAGGAAAATGGATTGGCATTTTAGAACGTATTCTTATTTTTACGTTTCTGCTGCAGGACCAGTATGCGGCGATCGGCCTTTTAATTACGGCAAAAGGGCTACTCCGGTTTAGTGAAAAAGACAAACAGGAAGAGAAAACGGAATATGTTCTGATTGGATCGCTGATCAGTTTTTCCATATCCGTAATAACAGGTATTATTGTGAAATACCTGGCTACCTAACAAATATGCCGGAACTAAATTTTCAGACTAACCCCCGGTATATACTTGTAAAACCCGTCTCATATCATCATGACACCCTATCCATATAAAACAAATAGATAATGAAAAATTGTTTTACAGGTCTGATATTGCTTTGCCTGTTTTTTATGGCCGGCTCTTGGATGGCACAACCCAAATGGATTTCGCTGTTCAACGGACGGGACCTTAAAGGATGGATAGTGAGAGGAGATGCAGCCTGGGAAGTAAAAAACGGCGTAATCACAGGACAAAACGGCAGAGGACACCTGTATGCGTTGCCCGTTGTTAAAAATTTTGAAGTGAAGGGCGAATTCCGGATAACAGACCAGGGAAAAGGAGCCAACAGTGGTTTATATATACGGGCCAATGAGCCGGAAAATGACCCCAACGGATTTCCACGCGGTTACGAAGCGCAAATATGCAATAATCAGGAAGCGTATACCGGTTGGCTTTGGAAACCAGGCAAACCTACCGGCCGGGCTACAGCGTTGCTTACCAAAGACGGCGAATGGTTCCCGATGAAAGTGAGGGCCGCCGGCGACAGTATTAATATTTGGGTGAAGGATCAGTTGGTGATGAGTTACAGTGACAGTGAATATAAAGAAGGTAAATTTGCAATCCAGTGCCATAATCCGGGTATGATGGTGGAAGCACGAAATTTATTTTACCGTAAGTTTAAATAGTATGAATGCTAAACAGGCAGCGGCCCATAGGGCTGTACAGTACATTGAGGATGGAATGATCATTGGATTGGGCACCGGCTCTACCTCTTACTGGGCAATCCGGTACCTGGGAGAAAAAGTGAAACAGGGTATGCGGATTACCGCAATAGCGACTTCTGATGAAACAGAAAGATTAGGGTTGCAGTGCGGCATAAAGTTCAGTAAAATGGACGCTGTTGAACATATAGATATAGATATTGACGGTGCAGATGAAATAGATCAGCAGCGTAATCTTATTAAAGGAGGGGGAGGAGCATTATTAAGAGAAAAAATTGTAGCCGCAGGTAGTAAAACCTTTATTGTTATAGCAGATGAAAGCAAGATGGTAGGTGTGCTTGGAAGATTCCCGCTGCCGGTTGAGATCATTCCCTTTGGCTGGCAGCATACCGCCAGGCGCTTGTTATTATTAGGCTGCAAAACGATAATCCGGCAAAAAGAAGCGAAACCATTTATTACGGATAATGGAAATTATATACTGGATTGCCATTTCGCCTCTATCCCTGATCCTGTTGCTTTGCAACAGCAAATTAACAATATTCCCGGCGTAGTTGAAAATGGCCTTTTTGTAAAAATGGCTACCCGTATAGTGATAGGCTATGACGATGGGACAGTGAAAGAATTTTCGTGAACAATACAAAACAAAGACCTGTTCCTGCCGTATTTATGATCGAAACCCGTTAATGGATCACATGATTCTTTGTTGGAAGAATGCTAAAAAGCATCTGAAACAAAATGGAATACAAAAAATAGTATTATGACATACCCGTTCATCCCAATAGGACTAATAGCTGTATTTATCGTTTATGTGTTGTACCTTCTGATCATCAAAAAGGATATGAAAAACTTAAAGCCGCGTTATACCCGGGGCTGTTCTTTATAGCTATTTGGGTTGCTATTTATTATTTTTTACTGTAATTGGAATCAAATACCTTCTTTAGTATTTCGGATGTTCTTGCTACAGGATTTTTTCTGATCTCTTGTTCTTCCTGGGCTACCTGGTAAAAAATTCCGCTTAATGCTTTTTCTGTAACATACGCCGGAAGATCAGGATTTACTTTATTGGCTGAAAACTTGTTATACGCAGTAAAAACAGTAGTCCAGTATTTGGTGGCATCTACTTTTTCCAGTGATTTTTCTATTACGGGGCGAAAAGATGCAGTAAGCGCTGAAGTGGTTTTACCTTTCAGGTAATCGGTTGCTGCAAAATCTCCTCCCTTTAATATGCCTGCGGCGTCCTGTATGCTCATTTGTTTTATGGCATCTATGAAAATCGGGGCTGCAGATTTAGCCGCGTCTTCTGCGGCGCGGTTCATAGAAAGTATGGCCTCATCCACCTGGTTACCCAGGCCAATGGCTCTCAGTTTTTGCTCTGCTTTTTTAGCTTCTTCCGGCATTAATATTTTAATAGCGGCGTTGGCAAAATACCCATCTGCAGAAGACAGGTTTTTACCCGCCTTTTCCGCGCCAACAGTCAGGGCTTCTTTTAACCCTGCAGCAATATCATCAGTACTTAATTTGCCACCTTTACCTAAAACATTGCTGAGCACATTGGCTGATGACGAGGAGGAATCTTTTTTATCGCCCAGCACTTTTTTGAGCAACTGGGCATGAGCGGAAGATGAAATAAAAAGGAATACGATTGCTATCAGATAAAGAGACCCTTTATTAATTTTCATAAGATGGATGTTAAAGGTGTGCGCAAATATACTATACCCTGACAGTGACAGCCATAAAGAAATATTAAATTATATCCAATTCGGCTTTAAACCTGTGTTTCTCCCTTAGGCAGTGCCTTCAATAAACGGAAAATTTGCAATAAAAGTATGATTAAACGGCATTGACACTGAGTTCCAGCTTGGTGCTTCTTTCCGGATTTCGGCCAACTGCCAATTTATTATTGCGTTCCTGGTTCTTTCTTTTAGTTTTGCGACTATCCGTTTAACTGATATTTTAATGAAAAGATATTTTATAGAAGTAGCGTATATGGGAGCAGGATACGCCGGCTTCCAGATACAGGAAAATGCGGTTACCATACAATCGGAGATTCAAAAGGCAATGTCTGTTCTTTTTAAACAGGAGATATTACTTACAGGCTCGTCACGAACCGATGCAGATGTGAATGCACTGCAGAATTTTTTTCATTTCGACCTTGAGCAATCCATACCCGGGCATTATATCTACAATCTCAATGCGATACTCCCCCCGGTTATCGTAATAAACCGAATTATTCCCATGCAGGACAATGCACATTGCAGGTTCGATGCTATAAGCAGGGAATACATGTATTATGTATACAGAACTAAAAATCCTTTTCTGCGCGATAGGGCATATTATTTCCCCTACACAATTGATTTTGACCTTTTACAGAAGACCGCGACAGAAATACTGCGGCATTCTGATTTTAGAAGCTTTTCCAAACGCAATACACAGGTTAAGAATTTTATATGCAATATCCAGGAAAGCCGGTGGAAAATGGTGAATGATCATATGGTTTACCATGTAAAAGCCAATCGTTTTTTGAGAGGTATGGTAAGAGGACTGGTTGGCACCATGCTGCAGGCAGGCAGAGGCAGGATAGACATAAATGTTTTTCGAAAAATTATTGAAGACAGGGATTGCACCAAAGCAAATTTCGCAGTACCCGGCCACGGGCTATTCCTGGCAAAAGTAAATTACCCTCCCGGTTATCAAATAACACCTTAAGCAGTGGCGCGATAGCCAGGCAGCGGGTTACATTTCTCCCCACTAATTATTCGTTCCTGCACCCACGGCATAGTGTTTTTCCAGCCAGCCAATCATACCGGAGAATACATCTGCGGCTATGGTTGCCCGTAATTCATGCTTTTCACCGGGGTATAATTTTAGCAGCGACGGAATACCCGACTGTTGTAATTTTTTGTATAATTTTTCAGACTGACCAACGGGAACCAGTTCATCGGCTGTGCCGTGAAATAAAATGGTGGGAACTCCTGTTTTTGGGCTGAGATGGTGATATGGACTGGCCTGCTTTACAATCTTTGCCGCCGTGTCGGGTGTTCCAAGAAAATTGATGATGATGTCGTTGCTTTCCATTCCCGGTTTGCGCACTGTTTCATCCGACAGGTCTGTGGGACCAAAAATATCCACAACCGCCCTCACCTGCTTTACACTATCATAGCCATAAGCATACAACATGGCAAGGTGAGCGCCGGCGCTGGCGCCAATTAATGCAAAGCTATTGCCATCATATTTATATTCACCGGCATTAGCCGAAATAAATGCCAGTGCTTTTTGTATGTCTTCTATTTGTGCCGGAAAAGTATTTTTTCCATCCTTTACCAAACGATAATTTAAGGATGCCAAAGCATATTTACGTTTGCCTACCAGTTCTTCAATCAATGGTTTTGGAAATTCGGTTTTATCACCCCGAACCCAGCTTCCGCCATGAATATAGATGATCACTTTGGTATTGTGGTTGCGGTCATCCGGTAAATAGGCATCAAGAAGTTGATAATGGTTATTTGAATCACCGTACTGTACATCCGGCATTTCGGTATACGACTGATGCCTGATAAAAGTTCCGTGCTTTATTTTGCTGCCCGTTAACGAAACGGCATGTTCGTTGTGGTAGGACGTTAATAAAGCGGAAGTAAAAATAACAAACGCACAGAGGTACTGACCGATCTGCATTGCAAGTTTTTTATCTGTCAAAAAGGGCTATAGCATCTTCAATCTAAAGAAAATACAATAAATAATGCGTGAGTTTTTCCTTTTTTTACCCACAATCTGCCGTATTCTCCCGGCGCTCCCTGTAACGTACGAATACTGGTCGTCTGCAATTCATTTACCTCCATATATCTCCTTATTTCCACCAGCCGTTCCCCGGTATGAACCTCCTTTCAATGCCCGGCCCGCTATAATATAATTCTAAAAAAGCCCTGTTCTTCCGGCTGTTGTAATACTCGATTTTTACAGGATGATAGCCTTTCTCCAGGTAAATTTCCCCTGAATAATTGATCTCGCGGTCTTTTTCATCGAACAACAATTTATCATGTATGTGCAATCGCAAGCGATGGTCCGCGTGCCCGTCAAATACATAGTATCCCGAAGCAGGAGCATATATGTATCCTGTAAATACAGCTCCCCAGAATTGTTCCTGGTGAGGGATATTATTCAAATCAGGATTTATGCTTGTTCCGGTTTTTGCGAACCGAACTGTATCAAAATACATATTGTCTTCATCGGCTATCTTTCCGGTAAAATACCCGTAATGTAATCCTGCAGTTATATTTTTGGGTTTGACAGCCTTATACTGTTTTTCTTTCTTAAAGTAAAAAGTGCTGGCGCGGCTTTTGCCAAAAACATTAAAGGCAGCAGTTTTAATTTGGGTCGTTTTGCCCAGTATAATATTGTCTTTATACAACAAGCTGTTTCTTGCAGGCTCGGTATTGTCAATAGTGTAAAAAATGGAATCTGTACTATTTGCGGCTAACAGTTTTACATGCATTGTATCTGCAAATAATCTTTTATTCGTATGGGCTACCGGAGCAGCCGGTGTAAGATTTTTGATAAACTCCTTTCTGCTCTTATTCAATACAAACTGATCAAACAAGGTTCCGTTTTCATCAATGGCCTGAAATTGCAACAGGTTCTGATTGATGGTTATGTAGCCAAAATGGTGAACGGTTCGCAGCGTATTTGTAAACCATGAGCGGGTGGGTGCCGGGTTTTCCAGGCCGCCGCCTGATCCTCCTACGTTAAGGTACAGCACACCATTTTCATTCACTGTTTTGTTTTTGAAGATCGGCCAGGTGCGTTCATAAGTATGAATATGGCCGTAGAATACTATATCAACACCATATTTTTCATACAACGGAACCAATGATCTTACTTCATCATCGCCCAATGCCGAACGTCCGTAATAGGTATTGCCAAAATCATCATCATCTGAAGAAAAAGGAGGATGATGATGTACTACAAACTTCCAGTAAGCAGTTGATCTTGCCAGGGCCATTTCTACGGCATTATACATATCTGTTCCTTCTTCCTGGTACTGATCGGTATCAATCATAAAAAATTCAGCGTTGCCATATTTAAAAGCATAAAAATAGGGCTGCGGCACATACATGTATTGATAATAATACGCCGCGTCATGTTCATGATTTCCGGGAATAGAGAAGATGGGAATCGTTTTCATAAATAAATTTCCCTGCCCCAGGAATTCATTCACCCAATCATCTTTCATATAGCCAAGATCAACCAAATCGCCGGCATGTATGGCAAAATGGGGTCGTTGCCGGTAAGCCTGTGTACTCACTCTTTCCCATGCTTTCGGATCTTTCCGGTCGTTCTGCGAATCGCTGAAAACCGCGAAAGCAAAGGCAGTGCTGTCTTTTACAGCCGTTTGAAATGTGCCCACGGGTGAAGCAAGTGTGTCACCGCCGGGCAAAACCGCAATGGCCCTGTAAAAATAATTTACAGCCGGTTCCAGCCCTGTTAGTTCAATATGATGCATTAAGCTTTTGACCTCCGAAGTTTTATGGAGCGCAAGCGAAGGTGATCGGGCATTCAGTTCGGCCGGGCTATACGCCACATAGCTTGTGCAACTGTCTGAGGTTTCCCATAAAATGCGAATACTGTTTTGCGTAGCATACTGCAAATAGGGCTGAACAATAAAGCGTGGTTTTTCCTGTTGGGCGAACGCAATGCCAAGAGAGAAAGATGAAAAGAGAAAGGAAAGAAAGAAGTTTTTCATACTTAAAAAGTAGAATTGAGTGGTTGCTTTGCTTAACGGGATGCGCAAAACTGGAAAAATGAAAAACCTGTAAGGTTAGCGAAACTTTGCAGTGATGCGGGCCTTACAGGTTTTATTGATTATTGAAAACAATCACTATTGCAATATCCACATCCTGGCAGAGGCAAGGTCCTTACCTCCCATTGCAGCTACGGCAGCGTCGTATTGTTCTTTATTGTTGCTTGATTCATCTAATGGGTACAGGTACCGCATGGGATATTCGTATGTGGAAAATGATTTAACTATTTTGCCAACAAACCCAGGCTTGCCGGTTCTCCTGTAGTCAGTATATGCTTCTGTGTGATTGGTCATAAGCATAGACAGCCATTTCTGGGTAGCGATTTTATCAAGATCAGCCGCGGAGCCATCCAATGCTACAGCAGGCTTTGCATAGTAGTCGCTGAAATTGTCTACTATTTTGTTGGAGCCGATATGGGTAGCCGGTTTTGTTCCGTTTTCAATCTGCCACCTTTCGAACGACAACCTTATTCCATTTTCGTAATAATCTTTAGTAGTTCCCGCAGATATCCATCCCTTCTGACGCGCTTCAGCAAGAAGGAGCATCATTTCGCTTGCTTCCATGATCACTCCTTTGAGACTGGGACCGCTGGTTCCTGCCATCAGTGCTGAAAGCCCAGTAATACGGCGGTTGTCGTAAAAGCTATTGGTTCCGGGAAGACTGGTGGAGCTCGCATACTGTGTTTGCACGTTTATCGGGTTTGGAGCTCCTACCCATTTGGCATCCAGGGGATAGGGCACTGATATAACATTACCATCCAGGTCTCTTCCCGATGCTGCTATTTCCGAAGGTTCATAAAGTGAAGAAGGGTAGTAGGTGATATTATACGTATATCCATTGATCTTGATGTCTTCGCTGGATTCTGTGCTCTTGGCCGATATCGGTGAAAGTGCCGGGGCAAAGATCACATACATGCGCGGGTCGTCGAGTGCCACCATCTGGTCAATCAGATATTTGGAAGGCTTCTGTTCGGTAAAGTCGTTACCGGTTCCCCAGTTTCTTTGCAGGTACCATGATTCCCGCTGGCTAACGCCTGAAAATTCAAGTCCTGCATTATCGGCTACAGCCGACATATAGTTGTTGCCGCTGGCAATCGCCTGCATTTCGGCACTCAGGTCCTTCCCGGCTTTCTTAAATGCCTCATAAGAGTGTACCATGAACCTGAATTTCAGGGAATTGGCAAATTTTATCCATTTGGCCCTGTCTCCTTTGAACAATAGGTCATGATCGGCTGGTAAACCCTTGCTGCCGGGATTCGATAAAATAGAGACAGCCTCATCAAGCAGGGTAAACATCTGCTCATATACTTCTTTCTGGGAATCGAATTTGGGAAACAATCCGCCGGATCTTCCCTCCATAGCCTCACTGAAAGGAATGTCTCCGTATTTTTCGGTAAGAGCCCCGCCTACAACGCATTTCAGGATGTTAGCGGCTGCTACATTCGCCATGTTATCTTCCTCAGTTGCCAGCGAAGTAACCGCTTTCAGCGTTCTCAACTGCTGAATATAAGGGTTGGTACCCTGGAAATCCCAGTTTTGAGCAGCGTTGGTATAAATCGTAGCGGCCTGCGAACCACCGTTGTAACATTCCAGAAAGTACAGGTTTGCTTCTTCTACCGGCTCATCAATTACTCCTTTGCCATACTGGTATGCAACATCTACAATAGCCGTGGTAAGCTGGTATCGTGAATAAGTGAAGTAGTTAACGTTGAATGAGGTTTCCCGTTCGCCCATTCGCAGTTGGTCCTTACTGCAGGATACACCGGCAAGTACCAGTGATCCAAGCATAATATATTTTATTGATTTCATTGTCATAATATTCGGTTTACAAATTATTTGATCACTGCTAAAAGTTAACGTTAAGCCTTATGCCCATTGTGCGGATGGGTGGTAGTCCGAAGTCTGCCACACCCATGCCTCTAACGCCATCATAGAAAGCCGTTTCCGGATCTTCTTTCATTTTGTTTTTCGCCCAGAACATTACGTTCTTCGCAAAAGCAGTGATAGAAATATCCTGGCAACGCAGCTTCTGCGCCAGCGGCCTGTTAAACGCATAAGTGAGGTTGATCTCTTTGAGCTTGAAGGAAGTAGCATCATGCGTTCTGAACTGGGCGCCCGACCACAACTCCTGGCCTTCCATGTTATAAGGATTCAAAATGAGCGTTTTGGTCAGATCATCACCATTCCTGATATAATCCGCGTCTGAGAGGCTCAACTTTTCTTCCGGAGTCATCTGAGACTGGTCAACATTGGGGTTAATGAATACCGCGTTCCAGTAGCCGAAGTAGCGCGGGTCGCCATTGTACATGGTCATAAGTTCCTGCATTTTTTCCCTGTAGTTTTCAAAGCCAGGTTCGGTGAACATGTCATCAGGGTTCGGCATGCTGGGCAAACCACCGGCAAAACGACCGCCTGTCCAGTACTCGTTGTATTTATCGCCATAGAGTGCCATAATGTCTGCCATACCATCATCAATCATGATCTTCTGGGTTTCGGAAATAAACACGCCGCCTTGTCTATAGCTGGCAACAATATTGAGCCGGAAGTTTTTGTACCTGGCATCAGCAACAAATCCATAGATTGCTTTGGGATTCATGTTGCCTAAATACCCGTTCTTCCGGATATAATCTGTAGTGGTAACCGCTTCTTCAATGATACCGTCAATACCGGTCAGCATCATACCTGCATATTTGCCGGATTGAACATAACCAATCGGCTGACGCGCATACATGTCTCCTACGCGGGAACCTTTGAATAAAGCGAGGCTGGATGCACCATCATAGTTATAGAATCTCTCTGAGAAGCGGGGATCCAAATCATTGATAACAGATTTGAAAGTACTGATATTGCCGGTGAGATTTACCTGCCAGTCTTTTGTGCGTATAGGCGTTACCGTTAATGCCGCTTCAATACCGGTAGATTTCACCGCACCCATATTGGTAAGTATTGAGCTGAATCCGGAAGACGTTACAACCGGCAGGGTCTGGATTTGGTTGATATGATTTTTTGAGTAAATGGTAAATTCTCCCGATATGCGGCTATCAAGCGCCCTGAAGTCTATACCAGCTTCTTTGGTTACGTTCAGTTCCGGTAGGATATTTGCATCAACCGGATTACCACCAATGGTTCCCATAGCCACGCCGTTCCATGTATTTCCTGAAATGCCGTAGCTGTCTAAGTTAACAGGTCGTCCAATACCATACCCGGTTTCTGCATAGCCCCCTCTTAGTTTGAGGAAGTTAAACACATTACCCATATCAAAGGTTTCGGATGCTATCCAGCTTAAGGATGCACCGGGGTAGAAATGGTTATCCTTTTCATGGGCCAGTATACCTACCCAGTCATTACGGCCCGACAGCTCTAAGTAAACCATATTTTGCCATCCAATGCTGGCAGTGGCATAAGCGCCGTAGTTGCGACTGGGGTAATCTCTGTTGAAATACGCAGCCTGCCGTACCGCCGCAGGCAACGAATTAAAGGTAAATGAGTTGGGTGTTGCCAATATCTCGCCGCCAAATCCGGAGCTGTTGGCTTCGCTGTAGTTAAACGAAAAGCCTCCCAAAGCGTCAAGTGATAGTTTGTTGCCAAGAAAACGCTTGTTGTAAGAAAGCAACATGTCATTTCTTACATTGAGATTGTTGCTGTGTCGTTGTTCGTATATGCCTTGCGGTCTGCGTTCTGCATCCCATGGGCTTTTTCTTTCAAACGCAAAGTTTTCATGGCTGATGCCTGAGCGCAGAGTAAGCAGGAAAGGCTGACCTATTTTATAATCCAGTTGTACTTTTCCGAAAAATACGTCTTTGGTATAGGTTCTGATGATGTTTTCAGCTGCAAAATAAGGCCCATTTTTGCCAACTGCGTTGTACCTGAGACGATTTTCTCCTGGTCTTTTCAGATAGGGGGTGTTTTGATATTGTCCTTCCCAGTCGGTGATCCAGGGGTCGGCCTTATCCCATTCCGACATTTTGGGCATATTGATCGGCATAGACATGGCGTGGGCCAGTGGGTTATCTTCTCTTTTATCCTGAACGTGCGACTGGTTGGGCACAAAGGTATGCGACCATGATGCCTGAGAAGTAACTGAAAGCCTGTCGTTTATATTGTATTTAGCATCAAAGGAAACGCTGTTCCGGGTTGTTTTGTTGCCAGGTATTACGGCATTGTGTACCAGGTTGCCGAGATTGAGCCGGTAGTTCCCCTTTTCATAGTTGCCGGTTACAGCTACGTTGTTGTCGGTCATCACCCCTGTTCTCAGGAATGCCAATAGCGGATTTTTATCTCCACGGGCTTCCAGCACCGATTCTTCCCATTCCTGTGTAAGGATATTCCACCTCCATACAGGTTCAGTGTTGTTTATCTTGTCATCTATTGCCCAGCCAAGTCCCTTTTTATCTTCGGTTAATGGGCTTCCGTCTTCATCACCCTGGAAAAATCTTCTTTGCACCGGAGGGGCACTATAAGCCTGGTCGAAAGAAGTAGCGCTGCTTACCGAAATGCCTAGTCCTTTTTTAGCTCCGGCACCCGATTTGGTGGTGATCAGGATCACGCCATTACCAGCCTGGGATCCGTAAAGCGCAGCAGCGCTGGCGCCTTTCAGTACAGAAATGCTCTCAATATCGTTAGGGTTAAGGGAGGAGATAAAGTTGCCTGCATCAATACCTGCGGTGGCTCCAACGGTGTTGGAACCCAATTGTACGCCATTCAGCACGATCAGGGGCTGGGTTTCATTGTTTATATTGCTTGCCCCCATTATACCTTTCAATGAAGTAGCGCCGCGGATGTTAAACATCACAGAGGAAGTTGGAGATGAGGTAACGCTGTTCATTTGTACGCCGGTTACCTTGCCTTCTACGGATTTCAATACGTTGGAAGCACCCCCGGTTTCCATATCCTCGGCTTTTACAGACGAAATGCTGTATCCCAATGCTCTTTTTTCCCTTTTCATACCCAAAGATGTTACTACCACCTGTTCTAACTCCCTGCTTGATGCCTCAAGCCGAATGTCTAACACTGCTTTGCCAGATACAGTAACCTCTCTTGTATCGTAGCTAACATGGCTTATTACCAATACAGCATCGGGGCCGCTTACGGTTATTGCAAACTCACCATTGCTGTTCGTTGTAGTAACATTACCGGTACCTTTTTCTGTTACAGTAGCACCAGCTACACTCCCATTTTCATCGGTTATTCTGCCCCTTACCGAAAAATCAGCAACTTCTGCGGCAGCGCTGATCATGGCAGCAGGAATAGCAAAATTTTCTCCCTGTTTTTTTTGTGATGCTTCTTTTATAACATATACTTCTCTAACTTTTTCAAATGTCAAACCAGCAGTAGAAAGTACTTTGTTCAGCACGATGTCGGGATCGCTTTGTTTGGAGGCATCCAGCACATCGTAATTTACGCGTACAGATCTAAGCGTGTTGGATTCGTAGCTGTAATAAATGTTCTGATACGTTTTTTTGAATTCATTCATAAATTCCTGCAGGGAAGTTGTTTTCAGATCGCTTTCCACCGCAAGGTTGTTTTTGTTTCCTAAGGAAGGGGAAGCGGCGGCTATATCCTGCGCCCATGCCCCGGTTGTGGCCAGTAAAAACAATACAGCCGGCAACATTGTCCCTAAGCAGCGTTTTGAAAAAGATGGTTTTCTTTTCATAACTGTTTTGATTGAGGGTTAATAATGATTAATTGTTGATTTTTTGTTTGTATGCTGATATTTAAGGTTTTCTCAATTACCTGTATAAATGTGGTAAAATCATTAACCGAAATTACGGCGGTGATCATAAGCCGGCGCTGGGCTTCGGTGGTAAAGACCATCTCCATTCCATAGTATTCTTTAATGAGACGGGCAACGGTTTCCAGGCTGGTTTCTTCAAAATGCCATTCGCCCAGATTCCATGCTGCAGTATAGAGGCTGGTATCAACCCTGGCTGTAATGAGTTCGTTGCTGATGGTATCTACATTAAGGCTATAGCCGGCCTGCATATACACGGTTTTTCTTTTATCTTTTTCCAGGGTTACATTTACTTTTCCGCTGGTTAACACTACGTTGGTAGCTATAGTGCGGGCATTTACATTGAACTCCGTTCCGGTAACGGATATGCTGAGCTGGTTGGCATGCACAATAAACGGGGTAAGTGAAGGAGTTTGTTGAACATGGAAATAGGCATTGCCGTCTAAAAACACTTCTCTTACAGAAGCTGTTGCAAAATCGCTGTTATAGCGGAGTGAAGAATTACCATTGAGTACTACTACCGAGCTGTCGGGGAGTATAATTTCTTTCACCTGTCTTAAGCCAGTTTCATGAGATGCCATGGCTACGGCTGCTGTTTGGCCTGGAGTATGAATGGGTAAAAAAACTCTTACAACGATAAGTGCAGCTATTACTGCTGCGGATAATGTCCACCACTTAATTTTTTTGTGGGGCAAACCTCTAACCACAGTCTTGTCGGGGATACTGATTTGCTGAAAAATATTATCTCTTAATGCCTGCTTTTCGCTGTGCGATAAAAAAGGGATGTGAAATCCTGTTTCGGCCAAATGTTGTACAAGCTTGAAGGCATTGTTAATAGCTATTTGCTGTGCGGGATGATTTTGAGTATACCATTTCCAGTAGCGTTCCGTTTCCTCGTCGGGCAACAACACCCATTGCTGAAAATATTCATCCGCAGCAAATTCTTCTTCCGTAAAGTCACTGTAATATGCACCCTCCTGTTTCATTATTGGCTAAGAGAGGAGTGCAGGAAAACATATACTCAACCGGGGAAAGAAATTTTTGCGGCAGGGGACGAGGTTGCAGGGTACAAGTTCCAGGTTTCAGGTTTCAAGTTCCAGGTTTCAGGTTTGTACAGTTGCAGGTTCAGGTTGTATATGCAATCCGCTGTCCATAATACCTTGCACAACCTGTGCCTTGTAACTTTTAATCAATAACCACTACCTTGTGTAGTTAGGGGCTTCTCTTGTAATTTCTATATCGTGGGCATGACTTTCATTCATGCCGGCATTGGTTATTTTAATGAATCGCGCTTTTTGCAATGCTGCTATGTTGGCGGCTCCGCAGTAACCCATTCCTGATCGCAATCCGCCTGTATACTGGTATACGATCTCACTCAGGTTACCTTTAAATGCCACGCGGCCTTCAATGCCTTCAGGTACATATTTTTTAACATCATCTTCTACATCCTGGAAGTACCGGTCGCCGCTTCCCTGGCCCATTGCGCCGAGAGAACCCATCCCCCTGTATTGTTTAAATTTCCTGCCTTCATATATAATCGTATCACCAGGACTTTCCTCTGTTCCGGCAAAAACGCTTCCCATCATCACTACATTGGCGCCTGCTGCCAGTGCTTTTACCATATCTCCGGTATATCGTATGCCGCCATCTGCAATAAGCGGTATATTCAGTTTGTGAAGCACAGAAGCGGCTTCCATAATAGCGGTAATTTGGGGAACACCGGCGCCGGCAACAATCCGGGTGGTACATATAGAACCGGGTCCGATGCCTACTTTAACAGCGTCTGCACCAGCTTCAGCCAGTGCTTTGGCGCCTGCGGCTGTTCCAATATTTCCGGCAATGACCTGTAATTTTTTAAAATTTTTTTTCAGTTTTTTCAGTGATTCTATAACTTTTTCGCTATGTCCGTGCGCACTGTCTAAACAAACAATGTCTACACCTATCTGCTGCAAAGCGGCTGCTCTGTCCATCAGATCGGCCGTTATTCCCAGGGCTGCACCGGTAAGCAAACGGCCAAAGCTGTCTTTTACAGCATTGGGATGACTTTGCAATTGCAAAAGATCACGATAAGTAACAAGACCGGTTAATTGCCCGTTTTTATTGACCACGGGTAGTTTTTCAATTTTATACTGGCTCAGTATTTTTTTTGCTTTGGCAAGATCGGTTCCTTCCGGCGCGGTAATGAGATTCTCCGTTGTCATCACTTCACTCACCTTTTTCTTCAGGGAGGTTTCAAAACGCAGGTCGCGGTTGGTGAGGATGCCTACCAATTTTTTATTGACATCTACGATCGGTATTCCGCCTATTTTGTTTTCACGCATAAGCTTCAATGCGTCGCCAATGGTAGCATCTACCTGCAGGGTTATAGGATCGAGGATTAGCCCGCTTTCGCTGCGTTTTACCTTTCGTACCTGTTCTACCTGCCTTTCAATTGTCATGTTCTTGTGAAGAATTCCCAGTCCACCCTCTCTTGCCAATGCTATGGCAAGATCAGCTTCGGTTACGGTATCCATAGCTGCAGAAAGCAGGGGGGTATTCAGCGTAATGTTTTTGGTAAGCTGTGTACTTATATCTACATCACGCGGAAGTACCTGCGAATAATCCGGAATGAGCAGTACATCATCGAAGGTTAAACCTTCACCAAAAAATTTTTGAGAGAATTTGTCTTTAGCAGAGTTGATTATTGTTGCCATGTGCAAAGATAGGGTAGAGGATAAATAGCTTCCAAATTTTGTTGCAAAGCAATTTTATTCACTGCGGTAAAAGAGGGTATTATCGTTTGAGGTAATCCGTTCCGGAGTTTCTTATAAAAGTTTATATATTTTTCCCGGTAAACAGGTTATTATCCCCTGTAACTCAAGGTTTAATATAGCCCCGGCAATCATACTGCTGCTAAAGCCGCAGCCGGGCGTGATCTCATCAATAGAAGCAGTTTCTTTTTCCCGGATAATTTTCAGGATTATTTTTTCTTCCGGCGTCAGTTCTATAAACAATTCTTTTTGTGTTACTTTTTTCTTTTCAGGAGCGCGGGACCAGTTCATGAATTCAAGAATATCTTTTCCTGACGTAATTAGAGCTGCTTTATTGCTTCTGATCAGGTAATTGCAGCCGGAACTCTTTGTATCCGTTGCCTTACCAGGCAGGGCAAACACATCCTTATTATAATTGTTAGCCAGTTCGGCTGTTATCATACTGCCTCCGTTGATATTGGTTTCAATAACAACAGTAGCATCGGTAATACCCGCCACAATGCGGTTTCTTTTAGGGAAGTTTTGTTTATCGGGTTTAGTGCCCGACATAAAATCTGTAAGCAACCCGCCATTCGCCGTCATTTCTTTTGCAAGCGTTTTATTGGCGGCCGGATAAATGCGGTCAAGCCCGTGCGCTAGCACCCCAATAGTAAACAGTTTGTTTTTTAATGAAGCTTTGTGCGCTAAAGCATCAATGCCATATGCCAGTCCGCTTACAACAACTACGTTATTTTGAGCAAGATCTTCGATTATTTTACAGGTCATTTCTTTGCCATAATCGGTATGATTGCGGGTGCCAATAACAGCGATCACTTTTTCATGGTTGAGACTGGCGTTTCCCTTATAATATAAAAGGGAAGGCGCGTCATAACAATTCAGCAAACGTTTCGGGTATGCTGTATCCGTTTGTATAAGTGCTGTTATTTTGTATTTCTCAATAAAACGAAGCTCTTCTTCCGCCCTGCCAAAGGCGTTAAATGTTTTTATGCTTTTTGACCGGATGGTACCTATTCCGGGAAACTTATCAAGGTGAGATTTACGCGCTGCAAAAATTCTTTCTGCAGTGCCAAAATACTGTAATAGCTCTTTTGCATGTACATCACCAATATGGGGAACCATGGTTAACGCGATATGATAGTGAAGATCGCTGTACATGTGTGCAGGTGGTGCTGGTGTTTGTTCAATAATAAAATTACATGGTCATAAAAACAAAAACGCTTTGACGACCTGGAAAGTACTATAAAAAACCCCCTCCCGATAAATCGGGGGAGGGGCACTAATCTTTTAACCGTTAACCATTAAACCTTATCCTATGAAAAGCCGAATATAAATCGTTTTTTTAATTTTAGTATTTATACGACGTAATTTTTTTTCTTTTATTATCATACTATCCGGAAAGGCATCGTTTTTTGTTGTAATAATATTGGGAATCAATGCCATGAAGCACTTACAGAAAAAAAATATTTTAAAAGGGGCTCATATAAAAAATAAAGGGCTGGATAGACATCCTGCCCCGTTTCTAAATCCAATATCCTATGAAAAACCAATAATGAGACCAGTATTACGTAATAAACGTTGCACAATACAATGATTTTATTTTCAAAAAAAGCAAGAGAGTGACTGACAAAGGAGTGATATAGTAGTAAATTTTTATGTATTGAGAGGAAGGAATAAAAGAAACGGGACTCCGGAAAAATAATAAAAAAGGGCTGGATAGAAATCCTGCCCCGTTTTAAATCCAATATCCTATGAAAAACCAGACATATAACGATATACCTGATTTTTATATTGTTGTAAATAAGAAAATTATTTCCAGGTTTGTGTAAAATCCTTTCTGTATGTTTCAAAAGGAGTTTTACCGTAATGCCCCTCGCCAAAATATTTTAAAATAAGCTCCATTTCAGGTGTTTTTAAATACCCTGGAATTACCTGTGGAGCCGAACCGTCGGCGGGTAAAATAACTGTGGAAGGATATGAAAGTTGCCCGCCGGTTAATAGAATAGCGTAATCGTTTACCCTGTAATTTTCGTTGTATTTAAATTGTTTTCCACGCCAGGTAAGTACTTCCTTTGTTTCTGCATTTAGTTTTACGGGGTAAAACTTGTCGTGAATATATTGAACAACATTAGAGTTTGTATAGGTATTCTTATCCATTACCTTGCACCAACCGCACCAGTCTGTATACAGGTCTATTATGATGGCCTTTTTTTGGGAAGCAATTTTTGCTTCCGCTTCAGTAAGGGTTAACCATTTCAGCTTTTCATTTTTTTGTGACTTGATTATTGTTGTATCTGTATAATTTAAAAGATTACCTGCAGGTGTTTTCATACTGCACAAAAAAGTACTTATACCAATACAAAGGAAAATGCCGGATATTTGCATTTGATTTATATATTTTCACAAATATAACTCACAATTGAAGCGAAAAATTGTTATTTCGGTTACCGGCGCCAGCGGATCTTTATATGCGCGCCAACTGGTTGATAAATTATTGGCCATGCCCGAACAATGGAGTGAGCTTGCACTGGTAATTACAGACAATGCCAAACAAGTATGGCAAACAGAACTTGGCAATGATTCCTTCAATAAATATGCTGTTAATATTTATGGGAAAAACGATTTTAACGCTCCTTTTGCATCAGGATCCGGGCAATTTGACACCATGATTATTATTCCCTGTTCTATGGGAACTTTGGGAAGGATAGCCACCGGTGTTTCAAATGACCTGATTACAAGAGCTGCCGACGTAATACTTAAGGAAAGAAGAAAATTGATTTGTGTGGTAAGAGACACGCCCTATAATCTCATTCATATCCGTAATATGGAAACGGTTACGGTAGCCGGAGGCATCATTTGCCCCGCTACCCCTTCTTTTTATAGTCGTCCTCAAACCATTGAAGCGGTAGCCGCCACTGTGGTAGACAGGATACTGGATCTGTGCGGTTTTACTATTGCTTCATTCCGGTGGGGAGCCGATGAAGCGCCATCGGCGAATGATCATCCATAAACATAGGTGGCGCCTGTTTTTCGTTTTCTGTTTGTTGATACTGGCGATTAGTTATCTCTCTTCTTCCTCGCTAAAAACATCTCCAATGTATAACTTGTGCCCTCTATGTACTGCCTGACGGCTGGCAGCCGGTAGCTCATCCTACTCATTGCAAATCTATCACTTCAACCCCAGGGTATTTACCCGTATTAAAAACAAAAAAACTGTTGTCTATCTTTGCGTTGGGAACAAAGCTGGTAACATTATATGCATAGCGGTTGCCATTTTTTTCAAACAACCTTGTAGATACAATGTTCTTTGTGGCCTTATCTACAAACACCAGCACTTTAAAGAATGTTTTATTTTTATCCGTGGGGGTTAACTCTATTTCCTGTAATGTTTTTTTTCCCTCTTTTTTTTCTCCGTTCAACTTATACAGGAAGTCTTTTTCATAAAAATTTGTGAATATCTTTTGAGGAGTAAAGCTGCTGCCACCCGGGTCAAATTCAGTTATCTGCACCTCATTTGCGTTTTTATCGTACGTCCATATTTTCTGTGCATTACAAAAAATCTCCTGGTCGGTTAATTCTACTTTGTATTGATTGCCTTTCATATAAGCTGTTCCATTTTTGGTACCCTGGATCTTTCCTGCGGCATTCTCAATTTGTAACACAAAACTTGCTTTAACCGTGTTATACGTTTTAAATTTAGTGGTTACACCGTCTAATATTTTTTTTGCAGCCGGATCGCTGGTTCCCAGGTTTTTAACGGAATTTTGTGCAAATCCGGAGAACATAGCCAGTAGTGCTGTGATAGTGAATATTCCTTTCATTCGTTTTTTATTGGTGCGCAAAGATAGTTATTTCAAAGACTGTTGCAACAGCGAGATGGTTTAATATGAAACTGCTATTACTGTGTTTATTTATTTTATAAAGCCTGCAAAAATTCTTCTAATTCCATTTCCGTTTTAAATAGTACATCTCTTGCCTTGCTGCCCTGGTTGGGTCCCACAATACCTGCCGACTCTAACTGATCCATTAAACGGCCCGCACGGTTATATCCCAGTTTCATGCGGCGCTGTAACAGGGAAGTAGATCCAATCTGGCTTTGAACAATAAGCCGGGCGGCTTCTTCAAACAGGGGGTCACGGTTCCCGGAATCGAAATCTTTGCCCTCCAACTCCTTTTCATCAATGTATTCCGGCAAATAAAAGGGCTGGGGATATCCCCTTTGTTCGCCAATGAATTCAACCACTTTTTCCACTTCCGGTGTATCCACAAAAGCGCACTGTACCCTCGTTACTTCGCCGTTGTAGGATACCAGCATATCACCACGGCCTATCAACTGCTCTGCACCACCTGTATCTAAAATAGTGCGGGAGTCAATTTTGGAAGAAACCTTAAAGGCCACCCTGGCCGGGAAATTGGCTTTAATGGTTCCTGTAATTATATTAACCGAAGGGCGTTGTGTGGCAATGATAAGGTGAATACCAACCGCCCTGGCCAATTGGGCTAAACGCGCAATAGGCATTTCAATTTCTTTACCTGCCGTCATGATCAGATCTGCAAACTCATCAATTACCAGAACGATAAACGGTAAAAACTGGTGCCCCTTTTCGGGATTGAGCCTCCGGGCTACAAATTTTTCATTGTATTCTCTTATATTCCGGCAACCTGCTTCTTTAAGCAAATCGTAGCGGTTATCCATTTCAATGCACAGGGCGTTCAGCGAATGAACCACTTTTTTGGTGTCGGTAATAATAGATTCTTCCTCACCAGGCAGTTTGGCCAGGAAATGTTTTTCAATTACCCGGTATAAACTCAACTCTACTTTTTTAGGGTCTACCATCACCAGTTTAAGCTGCGACGGATGTTTTTTGTACAATAGCGATACCAGTATAGCGTTAATACCAACCGATTTACCCTGGCCCGTAGCGCCTGCCATTAACAGGTGGGGCATGGTAGCAAGGTCTACAATAAAATGCTCATTGTCTATTTTTTTGCCAAGGGCGATAGGTAGTGAAAATTTGTTCTGTTGAAATTTATCCGACGATAAAAGTCCCTTCATACTTACAATAGACTTTTTAACATTGGGTACTTCAATACCTATAGTGCCTTTTCCGGGAATAGGAGCGATGATGCGTATGCCTAAGGCTGCCAGGCTTAAAGCAATATCGTCTTCAAGGTTTTTTATGCGTGAAATGCGCACGCCCGCCGCAGGAACAATTTCATACAGGGTAACGGTGGGGCCTACGGTAGCCGAGATCTGCCGGATATCAATATCGTAGTTTTTCAGGGTGCTGATGATCTGGTGTTTATTGGCTTCCAGTTCCGAAGCGTCGAGTACAATTTTTTCACTTCCATGCGTTTCCAGCAAATCAAGTGACGGATACCTGTAATCTTTCAAATCAAGCACCGGATCATAAGGCGGCAGATTTTGCACTTTTTTTACGGGTGTTTCTTCTTCTTCGGGCAGGTCGCTGTCATCGGGCTCTTCTGCACTTTTTAACGCATTGATCTGTAATTCCAGCTCTTCTTCAGTTTTTTTCCGCGATTTGGGAATGATGGCGGTTTGCGGGGTTAACGGTTGCCGGCTGGCTTCTGACAACACTATTTTTTCACCGGATTCATCTATGCCCGGTGGATTGATAATCACTACACCGCTATGATGTTTTAAGGTATTGCCTTTGGCATCTTTCATTGTATTTTCTTCTGTAAACAGTTTGGCTTCTTCGGTAAAAGAGTTGTCTACCGGTACCAGTTTGCCATTTCCGTTTTGGTCTTTATATTTTTGTTTTTTGGCCGGCAGAGAAAAAGATGGATTAAATCTCCATATAAAAAAAGAAAAGCCTCCAATGAATAAGAGGGCTGCTGTGCCTATTTTCCCCAGTAAGCGGCTCAGCCAGTTGCTGGTTATATTACCTGTTTCTCCTCCCCATGGAAAACCATTACCCTGGGTAATAAAAGCCAATGCCGTGCTAAAAAACAGGAGTCCCACCACTATATACCTGAAGTTGCGCCAGGGTGAAAAAATCCTTTCGCCGAACAGCAGGTTCACACCCAAAATAAAAAAGAAAATGCAAAAAAGATAGGAGGATAAGCCAAAACCTTTGTAAAAAAATATGTGGGATATGTAAGCGCCAATACGGCCAAGCAGGTTGGCCGCTTTTATATCATCGCCAAATAAGAACGCTGAAAAACCCTGGAATACTTTGTCCTGGTCCTGCCGCCAGGTAAAAATGTAAGAAGTAAATGCTATGAAAAGAAAAAATGCTGTAAGCAGTAATACGCTTCCCAGTATTTTATGGGTGCGTTCATCCTTCACCAACTCCTTTACTTTAACCTTTTCGGTTTTATCGCTGGTAAGTTTTTCAGGATCAGGAGACTTGGACTTGTTGTTTTTTAATTTATTAGCCATGTAACTTCAAACCTATGGTTAAAGATAGGCAAAGATAAGGTGTTTGTGCTGCAGGGGGCAAGTTACAAGTTGCAGGGTGCAAGTTGCAGGGTACAGGTTACAAGTTGCAGGGTACAGGTTACAAGTTGCAGGGTACAGGTTACAAGTTGCAGGGTGCAGGTTACAAGTTGCAGGGGACAGGTTGCAGGGTACGGGGTGCAGGTTATAAGTCACAGTCCGGCAGCTGTCCTTGTAACCTGAAACACATAACACATAACCACCTGTTACGCATCCGGCGCTTTACTTCTTTCGCGGTGAATGTTGGGTTTTAAACTTTGGATAAACAGGCATATCCAGCCCGCAATAAAACAAAGTCCGCCCAATGGAGTAATGGCGCCCACACCTTTAAGTCCAACTGTTTCGGTGGCGTTTAAGTAAGTTAACAGGTATAGGGAGCCGCTGAATAAAACAATTCCTGAAATAAAAAGGATACCTGCCCATTCCATAATCTTTGTAGGCATTCTTCTGTACAGAATGCCTATGGCCAGTAAAGCGAAAGTATGATAGAACTGGTATCTCACGCCGGTTTCAAAAGTTGCTACAGCATCAGCTTCCACTATTTTTTTCAGAGCATGTGCTCCAAATGCACCCAAAGCAACACTAAGCGCTCCAAGGATGGCGGAATACTGGATAAATCGTTTAGACATGTTTCCGTTTGATTTCATCAAAGGTAATATCTGAAATGGATTCTGTTGGCAATATTATATGGGCCTCGTTATAATATGCCTTTCTTTTCTGGATGCTGTTCTCAATAAAATGTTCAATGCCCCGCTCATCCAAACGTTTGATCAGGGGGCGGTGCATTTTTTCTTTTAATAATCTTTCTTTCAATACGGCTAATGGCGTAACTAAATATATGGTCAATCCGTTTTCGTTCATCCATTGCATATTGTTGTAGAAACAAGGTGTGCCTCCGCCTGTGGAAAGAATGAATTCATCTTCTTTTTCAAAACTATGAAGTCTTTCCCGCTCCTGTTCCCGGAAATAATCTTCGCCGTGTTGTTCAAATATTTGGGGAATGGTTAAGCCGGTATGCTTTTCTATCTCGGTGTCTAAATCAAAAAAGCGCAGGTTTTGTTGTGCTGCCCAAAGCCGTCCCCAGTGGGTTTTGCCCGTTCCCATAAAGCCCAGGAGAAAAATTTTCATAATGTTTGATTTCACTTAAAGGCATTTAAACCTGTAATATCCAACCCTGTTATCAGTAAATGTATGTCGTGTGTTCCTTCATAAGTGATCACACTTTCAAGGTTCATCATATGGCGCATTACGGAGTATTCGCCCGTAATACCCATGCCGCCCAGCATTTGCCGGGCATCGCGGCATATATTGGCAGCCACTTCGCAGCCGTTGCGTTTGGCCATACTCACCTGCTGGGGTGTTGCTTTTCTTTCATTCATTAAAACCGCTACCCGCCAGTTCAGCAATTGCGCTTTGGTGATCTCCGTGATCATTTCGGCCAGTTTTTTTTGCTGCAACTGAAAACCACCGATCGGGCGGTCAAACTGAATTCTTTCCTTAGCATATCTTAATGCTGTATCGTAACAATCCATTGCTGCGCCAATTGTTCCCCATGCAATGCCAAACCGTGCTTTCGTTAAACAACCCAGTGGACTTTTTAATCCTTTTGCATTGGGCAGGATGTTTTCTTTAGGCACTTTTACATTGTCGAAAACCAGTTCGCCTGTAGCAGACGCCCGCAGGCTCCATTTGCCGTGGGTAGTGGGCGTGTTAAAACCATCCATTCCTCTTTCCACAATGAGGCCGCGAACATCGTCATTTTCGTCTTTTGCCCACACCACGGCTACCTGAGCATAGGGTGCATTGCTGATCCACATTTTAGCCCCGTTTAATACAACATGATCGCCGCCATCGGTAAAACGGGTGAGCATACCGGCAGGATCGGAACCATGATCGGGTTCCGTTAAACCAAAGCATCCCAGCCACTCACCACTGCCTAATTTGGGCAAATATTTTTGTCGCTGCGCCTCGCTTCCGTATTCATAAATGGGAAACATAACCAGGCTGCCCTGTACCGAAGCGGTAGAACGCACACCACTGTCGCCTCTTTCCAGTTCCTGCATCATCAGTCCGTAGCTGATATAGTCGAGACCGCCACCACCATAAGCAGCGGGAATGGTTGGGCCATAACAACCCAGGTCACCCAATTGCTTTACAATATGCGCCGGGAAACTTGCTTTTTGAGCATAATCTTCAATAATAGGGGAGATTTCTTTTTTAACGTAAGTTCTCACACTTTCACGGATCAGCTTTTGTTCTTCGGTAAGCAGATCGTCCAATTGTAAATAATCAGGACTGGTAAACAGGTCTGTACGTGCGGCCATGGCAACGGCAATTTTATTAAGTTGCTAAGATATGTAAATTAAGTCCGAAGCCCCTCACCCTCTTTCCCTCTCCCCGTCGGCGGCGAGAGACGGCGCTAATGGCAATGCCGGGCATAGGTTCTTCCATTTCAGCAATTGAATAAACCTTGCCATTTCATGAAACACAAGACAAATTATAAGAAATTCGGAGGAAAAAAAGATGAGAGATAACCATCCGAAGACAAAAAATCCGAAATCCGGGGGAAATGCAAAGTACCAGGAAACAAATCACAAGAACCAAAAGAATACAAATCCGAAGCATAAAATCCTAAATCCGAAGCGAAATCCAATCTCAAATTTTAAACCAGTCCGCCGTGGCGGATCTCCAATCTCCAATCACATACTCCTCACTGTAGTATCCGTTACCCAATGCCCGTTAATTTTTAATACTTTTTCTATCACATCTCTCACGCAGCCTTTACCGCCGTTCCGGGGAGAAATGTAGTGCGCAATTGTTTTAATTTCTGTAACGGCATCAGCAGGGCAGCAGGCTATTCCGGCGGCTTGCATTACTTCGTAATCCGGAAAATCATCTCCCATATACAATACTTCATCTTTGTTAAGGCTGTGCTGTGTGATATAAGTATCCAGTTGATTTTTTTTATGTTGCACCCGTTGAAATACATCAGTAATGCCCAGGGTTGCCAGTCTTTCCTGCATGGGCAGAGAATGCGAACCGGTAATGACTGCTATCCTATAGCCTTTTTTCACTGCCAGTTGAAGTGCGTATCCGTCTTTCATGTCCATTCGGCGAATATGCTCATCGCCGGGGAACACCCATATACTGCCATCGGTTAACACGCCGTCCATATCAAATACAAATGTGGTAACGGATGCAAAACGTTCAAGTAGGTTCATTTGAAAACGCTTAATTTTTTTGTAAGATCAAAAGGTGATTGTGCGCTTAAAAGTAAGGAATATCTGATGATCAGGGCCGAATGGCGCGCATAGTCCGCATTTCAAATTTTCGCAGGCGGGGGGTGACACCCGCCTGTAGAACCATCTACCGGTCGGTGTCTCACCGACCGGAAAGTGGTGCATAAGCGAAAATTTGAAATGCACCCCGCGCATAGATGACCGGTTAAACCAAACACCCGCGCCAGAGGCAGCCGGTGTATACCGATCTGCGCGCGAAACCAGCAACCCAAATAATTTATCTTTTCATTTTACCCATAAATTAAATAAATTTGAACATATTTCAATCTGCACCCGCATAAAACCCAATATTCAACCCGTTCGTTTGCAGTATCTTATTCCGGTTCATATAATTGAATCCCAATGTCCGGTTCAGTCTATATTGCTATGATGATCTGGCAAGCTTATCCGTTTGTAAACGCTTAGAAGTGTTTGTAAGTGTTTAGAAATAATGGCTTATTGCGTAAGGCGACGGGTTATGTGCTATTTTACAGACCGACCAAACTAAACAAACTATCTTGCCGACATGGAGTTAAAAGAAATCAAAGCCATCGTTTCCGACATCATACAATCTATTGAGAGCAGCAAGTATGGATATACTTACCGGGGTTTTGACAATTTCGTTACAGGTGCAGGCAACCGGACACCTTACAACATGGAGTTATTGAAAAAGTTTGACTACCAGTTTAAGAAACAAGGCTTGACACTTCATTGTGGACGTGAGGAACGCAAATCTATTTTTGACTTCAATAAACACGAGACCGTAACCTTTCGCAAAAACAGACATGCCCAAATAAACGGCGAAGAAAAACACAGCCAAAGAAAGATAGCCTACAAACACGCCGGTACGATTGATATTGCACAAGAAGAAAGCGGCATCACGCTTTACAAGCATCAGGAAGAAGCAGTTGAACGACTGCAAACAAAAATTATTCGCTCAAACAAAAACCCATTTGAAGGGCTTTTCCCTACTGGTGGGTGTCTTCACCCACCAGCATAACTATATTTGCAAGAATATTTCTCTAAACATTGCACCTATGAACATCCGGCATAAAAGCCAAGGTCAAATGGAATTGCAGAATGTATATTTTTATACCGGCACTGTCGTTGACTTTAAGCATTTGTTAGAAGATGATAGCATAAAGCTTATTATCATCGTGCACATCAAATAAAAAGATATCTGCAAACAAATAATCCACCGCAATTATTAAATTATTTATCAGGCAAAAACGATCGCCAGTATCAGTTCTGGAAACGTGACCCTCTGGCTATTCCGTTAAGTACGATAAAAATATTAGAACAAAATTTAGTTTCTTGGCACATTATAAGGAGTGAGTGTTTCGGTGTGTGAAGACACACACCGATAGGGGTAAGTCCCCTTACGGCACTGATCTCCGCGCTGGCGGGGAGCGTGAGCAGTGCAGCGCCCATGCATGGCACGGCAACGGAGCTCATCAATAGTGGCGTGCTGGATCCTTCGGCAGTGGATTTTTTATGTAACCGCGATGCACCGGTGAGCGGCAAGCCCAAAGCCTACCTGAACTGGGTATTATTAGACGAGCAGATGAAGATCGCCAAAGATGCCGGGTGGTAATATCATGGCAGGCGGCTACAGCGGTGCAGATCCCGTAGGCGGTGACGAAGAATTTAAAACGCATGCATTTGTCAATATGCCTGTTAATAAGAGCGGATATCTGTATATTTACACCAGCAATGAAACACCAAACATTGACGTGTTCTTTGATAATTTGCAGGTAACGCATACCAGGGGAGCGATCCTGGAGGAAACGCATTATTATCCGTTTGGACTTACTATGGCGGGGATAAGTTCTAAAGCGCTGGCGTTCGGGAATCCTGAAAATAAATACAAATATAACAGCAAGGAAGAGCAGAGGAAGGAGTTCTCAGATGGTAGTGGGTTGGAGTTATATGATGCACATTATAGAACGTTCGATCCGCAAATTGGAAGGTTCCATCAATTAGACCCGTTAGAAGGTCTTTCATTGAATCTATCTCCTTATGCTTTTGTCGGTAATAATCCTGTTTCTTTTAATGATCCCTGGGGTTTGTATAAGGATTCTATCAAAACAAAAGAAGGCGACTATGCTTATGCTAATAACCCCACTCTATCTACGGTTTACGTTATGGGGAGAAAAAAGACTGGTTTTAACTGGATGGGATTGCCAAGAATACATAAAGGGCAAAGCGCATGGAATAATGAAATGTATGCAAGGCAAAGAGATGGCAGACCCTTAGTTCAGGGAAATGAGCCATCATGCGTGTTGAATGATTTAGCTTTTCATAAAAGAAACTACCAGGCAAATGTAGAATACCGGCAAATGCAGGTAGCTGCGGTAGCGCTTATTGGTTCACCGGTTGTATTATCAACAATGTCACCTCCGGCATTAGTGGGTGTTTTGCAAAGAGTAGGGCAGCTATACGGGCGATCCCTATTGCAAAATACTGCACTTGAAATTTTAAAGAACAGGGGGGATTTACAATCAATGGATATTCACGATATTCTTACATCAACAGCAGCATCAAGGTTAGGCGTATTATCAAGAGTAGGTGTAGAAGCCTATAATGCAACTACAGATTTTAATGCGCAAAATGGGCTTCAGACTGTATTTATACCTGCTTACAATAAAGCATATAGTGCAGTTCTTTTAGATGCAGTATTTAGTTATTTAAAATTAGCAGGCGGCGCAATTGGCCAGGGAACGGGAGCAACAAGCACTTCTATTGAAGCATTGAATATAGTATTAGATCAGGGACAAAAAACTATTACAGATGCAGCAGGTCAAAACTAAGCAAAGAGCAACGTATATTCTTTTTGGCATACTTACTTTGTTTTCAATAGGAATCATTGTTGTCCGACTAAAATCGGGTTAAAAATGGCTGTATCCCTTTGTGGTAAAGGTTTACAAGCGTAAAAACAGTTGTTTCAAATTCGGGGGGAGTGCCCCGCTTTCCTTTTATGTTGCAAAAGC
>Ga0209941_1000229_pt1 | contig 94601 bp, 77 predicted proteins | sample ThiBiot_300_plan_FD_183945 | JGI IMG/M metagenome (GOLD analysis project Ga0209941, IMG submission 183945) | Wastewater bioreactor microbial communities from Cape Town, South Africa - Thiocy_solids_1 (SPAdes) | ecosystem: Engineered > Bioremediation > Thiocyanate > Unclassified | place: South...
GCCATCAGACACAACTTTAAATCTACTGGTTTGTTCTTCTAATGGTAAATATTTATCACCACAATAGACAATCAGAGCTCGTGTTATTGTTCTGGTGTAATAATCTATGCGTTCGATATGTGTGTATTCTCCCTTACTACCAAATTTTCTAGTGATACGTTTAATCTCTGTATCGTATTGAAATATTTGTATATCGATATATACTTTCCTATTCGGATACGTGATACTTATCCAGTGATTAGAAACCACGCGTAAACTATATAACATACCACCTACATCATGCACTTTTAGCAATATTGACATCGGTGGAAATGTTGATTCGCCATTATACGTAAATGAATATTTGCGCTTCCAGTCGCGATTATGAAGTTGCTTGCGAAGTGTCCTATTACAACATACCAAGCCGCGATACGCGCCCAAAGCATGCTCTGCAATTGATTTATACATATCGACAGGTAAAACGCCGTTATTGTTGGTGTTTAAGTATCCATTATTTAAATTCATATTCATAGTCACATTCATAATCACATACAACAATAATCAAAAAATAAAACTATTCATTTTTTGATGTATTTTTACATACTTTTACATATTTTTATTTACACCACGCGCAAGATCTTGCATTTCTGTTTTTGGCCAAAATTTAGCCAACGCCAATAAAATATTGGAATTATATCTAGCATCGCGAATGTGTTTAGTAAAATAATGACCATAGTATTCGTATCCATTACTACCAAACACTATCTTACCGCTATAAGGAAATTTGTTTAAAGTATCATATTCTAATTCATGTAAATCCCATTTTTTGTAGTCGGGAGTGGTGCCACAACCACTACCATGAACATTATAATAAAGTTTACCATCTCCTCTACCTAAAGCAAACATCCAGCGAATTGTGTTGTCGAATTTATCAACACTAGGGTATGTATCTTCTGTGATCACCATATAACTAATGTATTTATTGTTAACACTACGATCGGTTTGTTTAACTGCTTCAGGTGTAAATACTAATGTTGGTAATATCTTACTGTCGTGAAATCCATTATCATCCGTAAAAACAAAACCATTTTTATCAGCAATATCAACACTCACAGGTGTATATCCGTTACCTACAGTAGACATTTTGCGCCAGTTGACCAACTATCTAGTTACTTACTTTATAACGCCGTAAATTATATAATTAATTACATCAAATCTACAACATAAAAAATAAAATTTTTGTTTACAACACCATAAACCTAATTTGTAATTAATTTAATCTCAACCAACTCATTCTCACGCGGATCGTATATATCAACGGAATGTAAACTTTTGTCATACCTTTGCATCATTGTGATGATTTCTTGTAAACATCGTTCACCTTGATCAAGCGCTAATAAGTGGTTTGTATCGATTGAACCCATTTTTTTACGCATAACAACGCCATTAGTGTCGATATCCAACCAACTTGTGGCACCATAAAGCTTCTCTGTGTTGCCCATAACAGCAGTTACAAATCTGTCAATTTTAGCCACTCTATTGTCATTATCTTTGTCGTTGTTGTTGTCATTATCAACATCACCAAATGTAGTGGACCATATATGTATAAAACCACGCAACATTGAAGTGTTGTATGTTTCAAATGACACTACATATCCACTACTATAGATATTTAAATCATGGTTATGCGCATGTTTGGCCGCTCCCGCAAGAGCTGCGATATTAAATAACTTTGTATCACATTTTGGATTATTAAACAACCCCAAAGTGTCATCTCCCACATTACCAACAGTGTGCTTGATTGGTAACGCAATACGTCCTACTCTAGCAACATGACCCCTTGCCCTAAGTGACTTTAAAATACCATTAACCAACATTTCTTTTTCTATTATGATAACTAAATAACTAAATAACTAAACAACTAACAATAAATTCATTTTTTTAATTTGTAGTGACTCGTTTCACTCGTCCCAACAAATACTCGGCTTCCACGCGTTTGCTTCGTCCTTCGGACTCGAAAGCCCCGCGTCACCCTCGATATTCTAGCATAATATCTGATATCATAAGTAGACAGGAGTCACCTTAAATATCGAGGGTGACGCGGGGCTTTCGAGTCCGAAGGACGAAGAAAACACGTTGCGGAGCAACGGGCCCTAGGCCTTCGGCCGTGGGGTCCCGTGGAGGCCGAGTATTTGTGGGGCGGAGCGTAGCAACGCACCCATCAAATCAAAAATTGAATTTACGGCCTGGGATGTATTACAGCGTTCCTTTTGATCATATAATCTCAAATGTCACAGGTAGTTAATTCAACTCAATACTCCCCGGGCCAAACACTAATCGATTACGCTACTGGCGTTATTACGACGGTTAAATCGGTAGTTGAGTTGATGAAACAATCTGAACACAAGCATCACAGAATGGCCGTTTATGGTGCCATTATGTGTGATAATATTAATGCCATCAAGGCTATTGTCCCATTAACTACCCAGGACAATCAAATCCCAGCGTTAGAATGTTGCTTATTAACGTCTAATGCTCAATCCACGCAGGCGCTACCCGATATCCTCAAAGTAGATGCAACTTCAAGCATCACAATGATTTGCGTGGAATACGACGCAATCGCATGCTTTAAATATCTTCATTCTTTTACAAATGAAGAAACCAATGACATCATCAACAAAGCAATCAAATACGGCGCGCAAAAGATTCTCACTTTTCTTGCTTCGCGACCCGAACTTACAGAAAGAATAATTGATGAAGCAAAAAAATACGGTCTTGGTATTAGAATTTACCCATTGTAATTCACATGTTAAAAAATTAGAATGTATATATTGAAAATGATATGTATACCATCTCAATGTAATACATATACTTACTATCTCATTACACTCATTCAAAAAATTAGTCTGATTTATTGATTAAATCATCCAAATCAAACAATTATTTTTTTGCATTTTGTTGTTGCTGGTGCACTTGCTGCTTAACGGCAAGTTGTGCAATATGCGTTGGAGTTTGTCTGTGACGTTGTATATTTCCTCGTTTTACCATTCTACCACATTCGCATCGGATGTTACCATTTGCGTCAATTACATCGTTGTTTACCGGTTGATTAACCGGTATATTAACTGGTATATTAACAGGTATATTAACAGGTTGATTAATCTGTTCTCCAATTACATAATCTTCTTCAACAGTTTCTTCGATTTGCCCATATGTTATCTTACTGCGCCCGGTTGCAACATCGTTGTTTATTGTAATTGATGTTCCTAGAGCCATTTGTAAAACATCGATATGCGAAATAATAAACATAAATCGGTAATTACCACTCACTGCATGTAATAATTCACCTATACGCGCGGCATTTGCTGTGTCGAGGCACCCAAAGCCCTCATCAATAAACACAAAGTCGGCGCTAGACGGCAATGTTGCGGCCAAGGATAATCTATACGCTAGCATAATAACAAACTTTTGATAACCACTTGCTAATTCAACACTCAAACCATGCTTCTTGACATTTTCGTGCTTGCTAGTGTCCGTATAACGTTCGCGAATGTAAAAGTCAATCTTGTCATCTTCAACGCGCGCTTTTACACTAAAATCACTTATTTCACGTAACAATTCATTAACTTTGATAGTCAATGCTTTAATACTTTCTTGCATTAATCTGCAAGGTAACCCACTTTTGACATCTAATGACTTAATATATTCATTAATAGCAGTAATACGTTCGTTAATTGGGTTTAATTTTGCAGTCAATTCGGCTCGCTTGGCGATATTGGACCCGCACACATCCACTAACTTCTTTTTTGTTTCCAATTCACACATCATATCGACAAGTTCACGCTGCATCAGCACGCATCTTTTATCTAATTCACTAGCGCGTTTAATCACGTCATCAGTGTGATCACTACTGTCAACACCTGATAAATTGGCCAAATCTTCCTTATACATGCGAATATAATTACCACATTGCACCACTTCCAACTTTAATGCGTCAATCTTTGAAGTTATATAATAGTTTAATTTATTATATCCGGTTGTAATATCCTCGAGAACGCTTTTTGCTTTAAATACAGCAACTGCTTGAGCAGGTGTTAGGCCGCCAAATTCACGCGCGTAAACGAGCTCCTCTCTACGTTCACTAATTCTAGCTCTTATTCCAAGTTGTTCATTTGCTTCCTTAAGCTCTTGTTCAAGTTTAGCAATATCAGCATTAAGTCCCTGGCAAATGTTGTCAATGCCAACATTGTGTGAATTGATCAAAATGTTGTTTTTATTGGCTATTTCAAGTTCGGTTTGTATTTGTGCTATATTTACACGTTTGTGGTATTCTTCTCGATTATTCATGCAATCTGTGCAATCGGGATTAAATGTATAAACACTACGTATAGCATTTATACGATCATTGATTACACCAGTATCAATTAATGGTTTCTTTTTTCCAACTTCGGCCTTTATTCTGTCATTTAATTTGCCGATTTTTAAGTTGCAATTCGCAATTATATCCGTTAATTCAACGTTGGTTGCATTGTTTAAGCTCCTTTGCGCAATTAATGCGTTTAATTCAGCTTCAACAATGGCGCAATCGCGCACAGGCAACACATGCGGTAAGGCCTGTGATTTAACCACCAATAAGCACCTATTAGCCAATTCAGTTGGTGATGCCCATTTTGTTTGCGACAACAGTTGGTTAAATTTACCAACAGCGGCATCAATTTGGGTAATAATATTTCTTGGAGTATTACCACTCAGATCTACTTTATACTTGTCGCTAAACGTCAACTCTACAGCATACTTTGCGCAATTGGCAGTAAGCGTAGTGCGATTGTTTTCCAAATTACTCAATTCAGTATTTAATGTCACTAGATTGTCTGTTAAATTGGTAATTTTTGTTTTTAAGTCTCCCACTTGCTTAAATGACGCCATTAGGACGCTAACTTCCTTGTTTTCTCTCATCGCGTTATTTAATCTGGCCTCGCAACTATTTATTTTAATCACAAGTTCACCAATCTCATCATTTAGCACTTTGATCTGATCTTCATTAACTTCAGGAGGCATTTCTGCATTTATCACAGCCAATTCCTTGTTTAATTCATTTAATTTTGCTTTGGCTTTATCAGCAATGTCCTTTAATTGATCCAGACCCAATAATCTGCTCAATACTTTTTTACGATCAGTATTTTTCATTCTAATAAGATCATCAGTATAAGATTCTTGAACCTGCATACTTGTTGCAAGAAATTCGCGCAAACCGCCGATTAAATTGCGAACTTTATCATAAGTTGCAACCGCATCCACGCCTGTTGCATCAACCCATTTAGGGATTTGGTGTGTTTCAACTCCTGCAACTACAACAGGCTCCATTCTACGTTCCCATAATTTTACTTGTTGGCGGTTGCGGTCAAATTCTTTTTTCAACTTCCACATAACACCATTTACGACAAATTTAATGGTTATAAAAGCATTAGTGGAATGAGAATTTATAGCGTCAACACGATTCGCGCGTAAGGTTGTATTAAACAACGCCAATACGATGATATCAAGTATACTTGATTTACCCATGCGATTATTGGCTATAACACCGCATACACCGCGTAGATTTTTGAAATCAATTACATTTCCATCACCATATCTAAACAACCCACTAAAACGTAGTTTGTAAATTGACCACGTTGTGTGCTTGTGTGCAATCTCACAACTAGCATGAATGTCCCAGATGTATTCAAACATCTCGCGTGTAAGCTTGCCTTTGCCTGTATTATTACCATCATAACCACACAACAACAATTCTTCAAGAATCGCACGGTGTGTGTTTTTGTCCATATTTGTTGCATATTGTTCAGGCGCTGTTATGGTATTGTTTGCGACAACTACGTCCATGGGCGCTACGACCATATTGGCTGTAGTGGTTGTAGTGGTTGTAGTGGTTGTATTGACCGTGTTATTAGGTGGTGTGTTCACGGCAAGTGTTTTCATATCATCACCATTTGGTTTTCCTCCAACGACGGTATCAATACGTTTAATATTATCAACATTACCGACAATTTCTGTAATTTCGGGCAACCATAATCCATCCTTTGTATAAGTATCAGTAATTACTGTAATGGCGTAGGTTTGAGCAAAGTCTGGATCACGTGCATTTTTTAATGTTTCCAACATCGCGACAAGGCGCGCCTTGTAGCCATCGCTTATAGGGTCGCCTAATGGCCTAATGTCGATTGTTAAAAAGCCAGCTGGATTCATCAAACGCTTAAATATCCATTCATTGCGTTCCAAATTCCACACTACCACGCCTTTGTGTCGGCTTTCACCACGGTTTTGTTGAATCATGCTGCCGCAATAAACGGCTTTTGGAACACTAGGTATACTCATATGTTCATGTATATCACCCAATATAGCACGATGGCAACTACCAAGGGCCTTGCGAGACATTCTGGTATCGTTTTCAATATGTGCGCCAAATTTGACACCATCAACAACACCATGATACAATAAAGTATACTTTGGGTGGGCGGCGTATACTTGCGCAGTTAACTTTTCAATCTCTTCACGTCCACGTGTATCATACACACTAATATGCAACATTACGTGAGTATTGTTTATAATCAACAGCTCAGTATTTTTGGAATAGTATACATTTGAGTATAAAGCCTTACCATCACCATTTACACGATTCAACAATGGCGCGATCAAACACCCAACATCATGGTTGTTCATTACAACATCATGGTTACCGGGTATTATCAATACAGGTGTGTCTGCAATCAGCTCCATTAGGTAGTTAAACAACTCAATGCAACTAGCAGATACTCGATTTTTGTGATGAAATATATCGCCTGCAATCACAATCATGGTCTTGGATCTAAGCCCAGGTGTATCTATGAGTCGTCTTAACTCACCCATAACGCGCTTATATTCCTCCCTACGATCATAACTAAGGCTCACATTACTACTACCGATATGAATATCAGCTGTATGAATAATGTATTCAATTGATGTTTGGTTACCCACAAGTGGAAAATTCACCACTTTTGGAATCATCACCATATCAGTATTGGCATTCATTTTGTCGCGTGTTGATATACGTTATTATTTACTACTTAATAATTATACCTTATTAACTTGTAAAATAAAATTGAATCTATGTGTATATCAACACAAGAAATATTCAATTTATACACATGAACATATACCTAGCAATCGCAAACGGCATACTTTGTGCTGAACTTATGTGCATGATTGGGCGTAGTAATTTTGTTGCCTTGGGCAAGATAGCCTCCACTTGTCATTATTACAACAAAATACTATATACTGATCTAAAACATACTCGTGTTTTAGTTAGAAAAAAGCACATTAAACTCATACCGGGCAACATAGAGCCTAATTTCATTAAAGAAGTAATTTGGTATACTCTACCAAATGGTAAAGTTGATGGTAATTATGTTGAATACTGGGCGCATAAACGTCGGCGTATGCATGCGAGCAACAAGCGACCGCAGAAAAGATCCTATTATATATGTGCAAAATACGCAAACGGCCAACGTGATGGTTTATTTATATCCTATAACAGAAAGAATTTAAAGTTAGCACTAGTCCATTATTCAAACGGTGTAATAGTTGGAATATGCAAGTATGTAATTAGATTAGCAGACCACACACTAGTAAATGGTGTATTATACCAAAATGTCATGAATGTATGGTATGATACAACCACACGTTTTAAAGTTGAGTTTTTATATGCTCATGGTGAACTTATAGGCGTCAAATTACGGCGCAATGTTGACATTAGGGATATTCACGCCGAATCATATAATATACTTACACCATCAATAGTAATCACTTAGTGATTCACTCCGTGAATACTCGGTCTCCATGTGTTTTCTTCGGCCAAAGGCCTCGAAAGCCCCATGTCACCCTCGGTATTTTTTGAAACCTAAATGGTGACTTATGTTGACTTATGTTGACTTATGTTGACTTATGTAAGCGGAATGGCACAAAAAATACCGAGGGTGACATGGGGCTTTCGAGGCCTTTGGCCGAAGAAAACACATGGAGGCCGAGCATTTGCAAGACCGCAAGGTCGCAGCAAATAAATTGAATATCTATTTGTAATAACATATATGTTGTTGGTGAGTTTAATTAAATGAGTGGTGTGGATGTTTTTATGGAAATGATGGAAGCAATAAAATTAATTAATACACAACCTATAATACCTGCAAAGACCGATAAAATTATATATGATGTGCTTTATACAGCAAGCATCAAGGAAACTTTACTGTCGCAACAAACAGAATCAAAGTGTCGAATAGTTGCATATGATGACCCTATTGAAGCGGTTAAACATTTTTATCAGCTACCACGTTGCACTTTATTTACACTAAGGGTTGAAGATGGGTGGAGTGTTGACTCAGCACAATCACGCAAAGTGTATACTTACATAGGCCCTGGTAATATGTTATCAGTGGTGCAAAAAATAACACTTTGTCCCACTAATTATTTAAATGATTGGGTTGATATGAATTATTTAGCTAATACTAAACTAAGTTAAACTTAATTTAATAAATTACTCACCGATATGTTCATACACAAACTCACCAATAACAATTTTTTTGACAAATTTGTCAACCATATCTTCGACAGAATCGTTGACATCTGCGTCTTCTCTAAACGCGAATATAGCCGCGTGTGTATCATTTGATTTTAATTTTTTTGCGCGAATAATTCTATTTAACATTGGTGTGTTGACATCCAAAGATAATATAAACTTGTTATAAGCTGTTTTTGCGCCACTTTTTAATCTAAATATGTGGTGGCCGGATTTGCAATTTTTTTGCTTAACAGAGCATATAAATTCACCCGTGCGTGCTCTTGCAACGTTGAATTTTTTATGTATCGGTTGAAGCAACTTTTCCGACAATGTAATCGTTGAACGCATTGCAGCGATACAACTTGCGCATGTGGAACCTTGTAAACGCATCAATGTGTGTTTATTGATTGTCGTTGCACCCAATATCGTATAACAACCACAATGGTCACATTCACCATAGCGTTTAATCTCAATACCGGCCCCACGAGCGCAATCAATGCAAATATCAGGTTGTAGATACGGATTTGCACACAATGCTTCAAAGTTAGAATATTGCGTGGCTCTTGATTTGCAATTCCCCAACTTGCAATAAATCATATATTGTATCTTTGCATAAATATTACGATTGTGTGCCGAATGATACAAGCAAACACTTGCTTCGCTATCATAGAATCCTAAACTCGCGGCAATGTTGCAATTTGGAAACATACAGCATGTGGCACTATTGCTATTATTTTTTAAACCTCCGATACCATTGATTCCAATACCATGCATTCTACACCTTGAACTATCGACAGCTGCAACATTATTGCAACCAGGTATCGCACAAAGCACACCTTTTGGTTTAATATCGCCAGGTTTTTTATGCAACACACATCTAACAGGTTGTTTATCAGGTCTACCATGCGAAGGGATATTTAAACAACTCACCGATTCGCAACGAACAAAGCAACAAAACACCATATCAGATATCTTGTGTGTTGGACACTTAATAGGTATTCCCCAACCGTGTGTGGCTATCGCGGCGCACGTAACCATCACGCACGCGTCTTTACATGCTGTAACACTAATACTATTTCCTTCCTCACTAAAACCGCATCTAATGCAATATTTATGGTTGCATCTAAGATCCACAAAGTCAAACTTCGCATTGACTTGATTGTCAGCTTCACCGGCGTTAATAGCGTATGTTTGCATTATTTTGCAAAGGAGATATCAACCAAATTACACTTTTGACGATAAAATATTCAATTTTAATTGCGCCAGGCCTTTGGCCTTTACGCAATTCTCGGTCTCCACGCGTTTTACTTCGCCTTCGGCTCGTAAAGCCTCGCGTCACCCTCGACATTTAAGTTAACATAAGCCAGCTAAAAGGTATCGGGTAATATACTCAATGTCGAGGGTGACGCGAGGCTTTACGAGCCGAAGGCGAAGTAAAACGCGTGGAGACCGAGAATTTGCAAGGCGGAGCGTAGCAAAGCCGATGCAAATTTATGTTAAAGGTAAAAATTGAATACGTTATCAGGGAATACATTAATACATTTTACGTAGCTTAACATTACCTACTCATATAATGGCCTACACGTTCAAGAACCTCGTTACTGATTTTTCCCGTAGCTTGATCACTGAAACTGTTGGTTATAGCACTCCGTTAAATCGAATTACAACGGCAACTGCGCCAAATGTAATTTCATACGCGATGGGTAAGTTTCAGCAATTAAATGCGGGTCGAAAGTTCATTAAACTAAGTTATACAACTTCACAAGGTGCTTATAATTACTATTACAGTAGCGTTGCAAAGTTTCTAATCACTAGCGGTGTTGTTAAATCCAATTATGAGTTGGTAATGACTCGTTGGTTGTCATCAAAAGAAATTGACAATTATAAACGAGCTGGCAAGTATACGGCAAATAACGACATGCCTGAGGTAGGTGAAGGTAGTTATAACCTCGTGTATGAAGGCTCTAAGATCACCGTCGAGTCGATTAAAACAACTCGACCAAATACATACGGCGGCGGTAATGTAACTTCCAGCATATTTAAAGTATATGGAAATGAGGAAGTTTGCAAAAGATTTATCTTTCATTGCTATGAACTACAAATTAATTCAATGCGTGATATCGCAACATACTCATGGGGTCATAAATGGATGGAACAAAAACTCTACAATTGCAAAACATTCGAGAACTTATTCCTTGATGCTACCTTTAAGCAAAGTATTATTGACGATCTCAATAAATTCCGCGATAGTGAAGAAAAATACGCAAAACTTGGCCTTTGCTGGAAGCGTGGTTACCTGTTCTATGGTAAACCAGGTTGCGGCAAAACGTCCACTATTTATGCAATTGCAAGATATCTCAAGTATAATATTTATCGTATTAATAAATCAAGTATTCAATCGGCGTCTAGTTTCCGTTCTGCGTGCAATGCCGTTGGCGTTAAGTCGCTTGTCGTAATTGATGAAGTTGACCAAAACATTGATGTTGTTGATAAAACACTCAAGATTGATATTAGTTACGAAGAACTCAAGAACATTATTGTTGAGATTTTGACGACTCAATCTGATATTATTTACGGTGAAATTAACAATTCAATCAGCGATTTACCTGATATACCACAAGGCATCAATGAAATGATGATAAACGATATCGCTGCAAATAATCGGTCGACTGCATCAAAAATCGCCAATGTAATATTGGAAATTGAGGCAGCTGGCAATGCCGCTTATCTCCGCAACAAGATGTTGGTATTTGCGGGTGGCAAACTACTTTCACATGCTAAATTGGCAGCCGCAGGTGATACAACTCCATTGCGCGAATTCCTTTGGCGCTTTGTGTTGTCGCACAAGCCAGAATTAAGCCAACGTGCTACTGTTCACACGTCAACTACAAATGGAATCGGTTTAGGAGATCTTTTGGAAATTCTTGACGGCAATGAATATCTTTATGGATGCATTGTTGTCCTTACAAGCAACTTCCCCGAACGTATCGCTGGCGCTTTATTGCGACCTGGACGTGTTGACAAGATCATGGAATTTGGACTTGCAAATGCTGATATCATCAACGAAATCGCGCGTGAATTTGCCGGCAAGGACCTTAAATTAAACATTCCCGACGGCTTTAAATGCAGCCAAGCTGAGATTATTGGCCTTATCACACATTACATCAACGATGCCGAAAAGATAACAGAAATTATCAACAATTTCTGCAATAGTGTCAAATTACCTGAGTGCGCGCTTGGTCGAGAAACCAAAGCCGACGCGAAACCAAAGCCCGCCACAACAGGTCAATCAGCAGGCGGATTATTGGACAAAATGGTTCCTTTGGCCGCAACAAACACTTTGGGTGAAAACACGTTAGGTGAAAATACGTTAGGTGAAAATACGTTAGGTGAAAATACTACTATCGAGATCGCACCAATGTCCACGGGCGAAATCGAATTAACAACAGGAAGTGATATACAAGTATATGGCGGCCACTCTGATTCATTTGAAGGCGTAATTGCTGATTCAGTAGACTTCACAGGCCTACTACGTCCTTCACTCGATTATTACGAATCGACTAATTTGGCCGATACAGACCCTAATGCATTCTATGGCTATACATCCGATCCTAATGATAACGGCACTGACGATAGCGGCTATGACACTATGGAAGATCTACAACGTATGGATGATTTTAATTAAAATGCTAATACGCAAAAACACTTCAATACAAACATAAAATTGAAATTTTTTTTCATTATTATTACAAAACCACTCATAAAACAACACAGTTTTATACCTCCTTATTATCCGCAATGAAGCAATCGGCAATCGGCAACAACTATACATGTGTTGCCTATAGTTCACTTAGTTTAACTGATGCAACTGATCATAACTGCTCTGTTATGGCCACAATGGCGCCAAGTGGAATCGCAATGCCGACACATTGCGCGAGCCATGCGCGCACGCTCAAAGGTATGTATAGACCAGCGGTTAAACTAACGTGCATTATGCCGAATTGTAACAATCACAACCCTGTGTATGGTATGGTCAACACAACAGCTTCATTATGTGAAAGCTGTTACAACAAAACAGCAGCTAATACCCCAAATACATTGATTGTCGACACGAGAATGTATTGTAGAATCTCCAACTGCCGCATGTTGGCGACTCATGGAGCTGGTGGTGACGTCCGACCTTGGATATGCGCCAAACATGCAACCACGCTCATGTTTGCTTGTTCCATAGTTTACAAAAGCAAATGTGTCACTTGTCCACAACATGCTGTGTATTACACCGATTCGGGATTAAAAACATGTGGTTTTCACCACACACTGCTCACAAATATCCCAGGTGGTAACAACCCCAAACCAATAACAGAATGTCAGTTGTTTTACTGCACCAATATCGTTAACCGTGAAAACGCTTTAGGTGAATCACATCACAGTTTATGTTGTGACCATATCGAATTAGCACCTAGCATTAAATTGTGCGATGTGTCACCATGCCGCAATTATGCAACTGTTAAAGTTGACGGTAGAGATGTTTGTGATAATCACCTACCTGTCAATTATACGCTATCGACAACGCCACATATTGCTGATCCAAATTTAACCAAAAGTGAGAACTTACAGCGCCACCAGATAAGCACATTGATCAATAACTTACCGAGAACATTGGATCACGCTAGTATCACTGATGTTGTAAACAAGTTAATGTCAGTCACACCACCCAAAAATACGCAACTTACAGGAACAAAACGATCAATATCTCAAGTTGAAGCTGTAGCGTCACCAATGGTGTCCCCTGTTACAACATCACCACCTACACCGATGCCAATGCAAAGCCCGACATGTGATTCATCAATAGTTAATACAAAACGCCAAAAAATATCACATGAACCTAGCGTCGAGTGTGTTGCGACACCTAATTACACCCCTAATTACACACCTAATTACACACCTAATTACACACCTAATTACACTCCTAATTACACAAGTTACGATTCAAGTGAATACTCAGATGTCTTGCAATCAAATCAACTATCACCAGTATCTTATTCGCCAGCATGTGATTTAAGTTCATATGATGAGTATAACAAATATTCACCAACGTTAGAACGACCCGATGACCCATGCGTGCAAAACAGTTACATTGTTACCGCCGTTTTAAATAATTACAAACTCGAATATGTGTATCACTCAACCACTAAAGTATATCAGGTTAACGCATACATACCGATGTTTATTTCTATTGATCCAGAATGTCCATTCGAGATTTCACCTTCCCCATGCGTGATAATTAAAATCTACTCAACAACTACAATGGATACTTTGATGGAGTTGTTTGATTGCATACACACTAGCTATAGCCAACCTCACCGTCCACGTATCTGCGAGTATGTGATTTAAGTATTAAAAAAAATACAACAATAATTTATTTTTTTGCGTTTTGATTATTGTAATATTCTGATTCGAAACAAAATTCTCGTGGTCGTGGGCAAAAGCCAGCATTTACATATTCGATTGGGCGCAAAGGTGCATGTGGTCTTACCACTTTGAATTTCATTATGCTAACACACTGATTCCTATAAATGTATATATCGTCACCTTGATTCATCACAATAGCTGGATTTTTAACCTCATATTTTTCATCTTGAAATCTATCAAGATCGACACTTTGCAACAATTCATCCATTGTTGTTTCGTAATATTGAACATTACCGTTGGTTAACTCAACCATCAATAATTTTTGTGTTGCATTATAGACCCATTTATAATCATAATATGCACCGTTGGTGATCATTTTTGTAGATACATACATCCACAATGGCACAACGTCACATAATACGTTGTTTAAATCGCTTGCAAATTTACCACCATCACTTACAAACACGTCTGTGAACTTCACTAAATTGGCTACTCCACCATGATTGATCCAGAAACAACCGGAATTAATGTATTGTTTGTCTCCGTCAATAAATTCAGCATAATCCGATACAAATCCTACTTTTTGATGTTTTGTATAAATCCGTTCAAATACTTGCACATTTAACATACCGCAAATGCTCTCGCTTTTAGTTGTAACAGCAGGCGAAACAGGAAACAATACGCCGTTGTTATTTAGGAAAAGTGAGCTAATCATTGCACCTAAGTAGATAATAACAAACTACACTAAAAATTCATTTTTTTAATTCGCTGCGCGAATTGTCGGGCTCCACGTGTTTTACTTCGCCTTCGGCTCGTAAAGCCCCGCGTCTCCCTCCGTATTTAAGGTAACTTCAGCTAACATAAGTCGGCTAAAGATATCGGGAAGTTACCTTAAATACGGAGGGTGACGCGGGGCTTTACGAGCCGAAGGCGAAGTAAAACACGTGGAGCCCGACAATTCGCGCAGCGAATTAAAAAAATGAATTTTTAGTGTAGTTGTGTTATACATAATAAATACATATTAACATATATTATAAAATCATATTACAAACCACACTTGCACAAATGGAATCAACTGATAAAACCCTTATTAAAACTGTTGTTAGTGTGCACCCTAATATTGTAAACATTCCGGAATCATGGGTGTGGTTTAATGGTAGTCTTTATACCGAAAATTACAAAGGCTACTGTCCAAACATTAAAAAATCATTTACGCGATTCAACAACGTAGACTATAATGATTTTATAAAAACGGGTGCTATTACCGGTGTAATTACAAATGGTGATTTTGACACCCTAGTTATACCATCCAACTGTTTGGTGGTTATTGGTGAAAATCTCACCCAACATCAAGTGTGTTTCATTTCATCAGCATTGATAAGTATTAATGCCAATGAACCTAATTACAACAGTAGCCATACACTGCGTGCATTAGTAGGTGAGTGTATGAACCGTTTCCCAACCGTAAAGGTAACAAAAAAAGTATTGAAAGCCGAAGTTGCTGAAATCGCAAATAGTGCACTTAACAAGCTTACGGGTTTCGCAATCATTATCAGCTGTTTGGTAATTTTACTTACCAGCTACTACAATGCTTACAAGATCATTACGGGTCGTTAATTATGTTAAATTAATTTAAATTAAACCAACTTACTACGTTTTACATTTTTTTTCAACCCAGTGGTATGTTTGCGTTTTGGCACCTTGGCGCCGCCGTTTGGTTTATAAAATAGGTAACAACATGTTTCCAATTGCATTGCTCTTAATTGAGCCCAGTCTGCGCCTAAGTTATATAATCTTCCATACCACCATCTAACTTTTAGGCAAGTTGCCGCTTCAAGTAATATTTTTCTATTTCCATATGAGATCAAATTAAGATCGTCATCGCTTATATCATTTGAAATACAAACATCGCATAAAAAGCTGAGTAATAATTTACTAAATGTTGTATTTGCTTGATTTAACAACGTCGAATAAAAATTCGGATATGGATGAGGACCGTATTCAATGTATAATTTATATAGATCATTAACAACATAGTCTATATCGGTTGTATGGTTATTTACTATACTCATTACGCTATCTGGAGTTATGGTTAATATGTAATAAAATCGGTATTTGTGTAACTTACTCATGTAATCTAAAGCGCCCGAAAACAATACACTTAAAAAGGCTGCTCTGCGGTGAAATTGCGGCGAATCATATCCCAAAGTTGCCATTAGTGCTGTTGATGTAATTACACAATCGGCAGTGTATTCTGTTGCCGTAATGATTCCTCCAATTACATTATTGCACGTGGCGCTGTCATCAAAAACATTGGCACATCTAACTTGTTCAATATTACTTAAAACTAAATAATGACTATATAAAATATTATATCTAAGTCCACAAACAATCGCAACTTTCTTTAATTCAACGCAAGTATCGTATTTACCTGATTCAATAGCACGTATCATACATAGATAAAATCTTTCTTGGGTCATGGTATAATTACGTAAATGTTCGCATACTGACATGAATAAACCAAAGTCACCATTTGGCGCCGATATGGCCGCGGCCAAGATAGCGTGAGAGTGTCTAAAATAGTAATAGCTGCTCACAGAAGTCAACAAAGTTAAACCTGTGGAGTTAAATCCACGATTAAATAAACTAATAACAATATTGTTAAATGTATCAACTACCGATGTTATCAATCCTATATTTTCCATTAATGTGTTAGTTAATTCAATTTGATTTATTACCGCATTTGTATTTTGTAACCAATGGATAATAGCGCTTACGGGTAATGTTCGCGCTATCACTAACTCCATAATCTCGGTTTGAGAATATAAATAAGTATATTCGGGTAATAACAACAATCGGCTCTTACGCTGCTTTGATTTAATTAATTTTTTAACTTGTTCCACTGATTGACATGTGTTTTTATTGTATAATAACGTATGTAGTGAATTCCAATAATATCTACCTTTGGCCGCTGTCTCAAATTCTAACCTTGGCGCCAAGGTAACAACTAAACCATAATATTCAGCCTCAACCAACTCACGAACTAATCTACATAAATTAACACCTTGTTTATTGACCATATGATTAATACACCGTATGCAACCGATACTAATCGCCTCCGCATGGCAACATGGTAATATTCTATGCGTTTGCCTGTCGCGAGTATTTATTATACTTAGTAGTTCATCTATAGTGGCCTTAAAAGCGCGATTAGTGCACTTTAAAGGATACAAAGTTGCACCATTGCAGTAACTTAAAATCTCCTTTCTTAGTTCTGTTATATCAAATACAGTCACAGCTTCCATTGTGTTATATTAAAAAAATAAATATAATCCCTCGATGATAATTGTATACTATTAATTGCATTCAAAATACTTACCAATTGGTTTATATACACTTTGATATCGGGCCTTGTATGCCCCATATAATGATTCGAAATTTGTTTTATAGTAATCCATAGTTGATACAAATCGTATAACACTGATAGGTATGGGGAACATTACACTACTATTTGGTTCATCTAATTTACCACATATGTATCTAACTGCATTATTAGCATCAATTTCATCATCAACATTGACAGGATATGAATTTAATAGTTTATATACAAGAACCATTTTATCCGCTAGTTGTGTTAGCATATTAATATTCTCAATAAATACTGTTTTTAGCACATTATCAGGCGCCTTAAAGTCATCACTTTCGCCGCCCCAACCATCAACAAAATATGTAAACCATTTATCAGTAAATCTACGATATGTTGATGCAAACATTTTCATATCGGTAAATAGATTGTCACGTGTGGTCCTATTAGCGGCTAATAAAAATTGCGTAGTTAGATATTTATAAGTTTCATTTAAGTCAAATGAATAGGTAAATTCACTTAACCCATAATCCAACCACGGTGATCTTTGTGTCCTCATTACATCAGTATTATCATAAAATAATACAATCATGGCATTAGACACAACCCTAGCATCTTGCATGAAATCAACATATTTACACTTATAAAGCGACATTTTGATGTGTATTTTGCCTACCTGTATCTATATTAGCGCGTTAATATTTAATTTAAAATTGAATCATTTTAAGTTGATATTATTACTTAGTTTGATAGGATTATTAACTAAACTATGTCTACTGGTGAATCAAGCACTAAAACACGATTTGAAACGTTTCTTAATGTATGTGAAACTGCCGCCAAAGCGTGTCTACCCATTGTCCTTACAAATACTGGTTTATCGGCTGTTTATGTAACTGTGTTGATGCCACTTTGTATTTTCCTACTTGAATGCGTTACTATATTTATAAAACGGCCAAAAAGGGAATCAGGAATTACACTAAAAGAATACGGTAAGCATGGTTGGCCAAATCAATACTACGAATATGTTGCTTGGTATGTTGCTAATAAATCCCAAGACACTAATCGTGTATTTACTAAATATGGATGGAGCGAGGAAAAAACTGCCACTGATTACTACATTAGCCTTTATGTAGGTAGCTACATGGTTAGTTTTAAATCACAGATAATTAAAGTAATTTGCGAAGATACAGCAACAAATGGTAAAGTTATTAAACTACACCATATATCAAATGACTTATTAAGTGAGTTTGTTTTACACTGTCAAACCGAATATCAAGATAGATTTAAACGGGATGTTAAGATGTTTACTTACTCGTCAAGATCATGGAACTCTATTGAAATATTAAACAATAAATCACCCGATTACTTATTCATAAGTGACAAATTATACAACACGATATTTAATGATGTTGCAAAATTTATTGCAGCAGAATCACAATACAAGGAAAATTGCATCGCATGGAAGCGTGGTTACCTATTCTATGGCGCTCCTGGGTGCGGCAAAACGTCGGCAATATTGGCGCTTGCACATAGCCTAAAACGTAGCGTTTATAGAATCACAACCCGCGAGTGCGAAAGCAACTCAGCGTTTGAAACAATGTGCCGTGGCATACCCAAAGAATCCATCGTAGTGTTTGAGGATATCGACTCATTAGGTAGTGTTGAGTCGCGATTTAAATACACTGTAACGCGCGAAAATGCTGTGAAGTTTATTAAATACCGCAAAGAAAAGCAAAATCCCGATTGCAACACACTTGAAATATTAACAGATGCTGAAAATGACCTTGTAAATGTGTTGTGTGGTGATAAGGACAAATCACCAAAAACAGAAGTTTTAGACGGTTTCTATATCGACCACTTAGGTTGCAATCTAAGCGAATGTAGCGACAAACAACAGGCGATTTGTAAATACTTTGATGATTACTGGCCTGCATTTATGAAATACGCAAAAAAGGAAGTTAGTGTGCCTAAAGCCGACACTATTACTCTAGACGCCGTCTTAGATGTGCTTGACGGCAACACTTACTTCTACGGTTGTGTAATTATAATAACCACCAATGCCATTGAAAGATTAGATCCCGCTGTAACTAGGGCGGGTAGAATTGAAAAAAGATGCGAATTTACACCTGCTGATGCAACCATAATACGCAAAATGTATAAAACATATTGCAATCGGGAACTCACTATACCAATACCCGATCACTTCAAAATAGCCCAATCGAAACTTGTGCATGAGATATTTATGTCTAATGATATGGATCCTGATGCGTGCATGATGGCATTAGGAGATCTAATATCTAAATCCCTACCTACAAATTAATCACAAATGTTATTTTTTTGATGTAGGTTAAAATTGAATATATTACATTACCACCATAATAGACATTGTTTTCCTCATATCGACCAATGCCGCAACCCGACAAGCCCAAGACAGCTTTTGAGGAGCTTATTGATGTGATCATGGAGGTATCAAGAGTTACCTTACCATTTCTTGCCGCAAGAGGAGATGGTGGTGGTAATAATCTTATGTTGATGATCCTTATGCCGATGGTAATGTTGCTATTACGCCGGTTACAAGTGGTTGTTTACGACAAGATTAAACCAGTTACTTTGATTATACCAGAATATCATAAAGGTGATCCTACAGTGATATATGAGATAGTTAAAGATTATTTATTGCTACACTATGCCGATAAATTCGATCTGGAATGCGGCTACAATTACTACTTTGATGACGAAGGAGTTGAAAAGGATGTGCAAAAACTAAACAACGAAACATCAGAAATACCCAAAGGTGTTTACAGTATTAGATTTAAAAACGTCAATCTTGAACTCACTGTCGTCGGTGTCCAGAAACCAAATGGCGGCGAATATAATGTTATAAAGCTTTCTCACAAATCCCGAAGTATATTAATGGATTTTATTAAATCGGCGAAACAAAGCAATAAAGAACGCACTGTTCCTCACCCTAATGAACCTAGACAATACCTACGTATTTACAGTTGGTCGGGTAGTCAATATACAGGAATGAGCATTAGAATCACAAAAAAGCGATCCAATATATTTCTTGACCCGACACTCGAGCAAGCATTGTTTAACGATATAGATAAATTTATTAATTCACAAGAACAGTATCACACTCGAGGCTTATGTTGGAAACGTGGTTACCTATTCTATGGCACTCCCGGTTGCGGCAAAACATCCACAGCACTTGCTATTGCTGATTACACCAACCGCAATATTACTCGCATTAAATTAAATCAAATTCTATCAAGCGCTGAATTTGATCGTGTTATTAAAGGAATAGAAACTCAACAAATTGTCGTATTTGAAGAAATTGACACTATCGCAATTAGTCGATGTCGTAGAAAGTTGGTTGAAGATCCTGCGTTGCTGCAAGACCTCGCGCTAGAATATACTACTACGCAAGCTGTTGGGTATGATCAAGCCGAATCTGTTAAGACACTTTACAGTTTACTGACTGGTAAGATTAAGCATACTGACACAGCCTTACCATGGAGTAAAAACTTTAATTGGTATGATGGAACAACCGACATCAAACTAAAAGACTACACGGGTAGTGATTTCAAGGAATTGATGTTTAAGAATTTAGAAAAACACACACCTGGATTATTTGTTAAATACACTGAAGAAATCAAAACAAAGGACAAAACAAAATTTGCAGGATCGCTTACTCTTGGTGACATTTTAACTGCCTTGGACGCCAATGATTGTCTCTATGGATGCATCATAATCGCAACCACAAACTATCCCGAGCGTCTAGATGCTGCTTTGAAACGTCGCGGTAGAATTGACATGGAATGCGACTTTAGACCGGCCAATGCGCAAGTTATACGGGATGTTTACAAAGTTTATCTTGACCGTGAACCTACTTTCGCGATACCTCCAGACGCATCCATCACTCAATCAAAACTAATTCATGAGTTTATCCTTACTTATGAAGAAACTCCCGATATATTAGACAAAAAATTATCAGAATACCTTGGAGGTTATAATATGAATGACCCATCAGCGAACAAATCATCACCTATTATACCTCGTGTTAATACTAACTAAATCCAACTGATGTATTTTTTTCAGGTCTGTAATCATCGCATAAGTCCATTTTAGCAACTAGATCAATAAGACTAGTAAGCTCTTTATTTTTAATTTCAAGATCGGCTGTTGCGGCCGAGAATTGCTTTGTTGTTTCATCATTAATCAATTGTAATTCAACAACTCGCGATTCTTGCTGCTCTAATTGTTCCTTGAGTTGTTCGATTTGAGTTTTTAATTCTTTTACCTCATTGGTCAATTGGTCATTTTCTGTTTTAACATTCATATATGCTTCAGATACAATACTAAGTTTGGCTCTGGTATCGTAGTATTCATCTGATAAGTTTGTATTTACGATAATAGTATTAGGTAAGGTGTAGTAACCACGAGTCGTATAACGTTCAATATTCATTGTTGTTTGTTGGACACCAAATAATTGATATAAATACATACTTTAGTTAAAATTCATTTTTGTCATATGTGTAAGTTCTTTATGTTGTGTTTTAACAACCTTATTGACTTCATCAGACCTATAAAGTGCTTAAATCAATATGATAATATAAGCATCTAGTAGGGTTATAGCACGCGTATCACCCCATGTTATACCGACGCTTAATTGACTACTTGCCGCTATGCCGCCTGTTTCAACCTCAACTGTGTCGCGCCAAGCCGTAGCATTAGCTGGAACCATTTTATTTGCCGATTTACTGCCAGTTACGCTACTTCCCGATATCGTCATATCTAAACTCCAATTTCGCCATGTGTTGTTATTATTGGCAAATTGTATACTTAATTTGCACATAGCGGTTGCGATAACACCTGTATAGGTTATGTAATCGGATGTTGTGGCTGTTCCTGCGGTTACTGATATGCCTGTTGTAACGCCACTTAATGCACTTATTGCGCCTAATCGTGTAACATAATTATTTGCATTATTTACTATACTTGTTATCGGAATATAAATCCTGTTTACACTTGACCATGACATTGCGCCGGTTCCATCCGTAGTCATAAATTGCCCACTTGTGCCGTATGAACTAGGGAATCTGTATATATAGTTTTGCGCTATACCCGCATTGCTAGCTAACGCTGTATAAAAAGTGCCGCCAGAATTATACACTCTTAATTGACCGTTGGCTCCGGTGAGATAATTTGAACATGTGATATTACCAGTTACATCACGTTGAACAAGCGCTGAATTAGTGTTTAAGCTTGTTGAAGCGTCGAGTTTAGTTTTATCCGTCGAACTCATGAAGCCGTTAGCTGAACCTGTAGCGACTGCATGAAACGTAGGATCCGTTTGTGTGCCATGGTTGTGGACGTGATCGCTGCGTGCAAAACTATTTGCAACTCCAATGGAGTTTGCGGCTGCGATAGTGACTGGAGTGGCGGTTGTTAATGGATCACTACCTAGTGGTAAGTGTGAGCTGGCATGTGTTTCCACAACAACACCGTTAACTGTCCCAACTGTGGTTATATTGTTGCCACCTAGCGCGAGGTCACCCGTCATTGGGCTTGTTCCAGCGCGAAGTAGATATTGTGGGTGATCATTACCTACAGTGAGCCCACTAAGCGCCGCATGAGCTGTAGGAGTATTTGTGGGAATGGCCGCTGCAAACGCCGGACGTGGACGTGTGTCTAATACCACTATAGGCGCTGCTGCTCCCTGCCTAACAACTATTTCGGCAACTGCAACCACTCCATCAATAAAGAAACTCGGTGGCGTGACGATACTATCCTCGGCTTCCAACTGTGTCACAAATTCACCCTGACCTAATACCAAAAAGTATTGCTCATAATCACCTTCACCCATTACATACAATGCATGTTTGGTGTAGTAGCTTGCTGTGAGGGCATTGAGTGTATAAGTTGTAGTGTTGTTGTAAACAGTATTGTTGATTGTTGTAACGGCACTTACATTCCATGATCCAACTGCGTTGTTCCAATATTGTTTAAATTCACCACCAAAAGCCAAGCCTGAAGGTGATATTGCCAATCCAGAAAGGTAATAAGTGCCGTTAGTGACCGCTAACTCAAAACTAGCATTAGTGCTTGCGATACAACCTTGCTGGAAAACACTACCAAATACACTACGATTATAAGTATCAATTTGGTAACTATATTGATTTGCCTCAAATGGCACCAAATCGATAAATTCAACCGCACCACTGTTTACATAAACTCGCCCAAGTATCAAGTTTTGCACACTGTCTGGGCGTTGAGTGTTACTAGATACGATACTGTTTTCATTAACAAATATATAACTTGCCACATTATCAGGCAAAGTTAATCTTACTGCGTCAAAGTTAATTTCACGGAAAAAGTTTGTTGTCGTGTATACAAATCCTACTCCCGCGGCTATGTCAACATCTGAGCCCATTGCTGGGGTTATCACGCCGCCACTAAGCAAACCTACAGTGTTGGATTGACTAACTTCAACCAAGTCAACTAGTTCGTCGATTCTAGGGCCGACTTTAATGGCGCCTAGTGTGACAATTCCGGGATCATTAGTGTCGATTTTAGTGATATTTACTGACACATCAGTTACAGCAGGATTAATATAAGTATTTGCTTCACGTGCTACACCCGTCACGGTAGACGCTGTGCCTGGATGTTCAATTAGCACATCCCACGTTGTGTTGATTCGGGAAACAAATGAATTTAAACGCATTGTAGGAGCACTGCCGATGTTAGGCGCGTGGAATCCAATATCAAATCCACGAACATTGATACTAGTGCTACGAAATACGGCCCCGTTTTGTGCCAATACACCTGTCCCTAATCCATTAAGCTTGTTTACAAGTGAATTATTTGCCACCACTTCGATGCCAGGACCACTTGCATAAATCCAACTAGTCCAAGGTTGCGTGCCGATAGCTTGAAATCCATTAATGATAACAGTCGTAATTAACCCCACACCACCATCTTCAAAATAAAACATTGTATCGCAATTTGTTGTGGCGCTCGATAAGCAATTATAGATACCAAACGCTACTCCAATCGTGCTACTTATTGAGCGTATAAAGTGATTGCCGCCCAAACACCTTACACCAATAGCGCGATCGACGCCTAACCCACCCGACGATTTGATAACGGCACAGCCGGCATCTGTGCCGCAACTAACATCACAATTGTAAAGGTTAAATTGACCACCCGAATGGAATAGATCTTGCGATGTTAGGCGAGTTTTAATGTGTGTAACGGCATAGCCACTACCTATAACACTCACATAAGGTTTTGCTGTAATGGTATCTTCGGTATATACACCTGGGTCAACTGTGATCGTGTATGGGCGCGTTGGACCGGCGTCTGTTATCGAATCCATCGCCGCTTTGACACTTGAAAAGTCGCCTCCACGTATACTAACTAGGATGTTTTCATATCCACGATTCGCGAGGTAGAATTCACTTGCTGGATCAATAAATATTTTTGGATAATCTATTGCACCATTAAAAAATCCTGTTGTTGCTGTATTGCGTATATCTATATCTTGAGTGCATCCAACCATGCTCAATGATGATATTACTAAGTTGCTACCAGCGGACCCATCCGGGGACGAAACAGCAATTCCATAGTTATTTATAAAACTACCAACTATTTCGACATTTATACCATCTGATACTTCTATTGCCGTATTATCGTTACCTGTTACCGATCCAAAGAAACCACATGATGTAATATGTAAATCAGCATTACCTCCTACATTTAAAGTCACAAGCGGATTATTTGTTGCAGCTCCAGCTATGTAATAAGTATTTTCTATTACAATTAAAGAACTATCAACGCTACTACATGTTACTACAAACGGCGTAGCGCATTCACCACTCACATCCACATATTCCAAATAAACACGACTTTGAATTGTGATATCCACTTTAATGCCACCCGCCGATTCATAAACTGATACTTTGTGTAATAATGCATAATCACCTGGTGTGGAGATATTAAAAGCAAATCTACCACTAGGGACACTTCTAACTGACAAAAAGCTAATATCACCCGGTGATGCCATACTAAATACATCATGGTCACCATCTGGTTCAACTATAACTTCACTCATGCTCATACCATAAATACTTACATATTCAGGTGGTATTATAAGCGGCTCTGTGTAAACACCAGCGCCAACCCAAACTAAATATGGATTTGCGGCATTTGAATCCAATATAGCATTACACGCGGCGGCAATACTCGAGTATTCGCCTGCTCCAGGATTCTTTTTAACTCTAAGGACATTTTCCGTGCTTAGCCGCGCGTCATTGCCGGCGGTGGCGGTGTTTGATGTGGAGCCTAAAGCAACGCTTATGTCCAACTCGTTGTCGTCCAATGAAGGCGCTATGGCAACGGCATCACCCGCGGCAAGGCTACGGAAACGAAATGGACCTGCGCCAGTTTGCCCCTGATAAACACCTTCACCGGTGCCTACATTGGTGATATCAACGTCACCGCCAAAACTCGCGACTGGTATATTATTTATGCTACTACAATGGACATTTCCAGGAGTATAAAAATTACTTGCCGCTATATAAGGTAAATTAAGTGATTTAAACTGATTATCTTGCCTAACATAATTTAGGTTTGATTTTTTAAAATCGTCAAACGACATTATTATTCATGAATGTGTATATTAAAGCGATATAGAAATTTGAATAAATATAAACATACTTATAACATCAAACTCCTGATTAGTTAATTAAAATTAATAAAATGAGTTGCAACTGTATTACTACTGACAACGTCAACGTTGTAGCCGGCCCACATATGATCGCCAGATGCGCCTTTTTCAAGGACATGTTGGAAGGTGTGGATTGTGGAGATGATGTTATGAATACTACCAACAATAATGAATCATCAGTTCAACTATTATGCAACAGTAAAATGTTTTTATTTACGGATGAATTTTGCAAATTCTATGATTCTAATCCATATGAATACACTATAGTTAATCAATATGATGCAAATGGTAAACTAACTAAAGAAGCTGATTTTAATAAAGGACGTCCTGTGGTTAAATTCCCACCACTCGTAACAATGGTGCAAAACGCAACCACATCAGATACAAAAAATTACACACGCAGAAAATCAGCATGGGAATGGTTATTAACAGCAATGGAAGCAAGTGAATATTTTAGTTGCGAACCATTGACTGTAGAAATTGGCCGTAGTATGGCTAATATCATTACTGGAATGGATAATCAAGCATTAGAAAAAATTACCGGTGTAGGTGCTGATATTTGGCCTAAACTCGCCGAAGAGGTTATCTTGGAAAGAAACAAAGGCACAGCCTTAAGCGACATTAATCATGCTGAATATTTCGACACAATTTATAATTCAATTAACACCAATAGCGCCAATAACGCCGCTAATACTTAACCACGATTTTGAGCTAAACATCTATAACAAATTAATCCTAAATATTTATTCCTGATAATAGGTGTTATTTTTTGATATCGAGAGTATAAGCACCAATCGATGGCTCCTTTATAAAATTCAATGATTTCTTCTGGTATTTCTTGATAAGTAATAGCAACATTAATGTCGTATTTATCTTTATATTTGACCAGTAAGTATGCTGGTAATGTTTGTGTTTTAATTAACACCGGCCAAATGAAATTATCCGCAAAGGTATCTAAAACACGATCTGGGACTGTATTACATGACGGTATCATACTCCAATTAATCTCATTAGAATACTTCTTTAATATATCACCACTTGCATCAAGATCATAAAACGAATGTATGTGGTGCCATGGTATCCATCCCGTTGCATGCAGTTTATCAACTATGTTAATGTTCAAGGGCTGTGTTGCAAATAATAGTATGGGATTAATTCTATCCAAGTTATCCATTATTACACTTTCCGGCAGTATAGTTTTCGACATAAGATTATTTAAATTTAATTTATGCGCAAATTCAATAATTACATCAGAATGTAATCTTAACAATTCCAAGGAACGCCAATTAATAATGTATGAATAATCGTGTAAAAATTGGCAACTTATGTTTGGATCAATAATATTAATTTTATACTTACTCTCACGTGTTGTGCGCGCATTAGCAAACATTAAGCCGCCGCATAAGGCACTTTTACATACTGCTCTAAGATTGCACCATCCGCCAATTAATACAGAATATTCAAATATGTTAAAGAATACGTCACTTGGTATCATTTTGTTGGTAAGTATATTATAATATTAAGCAACATAATCTATTTGTTTTAATAGCTTTGGGTTCCTCATATATGGGATTTGTTTCAATAATATGTTTATTTAGTTGCGAAACCATACCAATCGGAGGATTATATATAGTATAATTAACTCGTGGTATTTCAACATTATCAGTGCAAAATAGATCATCAAAATGATAATAATGTAGGTTGATATCGTGAGATGTGTGGACATAAATGTAAATGTTACATTTTGCGCTATTAAGCGAATTGAATCTTTTATCATAAATTGATGATGACATTACGACGTCGATATCCACATTATTAATATTCATTAACTTTTTATGAATGATGTCGAGTTTATTCATTGCGCCGGCTGGTTGTCTATCTACGCGTATTTTTTTGTAAATAAATTGGTTGATATTTTTAATATCGATCGTGGTATTACCGACAATATCTTGAATTAAGACATCATCGATATATAGTTTACCATGTGCAATGTTATTAATGTATAATTTATCAACCCATCCACTACAACCAACACGAAACATTTGCTCACCTTTTTCACAAGTAAACTTGCTTATAGTGGCCTTATTAATAATACCCGAGTTCAACATTATCACTAACGGCAAAAAATTGATAATTTAATCTGTTTAATATCTTCTAATATCACTATTACTCTTTAAAGAGTAAATCTATATACTGTGTTATACATTATGGAAAATAAGGAATTTATTGGAGCAGGTATTAATACCGAAGTAGAAACAACTGTAGATAACTCGCCGCCTGCATCGCAAATATCACAAGTATCACAATCGAATTCAACATCAACAACATTGTCGCCATCAGTGGGCTCTAAACGCCGATTAACGCGTTCTAAAAGTAGTTTCAGTGTTGCTTTTGACCGCCATATTGACCGCAAAGGCGACATTAAGGCCACAATAAAGACATCAAAGCAATTATTAAAGCATGCTTTTACCGCCAAACTAACTTTAACAGAACGATTAAAAATAATTAGAAATTTAATACGCAAATTTACTACATTGAATTTAAACACAAAAAATAACAAATTTAAAATAGTGCTACCCTTAGATATAGTTGACTACTTTAAAAGCTTTACCGACTTAATCAAGTGAGTTGTTTTATCTAATTATAAGAATCAAAATGAAAGAAATTTGTTTACATATATTCCGCAAGGATTTACGCATTCATGATAATACCGCTTTATGGATTGTTGCTAATGATGCCAAAAAGTATACAATAATGCCTATTTTTGTTTTTGTGTCTGCGCAGATTGATCCAAAACTTAATCCATATCATTGTGATAATTTAATTGGATTTATGAAAGAAGCGATAATGGAATTGGATGGGTTAACAAATGGTAACATCGTGACTCCATTAATCGCCACTAATGATAATTTTGTTGAACTACTGAATGATGTTGTGAAATTAAACAACATAACAGCTGTGTCATTTAATCGTGATTATACACCATATGGACGCGGACGAGATGAGATTATAATCAAGTGGTGTAAGGACAAAAACATCACTTGTATATCACCGCATGATCTTTGTTTAAAGCATCCAGGTGGGACAAAATTATATCGTAAATTCACCCCTTATGCCAACACATATCGTGGGTATAAAGTTAAAATTCAAACCATTGATCATACAAAGCTAAAGTTTGCTAAATGTATACTACCCGCGAGTTTTGAGTTTAACATTCACAATCTTACAGATTATTATAAAGATAATCCTGGTAGATTGGTTCGCGGCGGCGTAACAGCGGCTCGAACGCGAATTGAAGCTATAAGAACATTACACTATGATCCAACAAACAGAAATTTACCTAGTAAAGATTCAACCCGTTTAAGCGCTTATTTGAGATTTGGCTGTGTTTCAGTTAGGGAAGTTTACAACGCTTCTCCCGAAGCTTTACGTAATGAGCTTATTTGGCGTGATTTTTATTATCAATTGATCTATTACCTCGGTTATGAAGTATTGGCGCAGCGTGTATCATTGAAACAATCTCGCAGCAAAGCCAAAGGAAAGATTTTAAGTTATAAATTGGCGCCAAACTATGCGCAAGTTGGTAGCATAGATTCGACTTATTGGCGCCGTCGAGCCACTGGAGCAGTCGCCGCGAGGTTATTTGAACTTTGGCGCAGTGGACGAACTGGTTACCCAATAGTGGACGCTGGTATGCATGAATTAGCCGCTACTGGGTTCATGCACAACCGATTACGTATGATCACTGCAGACTTTTTAGTCAAGTTATTAAACCTTAATTGGACTTTAGGTGAACAACATTTCGCAAAAAATCTAACTGATTATGACATTTCGGCAAACGCTGGTAATTGGTTATGGATTGTTGGCGCGCCATGGGGTCAACCCAAGTTTAGGATCTTTAACCCGGCTGAGCAGAATCGTAAATACGACCCTGATTGTGTTTATGTTAAAAAATGGGTAACGGAATTGGCTAATCTTGACGCTAGTGCTATTATCGGAATTTACAACAACACAACAGACACTCCCGCGGGCTATATACCTATGTGCGTTGACTATACACGCGCAAGAGATGGTTATTTAGCAACTCTGTAGTTAATTTACACAAAACTCAAAATTGAATTATTTAATCATGATATATTCAAACCCAAGCTGTTTATTAATCTACAAAATGTTAAATATACTTAAATACACTTTAATGATTATTTGCACAATTGTATTTCACAATCTACTAACTGGATATTTGTTTACTCGAGAGAATCTAATATTTGTCTGTTTGGTTAGCTTCTCATTCGCTTTGCATGTATATCATGCTACTCGATTAACCCCAAATGCCATCTCATCGTTTGTGTTTGTGTGTTTATTGGCCACTGATACTAGTTGTTACTGGCAAAAAGGTTCATACGCAAGCAACATTAATTACTTTAGATGTGTTGAATACGACACTATGCGTATACTTGCAATGTATTCTTGGGCCGCCGGAGGATTTGCTGCTATTACCGCTTATGGTATTTATAAACTAAACAAAAAAGAAAAAACCACTATACCCAATGATTATGTATTTGATTCACCTATTTGGGTCAACAATCGTGACACACTCACATCAGCTCAAGAGATACCACTCAGCGGCCACCATATCGATACTTCAAATCATATGAAACACGAATAATGCCAATTAGTTAAATTTGAATTTTTTGTTAGATGTATATTATTATAGGTGGAACCTTGACCAATAATTATTCAACAGACTAACCTAAATTAGCATATATCATTATAATTATTAGAAGCTTTAAGGAGTTCTCCCTCACCCCGGAAGTATAAATTTAAGGTGTATTTGTCATTACCACTATACTACAATTAATTAGTGATCATTCTTTAACTAATAATTATCATATAGAAAATAGCAGTAGATACTTATACATTAAACAACATGTCCAATCAATCCGTTAACATCGCCACGCTTGTTTTAAACCGCATTCGACTAGAATCACTAACAACCCTACCTGATGATGCATGGAACTCGTGTGTAAGAGATGCCATGGCGGGAAAGAAAATACTTGTTGCTAATGATGATGAAAATGTTACAGATTTCAACAAACTATTTCAGATGGAGTTTGTTAAGCTAACTCCTAATGCCGTTATACCGACCAAAGCAACTGATGGTAGTGTTGGATTCGATCTTACATTGTTGGGCATCAGAAATGTGTGCGCTGAGGACAATCAAGTAATTTATTGTCACACAGGGTTGAAAGTTAAACCACCTATGGGATTTTATACCAAGATTTATCCCAGGAGCAGTATTATTAAATCAGGATTTGATCTTGCAAATAGTGTTGGTATTATTGATGTTGATTACAGAGGCGAGTTGTTAGTTGCATTACGCCGCCATAAATCCGACGCGGAACTTACGTTCCCGTGCAGACTTGTGCAACTATTGCCTGAGCTTGATCACAGCTATATCATAAGCGTTGAGGTCAAGGAGCTTGATGAGACGGATCGCGGCGATGGTGGCTTTGGATCGACGGGTAAATAACTATAGTTATGGACTAGCCACATATCCCATGGCTATAAAATTGATTTTTTGAGGTGTATAACGTATCTAAACCATCCCCTTGTGTTCCTGTGCTCAACATACTCAACATACTTTAAGTATACTTACATACTCACTTATCTACTCACTTATCTACTCACTTACCAACCAATCTAATAAAATGTCCGCTAAAATGAACGTAAATGTATTTGAACAAGCTTGCAGAAACGCACGTGTAAACCATCGTCGCGAAAATCTGATCTTTGAAAACATCAATGAAAATGACATTCCTAAATTCAATCCATCGATCCGAGAATGTAATGAAATTAGATTTATTATTGTAAATCCATTTGAAAATTGCATCTTGGGAGTTGCATCTGGTGGCAACTTTGCCCCAATTACTGAAGTTGCACCTGCTGAATTTAACTTTCAAACGCATGGTAATGGGCTAAATAATATTCTAAAAGATGATATTGTTTTGATCATTGGTGTAATTGCTAGACTGTTTGTGCGATTATCCAATAACACTTTAACATTCGATAAATGTTACAATGAAATTGCAAAACTTGACAAAGAAAACTCGCCCTTGGTGATAGACTCTACTCTTGCGCAAAGAGATAATATTGTTTATTATCTAACTAGATGCTCTATGGATCTTTATGAATATCTTGAGGTGATATTAGGAGAAAGCAATTACAAAGGTATCGACGCGACAGTTGCATCGCAATTACTATGGATGGATCGAGCGATTATGTTTAAAGATTTACGCAGCAGCAAAAACAAAGACAACAATGAACATTATCTTTGGTTCAATTCAGCCTTTAAATGGTTTGCAAGCAAATATGTAAGCCGATTTCGTGGTGGCTTTCCAGTTAACGATCATATGTATGATCTTCATCGTAATATGCAAAAGCAATACTCTGGCGACCCAAGCAACATTCAAAAATATATTATTGGTGAAGAACGTTATCAATACTTGGAATATCAAGCAAAGGTTATCGCAGTATTCTTGCAGGCGATTCCCAATTACTACGCCAACGCACTTAAACGTCACGCTGGCAAATCGCCCAAGGAGCAAACTAAATGCATTCTAGACGATGCCACTAATGCAGGCATGTTACTCGTATGTTCATACAATATGCAAGTTGATGACGATCAAAAAATAAAACTATCTTCTAAATTTGGTCATCGTGCATTTAATAAAGTTATTAAATACGATTATGAATAATTTTGATTATTCTACTCATCTTCATCACTATCATAAGCAACAGCAATTCCAGTCACACTTCCAATTTCTAATTTTTTCTCAATTTGAGCTTGTTCCGGCATGATGATAACCTTGGAGTCATCCATGTCAGTTCTAATCAAACATTTAGTTAATATTTGAATACCATTGTTGGCGCCTCTGTAGATACAATTTGTATTCATGCAGATTAGTAGTTTAACCTTGTTGCCAGGCTGAATGTTTTCACGGCTAAGCACATTTCCGCGAGTGTTGCGGAGAGGTGGCTTACCATTTTCGATTTGTTCCAATGGGAATTCAACAACGTAAAATCCATCCTTGACGTTTTTAAACTTACCGCCATCATGATCATAAGGGTTGATTCTTGGATAAATCTCATTGTTGAGTTTAATGCCAAATTCAGTGAACTTTACACTAGGTGTGAGTATTACCTTGAGGCTTTCATCAGTTTCTCTCACATCCTTGATTTCCATTTCGTCAGTTAAAAGCTTGATTTCCTTGCGTGTAGCAGCATATCTAAGTTTTCTACTACCACCATACATGTTTCTGATCTCAATCTGATCAAACTTGAATGTTTCAATGCTCATTCCCTCATAAGTAGCGCTAAAGTCACCTTCGTAGGTAATGTTATCGCAAGCAAATTGAGGGCTTTGACTAATATAGGCGTATTTTTTGTCGCCTGTTTTGCTGATCATACTGCAAATATATTTGCGTTCTTCGTCGGCTCCAACATCCTTCATTGTAGTAGGAATATATTGAGCATAGAACACATTGCGGCAGTTTTCGAATGCTTCAGGCGATTCCAAGATGGCCTTGGTTGCCGGTTCAACGCTTGTTAATCGGGGTGTTTTTGCAACCTTAAAGCCCAACATGCAGCTTTTAACAACACGTTCGGCTCGCAAACGTGATACATTAGCGGGCGATGATGTGCCGGTAATATGTGAGTAGACCGCAGGCAGTGTTGCCTTGAATCGGAATTCACCATTAATACCAACAACACACATTTGAATGTATGTTAAGTCAAATCTTGTAATAACTTCTTCATAATTTCGGCAGTTGATGCTGATAATTTGGAAGGTTCTAGGATAGTCCTTGATGTAAACATCAATCAAACTACCTCGAATTCCAAAGTAAACATCGCCGAGTTTTGAGAATTTAGCTACTAGATCAGATATAACCTTGCGGCTACGTTCTCGATCGCCACCATATACAAAGATATCAACATCGCTTCTAGGCATGCCTTTAATATCGTGTCTTGGTGACAAACATTTCATTACACCACCTCCTGCTACGCAAGCATAGGCGAGATCCTTGGGTTCCAATACGCCCAATGTGAGTTCCCGGAAGCGTTTATGTGCTTCTTCAAGCGATACAAATGCAGCTTCTCCACTCACACGTTTAGGCGCGTCTTCACGTTCAAAGTATTCAACGTCCTTGCGTTCGGGAATAACCCTAAGTTTGCTAATATCTTCATCAAAGTCGACGACATTACCGGAGCGTTCGCTACCGTATTGTGTTTCATTCAACAATCTATTAGCGAATTTAAACTTCGCAGGATTCGTGTTTGACAACGGAATCGTAATATTGGGATTCTTGCTTTCAACAAGTGTTTTAATCATTCTCCACATACGATCACGTAAAAAGTTCGATAATCTCTTTCCTTCCTGATCGTCCTCTGTGAGGAAGTTTACTACTGTGGTAGTAAACAGATTAAACTTGATATCACAAGTAAGGATCTTGTCGCCGAGAGCCGGCGCATAAGGTATCGTTTCCAAGAACTCGACGGCGCTAATAATAGCTTCCGCTTCAAAGGTCATGGTATCGTCCTCAAGCAAGGATCTGATTGAATTCAAGGTCGTAAGAGGCAAAACTACGTCGCTCTTGATAGGGGTTTTAACCGTTACCAATTCAGCGTCAACGTTGCACACGTGAACATTGTTGATATAGACTGAAACACGGCTCATTTTGACTCTTTAACTTGAATATATTTGTTAATAACAGGCTAAATCAAAAATTCAATTTTAGCGCTTCGCTTGGGTCGGTCTCCACGTGTTTTCTTCGTCCTTCGGACTATAGCTTCGCTATGGACACCACCCTTCGGGTGGGTGGCCTGAAAGCCCCGCGTCACCCTCCATATTTTTTGAAGATTTTAAGGAGACTTTTGGTGACTTATGTTAACGGAATGATACCAAAAAATATGGAGGGTGACGCGGGGCTTTCAGGCCACCCACCCGAAGGGTGGTGTCCATAGCGAAGCTATAGTCCGAAGGACGAAGAAAACACGTGGAGCACGACAAATCGCAAAGCGATTTACTCGTCTTCATAAACTAATTCTACGTTTACATATCGTAGATAATTATTTAATTGATTTAAACCACCGGTGTCGCAATCGCTAATAAAACATTTACTAACTTTGTTGTATAACTCGCTCATGCGTAAGTTATAATCGGTAATACTAATTGTGGGTTTTTGTTTCAAATACTTTACCATTGAATTATATGATTCTTTACCAATAACGTAATTAAAAAGCGGCTTTGGTGCCGACTTATAGCGTTTATTGATTTGACCTTTTGTTAACTCATCCACAACCTCATCGGGATTATATTTGGCTGTTTCCCGCTTTTTAATATGCTTGTTTTTATCAACATTAATGTTTCTCAGAATATCCTTGTTTTGTTCCATCTTAGTGAGTATAAATATCTAAACGAATAAGATGTTGAAAATTTGAACTTTATAATATACTATATATAAATAATAGATACGATAACGTGATTACGCGTTGTTATTAAACACTATTATCGTCACTTAATACGTATTTGTTGTCTATTGTATATCGACATGGCTTTAGAAGGTAATAAAGGTATTAATGATGTATCCATTAGTGAAACCAAGAGTGACGCCAAAAAAGGTAAAAAACAATCATCCGTGAATAGTGAGGTAATAGGTTTATCTGGTTCAATAGATCCTACATTAACGACACGTGATATGCTTGCATTATTACATGGGCAGATAAAAGAAAACGGCCCAGCTGGTCAACACATCGACTCAATGAACACCTTTTATGAAGTTGGTGTTAAACAAATTGCAACAAAGTTATTTACAGCGGAAGAACGTATGCCTAATGATCGTAATAAAACTGAGGAAGATCTTGAAATCGCAGAAATAGAATTTAAAGTAGATATTAAGGATGTTGAGATCGGCCCACCTGTTGTTACAAAATATGGCACTAATGTGGAGCAAATGAATACTCCTAATTTTTCACGTGTTAATGGTTTAACTTATTCCGGCGATATGTTTGTATCGGCCAATATAACTGCGCGAGCCCACTTGAAAAATGGTAAAACTCGCGAGCGTGTTGATGAGGTTAAAAAACACAAGATAGCGGAAATACCAATTATGATACGGAGTAAGTTTTGTAATACGTATGGTATGCCTAAAGAAGCATTGAAGCGTATTGAAGAGGACCCTAGTGACCCCGGAGGTATCTTTGTTGTTAACGGCACTGAATGGGCGGTTGAAATGCTTGAAAACATTACCATGAATATGTTCCATGTTTACAAGAATATGTATAACAATGAAATATGCCGTGGCACCTTTATTTCCAAACCCGGTGATGCCTTTGAAAACTCACATCAATTATTAGTGCGTTATCTACAATCGGGCGCTATAACAATTGATATGACTACTGAACCATTAAAAGATTTGCAAGTTCCATTCTTTATTATGTTGCGATTATTGGGCATGAGTAGCCAACGGGATATGACTGATCATATAGTTCATGGAATTAATTCCACGGATACTGTATCATTACACATGATGAGAATTTTGGAAAAATCATTTGATGTGGCAGGTAAACAATTTGAATCAATTGCAGGCGAAACGGACCCTACGGCAATTGTGAATCACATTGCAAAGCTTGTTAACGAAGCCGCAGCAACGCCAAATGCCGCCAAAGACGATGACGTGCAAAGATACATCAATCTACGCACATTCAACATGATTGACAAGTATTTATTGCCACACATCGGCATTACGGCCGCAGATCGTATACGTAAGGCGCGATATTTAACACACTTGATACATAAACTACTACGTGTTGAATATGAAGTGTTGGAATCAACTGATCGTGATAGTTATAAAAACAAACGTTTACATCCTGCTGGTATCTCATTCTCAAAGGCCTTTAAAACAGATTTCAACATGGTTGTTATTCAGCCCATCAAGCAAGCATTAAGTAAACAGTTCAAGAATTTCCCATTTAGCAAAGTTAACCTCGCGGAAGCGGTGAAATCAGCTATTAAGCCCAAGGATCTTGAGCAATTGTTGGTTCAATCCATCACTTCAGGCGACAAAACGATTACTGTTAAGCGCACTGAAGTTATTAATCGTATGGCTTCTCAACAAGTTTATCGTAAAAATAATGGTAATTTAATTTCAGTATTAAACACCATTACTACACCAAATACATCTGCGGGCAACAAGCAAACTGAACGTGCCGATGCAATGAGACGTGTGCATCCCACCTATCTAGGTGTTATTGACGTTACACAATCTGCCGATACTGGTGAGAAAGTGGGTGTCAATAAACAAAAGGCATGCACGGCTGTTATAACTGGCGCTAGCAATTCCTATGCGCTTAAAAAGACCCTGTTAGATGACTCTGGCGTTATTCCATTGGAAAATGTGGCGCCAAGTGATATAACTAAACGTAAACTTGCAAAGGTGTTTGTTAACGGCGACTGGATTGGTTGCTGTGAGAAAGCACATGAACTTGCACGTAAATACCGTATGTTGCGTCGTGAGGGTAAAATAGATCCTTGGATCAGTATTGTTTGGGAACCATTAATTCGAGAAGTTGGTTTCTGGTGCGATGCTGGTAGAATCATTCGTCCATTGGTTATTGTTTACAACAATATTGAAGAATACATGACCGCCTGGCGAAACAAGGACATGAGTGTTGAATTCAAGCAATGGGTCAAGTTTGACAAGGCTACAGCCGAAAAGCTGCGTCGTGGTGAGGTTACGATGCGCGACCTACGCGATCAAGGCTACATTGAGTATATTAGTGCCGAAGAACAAGAAAATGCACTACTGGCACGTAATATCAATGTATTGCGTAAACATCAAAATGATGTTACTTATCAATTTACCCATTGTGATATTGATCAAGCAATTGTAGGTATGATGACTCTAGCGGCTCCATTAGCAAATCACAGCAATGCAGTTAGAAACACATATTACACCAATCATCGTAAACAATCCACTGGTTGGTTTGCGCTTAATTGGCCATATCGTATTGATAAAAACACATTCCTGCAATATTATTGCGAAACGCCAATTGTGCGCACCTTTAGTGACAACTTTACATACCCCAATGGCACTAATTGTATTGTCGCGTTGTGCGTGTATAGTGGATATAATCAAGAAGACAGCATTATTGCAAATCAGACTAGTGTAAATCGTGGTATGATGAATGGTTCACGATTTAACTTTGAACGCACTGAATTGGCCGAAAAGGAACGTTTTGGAAATCCTGATTTTGCGCGTACAATGGATATCAAGCGTGATGCTAGTTATGAAAAGATTGAAAATGGTGTTATTAAGGAAGGTAGTGTTGTTGTCAAAGGTGATGTGCTGATTGTTAAAACACTACAATTACAAAAACCTGCTGAAAAGGATAAATCAATCTATGTGGATAGGAGTATAGTATATAAATACGAACAACCCGCTTATGTTGATCGGGTTATTATTTCACGTAACGCTGATGATATACAAATGTGTAAGGTGAAATTAAGAGAATCTCGCCCATTAATTGTTGGCGATAAATGCTGTCTTACGCCTGATCATGAAGTATTAACTCAACGTGGATGGATGCCCATAGCTGATGTGACACTCAATGATCAAGTGGCTTGTTTAGACGCCAACCACAACCTTGTATATAATCGACCAAGTGAACTTCACCGTTACCCTCACACTGGTTTGATGTATGAAATTGACAATGCGCAAATTTCTCAAAAAGTTACATTGAATCATCGTATGTATGTCAAGAAACGTCATTCAAATCAATATCAATTCATCACAGCTGATAAAGTATACGGTAAACGCGTACAATATAAAAAGAATGCTGTATGGGAAGGAGTTGAAACTCCAACAATGACTTTACAATATCCAGGAGAACCTGATTTGATAGTACCTATGGATGCTTGGTTAGATTTCTTGGGTATATTTATTTCGGACGGTTGTATTAGTTATCATAAAGATCGTGGTATGGAAACTGGAGAATTAGCTATTAGTTCTCGTAAGGAACGTAAAATAGCACATATTAACAGAACATGCCAAGCTTTAGGATTTGCTATAACTCATCGTATGCAGGATGGTGTTGAAGCTATACATATTGTAAAATCCAAGTATGCTTTATACGCCATTATACCATTAAATGTCGGAGCTGGAGCTAAGTATTTGCCCGATTATGTTTGGGGAGTATCTAGACGTCAAGCCATGGTATTATTAGATAGTTTGATTTCATGCGATGGTAATAACGGTGCTAATAATCGCATGATTTATTATACTTCAAGTAAACGATTAGTGGACGATATTATGCGCTTGGCTTTACATTGTGGACTTAGTGCTAATGCAAACTTACATCGTAGAGCGGGACATGAACAATTTATTGAATCATTCGGATACAATGTGAAGCATAACTATGATTCTTACCAAATCAGCATTATTCAACGATATAATGAACCTACATGTGATCCTAGTGTTGCAAAGAATGGTATTGTAGAACGCCAAGAACATTATGACGGAGATGTGTATTGTTTAACAGTACCTACTGGAGTATTTTACATCAGACGCAACGGTAGACCTAGTTGGACAGGTAACTCAAGTCGCACCGGCAACAAGGGCATCATCGGGCAAACAGCTGAAGCTATGGACCTTTTATACGATGAAAATGGAGTGAGCCCTGATTTGATTGTAAATTGCTTTTCCGTGCCAACTCGTATGGCCGTTAATCAAATCTTGGAATGCGCTATGGCCACTATTGCGATTCATGAAGGTGTGATTGTCGATGGCACGCAATTTATCGAACAGGATATTGATGGTATGATGGAAAAACTTGCCAAGTATGGTCTTAAATTCGGCTACAAGCGCCTTTATAACGGCCGAACAGGTGATGCTATTGATACTCTTACATTCATAGGACCTACTACTTATCAACGATTAATGAAGTTTGTAATTGATGATGCCTATGTAGTGCGTAATGCGCCAAACAACCCATTAACTCATCAGCCGCTTGAAGGTAAACAACAAGATGGTGGGTTAAGACTCGGAGAAATGGAGAAAGATTGTATCTTGGTGAATGGTAAAGCCCGTGGATTAGCTCAAAAGTTCTATCGAGATAGTGATGGATTTACCGATTACATCTGTAGAAACTGCAATGATGCTGCTATTGTTAATGAAGAACGTGGTTTATATATGTGCAAGCGATGCGGCGATAATGCTGATCCTGTGCGTAATCCCACTAGTTATGTTGCTACCGTATTCAGACATGAAGCAAATGCAATGGGCGTTGGTATGCGAAAGCATGTTGTTCCATATGAATTTAGACGCAATTAATTTGCATCAGCCGCGCTTCGCTTAGCCTCGCAAATACTCGGCCTTAGCCGTTCGCGTTGGGCCAAAGGCCCTTAACGCTCACTAGTGTCACGCGTTTTACTCGGCCTTTGGCCTCGAAAGCCTCGTGTCATTACTTTGCAATGTTGGGCTTCACCCAACACCCTCGGTATTTTAATTTATTTTTTGATATTCAAAGGTTGCTTTTAGCCAAATTAAGGTAACATAAACAAGGCTGGTGATTACATCATACCGAGGTTGTTGGGCGTGGGTTACTCGTCCCACAAATAAAAATGAATATGTAATGAATATAGTTATGTATTTATCATATACGATAACATCATACGATAACATCATACGATAACATCATACGATAACATCATGGATATTGATGTTGTTATAACTAGTTATCTCGACAAGATGTTGCCGTCAGGTAAACATTACAACGCATATTGCCAAAGTTCACAACGGGGAAAATCATGGACACATTTTGAGTTACTTAAACTCGCGGATAAATATCCTCGCGAGGCTTTGGAAATGTTCTTTAAAACAAATTCTGATATCACCAAATTCAAAGAAATAATGAGCAGGATTAAACGTAAGATGAATAGTAATAAGTTTCAAACAATAATCAACATATTTACTTACAATATTTGTTTACACCATGAATACTATCTTGCTTGTTCGGTTTATATAATTGACATTAAAACGGCACTTAAAGGCGCAATTGATGGAGGATGTAAAGATACTACACGGATGTTGTTGCGCGAATATCCAGAATACGCATCAATGGCGATAAGATATTCTTTAAAAATAATCGAACTCGACATAGCAGAAACAGCATGTGAACATGATGAAGTTTTTGCAGTTAGTTTTGAGATTGAACGTAGTATTTGTAAACGTATAAAAAGATTATACTCTGATGGCATTGAGCCCTTGTGGGAGGAGTTGAGTAATTTACACAATCCACCTCTTGGCGCCGGATGTCTACCTTTAAGGTATGCTGCATGGATTAATAATGATCATGTTATTAATACTTTAATATCCCATGAAATAAACACCAAAAACAATAATTCACGCAATATCAATATCGATTTGATTAATACAGCTGTTGCAGCATGTGCCTTATTTAATAGTATTGAATCGCTGTGGATGTTGATCACATACTACTATTCTCATCCATTAGATAAATTAGCATCGATACATACATCTCATACGCAACATAATGGGCTGTTTAATATAATGTCTGCGAGACCAAATAAATCACCATTGGTGCGAGGATTAAGTAATAAATACTCACAGTTGTCAAAATCATACTTACCACATATGCAATTTGTATCAAAATTAATACTCGATGTCGCCAAAGTGGGAAATTACGAAGCCTGGGTTGTTTTGTTTTACTATTTTCACGATATTACTAGTGCAAATAGTTCCACAACACTTAGTTTATTTAGAGAATTAAATTTAACATTCAACGACCAACACACATTACTGAATTTAATTAAACAGTTATCAAATGTATTAACTCGAGAAATGACTATTGTGGTGATGGAATTGTGTGCTGATGATATACCTTTATTCGATCTTGATGCGAAAAGGTGTTTATTTAAGTGTTGTATCAAATATAACTTACTCACAAGCGCAAAAAAATTAATTGAATGGGATATAAATATTCTTAATACCATGGCTTATTACAATCAAAACTTGATTAATGATTTAATTTTAACATACGCGCGCGTAAATGATTCTACCAACGATATTGTTTTCGATGTAAACTACTGTCATCAACAAGTTGCTAAATTATGTTTAACTGAAGTTGCAACTTCGCGCAATCATGATAATAAACTTAACGCCACTTTGGCCGCGATTTGTTATATCATAAAATCCAATTTTAATGCCGTAAAGCAGTTAGTTGCAAATAGTTATTGCTTTGATATAGATACTAAAGATGACAAATTAAAATCAGCCATAGAAGAATATGGTGACGACAATCTAAAGGCATTATTTGATATAATCAACTAAAGTAATATTTTTTTATATAATATACACAACCATAATGAACCAAAAAATAATCACTGATTTTGTTAATGCTCACCCTGTTGTGCTGTTTAGCGCGTCCTATTGCCCTTGGTGTAGACGTGCCAAGGACTTATTAAATGCGCGTGGAGTTGAATATGTTGTAGTTGAATTAGATCACCCCAACAATAATCCAATTAAACCAGTATTGGCTGAAATGACTGGACGCAAGACCATTCCAAATATCTATATCGACGGCACAAATATTGGCGGATTTGACGACTTGGAACGACACTTTAAATGACTAGAGCAAAGACCACGAGTTATAAGAGTTGATGATCGCGTAGGAGCACCTTTGTTTATACGAAGACCTCATTTACCCAACACACGATTATTACCTGGGTTTAGGCGTTAATCACGTTGCGTTGTATTAAAAAATAAAACATTTAATCACTATCACTGTCGCTGTCATAATATCTACGTGGTGGATTCACGGCATCATCATTAGGCGGAATGTCAACCAAGCCGAAATGAATCGCCATTTTGTCCCCTAGGTCTTGCTTTGTGCATATCATCATATTATCGAGTAATTGATATGCATTACGCCTTTGCTTTTTTTTGATTTTACTTAAGTCAAGTTCTCCAGAATATATTCCTGAAATAAACCAATCTAACGTGTATTTATTGCAATCAATGGGTATATGCACTGTTGTTTTTAATTTACCCGAACCATACACACTCGCCTCTAAACGTTTGCTTACGTCGGCAAGAACAAACTTGTGAACCTTGCGGTAATTTTCCTTTCCTGGAGATCTCATTGGAGCCAAAGTAATTGTTCTGGCTTCAGGATTATCGGGATTAAAGCGGTAAGGTAAACGTATAACCAAATTATCACAAACTGCAAATAATTCGTCACTAGGCGCATGTTTAAATGTTTCCACTAGGACATGCTTTAACATATCTTCACAGTTGGCCACGCCCACTGTTGTAAGCTCAAGGTAAGTTTTGTATTTCATGGATGGAGACATATAAACTTCAGCACAGAGTATCATTGTGCTACTTTCAAGTTCCTTGTGGGCGAGTGAGGGATCCAGTATAATTCGATATCTATCAAACTTAATGTTGTAAATACTGGCTTGTGAATTAACGTAGTTGTCATACACATTATGTAATCTACCACCTAAACCATTATCATCAATCTCTTGGTTATAACGTTGAACAATCAAATTCAACCATGATGTTTTCACCCAACGGCAATAAAGGCCGCAAAGAGCTTGCTTTTGTTCAGTGGTAAGTGCGTCCATTTGATTAGTATGTAAGTGATATAAGTGTATAAGTATGTATTAAGTATAGTATAATGATTAAACGACATAATATTCAATTTTTGACTTAAGAATCCAAGTAACTTGTTTTGGTATTGGCCATCCACGATATGTTATTGTCGGTGGCCCCTGTTACGGTTACGTCAACGTTTGTGGTGTTTATAACTAATGTTACATCCCAACTAGCTTGATCCTTAATGGAAGATTTTACAGGGCTAGCACTCGCTATCGCAGTCACCGTCCCGGCGATGTTTTTGTAGCCTGCAAATACTGTAAAAGCACCACTATCGCCCGTAGTTCCTGCTGCACCGCCTGTTCGCCTTGCGTTAACTATAATCTCCATAGTTACCGTGTTATCAGTAGGTATAGGTATCGTTAATATAGTTGTTGGCGTTGCATTCGTAGTCAACACTCTAGATTGAGTGAAAGCGTAATTAGGTGTTGTGCCTGAACTGGCTGTTGTGGCTATGGTAAACGCGGGAATGTAGCTTGGTGAGGCGCTAGTGCGGCTACGAATTGTGCCGGCTCCGCGAATTTCAGCGGAAGTTGTTGTTAAATTACCAATAAATGTTGTATTTGATGAACTCGCTGTCACTCCTTGTCCAATACAAATAACGTTGTTAAACGCACCAGATGCGTCAGCACCACTACCCACAAAAACGTTGTTTGAACCGGTATTTGCTGCTCCAGAATTGTAACCTATGGCCGTGTTATCCGATCCATTAGTAGCCAAAAGCGAATACAATCCATGTGCTGCATTATTGGTGCCCGTTGTTAGGTTTTCCAAAGATTGACCGCCGGTTGCTGTATTATTAGCGCCTGTAATGCTTAAATTTAGTGATCGGTAACCAACAGCTGTGTTGTTATTGGTTGTTGTATTATTTCGTAGTGCTTCCGCACCTACTGCTGTATTTATAATACCAGTTGTGTTTGAATTTAGTGATAAATAACCAACTGCAGTATTACCTGCACCAGTTGAATTAACAGCGAGAGCCCCACTACCAAAAGCAGTTGTTAATACTGTCGATAAATTAGCAGCATTATACCCAACGGCAGTTATATCATTTGCAGTTGTGGCAGTTATTGCACTACCTAATCCAACAGCCGTATTTCGACTTCCGCTAGTAATTGCAGAAAGCGCCGTAGCTCCAACGGCGGTGTTGTTTGCGCCCGAGGAACCAACTCCTGCACGTAAAGCTCGATATCCCAAACCGGTATTATTACTACCGGTGTTGATATTTTCCATTGCACCACTACCCACTGCAGTGTTTGTTGAACCTGTTGAATTTGAGAAAAGTGCTATGTAACCTACAGCTGTGTTATCGTTTACACCAGATTGACTACCTAATGCGTTGCTGCCGATACCTGTATTGCGACTACCAGTTTGGTCACCTGGTGCAACATTATCGCCCATAAATGTGTTGTCTGTGCCAGTTTCTAATGTTCCGCCTGTATTGTAACCAACAGCAGTGTTGAAATCACCTGTAGTTACAGCTTTCAAAGAGCTGCTACCAACTGCGGTATTGCGTGCGGCGGTATTGGCTTCAAGCGCGCGATAACCAAGTGCTGTGGCGTCACTAGCAGTTGTTATTGCCGAAAGCGCATTCCAACCAAGTGCTGTGTTGGCACTACCTGTAGTGTTGCTGTCGAGTGCATTTGCACCAACTGCAACGTTGTTTGTTCCGGTTGTATTTGCAAGCATTGATTGATAACCAACGGCGGTATTGTCCGCGCCCGTTGATATCAACATAGCTTGATAGCCCACCGCAACTACACCAGTTGCAGATGTATTGGCGGCTAGTGCACTTGCGCCAACAGCTGTGCTACCAGTTGCTGTATTTAATACAAGCGCGTTGTGGCCAACAGCTGTGCTACTAGAACTTGTTGTAATGGCACCAAGCGCATTACTACCCACTGCTGTGTTGCTAACACCAGTTGTATTCGCGTCCAATGCTTGATACCCCACCGCAGTATTATTGGCGCCAGTTGATGCAAGTAGGGCATTGAAACCTACAGCCGTGCCTCCAATTGCAGATGTGTTTGCTTGTAATGCGCCACTACCAACGGCCGTGCTACCAGTTGCTGTATTTAATTGTGCCGCTTGATAACCTACAGCAGTTACATCATTAGCAGTTGTTGAAGTTGTTGCTGATCTTAAACCTAGTGCAGCATTACGCACACCCGTGAGATTTGCAGCAAGTGAGCTAGCACCTACAGCTGTATTACCGCCGGCAGTTGTAGTTGCTGTTAATGCGTTAAAACCTATAGCTACACCGTTGCTGGAATTTGTGCTTGATGTGTAGGCATTTGTGCCGATAGCGACATTACCGCCACCTTGTGTATTTGCAACATGCGCATTATAACCCACAACTGTGTTGTTTGTGCCTGTTGTAGTGCCGGTTGCAGCATTAAAACCCACAGCAGTATTGCCAACCGCCGTGGAAATTGCGGCCAAAGCGGCACTTCCGATTGCGACTGTGCCCGCGGCTGTATTGGCATTACCGGCGTTGTATCCAACCGCGGTGATGTTTGAAGTAGTTGTAACTGTTTGCAATGAATTTGCGCCAATACCGACATTTTGTGTGCCTGTTGTTGTTGCAGTGCCTGCATTACGTCCAACGTAAACATTACTATCACCAGTTGTAAGAGCCTGACCCGCGTTACCACCAACCACCGTATTACTTGCACCTGATGCCGTAGCGTTACCGGCATTATTACCGACATAAACACCACCTGTCGGTGTTGCACTAGCTGTATAAGTTGTGCCTACGTAAATAGTAGTGCCTGAATACTGCAACAAAGTGGTGCTGGCGCCACCATTAATAACATTGGCGTTTAATGTCCCAACATTGAGAGTGCCATCGGCTGGACCACCTGTAGTGCTAGATATATAAACAGTATTCAGATCACCTCGGCGAATGAAAACATCCGGAGCAAGTGTTGAATTACCCAGCGCCAATTCACCGGAACCATTGATTACTAAACCAAATGTCGCGGCAGTTGAATATTGCACACGAAATGCAGGATCAGTGGCCAACACTGTCGTAATATCAACTGGTGGCGACGCAGATATCGTTCCAGACACGGCCACATTAATTAGTGTTTTGCCCGAACAATCGATGTTTGGCGACGCGGAATTTAATATAAAGTCGCCAGTTATGCTTCCAATTTCGCGCGCAAAAATCTTACTCATTTGTTTATAATTTGTTTAAATTAGATAAAGTAGTTACTCGTTATATTGAAAGCTCAAAAAATAAAAGTATCCATTAATTATTCAATTTAGTCTTTGTGTCGAGAGACTAAACCCAATAGTTAATATACTTATATGCGTAAGCGATATGATATGGATATGAATACTTTTGATAACCTAAATTCGCGATCATGTCGCTTAAAGCAGAATCATAGCGGCCCATATTACCATAAATACATTCTTTACACATATATTCATCAGCTATCGGCGCGTCAGTTACATCAGGGTGTAACCAATGTGTAGTTTTTGTTGAATAAATTCCATATATTACTTTACGTAGATATTCAACATTCCATTTTTGTAAATAAACTACAGCAGCAACAATCGACACATGTCCGGAATTTAACAAATCAAATAATAACCTGCTAATAACAGGTATATTAATATATGCATACATCGGCGATAATTTAACATTTAGTAACACATTAACATTAATTTCACCACTTTTGGGTTGAAAAAGTTGATCATTGGACCCGAATCGCGAAATGTTATTAATATTAGTAAAATTCTTTACATACTGTTCGATAACTGAATTATTTAATTCATCACTTAATCGCGCGTTTAAATCGTAGATTGTAATTTTAGAAAAGTAATTATCGAGTAATATTTGTGCAAATCCACGTTGGAGACGAGTTGACGACATAATACGCGCAAAGTCGCCAAATCCGCGATAAGCAAGTGTTGTTAACTTGTGCTTAAATGTCGCTAAACTCACCCGGCAAGTAACAGCAAGTTGGAAACTAGTCCACATATCGCATCGGTGCATTATTTCACCAATTACATCAATTGGTATCTCAATTAACATTAGTGTTGAGTATCAGAAAATATAATGTATACCCACACACAACCCTTCAAAGTGTAAAAAATAAAATCATTGATTTTATACTATATACAATACATAATACAATGCTTATCCGCGAAGTGCGCTAGCTCGATCCATCGCTTCAGTTTCACGTAAGTGTTGTTCAATGGCTCTATTGCCCTCTTCATTTACTTCATGAACATACGATTTAACTCTTAGGACGCGGTAAGCTATAGCTGCAACAACCAAAACACCAACAGCCGCCACTAATCCGACAGTTCTAGCGCCACTTTCAGGAAACACAGCAGTGAGTAGAATAATGGCAATAACGCAGACCACCATGACTTTATTTAAGATGGCAGCTTTCCAACGATCGCCATCTAATACAGGGTTTTCCAACATATCACGTTCCATTCCACCAATAACAGGATTTTCTAATTTTGGTTGATTAGTTATATCAACTGTATTATTTTTATCTTTACGTTTTAATTTATTCGCGTAATCTCTGCCCTTTTCGCGAATGGTCTTGGCGGCGTTCTTGAGGCCCGTGACGCCATTTTGCACCAACTCACCAAGTCGCGTAGAAGCTCTTCTCCAAGCTTCAAGAATCTTTGCACGAAGTTCAGGGGACTTTTCCTTTGCTTGCTTGAAAGCATTAACTAGTTTATCCCAGCCTGGTTTTGCGGCATCGGCGATAATTTCACCTGTTACCTTTGCGATTCTAATAATATCTCCTGAATAGTTGATAATAATCACAGCACCACCTGCGAGTGCTGCTAATGGCAGGAACTCAGGTTGTATCAATGAAACAGCAGTTAAACCAATTGCAACACCGATTAAAGCACCCGATACCCGTGCTAGTGATCTTTGAGTGTCGGTAACAGTTTCACTAGATGTTTGTTTTTCCAATTCAACCAATTCGTTGAATGTTTTGTCGCCATTAATGCGTCTTAATTCTTCCTCAATTTGTTGCGCTAATTTGTCGCTTTCCACAGTATCGATATTATCACTTAGAGTGCTCATGTTGATATAATTTACTTACCTCGTTGGGCAATATTGTTGACAATTTAATCAAGTATATTTGATGTAAAAAAATACATATAGATGAATAATTTACTATGAATATTTTAATTGATGTGTGCTATATTAGCCAATCCTAATCCAGTCCCTTGAGTCTACTTTAGTTATATCGGGCCACCAAAAGCCCCTAATCCGATTATAGAAACGTTGCCATTTTAGCCCCACCGCACAATTATAAATACTATTCAAATCATCCCTGTAATTACGCAACATTGTTTTTGCAATGTAACGCTTTAACTTTACATTTTTATATTCTGCAAATTCATACCAAGTGGTCATTATGTCGAGTCTAAAAGAGTAATCAGTATCTTTGATTATTATTTTTTTATAAATTGCTTTATCGTTTATAAGGTATTCATTGTGTAGGAATTTATTGACATAACGAAATACCATGCGTTCGTAGCCGCAAATCTGAGCAAGTATTTCGTTAGGTAATATTTGATCCATGATAACGCATACTATAATTTAAAAAAACTCTTGATTCAAATTTTACTACAATCTATACGCGCAATAGCTCCCAACATTGCATTAATATTTACACGAGTTATTTGCCAATGTAAATGTAATTTGCTTAAATATTCTCTGTATTGTTCCAGGGTGAATTTATGAGCATGGTAGTATAAACTATTTATTTTATGTTTATTTAATGGATGCGGGGACACTAACGCGCGCTTAAATTCACCATTACCGCGTCTAAATTCGCGCCATGAGACCTCCGGATCTAGTTCATAACAAACAACGCGTGTGGACCAATTAAATGAAGAATAATAAATAGGGTGAGGTTTCATATATTCCCGTATAACAAATACGGCTCTTATAGAATCTATTAACTCCGATTTATACACCCGATGATATCGTTTACAAGTATATTTAAACCGCACAGAGTTATATCGGCAAATAATATCAACAATTTCAGTTGGGAGTTGAATAGTAGCAACAATATCCATAATGTTAAATTGTATAAAAAATAAAGATTAAGTTTTATCGTTTTATTATCTTATTATAATCAACACACTACATTTCATGCCATGTGAAGCCGATACCATAACCACGTAATTTATCTCTTGTTTCTTCGATCTTTTCTTTTTTGATCAACATGCCGCTTTTTACATTTATGACGATTCTATTAAACATAAGAGTGAAACTTGCACGTGTTTTTCCAACGCACATTTTTTTAACTATATTGTCCGCTAACCATCTTTCACATTTGTATAATCGAGCAGTGAGTTCATCAGCATGTTTATCATCAAACCCATAAAGATAAATCCAATTCTCACATCTGCAACTTTTATTTACCTCATCGGGGTCAAATTGTTTAATAAATGGATCATCACGTATTCCCGACTTGGCGACGTATTCACTACACAACTCCTTCATATAGTTTACGCATAATGGCGGATCGTCAATGTCAATGTCTTCAAGTTTATAACCTCCGATAGTTATTTCGTCACTGTCATAACCTTGGGACATTTGATGATCATATGCGTAGCCTCCTAGCGCCATTTTCTCGTCCCATGTGAGATCATCTGCAAACAATTCAACATCTCCACAGCTTAAACAAACGCGTGCAAAATTCTTTATGTATTTTGTGTCAATTTCGATAAGTGTTTGATCTCGATACATTTTACGTCGGCGTTTATCCACCGATGATGTAATGTATTTGTCCTCTGTAAATTCATATACGATATCGTAAATCTCATCAGGTATTTGGAGAGTTTGTTTGTTTTGTTTACTATGAACGGGTTTGGTATTGAGATTAAAGATTATACTTTCCATGACGTGATTAGATGATAGTTATCAATAAAACATGTATTCAATTTTGCATTACGTTTAGTATCTGATTCCACTCATACCGCTCATCAAGGGCACTATTGGTGTTGGTATAATATATTGTGCATTACGAGCATAGCCAATATTTGGTATATACATGCGTGGTATTGCATTACTTTGCAATGTTGGGCAATGCCCAACAAGCCTCGGATCCCGATTAAACCAAAACTCGAGCGGTATGTGTATGCCGAATTGTCTCTGTCTATACTCGAGTTTTGAGGCACTAAAAGCCGACTCAAGGCGCCTTCTCGCTGACTCAAATCGTGCTCGTCGGGCAAATTCAACCTTGTATTGGTGACATGTGGCCGCAAATGTCGATGGTGTGTAACCTCCAATCATATTTATAATTTCGGGCGGTAGTTGGATTAACTCAACAGGTATATATGAGTAATGTTTACGCCATTTAATAATCTTGTTATGCTGTCTAAATACCATAATTTGTGTATACTTTGGCTGATATTTCCCAATAACATCTATTTCCATTATCGTGTAAATAATTACAACAATTAAAGAATTACCACACAAATATATACATCAACAACCAAATATTTATATTACATAGAGTTTATCGTTGCTATGTTAAAATTATCCAAAACACTTAAATCTGCATTATTACTGTGCTTACTTGCGCAATCTGTATTTACCGCGATCACAACTACCATGCCGCAGGGTGCTGTTGGACCAAGTGATGGTCGAGGACGTCCTGCGGTGCCCAAGATCGCTCCTGGCGTAACTGGTGTCACTCCAATAAGTAATAAATGGTGGAGTTCATTAATGTGGGGTTATGACGATACGGTGCCTTATGGTGAATCAGTTTGGGCATGGCCACTTGCATTCAAGGCTACGGCAACTGGATTAAATGTTTGTTATCCAACTACACGTTATGTATCACCTTACAACACTACTCCACTTGGTCAACGAGTTCATGAATTCAAACACGCAGTTTGTAGTGATATGACCGTTAGAATCATTGACACAGCAACTGGCGCCAATGTTGCCTTAGGTCCAACCAGCTACACTGCTGGTTACACGGATTTTGGCGTCACTGGAGCCTACAACACTGCTCGTGGGTTGTTTACTTTTACAATTGTAAAGGGTATGCCATGGGTAGAATTTACGGCACCGACTGGCACACAAGTTGTTGTTACTGTCGCTGGCGCATCTACAGTAGCTGATGCCGGCGCAACTATTCGTAATGGCGCAAAGCGTTACCTTTTGGTGCCTTTTAGTGGCCAACCCACCGTGCTTCAAGGATCGGGGCCTGCGCGAGTTGCACTTGGCAACCGTGCAAGTATCGCAATCGCACCTGATAACTCTGATACAGCCACTATCGCCAATTTGAGATCCGCTGCAACATGTGGTGTTGTTGACACCAGAGTGGATTATAAATTAACCACCAACGATACTATCCTGGAAACAACTTACACGCTCCGTTGTGCAAACAACGCCAATCCAATGCTCGCAATGTTCCCGCATCACCACAAGAATTTAGCAAACCCCGCACAAGCAACTGTTTATACTTATGTTTCACCACGTGGTGTATTAAAATTAACTCGTGGAACGGGAACTAGTGTTTCGTTTACAACTCGTATGCGTCGTGAAGCTGTATTGCCGATCCTACCGCCAAATCTCAATGCCGCCCAAGCAAATGAAGTTAATGGTTTAGTTAACAGTTTCGCAAATGACGGTGCAAGATGGAACAACATTGGTTTAAATAGTGGTAATCCCGCTGATACTTATTGGTATGGTAAAGCATTCGGTAAGGTAGCACAGGTTGCACACATCGCCCGCGCGTTAAACAACACAGCTGTATATACAAAACTCAAGGGCGAGACTCAAGCACGCCTTGGAGATTGGTTTGATGCAACCATGCCTCATCTTTTCTATTATGATCAGACTTGGCGCACATTAATCGGCTATCCAGCATCATATGGTAGCGACAATAACCTCAATGATCACCATTTCCATTACGGATATTTCCTGCATGCTGCGGCGTTGGCTGCAGGAGATGATAGTGCATTTGCTGCCAGAATTGCGCCTGATGTCGAACAAATTATTCGTGATGTAAGTAATCCCCGTAGGGATGATTCACGTTATCCTCATTTGCGTTATTTTGATCTTTATGAAGGCCACAGTTGGGCAAACGGACCCGCGCTTTTTGCATCTGGCAACAATCAAGAATCTTCAAGTGAATCAACAATGTATAGCGCTGGTCTGGCACTTTGGGCTGAAACGGTTGGTAATGATGAATGGCGTGATTTGGCGGCATTTTTATATACTACAGAGGCTGCCAGCATCCGTGAATATTGGTTCGATGTAGATAATGAAAATTTCCCTGATTCAATTGGATTTGTTGAACCTGTTGCGCCAATGGTTTGGGCCGATGGTCTCGCTTATGCTATTTGGTGGGGTGATTATTTGGAAGCTTTTCATGGTATCAACTTCCTGCCAATCACAGGTGGTAGTATGTATTTAATGAATTATCCTGATTATCTCAAACGAAATCAAGATTGGATGCGTTCAAATCCTGGTAACAACCCAAATGTTTGGCGAGATATCCACATGCAAGTAAGAGCAATGTATGATCCTAGCGCAGCTTTAACCGAATATCGCAACAACCCAAATTATGCTGTAGAAGCTGGTGAATCACGAGCCCACACACTTTATGGTATATTTAGTTTATTTAATTTGGCATCAAGGCCCTATAATGGCGCCGTTGCAAATGCACCATTAAGCGCTTTAATCGGCACAAATGCTTACACTTTCTCGCCTTCGAGAGGGTGGAATCAGCCCATTATTCCCACTGATCCAACCGACCCTACTGACCCCACGGATCCCACTGACCCGACAGATCCTGTGGACCCGACCCCACCACCCACAGGTTACAAGATTTCATATACAGAATCAAATGGTAATTTAAATATTACTTTTACAAATTCCATTTCCAGTAGTTTCGTAGATATCCATTACAGAATAAATAACGGCGGTATGACAAGTGTTAGAATGACCCGTATTAACCCAAATACATTCACTTATACTTTACGTATGTTAACAGCAGGTGATATAATCAATCATTACTTTACTTACCAAAACGGCACTGTAGTAAATGACACGCCGGCAACTAGTTATACCTACTTGGCATCGAATGGTGGCTTTAATACGCCAAAACCTTGCTTTAAAGTATCTCCAACAAGCGTAACAATTGATGTAATAGGTGATGCTGAGTTTGTGGATATTGTTTACAGTATTGGCAGCCTACAGCAATCTGTTCGTATGACAAAGGTATCAAGTGGTGTTTCTGGCAGTGTTTTTAGAATAACTATACCAATTAAAACCAATGATACATTGGTATATAGATTTGTATACCAACCTGTTGGAGTAGGAGTTGTTGCAAACATACCCAACGCGACTTATATACAGCCTTTGATTTGTGCGGTCTAGGTCGTTCAAGGCTTCGCCTTTTCCTCCCTCGACGCACAAATGGTCGTCCTACCCGTGTTTTCTTGTTTCGGTGGGCATCGGGCTTAAAGCTTCGCTTACCGCCCTCGCCTCACCTTTACCGAAAGCCTCGCGTAGTTCTCCGTATTTTAGTATATTTTTTGAAGCCTAAAAGGCGCCTTTTAGGCCGCTTTAAGGCGACTTCTAGTTGACATAAGGTGCCTTAAGTAAGCGGGTGATTACATAATACCGAGGGTGACGCGAGGCTTTGTGAGCGTAGCGAGCAAAACACGTGGAGACCGAGAATTTGTTGGGACGAGTGAAACGAGTTATTAACAAATCAAAAATTGAATTTTTTTAAACTAAATACGTATTTAGTTCTCTTATATTACGTTAAACGTAAACCTATTCCTAGTAATTAACCGTTAGTTTGTAAAATGACCTCATTAAGCCCTGCAAATGTTATTGTCGCCGAATTAGCCAACACCTTGATCCAAATGGATTGTGAATTTGAGAGTGTTGAACCTGTTGACGCTGAATGTGTGGCGAGAGTAGCTATTAATGCGCCACCTGTCCACTACAACACCCCAAGTGTTTTCGTGGGTAATAAGCGCATTAACGTAAGGGCTGAATTTTACAAGCTTGGACGCAATTATAGCGCCAAAATGTTTGTGAAAACGTTGGTGGAAATGACCCCTAGCGCACAAAATCTTGGAATCAGTATTTACGTTAAAAATACTGATCTAAGTGCTTATGATGTTGCTAATATCCAAGCGATATTCAACGACCGCAAGTTGCCTTCGGTTGATGCAAAAGTCCTGAGTGAACATGCTTGGGCAAAGCTAATTATTGCCGAGAAATCAACAACGGCGATGTTGGCCAAGAGTTACTACTATGGCAACAGAACAGATGATATTACAAAATTACTAGGAAATGAGAGAATGCAAACTGACAATTATAAATGGCTTGCTAATTACCGAGAAATACCCATCAATGTTGTTGATGAAAAATTAAATGAGGCCATTTTGAATGCTGTTTATATGCAAATACTTATGGGCGAACACGAAAATGGTTGCCTTAACATTTGCTTTAACGGTTATTTACCCGTATTTACCCGATATGACTTTATTGCTTATCCACATTTACGCACGTGCGAATATCGCGTTATTGTTGAAAACACCGGCAATTGCGATTCAAACCCTGCATTAATAATGCGCGGTGTTATTGCAAATATTATAACCGTTTGCTACAAAACTCAACAACACGGGGGCTTTGTGCTTGCTGGGTGTGAGGTTAAATATGCTTACAAATCATTTGAAGGTAAAACAAATCCAAAGGCTGCCATCGAATACAACTTCAAAGTGCACTATCACGGCAGCGATGAGTTGCTTTACATCATTGATTGGTGCAGTCTTAATTACACTGGTGTGCGATTCAGCAAGGTAATGAAATTGCTGATGGAATCAGAGAAGCAATAATTTGTCCATTGTGTGTTACAAATTACAGATTACAAATTACAAATATGATTATTACCATTAAATACTATTTTTTTGCATAATATATAATCCCTATTAAATGGCAAAAAGTAAGCGATCCAAGCGATCCAAGCGATCCAAGCGCCCAAGAAAGCAAACGTCACGCCGACGTCGCACTGGCTCAAATAACCGTAAGTCAAGCCGTAAGGCTAGTTCAAAATCACAAATGAGGTCCAACCGTTCAGTTAAACGCATTAAAACTTCAGAATTACCTAAAACTCGTTCAAGAGGTATATCCCCGATGTTGGAGCATAAATTAGAATTAGGTAAAAGTCAATCTGATGTTGCTTATGATAACATGACATTAACGCAACTACAAATTATGGCGCGAAATCGAGGCATACCATTTGGCGGTTTACCACGCGATCGATTAATACGCAAAATAAATATGTATAAGTAATTTGCATCGGCTTTGCTACGCTCCGCCTTGCAAATTCTCGGTCTCCACGGGACCCCACGGCCGAAGGCCTAGGGCCCGTTGCTCCGCAACGTGTTTTCTTCGGCCTTTGGCCTCGAAAGCCCCGCGTCACCCTCGACATTTTAGTATAATAACTGATATCTTTTAGCCGGCTTATGTCACCTGAAATGTCGAGGGTGACGCGAGGCTTTGTGAGCGTAGCGAGCAAAACACGTGGAGGCCGAGAATTTGTTGGGACGAGTGAAACGAGTTATCAACAAATCAAAAATTGAATTTAAATATATGTTATGTATCGAGATATTTATAGTTGATTAAGTTATTAAAATATGCAAGTGGTTAAGATTCCCGAAAAGTTTGGTATTGCCACTAACGACAGATGGTATCGTGAAGATGAAGAACTAGAGCAAGAATACGCCGATACTCCTCAAATATTTTGGAACTTCATAAGGAATATGGGATGGGATGAATTTAATTATGGCGGAAAAACAAGCAGAATAAATATTCCCCGACATAACAATCTGCAAAAAGACGTATTTTTAAAAAATTATGGTAAATTAATACGTAACTTTATCAATACTAGAAGTGAATTGGTGCCGGAAATTGGAAAATGTATAATGTTGGCAAGTCATTTCATTGCCCTGGGACATGAGCAATACAATACCGCAATGAATGATGATGAAGTGGTTAAAAATGTATTTACAGCCAACTTATATGGCGACTTTAACGGCAGCTTACCTGATGATTGGCGCTATATTCATATATTCACTAAGCCTGCTGAGGTGGTTTAATTTAAAAAATACACACTTTAGGAATTAGGCAAAATTACTTGCTTTCCATTTCTATTTCTGTTCCATCTGTTACAGTTCCTAGTTCAAGGTCATTATTTTTTTCATTATCTGTGGTGGTTGTTGTATTATTAGAATCTTCTTTTTTACCTATAAATCCTTCGAATTTGGGCGGTTTTGCCCAAAATGCCAATACGTTTGTTATCAACCCTACATATAATTCTGGCTGCCCGTATCTCAAAACAAGAAATGTTACAGCTACTCCAAGTGTAATAAGGCTTACAAAACTAGCAACAGTAAAGTAAACTATTTGGCCTGTGTTGCTCTTAATAATTCTGCACTTCATTATACAACAAATTTAATCTGATTTAAACAATAACATAAGCTATATTATAGATAAATATATTCACAAGCAACGATAGATAAGTTATACACTTATATAATCAATTTTTAATAACGTAAATGTCCACTGAATACAGCGAACCTAGCGACCTAATCGAATACTTAAATAGTCAACTTAATGTTGCTGATGACTCGAGCGAAGAGGAAATCGACATTAGCGAAATGCAAGTTGTTGTAGGCGAAGGTGAAGTCAATATTGCCGATTTGGTGAGACGTGCGGGATTTGCGACCCGAAACACAGCCACTGATCAAGAACGTGTTGAAGCGATTATTGAGGATCGTAGAGCTTGGTTAAAGGAACAAAATACGGCGGATGATGTTAGACGTGATTTATATGATAAGATTATTTCAAACCGTCGTCTTAATGCGCCCTTGGACGCCGATGTTATGCTCCTTAGAGATACCAATACCCGCCTCTATGATTATATTACTCGACTAGAGCGCATCAATGCTAGTATTTACTGCCCCAAGTGCCACAAAGTGGGAGACTATAGCGCGACTAATCAATTAGCTGAAACTGCTGCTACTGAACAAACAACCACCACACATACCGCAGCGGACGATCATGTTGTGATTTGTGATATTTAATTACAATATTATCATAATTATTGATTTTTATATTTTTTGATGCTTAATTAACATGAGTTAGCCCACGTATTAAAAATTGAATATCAAATTAAGGGTATATTATTACTTATTTATAATTGATTTATATTACGTTCAACGTAAACCTATACATCAAGATGAGTCGACGTGCGTTGATTATGCAAGCCCAATTCAAGAAGGCTATTGCTGGCCCTCACGAATACTTAAAGTTTGCCATGTCGGCAACTGATACAAACACTTGGTATATATTGATTGAAAATGTCAAAGGTAAATATGATGAATTTGTTAATGGGCAATATCTCGTAAGAATGAAAGCGCCTGAAGCTTTTCCTAATTCACCTCCTGAGTTTTACTTTATGACTCCAAATGGATTATACGATGTTGAAAAAAAAGTTTGTATTAGCATTGGAGAATTTCATAAAGACAGTTATATCGGCACATTAGGTATGCTTGGATTTGCTGAACAACTGGTTAGTGGAATGACTGATGTTGATTATTTAGGTCACGGTATTAGTATCTTACATCAAACTAGCGATGTAAGAAAACGATACGCTAATGAATCAACTGAATACAACAATATACATTACAAACAATACATGGACATGATTTATGAAACATATGCCGGTTACAGTTCTTTATGGTTGTTACCAAACACGCAACCTAATGCGCAAACACCAACCAACACACAACAAGATGCTGTTGGCGCTGTTACTTCAAGCATGGAGAATATTAACCTTGGTGCACCAAATGCTCAAACTACGGCGCCTCCACCACAACCCGCTGATCCCAGACCAAAACGTAAAGCAAAGGCAAGCAGTATGTCATGGGCTGAGTAAATAATGACACTATACACCACACACCATACAACACACAACTTATTTTTTTTCATCTGTTGTTTGTGGCGTAGGTGCTGCTTCAGTTGGCGTAGTAGATTCAACTCCGGGCGCATTAAGCGAATTATAAGGATAATAAGGTGGTGATCTTACGCCACTTTCTTTGAGTATTTTTTTCTTAATCACACGCTCATTTAATACAACACCAATATACAAATCATTATCTTGCGGAAACAAATCTTTAGGAGATGTTTTTGCTAATTGTAATATTTTATGATGGAGATTTAAGATATTATTACTTAATGTAGTTAAATTAGGTAATTGTTTATTCATTCCCGCTATTAATATCATTACCCACATATCGACAAACCGATATCGTAAAGTCGGTATTGGGCCCGCGTAGTTGATGCCTGGTGTGGTCATATCATCTCCTTTTATCTTTATAGAGCCGGGTATTAGTTCATATGAAGTGGCATTAAACACATCCATTACGGCAATATTATTTTCACCATCGTTAGCATAAAAACTATTTTTAATAAACTGGAAATCACCGGGTATCGGTATTTTAAATTCTGCAAGCGTGAGTTTTATATTAATCTTGGAATTGATTAAATCAAGCAACGATTGTGCCGATTCATGAATAACTTGTAATCTTAATCTTTGTTTATTTTTTTCATTTATTTGTTTATTATTATCGTGAAGATGGTGCTTAACAGCATAATCTCCGATAATTAAAGCATTAACTGGTAATATTTCTAATATAGTTTTTGATAACTTATTAAGTCCCTCTGGGGTAGTTAACATCGCGTCATCACCGCCACCAGATTTACCACGTTGTGATCGTTGTTGTAGTTTTTCTTCATAATTTTTAAACAACAAATCTTGTAAATACCAAGCATCTTCCCATTGTGAGTTACGATTAGGTGAATGTAAACTACGATAAATTTCTATTAATAGTAGTTCTTCAGGTAATACAGAAATAGTGGCTTTATCGGTTGAATGATAAAAACCTGGACATAAAACAAAATTAATAACATTTAATAATTCAACGCCTCGGTATTTATCTAAACGATATATTTTAATCATTGGCCGTGTGTCAACATAAATCGTAAATTCCATATGGCGCATTTCCGTCATCATGTATGTTAACGTAGAGTCGATGTGTGGTGATTTGACTTTATACAATTCATTACAAAGACGTTTACCAAAATCGAATGCGTTATCAGTGTAAATATCACATGTGATAAACTCCCTACCTAGTGGTCTACCGGTTAATAAATAAACTCCGTATTTACCACCAATTGCCGCTTTGTTTTCGCAAACAAACTTTTCAGTTACTTTCCTATATTCATCATATAAACTACGATCGTTGTCAACAACAATTTGGTTCGCGCTTTTTATAACAGAATCTAAATTACAAATAGTAGTATACATGTTTCTTACAATTACCTTTGGTTATATTAATAATCCAAAAAATAAAACTATATGGTAAATTACATAGTTTTATTAATTTAAATTAATACTCTAAGGGCTAGGAGGTTCAGCGCCAACGGTATTTGTTGAACCATCAGTTGTGATTTCCTTGATTAGTTGATCAAAGCGCTCGGGTTCGCGAGTTTTAATTCGATCATATACGAGTTCAGCAATAGCTGATAATTTTGCATTTGCGCTCTTGCGCTTGGTTACTTCGGCATGGTTTTCAAATTCTGTTTTCATTTCAGCGGAATAAACTTTATCGCGAAACTCGACATCCTTGGAAAACTTTTCCTTGAATAATGTTTTTGTGTTGACGGTTTTTGGCTTGGCTACTTTAGTGCCTTCAGCTGGCTTAGCATCACCTTCCGCAGGCTTTGCGCCATCGGCACCATCAGCAGGAGCGTCTCCCTCCTTCTTTTTACCGCTGCCTTTCTTGCCGCCGCCTCCTACAATCTTGCTAAGATTTTCTACAGCACTGTGCAAACTCGCGAGTTGAAAGATAATTTCTTGTAATCGTCCACTATCACAACGGTTATGTTCTTCAGTTTGAATCTTGTTTTCTTTTCTAACAACTGATTCCAATACCTTTACAAATTGTTCTTCATTTTGAAGAGGGCTTTGACCGTTTGAATTCATGTTGCCGATTTGAGTATATAACACAACTACTAATATTTATTATGTAATATAACAATTTGGCCAAATTCAATTTTTTAATTCGCTACGCGAATTGTCGGTCTCCACGTGTTTGCTCTGTTCGGCTTCGCCTCACCGCAAGCCCCGCGTCACCCTCCATATTACAGTCTATTATTCGTTAGTATGAGTCGGCACAAGCTAATTTAAGCTAGCAGAAGTATACTGTAATATGGAGGGTGACGCGGGGCTTTCGAGGCCAAAGGCCGAAGAAAACACGTGGAGACCGACAATTCGCGTAGCGAATTAAAAATGAATTATTTTATATGATAAATTATAACATAAACTTTAGTATTTTATTTGTATAATTTATAGTAATATATACGTCTAAATATGCAGGTTATCAAGCGAGATGGTAGAACGGAGAGTGTAAAATTGGACAAAATCACTGACAGAATTCGTCGCCTTTGTGTCAACCTTTCGCCGGTTGTAGATCCTATCAAGATCAGCGTTGAGACTATACGTAGTATCGGCGATATGATGAAAACAACCGAATTAGATAACATTAGTGCTAGTATCGCTGAATCACGTAAAATGTTGCATCCTGATTATAGCCTTTTGGCGTCAAGAATCTTTGTAAGTAATTTACATAAATCAACGCCTGCTAAATTTAGCGAATCATTGGAAATGATTCACACACGTTTGGACAGTATTAAACTTACTGTATTGGATTTTGTAAGGAAACATACAGAAGCTATCGATGCGATGATTGTGAATGATCGAGACCACAATTATGGTTATTTAGCCTTATTAAAGTTGGTCCAATCATATCTTGATCACGACAAACGTGATGCAGGCAGGATTCTGGACCGACCACAATACATGTTGATGAGGGTAAGCTTGGCGCTTTATCATGATTACCCATGTGGTGATGAAAAGAAGTTGGAATTGATTAAAATTACCTATGATGATCTCAGCAACCAACTCTATACACATGCTACACCAACTTTATATAATTCCTCAAAGCGGGAACAACAGATGTTATCATGCTTTCCACCCGACGCAACAGTGTTTACTATTGATGGCGCAAAGCGGATTGATCAAATTGTTATTGGAGATGTTGTAACAACACATACGGGTGAACAATGCGTTGTAATGCAAACACACAAAAATAAGCTTGGTGATCGTAGATGGGTAAGAGTAAAGATTGCAGCTACACCCGAGTTTGTATGCACAGAAGACCACAAGTTTTATACTTATGGTGAAAACTCCCTTGGAGTGTCTTGTCGCAGTTGGAAACGTGCGATTGACCTTAAACCCAGCGATAGTATGGCAATCGAAGTCGACAAACGAGAAAATCATAAAGTCATCCATTGGCGCAATATAATCGACATCGAAGGTGACTTATTGCCGATTAAAACGCGATTATCATATACAACTACACCGCGAATTGAAGCTCAAGTTGAAGTATTAAATAGTTTCCCAATTGATGATAACTTACTAAAACTTATCGCATGTTGGTTAGTTGCGGATAATTCCGATCCATCGCGTGTTGTATTTAAAACAAAGCTGAATGATGTTGATATGAATGAATATTTGATTAAACTATTTTCAACTCAACCAACCATAATCGACACGCCCATTAGCCGGCTGTATGTCATCTATAATGGTAGCTTACATACGATGCTGTCAAAACTATTTTCAATTAATGATAATTATGCTCTAGGCATGATATCCAATGATGATTTAGTTAAATTGTGTAATTATATTGCTTATACTCTCCATGAACCTAGTATTGAAAAACAACGTGAGCTGTTTTATTTACTACGTGCTCGTGGTCTTAGCTGCGCATTCGATGGCGTCAAGTTGACTATTCCGCATGTTGAATATAAAACTCTCGCAGGCGTAAGATTATATCCTGTCGAGAGTGTTGCGGTAGTTGATGATTATCGCATTAATGACCGCATGACGACGCCTGACACCGATGTTTATACATTAGGAGTTGAAGGCAAACATAGTTACATGGTTAACGGTGTTATTGCAAAAAATTGCTTCTTGTTGGGCGCAGATGATAGTATTGAAAGTATTATGGGCGTAATAACAAAGGCAAGCATTATTAGTAAATGGAGCGGCGGAATTGGTGTTCATTATAGTAAAATTCGAGCCCGTGGTCAAATCATCAAAGGCACTAATGGTAGATCAAGCGGAATCATTCCACAATTACGTATTTGGGATGCTTGTGCCAACACATGGGACCAAGGAGGTGACAAACGCAAGGGCAGTATTGCCGTTTATCTGGAGCCATGGCATGCCGACGTGGAGGAGTTTTTGGAACTCAAGTTGCAAAATGGAGCTGATGAATTGCGCGCACGTAATCTATTCTACGCAATTTGGATGAATGATTTATTTATGCAAAGAGTAGAAGCTGATCAAATGTGGAGTTTGTTTTCCGAGGACACAGCTCCGGGACTATCAACAACTTATGATTCACCTGAAAACAACTACGCCTTTACACGATTGTATGAACAGTATGAACGCGAAGGTAGGTGGATACGCCAAATCAAAGCCAAAGACTTACGCGACAAGATTATTACAACTCAAATGGAAACCGGTGTGCCTTATATCGGTTATAAAGATGCTGTTAATCGCAAAACAAACCAATCAAATATTGGTGTAATTACAGGTAGTAATTTATGTCATGAAATCATGGAAGTGTGCACAGCGCAATCGTTTGCGTGTTGCACCCTCGCATCAATTAATGTCAAAAAGTATCTGGAAAAACTTACATACGACAACGGTAGAGAGATCACAACCGAATGGCGATATAATTATCGCAAATTATGGGAAGCAACACGCAGAATCACGCGTAATCTTGATATCGTGATTGATATCAATAGTTATCCAGTGATTGAATGCACTGAGAATAACACAAACTATCGGCCGATTGGTATCGGTATTCAAGGTTTAGCTGATTTGTTCTGTATGATGAGAATACCATATCTAAGTAGTCTTGCCGCGGAACTTGATGTAAACATTGCGGCGGTTATATATCATGCAGCGCTAACTGAATCATGCGCAAGAGCAACTGTATTTGGTAAATACAATGGATTTGAAGGTTCACCTGCATCACATGGACGTTTGCAATATGATATGTGGGGTGTTGCCACGCCCGCGATGTCAAATGCTCCACAACACGGTTATGACGACTTTAAGCTTGATTGGGCAGGTCTTAAAGCTGACATTTGCGCGCGAGGTCTACGCAACTCATTACTTGTTGCCTACATGCCTACGGCTTCAACAAGTATCTTACTGGGTAATAATGAAAGCTTTGAACCTTACACAAGTAATATCTATAGCATTAATGGATTAACTGGCAAACAAACAACTTGCAATGCAAACATGATTTATCACCTGATAGAATTAGGTATTTGGACTGAAAATATGAGCAAAATTATCGGTAATAACCGTGGTAGTATTCAATCTATTGCGGAAATACCCAATGACGTAAAGGAGATTTATAAAACTGTTTGGGAATTATCACAAACAAGATTGTTGGAACGCAGCCAAGCTCGCGGTGCTTACATCGATCAAGGTGAATCACACAATGTATTTATTGAAGCACCTACTGCCGCAAAATATAGAACTATAATGAAGAAAGGCTATGAGTTGGGCTTAAAGACCGGTAGTTACTACATTAGAACGCGACCTGCCGCAGAAGCAATTAAAAACAATACTTTGAGCAGTGGTGTGTCGCCAGCACAGGTTCAATCTGTAGTTGATAACTCGACATTTGTAAACACAGCCGTGACTGCAATGGACAACCCCACAACCTACGTAGATGATTTTGATGGTCCGGCATGTGGACGAGGTGGTTGCAGTGGATAAGCTATAGGTGATTAGTATGTCAAAATACCTTATTTTTTGATATTACAAAACGCCCTAATTTATCATTAATATTTATCAAAGGCAAATATTCGTCTTTTTTATAGGCAATATCTGTCACTAAAATTGAATTAAAATATTGACTTGATATAAATATAATCACTAAATTACATTACTTAGAATATGCCCTTGGAATCAACCGACATTAGTGAACGCATCCTAAACTACATCAAGAACAATGCCGCTGCTGATATAAAATATGTAGAATCTGATTTTAGAATTGCAACCCTTCCCATAGGAAGAAGTAACTTATGGGAGTATTATAAAACATGTCGTAGAATGTTTTGGGTTCCAGAAGAGATTAGTATGGATCGTGATCCTGGTAGTTTTGCTACAATGAACCCCAATGAACAAAGATTCATTGAGTATATATTGGCATTCTTCGCTCAATTCGATGGATTGGTTAATCTTAATCTCGCGGAACGATTTACTCAAGAAGTGCCTATTCTTGAAGCAAGGTATTTCTATCAATTTCAAATAATGATGGAAAATATCCATGCTGAAACCTACGCTTTAATGCTTGAAACATTGGTTAAAGATGTGAATAAACGTAATGAATTATTAAATGCCATTAAAACTAAACCAATCATCGCAAAAATGGCAGCATGGGCCTATAAATGGTTCAGCGGCGACTCTGAATTCGGCGTGAGGTTGATTGGCATGGGCGCTGTAGAACTAATTATGTTTGTTGCTATGTTTGCTGTTATTTATTGGGTGCAGAAGCAAGGTAAATTACCTGGCCTCGGCCATGCCAATGAATTAATTGCCCGTGATGAAACACAACATGGTCTTTTTGCAGTTGCAATCTATGAAATATTGGAAGATAAACCACCAGCTGGTATTATCCATGATATTATTCGAGAATGCGTTGATTTAAGTAAAGAATTCATCGCCGAAGCACTGCCTTATCGCCTACCTGAAATGAACATTGAACTAATGGGTGAATATATAGAATGTATTGCCGATTGTTACCTGTCATTATTAAATATCCCAAAGTTGTATAATAGTAAAAATCCATTTGGATTTATGGAAAATATTAATTTATTAAATAAATCACTGTTCTTTGAACGTAGAGTTAGTGAATATCAAAAATTAGGAACCGGTCGAGCCGCCGGTAACGACGACAATGACGATGAATATGAGGATGTGTAAAGCATCGCACGGCCTCTGGCCTAGCTCTGCTTTAGTCGGGCTCCACGTGTTTTACTTCGGCTTCGCCTCGTAAAGCCCCGCGGCACCCTCTGTATTTTTTGAAGATTTTAAGAAGACTTTAGGCGACTTATGTTAACGGAATGATAGCAAAAAATACAGAGGGTGACGCGGGGCTTTACGAGGCGAAGCCGAAGTAAAACACGTGGAGCCCGACATTTGCAAGGCGTAGCGTAGCAAAGCCGATGCAAATAAATTGAATATTTTTTGTTATAATATATTATTATACTATATTATCAGTATGATGAGTTTGGTTAAGGAGTATAAGGATACTAATGGGTGGACTCATGAGTATTATGAATCCAATGGCAAAAAAGAATACATTTGCCACAAAGATGGCATTAGCGTCGCATATTTGGGGCAGTTCACGGTAATTAAATGCGCTCCTAGATCAATAGTTGACAAATTACAATGGTTAATTGAAGAAATCGGTGAGTCAGAAAATAATAATGCTGATATTAGATGCGGTTGTGATGTTTACTTGGGCGAATATATTCGTGTTGATATCTCAATGGATGATTGTTGTTACAATGTATTTGACAAACATAATATGGTATTATTTAGCGATAAACTAGCACACTCAACTATTAAAAAATTAAAAGCTTTGTTGCCCTAATCAAGCTGATGGGCGCGGTCAAATATTATCTTTTTTATAAAATATTACAATAATAACTTGTAGCACGACAGCTACGATCTAATTCGGGAATTAACGAATCAAGGCCATATTCAGTCAACAAATCGCGTAATCGTATTGAATCCATTTGTGGCAATGAAGACGTCCCCATAGGTTCGCCCTTGCAGTATCTTACAACGCAACCAATTAAGTCAATACCATTGCTAAACTCTTCGTCACCAATATACCAAATTCCGCTTGCATTCAATACCTTTAATTGCGGCCAAAGTGTAAATAACTTATCCGGATCATAGTATGCGCAGTATATAGGATTTACACCCGCAATGCGCGTTAGCTCTTCCTCAGTGATGACATGTATAGCCTTACCAGGTTGCGCAATATACAACTGATTATTGGAATTTGTGCTACATGTATCATTATTTACTTCAAATTTATAACGTGAATTATTAATATGCGCTAGATAATATGATCTTAAAATATCATTTAATGATTCTCCATTATCAACAGGTGAGGTATTATTCATTTTGGTATTTATTGTAGTGGGATATTATAAAGTTATCTGTATCTATATAATATCCTGAAAAATCAACTATTAGATGCTTTTATATTATTAAAAAAATAATTCACAATATATATTTGACCCTTTGGTGGTCTCATTTACCTTGGTTATGGTATTTGATATTTGAATGTAATTTTAATATAATTATTTTTTGGCTGGCGCGACCATGGGAATGCAAATATCACCATTTGAGCGGCGAATATAAATTCTAAACATAACTCGACCATCAAAGCCACTATCCAACATTAAGTTGAATTGGTTGACAGGATCTGGCTTTAATGTTACCTTTTCGCCGATGATAGTTTCTAGTCTTGTAAACATATTCTTATTATTTGAATACAAATGCGCCCAAAAAGCTGCTATCATTGCAAACATCATTTCAATCTTTTCGACTGCATCTTGTTGGTAACTAGCATCCGGCAAAAACATCTCCTGAACATACGGTTTGTCGCCATATTCAAATACGAAACAGAAAGTGTCAGCGGATTCATCAGTTTCTAATTCGAGATGAGCAGAATAATTATATGGTGATATTTGTGATGACTTACTGGCGATATTTTCAAGTTCCTTTTTGTGTTCAGTAAAGTTTTCTTTACCCGCGAGCCAAAGAATATACTCAGTTAATAGCTTACAAGTATGCTTCGCTGTCATCTTTTTTGCGTTATTAATAAATTCCATTTCTTGCTCCGTTAGATCGCGATTAAGACCACTTTGAGCCGGTGTTTCTACATTAGATTCCTCAGACATTATGTTTTACGTAAAGTGTTTTCACGGGCTCCAATTTGTAACTTTATACTTCATATCAAACAAACGTTTAACTATAAATATACCCGAGTAATAAGCGAATCCAAGGTCGACACAAAGTTCACTGTGTTTCCTAATAGGAAAGTCTAAAGCTACTAAATCCACGATATCGGTTTCACTACCGTCGGGATTTTTTCTAAAAACAAACTTACAATTGTGAGTGTAGTTAACGCAAGGTAATTTACGTAAATTAAACATATCATGGGTTTCGGCATAAGTTAAAGTTCTTACAATAACATTATCACGTATGTAAGCGCAAATAGGATCAGTAATTACCATTGTATTTAAATATAATCCCTTCACAGTCGATAAATCAGTATCATCCTTAAGTCTAATTCCTACGTCAGCTTTGATAACGCTATGTGGTTTAATATTTATATTTGTAAATATACCAGCATCGCTATCAATCGTGCTGTTAATCGCCGGCTTTAATGGTTGCTCGGGTAAACCACTAAAATCTTCAATTAAAATATCGGTCATTGGTAAGTAAGAGTATTAAGATTTGTATAGTATTAAAAAATAAAACTTTAAGATGTGAATGTTGACAACATGATTCTAATCTACTTCTTCCATAATACTTTTTTCATGTTCGGATTGTGTGTTATTTGAATACTGGCCATATAATCGGTGCTTAATCGCTATCATTATAGTTGGATAAATATTTGCTTCAATCGCCTTTAATACGTTCTTGAAATTATATAAATCCGCAATACCATATAAATCAATCAACTCTGCTGTATTTTCACAATATAAACGGCGAGTATAAATAAAATCCATTAATTTGCTGAATAATCTAGGATCGGCTTCGATACGAAAAGGTGAATTTAAGTTATCGACTTGGCCCCATTTGCCATTGTAATAATTATAGAATACATCACTCTCATTGGCGAGTATTATTCTATGAGCAAATATTTTATATCCTGATATTTCCAACGCGCAATCGGCAAATAAGTTTGATCCGTAGAACAATGCGTAATTATTAATGTATATATCTGATGTAGCCTTATTTAGGTCGATATGTAGTGGTATATCTTTAAACTCCGAATGTGTCAAATTATACGCAAATGTTGGTGATAATAACATCAATATCTTTGTCATTCCTCTATGATTAAGGTCATTCCCATTAAAACTATATATATTTTCACCTATTAGAGCGATCTCAAACTTAACCTTATCTTCGGCTCTACGGTAACAATTCGCACAATAAATAGACAAATTATTTTCCACATAACTAACTATCTCTTCACTCACTGGTTCCTTGTTAAATTCCAGAATCACGGGAATATTATCATTGTAGTTAATTTCCAGGTTAGTTTCTGCTATCTCTGTAATTATATTGATTATGTTATTGGCGGCGTTATTAGCATTGTCGTTATCAATATCGACGTTGGTATCATCGTATAAATTATCAACGTTGATCAAATCGCCGTTATCATTATTATTAACAGTAACTAATCGTGCTCTAGATCGTATCGTTAATTCGCGAACATACTCCCTAAAATTAGTTAAAATTGCGCGTTCTTCGTCGGTGTCTATGGGGCCTGTAATAATATTTCTTATTTGATCCAAGTCAACACCAAAATCCTCGGGAATAGGCATATAATCATCTTCAATGATAATGTTTTCATCAGCGTTGTTATTAACTGCTTGATCGACATTATCATTAACTGCTTGATCAATATTATCCAATATTAGGTCGGCTTCGGGCGGTGAGTCAACAGGATTAATCTGCTGCAATAGTTCCTGTAGTATATCCCCACTATTTTCCTTCTTTTTTTCAAATATCCGTTCAATAAAGAATTTTGCAAGTAGTATCTCATCTTGATCCATTAGAAAATCACGTTTAATCGTGATTACGTGCTCTTGTTGATAAATCCCAACATGCTCACTTAATACTTTTTGTATATCATTAGCTGGAATATCGGTTGTTGGTATAAGTTTATATAAATAACCGTATTCTGATTGTATATTATCGATGAATCTATTATTAACTAATGTTTGAATACGATCACAGTAAGCAATGGCGTTACTACGGTTCATTATTTACACACTATGAGCTTTGGGTATGTTAAAGAAACGAAAGATACTTAGTTATATACTAAATTCAAATTTATATAACAAGATAAACAATACAAGTATCATCTATGTCAACATCTGTTGTGGTAGAATCACCATATACATTTACTGTATACTACGATAGCGATGATCCAGCGCAATCTGCGATTGCTGGGTGCTGTATGGCTTCCCGAGAGGATATTTGCTGCATTCCATTGGAGCATTCTGTTGATAATACAGCAGTTAATGCTCAGGCATTAGATGTTTCCTTTCCATCGCCTATTTTAATTATGCTAACGACTTTGCTTTCTGTAGATGAAATGAAAACACTCGTAGGTCGAGGATTTCATGAAACTCGTGTATTTGTGCCTGTGAGTGGCCAAGATGACGTGGATAACTTCAAATACAAGGATTTAATTAATAACTCGTTTTTCGCTATTAGCTATGATGACTTCTTTGATTATTTCCCTATACAAGGAATGAGTTCAATTAAGATTGTTTGGAACTTGTTGTTGTGGTCGGGTAAGATGAATCCTGATAAAGATAATAGAATTAATACACATTATAATAAGGACATTGGCGCTGATCTTAAATTAGGAATGTTGATTAAATATAAATCATACTTTAAAGCGGCGTTTGAGACCGTTAAAAGCACCCTTGGAGTGGATAAAGTGGAAGAATTAATTAACTATGGTAGAGCAATCAAAGATTATGAAGACATTAACTTGGTTATGTCATTAAAATCACCAATTACATTCGATGTAATGTTTGGAGCCACTGAATGTAAGATTAAAGCAATATATTGTATTGGTTTTAAGGCCACGTTGGGCGCTTTAGAACGCGTTAAACCGAAACTTAATGCCGGTGAGTTGATTATGTTGTATCAATACTCTGATATCAACACAGGCGGAAAAACACTTAATGAGAAAACACCTGGTTACTCATTTGCTTTCTATACAACTGATTCAAAGCTTGATACTAGTCAACTTGTTGCCCTTTTGACAAATGATGAGATCAAGCTAGAATCGGGATGGTTACCGCATGCTAAATTCCACAAGCGATTCCCTGCAATTTAATATTGCGGTATATCTACGATGGTTAACATCTACGATACTGAAAATTTAATTTATTTTTTAATATGTATTATTATTGTAGAGTCATTTATTAATCTTAATGTCATTTTTACCAATCGAAATATGGAATGAAGTTGTTGGGTCATGTGATGGATATTATCATCAATGTTTATTAGCTGGGTGTTTACGTGAGACTAATAAGTGGTTATCCAAACTAAAATTTCCAATCAAACCAATTGACCCTAATGCATCGCGTAACAGTGAACATAAAGATGATAAAAAAATACCATTGTTTAGTGTTGCTATTGGTTGCTGGTATGAATCGTTGGTGCATTGGTTATACGCCATTGGTGCTAGGCCAACACAACACACAACTTTAGTGGCCACTCTACATCCAACTACTATGCCATTACAATATTTAATATCAATCGGTGTTAAATTTATCAACGAAGATTTATTTGTTCCAGTTATGTTTGACCGTGTTGAATCCATTGAGGTAATGCATAAAACTGGTGTAGAGTTGACAAAAACGTTACTTATCGCGGCGGCATACAGTGGCTCAAATAACTCATTTATTTACTTACATAAACATGGTGCTGGTGAATTGGATCCATTTATACTGCACGAAATTGGCGCAAAAGGCAACCTTGAATTAACCAATTATGCGATATCCAATGACGCATGGCAGTCTGATATAGGCGATAGTGCGGCAAGAAAGGATCATCTTGAATGTTTACAAATATGTCTAGAAAGGGGAATGGGTAAATCCGTAAATACAGCTATAGCCGCAGCAGAAGGAGGCGCTATGCGATGCCTAAAATACGCCTGGGAAAACAACATCGAGTTTAATAACAAGGTGATAAAAGCCGCTATACGTGGTCGAGGCAGCATTGAATGCGTTAAATATCTGATATCAACTTGCGGCCTTGAATTACCAACAAATGCTCTAGAAATAGCACAGTTGTCGGGTAATGAAGAACTAGCAGAGTGGATTGAGAGTTATATAGCAAACCCTATGATAATCAATGATTAAGTTTGTGATTGATGGCTATACCATACATCCTAATTTTTTGCATTAAAATTGAATGTTTTATGAGGATTGATATTAATTTAGGTATTTAGTTATTGCAGTCAAACAATCACACATGTCAGCAATCACGGAAACCAAGCCAACCATCGAATTGCCCGCTTTGGCCGAGGGGTTCCAGCGATATAATAAAACACCCGGTTTTACATGTGTATTGGATAGATATGATCATGGGGTCATTAATGATTCCAAGATTGTGTTATATAATGCAGGTAAACAAAATCCTAGATATGTAGTTTGTGACAGAAAGGAGTTTATAAATTGGTATTGTGAAAAAATAAAAACAGATCCTAAATACACACCTTATTTTCATGAGGTAATACCCGATACTAATCGTAAATTTATCATTGATATAGATGCAAAATTAATGCCGGATGAGGAAACAATAAAACGTATTTATGATGAAACTATAGATTGTATCATCACGGCATTTTATTTACTATATGAGATAGTATTACATCCGCATGAGATAATGGTGTTTAGTTCGCATGGTGTTAACAAGGTATCATTTCATTTTATAGTCAAAGGATATTGTGGGAATAATCTAACAACCTTTGAATTCCAAAGAAACGTGAGATCAATGGCCACGGATCAACTCGCGAGTTACATTGACAATAGTATATATAAACGTGTGCAAAATATACGTTTATGTGGTAGTTTTAAGTCGTTTGAAGATGCCGAAATGCGCCGAAAGCGTTCATGGAACGATGCATCACTAGCACTAATAACACCCTTTGAAGTAACAGAATCATTAATTGCATATAACCCTGGGTGTAAGGTAATTGAAGATCCAAATGCTGTTAAACGCGCACATAATAATGATGATGCTGTAACCGTAATTCCTGATTCCAATTGTGAAATTACCAATATTATTTTGAAATCTGTGGCTCATTGGAATGAAATGGCTAATCATAAATTACGACATAGAAAGAATAATCGATTGGTTTTTAATCGTAAACCTGGGCATGCAAGTGCTTGCTTTATATGTAAAGAAACGCGTGATGGTGTTTTGCAACCAAGAATACATGAGCATGATAATACACTCGCGTTGGTGGTAACAATCATAGGAAAAGGTGAAAGTGACTTTAATGCTGTGATACATGCAAAATGTATCAAAGATATTAACTGTTCATCAGTTCATGTAGCGGAATGCAGCATTCCTGCTGAATTTATTAACCCTGATCTTTGCGTTAATTATCGTGATGTTATGTTGCGTAAAACGATAGTGGAGATGAAATTACATGGTTGGAGAAAGATGCTACCACGCGAACCTTGGTTGGATGTTCCTAGAGACCATTTGCACGAATATGAACAACCAAGCATGCGCAAATATGAACTCACGCCGACGTTGTGTGTTGTTGCGCCAATGAAAACCGGCAAAACGGTAACATTAAATGAATACATAACGGCAAATTATGATGATAATGCAAAGATTGTAATTTGTAGTTTTAGACAAACATTTGCCAATGAAATCAAAGCTAAATTCCCTGATTTTGCATTGTATTCACAAGTGCGCGGTGAAATCAATGAAAATCGCTTAATTATCCAAGTGGAATCATTACATCGTATAATGATGACCCCGGGTATGCAACCTCCTGATTTGCTAGTATTGGACGAATGTGAAAGTATATTTGAACAATTTGATTCCGGATTACTGCGACAATTTAACGAATCATTTGCAATTTTTAGTTGGATGTTAAAGTTTTCACGCCGAGTGGTTCTAATGGATGCTAATCTAGGCCAACGCACTCACAACATTTTGCTAAAGATGCGTCCTGATTATCCGCCGTTTTACCACGTAAATGGTAAATTAGGCATGAAAGGTGATAAATATTATTTCACTGGGGATAAGGTTACTTGGTATCATGCTTTGTATGCGAGTGTGTTGCGTGGTGAGCGTAGCGCTATTGCTGTGAATTCACTACAAGAAGCAAAGATATTACATTATGATCTATCTAATGAGTATCCTACTGTGAAATTCAAGATATATTCAAGTGAGACTTCGCATGCTGAGCGTAAACAACATTTTGCGCAAGTAAACGAGTATTGGAGCCAGTATGATGTAGTTATCTACACCCCGACTGTATCCGCTGGTATTAGCTACGAACGGGAACACTTCAACAATGTGTTTGGATTCTTTAGTGATCAAAGCTGTAACGTAGAAACTTGTATACAAATGATTGGTAGAGTGCGTAATGTATCTGATAATAACTTTATTGTTTATCTTGCAGGTGTAAGACAATCCCTACCAACTACAGCAGCAGAAATTAATGCAATGATTATGCGTAATCGACGCGAATTATATAGTCAAATGGGTGATGTCCCATTAAAGCTCGAATACAACGCTGATGCCACGATTAAATTCTATACAACAGAATATTATGACATTTGGCTAGAGAATGTAATTATGCGTAATTATTCAAAAAATAACTTTGTAGCGCGATTTGCGGCTATTGTAATGCGTAATGGTGCCGCCGTGGAATACATTGACGAGAAGATCAAGAATGATCTAACTAGGGGAATGGAAAAGCCCGCGCTGGATATAGTAAATCGATGCGATGAGCTCAAAACAAAGCTTATAGCAGAGCACGCGCAAAATGTATCAACCGCGGCAGAAATCGATGATGAAACAGCTACCAGTTTGCGAGAAAAAGTAAGATCCCAAATAGATATTACAAAAGACGAAAATAATGCTCTTTGTAAATACAATCTACGTAAACATTACAACTGGCATGATAATCTAACATCAGACTTTGTGATGACTTATGACACCAAACACGCGAGAGAAGTTTACGTAAATTTACGTAGAATTGCGCGTAGTGCAGAAGAATATAATCGCATGAACCCTCCTTTGCGACAACTCAAGGCCGCATTGCAGTTAATTCAACAGGAGGAAAAAGTAAGATATAATGAAGTCATGAACAATGACTCAAGGTATCAAAACACAGACATATCAAGGAAGTATATGTTTAATACTCATTGGTTGGCCTGTAATCTATTATGGATATTTAAAATAGAAGAACTTTGGGACGAAAGTATGGTTAGTTGTGATGTTATCTATAGCCGATTAAGGGAAGCAGAAATCGACATAGTGAGTTTAATAAATGGCCGTAAAGGCGAATTTACATACAAAGAATTAAAAATCGAAGACATTAAAACTAAATATAACGATCGTGAAGCATATATTAAGTATATGTTGAAACCCATTAATACAATCTTACTTAAAACATACGATTGTAAAATTGCGCTTAGATCTAAAATAGGAATGTGTGAAGTGGCTTGGACGCAACTATTTGCCCGCGATATTACCAAATGTGAAGGTAGAATGCCATGGATTTAATTTGCGGCGGCTTTGCTACGCTCCGCCTTGCAAATACTCGGTCTCCACGCGTTTTCTTCGTCCTTCGGACTCGAAAGCCTCGCGTCAACCTCGGTATTTTTTGGTGGTTTATTGGTGACTTATGTTAACAAGAATTATATTTAAATACCGAGGTTGACGCGAGGCTTTCGAGTCCGAAGGACGAAGAAAACGCGTGGAGACCGAGTATTTGCAAGGCGGAGCGTAGCAAAGCCGCCGCAAATTAAAAATTGAATATATTATTTTTTATATCGGTAAATTGTCAGTGAATAAATAACTGAAATCATGAATGCAAAACGGAATTCTTTAGTTATATTATACGAGATTCCAGCTGGTATCAATGTGCTTAATCAGCAACCTGGTGATGTTAGAAATATTACCACTCATGTCGATTACTTAAATGGAGTTAAAACAATCCATATAACGCCCAAGCTTGTGAAAGCGACACCAGGTGTCAATATCGAACATAATTATGGTATGTTGAATATTGTTGACGGTAGAGTCATCTTTCCAAATTGTAATTTCGATGACCCAATACTCCGATACAATGGTGATCTTAGATTCAACTACAGTTACTACAAGGCCGTTAACGGTGTGCTTGAGCCGTTGAGAATCGCTAACATGATTCCACCAATCAACATCGCCGATCTAACATTGATGTATGATTCCAGCAAAAAATTACTCAACGTTGACAACATCAAGGATCTTGTTGCAACAACCATTAAAATGCCGAGTATTTTGGCATCAGTTTACATGTTGTCGAAGGCTGGATACATTGATCACAGCTACTCACAATGCATCATCAACTATCTAAAGATAATGGAAATATGCAATGAAATCGGTTGCAGTTATGAAATACCTTTGGAAACATCCATGGCGATAATCGACACGGAAAGAAAGTTGTTTTACTCCATAGACGCAACCAAGTGGGAAGCGACAAGCGTTAACGCGTTGGTAATTCCTTGGATATCTCGAGAATTTTACATTATTAGCCGCGGTGCAGGTGTCCAAAGAGCCACTCCAGTCGACAAAAACGGCGTAAAATGGTGTGTTGTGGAAACATCAGTCGGAGAACGACAAGAAATACTATGGCAAGCTTTGGTTATCTATATCCAAGAGCTTTATACCAAGCTTTAAAAAAATAAATTTAGTTTAATTTAGTTTAATTTAATTAATATAGTTACGTTTAGGAGGTTATTTTTTTGCCGCTTTTGGTTTCACGGGCTTTTCAGACTTGATAACTTCAACCTCATTATCAATCGCATCCAATGTTTCCTCTTTAACGCCTAACATCGCCATGTGGAATTTCAAAGTTGTGGCTGATATAGTTGAACCACCAGTGCCTTTTACCCATAATTCAACACTAATCACATTACATAACGCCTTAATAAAGTTTGTAAATGTGCTGCGTAAAGTTAATCTAATTTCAGCACTCGCGTCCTTGCAAGACTTTTCAACAGGTGCTTCAATCAATGCTTCAATGTAGGTTTTTGGGTCAATTAACTTGGTTAACGCGCCTTCTTTAAGATCCGCCAAGGGGTGATTGCGCATTTTAACAATAACACTAGTGACGCCATTGTCATTTTCTTCACTTACCATTTCGAGATAATCGAATGGTGTCATGCCTGATTCATAATTCACGGCTTCAATTTCCTTAATGTAAAGTCTGATCATAGCAACAATAACTTTGATGGCATCAGCATTAAACTTAAATACATCTTTACGCTTTAATTGACTACGTTCATCTTGAATGAAGTTGGCAAGGTGTTGCCATTCGTCCTTGTTAAACACAGGCTTTTTGTCCGATTGACTGGCTCTATCCTCCAATGCTGCATACAAAGTCTTGGTAATGTTGTATAAAACAATCTTGGATTCGATAGTGGACATGTTTAATAGTATATATTAAATATAACAAGTATGATTAACCTGATTTGTTGTATAATAACATAGATTTTGCCAAATTCAATTTTTAATTTGCGGCGGCTTTGCTACGCTCCGCCTTGCAAATACTCGGTCTCCACGTGTTCTCCTTGGCTTCGCCTCGTCGAGCCTCGCGTCAACCTCGATATTTCAGGTGACATAAGGTATCTTAAGTAAACGGATAGTAATCTTAATATCGAGGTTGACGCGAGGCTTTCAGGCCACCCACCCTTCGGGTGGTGTCCATAGCGAAGCTATAGTCCGAAGGACGAAGAAAACACGTGGAGACCGAGTATTTGCAAGACCAAGCGAAGCGCGGGCGCAGCAAATTACTTCAATATATCACTAATATCGTTTGCTTTATACATAACGGCAAGTATGACATCTTCGTTATAAATTGTTAGTATACCTCTTCGCATATCAGTAATAATTGTTATTTTGTCACAGTCCCAAATTAACTGATCGTCGGGCTCGGGTTGTATACTGGGAGTTATCTTGTATTCGCCTATTACGGCGCCTGAGCTACCCTTACGGTAATTCATTGTAATTAGTTGTTGCACATCATCTACAATAAGGTAGCATAAGCGCGTTGTGCTGAACCATCCGTCCTCCGGTTCATCTATATACATCATCATATTAGTGACTTCGGCCTCCTGCGCAAATGTTGCATCTGTTACCCATATACCTTGTAAATAGTTTTCATAAGTGTGCACATTGAGCGTGTTGAATCCACGATATATGATTACAAGCACTATTATGATTACTAATGTTCGAATAGCAGAAGCTGCTGTTATATTTGCAAGTGGTGATATAGCCACCATAATTTAATTATAATTAATTGTATGTGTAAACTAGTATTTATTATATCACATAACGTAAATTTAATTAGATTCAAATTAAACTTTGCTTTATTAATATAGATCATATAACGACAACTACATAAAATGTCATTCACACGTAAAAACGTGACATTGTGTATCGATGATATCGGCGCTACTGCATTATGTTATGATAACGTTGAGTTGGAAAACACCGGCTATCGTTTAGTTGGTAGATCAACTTCTGATATCTTTACCAACAAGATCATGATTGATCCCAGTAACACGATTGCTAGCAATAACTTGCTTATTGCCGGTAATGCAGTTGCCATTGGTGGCTCTGCGCCCACTATTCGCCAAGTTCTCAAGGCCACCAGCACATCTTCGTTAACCTTTAGCTCGCCATTCGGTGCAACCACGGGTATTACCGCATTTGCTGGTGGAGGTCAAGGTAGTGCTACGCAACTCACTACTGTTACAAACATTGTTACTACAGTTGCAACTATTGCTGATAGCATCAAGCTTCCTCTTGCCGCTGATTGGCTCGGCGACATGATTATTGTTAAAAACAACGGTGCCAATTCATTAAACTTGTTCCCTGGAACAGGCGATAGCATTAACGCACTTGGCGCCAATAATCCATTGGCTGTAGCTGCTGCCGGCATGGTGCAATTAGTTGCAGTGGGTGCCACTAGCTGGCAATCCGTGAGTGCAGCTTAATTTGCGGCGGCTTTGCTTCGCTCCGCCTTGCAAATACTCGGTCTCCACGGGACCCCACGGCCGAAGGCCTAGGGCCCGTTGCTCCGCAACGTGTTTTCTTCGTCCTTCGGACTATAGCTTCGCTATGGACACCACCCTTCGGGTGGGTGGCCTGAAAGCCCCGTGTAAAGGGCGGGCCACTCGGCCCTGCCCAACATCCTCGATATTTTTTTGAGCCTAAATAGTAACTTTTGGGTGACTTAGCGCTTACATAAGAGGCACCTTGAGATATCATAAGTCACCCAAAAGTTACTATTTAGGCTCAAAAAAATATCGAGGGTGACGCGAGGCTTTGTGAGCGTAGCGAGCAAAACGCGTGGAGACCGAGTATTTGTGGGACGAGTGAAACGAGGCTCGCAAATAAAAATGAATATAATTAATTATATTATATTATCGGAGTATATTACCCTTGTGGTAAACCTTAGTATATTTGATATTAGTTAATATGGAAAAGTGTGTGATTCCGATTGAATTATGGCATCGAATTGCCAAATTCGATGCTAGCATCGCTCTAGCATTAAGAAAATGTTGCAGGTTTATGAGCATGATTAGTCTACCAAGTATGATAAATTTACCAAATTATGAAGGTAAAACAAGACACTTATTGTTTGCGCAACGCGGCCTATATAAGTTGCGTCAATACTACGTTGATGGGCAATTACACGAGCTTAAAGCAACCGATGGCGTAGTCACAAAAACAACCTACGTGCTACATTGTTTAAGCAACCCGTTGTCGGATAAAGCTCCCAGATACTCAACCAGAGTATCCATTCCGCGCGACAATCGTATACGCAAACGAATATGGGGTAATAACGTAATAACTGATTACTATATTACTAATCTAACGGTGCCAAATAATACTCTTGGCACACCTCACCGCGTTACTGTTAAAACTTTAGTCCATGTGACTTCATTATTAACAAAAAATCAAACTTATAAAATATGGTTTGGTGATCACTACAAAGTTTTCGAATTTGACGATTCATGGAATATAATACGCGATGTTTATAATGAAGGATGGGTTCGCGTGGGGACAAATTGTGTAAAAAATATATAATTTTTTTTATCTAAATAGAGCCGTATGAGCTACTACTTGAAATATCAATATAGTCAACGGGTTGTATCCATGTTCTTATTTTATTTCGTAGGCATATATACACAATCCACATCATAATATATACAACAACCATGCAAATACACACTACGTAACATTTAATTATATCTATTGGTGTGTCATTAAACATAGCAACTAGTGGTAAAGCTGCCGTGGCGACGACTGAAGTTAGTTGTAAAGTTAGCACAACGGCAATTAAACACGCCACTGTAAGGATACGGGTGGTTCCATTACCTAATGAATGGACCCCCACCGCGCGATATTCCGATATCAACCAAATTGTAGAAATAATTAATGATATCCATATACTAATGCCCAGTATCACAAATATAAACCCTAGATTAATACGCGGCGATATAGATGTCAAACCAGGCCACATATCGCGTGATGATTCAATACCCATTATGATAGGTATAACACCAATAAATACTGAAGTTGTGACGACAATCCACATAATGGCTAATTTAGGTAAGTATGCATTGGTTTTACAAGTTGAACAATTGCATTTTGAACATTCACATGCTGTATAAATGCACGATGGGCACAAACAAGCTTTGCAAGCACAAGTAAAGGAATATTCGCGTTTTTTTACCTGTCTTGTCTCATAAACCGGCACAAGTTTTGTTAAAGTTTGTTGCCGTGGTTCAGTTACATCTATTGTTTCCTCCACGTCCCGCCATTGCAACGATTTATTTACAACTGGTATATATTCATCAATATATTTTGTGGTTGTTCGGGTGGTTGGGATTTGCCCATATTGCGCCGGTGAGTGTTTATATCTCCATCCTTGACCATATCCACTTGCTTGATTTGGAATATATCTGGTAAGGTGAGAAGGTGATATCATACCAAATTGGGTAGTATGTTCAGTAGTAGTTACTGGCTTGCGTTTATGCTGCATCGTTGTTGTTTCAACTTCCACCTGTTTGCGTGTTTTGATGGTTTTCTTTTGACCCGTAGGAACTTTTAATGTGGCCGTATAGAGAACTTCTTGCTCACCTGTAATTACTTGTTCTGTTGTCAAATATTCATTTACGTGAACATAAAGCGGACGACCACCAACCGTAATAACACCATCTGAGTCTGCGATGTAATCCTTGGGATTTATCAATTCACGCTTATATCCAAACATAGATGTTTTATATTCCGATATTTTGCCGCCGCAATCACAATTTATGATCTTTGAGTGTGTTGTAGTTGGGTAAGATATACCTATGTGTGCACTGTGTGGGTGTTTACAGCGCGAACAGTCTCCCGCGCTAGGTATTTCACACGCGTTACAATTCACATCGGAATGATGATTATGTTGACAAGAATTACATATCTTAACTCCTATAATTTTGTATCGTTGCAACGATATCAAGGTGTAATGTAAACCTAAAGCACATACTATTGGTATTATGGTTGATATTAAATAAGCAATTAAAGCTTGTAGAACTTGTAACATATCTAGATTAGTTTTATTGTAAATAACATACGAGAATTCATTTTTGTTATGGACTTTGCTATTTTTCCACCAGAAATATTTGAACATATAGGCCAAATGGACGAATTTGTGGCGTATAATATTGCATCAACATGCCGTGATTTGTATTACCTTAAATGGCCTACAAAGCCGCCTAAAACGCGTAATGTGTATAAACAATGGCGTTGTAATCAAATAACGCGTATAGTTAGTGAATTAGCCGATGGACAGCCCGTTGATTACTTCCGTATAGGTGATTGGATAATTCACAACTATTACAACACACCGCCAGACGAATACATGAAGATAGAGATATTTAACCACAGATTAAAGATTTGGTCTATACACACCGTGGAAAAAACTAGAAATTTGTATTTTGACAAAAATACCGGCAATACGATACTTAAAATGGCACCAACTATATTTAAATCCGTTTGCGGGTTTGATTACATTTACAATGTTTGCAGAGATTTCAATGGGTTTGATGATCTTAATGATCACAAGTGCATAAACTATCAATTACACATATCCATACGGCCTATTAGCCAATTAACATCATGGTATGAGATAAAGTTTTGAAATTTTAAATTTGAATATCTAATCATTTATTTAATAAACAAAACAGTCACGATGACATCTACAAATGCCGTAGAATACATTGAGATCCCACTTGACATAGTTATACGTATAATAAGCTTTGGCTCACCGATATTAAAAGGTAAATTTAACCAAACATGTAAATGGTTCAATCAAATGTTGGACATTTCCACAAAAACTGTAAGGATAAACAAACACGGCACTTATATGTCGTTTTATGACCCCGAGTGGCGGTGGTATTTGGATTTGGATGATTTCATTATATATACAAGAATGAAAACAGCTGGGGCTTACGCTTCACTCGGCAACAATATTATTAATGTATTGATAAAATCAACCGGTGAATGTTTGATTAGAAATTTACATTACGACATTTGTATGGGCAAATGGATATCACACGATGGTAGGATAAGCTACGATACTATCAACGATAGTTTATTTGAAATAAACCCTAAAACTACATTTAGATTTAACATTATGGCGCTAAAAGGTAAATGTTGTTTGGAAGTTTCATTGGATATAGAAACTAAATATATAGTGGATGTAAAAGTGCTATAATTGATAACTGGATTTTATTTTTTATTTGCTTCGTGATTGTCGGGCTCCATATTAAAGATACCTTTTTGTCGACTTATGTTAGCTGAAGTTATCTTTAATACCGAGGGTGACGCGGGGCTTTCGGTGGAGGCAATGGCGCAGCCATGCCGAAACAAGAAAACGCGTGGAGCCCGACATTTGCGAAGCAAATAAAAAATGAATTATTGTGGAGTGTGGATAAAACAATGAATATCGAATGCGTATTTCCGATTGAAATATTCATTCAAATTGCAGGTTATAATATTTTTACATTGGGGGTATTAAAACGTTGTTGTCGCAAGTTGTCAAAAATAGACATTAGTGCCAGTTTATTGACGAAATATAATGCCAAAACTAAAGATTATATCGGGTATTTGCATTTTCATAATAAATGGAGTAATGTTGAGTATATACACTATGAACAATGGTATATTTGGATAATACGTAGAAACAATGATGAAGAACCGAGTTTGCGAATAAAATGTGATGAAAAAAACATCAGTTTGGTTTTTAATCTCGATAAAAGTAAAATATGGGGCGATAGTGGGCGAGATATTCACGGGTGTGAGAGGTGGCATACGCGCGTGATTTATGGTAAATATTACTACTCATTTAATTGTTGTGGATTCTTACTTGATGTGGTTTTTACTAGCATCTTTAGGCCTATTATTGAATCGGTATTATTTGCGCCTTATTTCTCAAATTAACAAACTTACAACCAAGTCTTTATTTTTTATTATATATATCGGGTGTGTGTTAATCATAATAAAAAAATATGAGCATTAGATTGGGATACGCGTGTATTAATACGGAATTAAGAGAACAGGGTATTTTTAGTTCCCGAGGAATGGTGTTGAAAACACTTACAGATACCACACGAGGCGGCGTGGAGCTCGCGCGTAAACTTGCTATAGAAAACATACAAGATACAAAATTAATATTACAATGGAATGAAAAACATGGTATTAGATTCTTTCGGCTCACGAGTGAACTTTTCCCGCATATTAATAATCACTTGGCCGGTAGCGCAATTGCTGACTATAACATAAGCTTTGCGTTACCTTATTTGCGCGAATTAGGCACCATTGCGCGATCGCATGGGATGAGAATCACAGCTCATCCAGGTCAATTTGTGCAACTAGGAACACCACGTGGAGATGTTCTTGAACGCAGCAAATTGGATCTAGCAACGCATGCAGACATCTTCACAGCAATGGGATTGACGCCGCAGCTTGGTAGTGTTATGGTGATCCATGGAGGCGGCGTATATGGTAACAAAGAGGAAACAATGGCGAGGTGGTGCAAGGCTTATCAATCATTACCGATGCAAATACGCCAATTTATTGTTCTTGAAAACGATGAATACAGTTATGGTGTATTAGACTTATTACCTTGGTGTGAAAAATATGATATACCGTTAGTGATTGATTGGTTCCATAATATTTGTTATCAAAAAATACACGAATCGAAAGCTACAAAAGCAGCTCATGCCGCTGAAAAGGCGGCTCTTAAAGCATCACTTAATACGCCACTTAACGCACCGCTTAAAACAGATCAATGTTGTGAATTATCCAATGACTTCTCCACTGATGATACATTTACACCTGTTGATTTATCATTTGGGCCCAATTCAACTGACATAATCGAACGTATAGTGGCAATTTGGCGCCGCAGAGGCATCAAACCAAAGTGCCACTATAGCGAACAAGCCGAAGGTATGAGAATCGGCACTCATAGTGACTATATTAGTGAAATTCCGAGTGACATATTGCGCGTTTGTGTTAAATATGATATTGATATAATGTGCGAATGTAAACAAAAACAAGCATGTATGATACCATTACTCACAAAACACTTTGATAAAAATGTTTCAGTCGTAAATGGTAATGATTACGTTTATTACACGGTCAAGCAAAAAGTGTAACCTTTAAGGTAATACCTTAAAAAGTATAAATTTGAATCAGGATATGTAGTTATAATATATTAGACGCTATACACGATGAATTATTGCGTATTTCCAAATGATATTATTAAACTAATTGCGTTATGTAAATTACAAGCTTATGTTAAATTGCGCGAATGCTGCACTGTGTATAGGCGATTGTTATCAATTGAGTCCCAGTTAGTGATCAGATTTAGTCTTAAACCAACGTTGGTGTATAATTTTGATATTCAAAAGCTGGTTGCTAGGCCGGCAATATGCTACACGATAATCGGTAGTTATATCATTAAACTCACGCGTTTATCTTTTAATTTATGTCATGTGAAGGTATTTACAAAAGGCCGAAAGGTAGTTGATTTAACTCCTAAAATATTAATTTCGGGTAGGGATATTGATGAATGGAAACGACCAAATACAGTCGAATGGACAATAACGCCAATTTCACACGTATTTAAATACTACGACCGCGAAGCCGATGGCTTGATATGCCGATTGATACTTAATACTAGTAAGATTTCAGATATATGTAAATATACGATTTGGTATGACGACAACTATCATGTTATTGAGTATGATAGGAAAGGGAAAGTTATAGCAGAATATAAAGAATCAAGCATTCCAGAATACTATCCGCCGAGAATTACGCCAAATCAAGTAATTACAATGGAATAGTTTATTTTTTTGATAAATTTGAATATTTAGTGGTGGTTGTTATCATACTAAATGGGTAACTCAAATTCATTTACGCAATATTATACAGGTTTTAACCACAACACAACATCGCCAGTTAGTGAAAAAATACACATTGGCAATAGTGCTTACAAAGTAAGATACTTCACGGACACAATATTTAGCGGAAATGTTGGCAAGATCGTTAGTTGTTGTGATGTAAGGTTGACAAAGCTGTGCCACTTGGAATTACCTAACGCAGTGATAATGTCACGGTTGGAAATATTAACGCAATACACAAACTCAACTACGCCATTTATCTGCGACGAATGCGGCGACTACAAAGTATATTACAAAAAATGTAGTTAGTGGGCTGTAATGTTATCAGTCAATCAAATCCTAGTTAATTTAATATCTATGTAATACATAGCGCTTCTATATCTTTTTTCATTCTTAATCGAGTATAACCAACCTTTGTTTTTAGCTATGTCAGTTACTTCTTTTTTAATATCGGCATTTAAACGTTGAGGGCAGCGAGATTTAGTGAAAACAGCTATTATCATTAAATTTTTCCATTTATCATTGGAAAATACTGGCTCAAGTTCCATCATTGTATATCTGGGAGTTCTCATACTATCGTGTATTATAATATGATTCCCACGTATGTGTTTTTTGTAAATTTCATAACTATCAGTTATGGTGTATTTAGTTCCGATTAATGGTTCTGATTGCTCAAGATAACAGCAACAGAAACTCTCATAGTGGATATTATCATTCCAATTTCGGCCCAAATTTGTTTTCGATGCCAGCGCTTTCATGATACGTTTAGTCATCGGTTGGCCCGCTCTATCGATGACAGATATATAAATATGTTCACACAAGCGTCTTTTGCTTATATACTTACATATTTTATCAATTATAACATCAGTTGATAACTTTTTTCCAATTTTTTTATCGTCAGTTTCTTCATTATATCTAGTATGTCTGATTCGGCTACCACAGTTGCAATATCTAGACATAATTATCGGACCTATAAAATCACATAATTAACAAGTCAGTGTATTCAATTTTATCATTGTTAATATATATCATAGTGATCACATCTATAAAATTCTCAAATGTCAATAATTACAGCTGATAATATCGCATTTTCTGGAACTACTGTAGGTGGTGGAACACGTAATATAATATTAAACGGTAGTAATACAACTGGTAGTTTTAATGTTATATTGGGTGGCACTGGCCTTGGATGCTCGAGCTCGTTGTTGGGTTTGGGTGGCTCGGCGGCAGGTGACAGTAATATAGCTGGATTTGGCTTAACAATTAACTTGGGTTCATCTACGCGCACAGTTGCTTTGGGCGGCAATACAATTACACATTCTGGATCGGACAATGGTTTTTCCATTTGCGGTGTAAGTAATACTATAACAGGTGGTAACAACAGTGGTATTATTGGTTCATCCAACTGCACGTTAAATGCAGCAGGCGCGCGCAATATTATTATGAACTCATCAAATACAACCACAATTAGCTCTTCTGGGTCAAATAATACGGTTATCGGCTCAGATAATAGCGACATTACTGGCGCCGTTAACGGTAGCACTATGCTAGGTGGTAATACACATTTAATTACAGGAACAACCAGTAATAATCACCTTATTGGCGGTGGAACAGGACACACAATTAATAGTTCCAGCACCGGGCAAGTAAATACTTGTGCTATTATTGGCGGCACAAGTGGCAGCATTACAAACTCTACAACCTTCGCAATGCAACAAAATTGTATCTTAGGAGGCGATGTTCACACTATCACAAATCGAGTGGTTAGATCGTGTATTGTCGGTGGATTCGACAACGATATATCTACTTCATCAACAGCACAGATGTTTAACAGCGCCATCATTGGAGGTAGCACTAATAACATGACATCTGGTTCATCAACTGATTCAGGTAGAAACGTTATACTTGGTGGAACAGCCAATACTATATCAACTAGTAGTTCAGGATCAGTGCTTTCAGCCGGTATGTTGGGGAGTATAAGCAGCACTATATCCAATAGCACAGCTGGCACCAATACAGGCAACGTCATCATTGGCGCAACTGGAGCCACTATATCTAATCGCACTACTTACTCTGTTATCCTTGGCGGCACTGGTAATCAAATCACAACTTCTAGCACTGGAGGTGCTCCATACAACACCATAACTGGTGGTTATGCTAATGTAATTACGTCAAGTTCTACATCAGCCGCGGGTATGTCAGGTTGCACAATTATTGCTGGTAATAACAACACTATTTCCGCTACGGGTGGTAGTTCATGTCTCGACTCAGCTATCGTATACGGTTTGGCAAATACACTAGAAAACAACAACACATGTTTGCTAGGTGGTAGACTAGCAAGTATCACGCCCGGTTTGAGTGGTAGCGTTTGTTTAACTGATAATGAAGGCACGGCTTTTAATTGTGGTTCTGCGAATCGATTTGTAACAAAATTTGTTAACGGATATTATCTTGCAACTAACGCAACCGGCACTACAGGTTTACAACTTGCTGCTAATGCAAATACTGGAGCTGGAAGTTGGACGGCTATTTCTGATATCAGAACAAAAAATATACATAATGAGATTAATTATACAGATGTATTAAGTGAACTCGATAATGTCAAAGTATACAATTATAATTTCAAAAATGATCCCATTGATGCTGTTAAAAAAATTGGTTGTGTGGCACAGGAATTCCATGGGGCATTTGCTGATAAATTAGGTATAATTCCAACTGAATATTCTATACACGATGATAATAACAAGAAATTTGGAGCACCCGATGATGACCCTATACAAGTGATTAACGAGGGTAGTATGCGGTATGTTATGATGTCATGTATTAAAGCATTAAAATCACGGGTAGTTGCTCTTGAGGCCGCTAATGACACCTTGCAAAATCGCATCGCAACCCTCGAGGAACAAAACCGTGCCATTTTAGACCAATTAAGCGGCCTCAAGATTAAACTAAAGTAAATAAACTATGTAAAAAATTGAATTTTGCGCAATTATAAGTGGTTTATACAATTTAGTTCACACATCATGTCCTTCACTCCACTTAATTTCACTACCAGCGCGGATTTATACGCTTATGCTAATTGGTTTCATGTTGCAAGCGTTATGATCATGTGTAATGGCGACAATTTTAATTTCCTTGCAACTTATGATCACAAAGGCTACTATGGAACGTTTGCCCCACCCCTAATGAAGCGTTCTTACTTCCAAGAAGAATTTAATGACACAGATGAAAATGTTACTGAACCTATTGAACCACCAGTTGAAGCGCCTGTAGCACCGCCAACATCAAGTGAACCACCAATGTCCCCGCTTTGCATTTCCACCAACCTCAGCAATATTGAACTTGAAATTGCAACAATAGAATTAGATGATGGTAGTAAAGGTTTAACGCCCCAAGGAGGTATGTTATATAATACAAGTATATTTAGGGGCGGACTCCAAAAAATACATGGTAGTTTCTATAAGTATGGTAAAAAAATATTTAATGTTATTCAACCGTATGATACCACGTATTTTAGCACCCTAATAGGTATTTATAAATTTACAGGTATGCTATCCGGTGGTGAGTTTACACTATATCAATTACCATCTTTACCAGCTTCTAATTGGGTTATCACATCAGTTGGATTTGTTAATGGTATGTTTAAAACATGGCAAACGGAAACTGAATTAGTTGTCTAGGTATGTTTTAGTTCATTAGTTATTAGTTTACAAATTGCATATTAATAGTCACTTGTCATTAGTTTATTTTTTGCCGTTTTAATGGCAAAAATTGAATTTATGGCGTTTAAATACGTTAAATAAGATATCAACATACAAACAACACAATGGTTAAGATTACTGCACCTGATGCAAAAACAGTAATTATAAAATGGGTTATGCATGGAGAAGAACATGGCCGCATTGAAATTAAAGGTATGGTGAGGAAATCATCACTGGATGAAAATATGAAAGACATAACCGATTATGTTGGGGCGTATGAATACGATATTGATCTTGCCACAACAATAATGTTGGCTGTTGTAAATAATGATGATCGTAACGCATTATTGTTTGTAAAATTGTTCCATGAATCAATCTTGCGTCATAATTTCAATTGTGATTCATTTGTATTGACGTTCACAACCACATTGAATAGTCAATACAAAATGGTCTACACCAGTTCATCGACCTACAAGCACAACAATGTTAAAACAGAAATATCCACTACTGATTTACTAACCGAGGTCAAACTAACAACATACTGATTTTTAATTGTATTACAGAAACACTTGTATTTTTTGATCATCGGGTAATTCAACACCTCCAAGAATAGTATTGCGTATTTTATATCGGTTCTTATCATCATGCTTAAACAACACATCGATCAAACGATTATTAAACACCGCGCGAATATTAGGTGTAATATTATTGACCACAGGAGTAGTCTTTATGGCGACACCACATAGCAAATAATATTTGTTGATTTTTTCCATTATGAAGTATAAGTATTGATATATATTAACTAAAATCCTTTATTAAATTGATCAATTTAATCTATATAACTATATAATGTATCATAAATTAGTTGTTTGCAGAGATTATAACGTAGTTTATAATGGCAGCAGTGTAAATGATGCACCATGCGACCATGTGCATATTAAAGCCAATTGTGATGATTATGATACGGCGCTTAGCCTGCTGCCTCAACTCGCGGCTGTATTCGCCAAGGATCTAGCGGATAATAACCCTGTTTATTTTAATTTTCCAATTGAATTTGACGATAGATTAGTGGGTATTGTTGACCTACGTGGTGATATCAACACCATTGTTAAAATCTTACCCGACACGCCACTGGAAAAGTTCCCTAGTGGTAGTTTTGTTTTCACTCAAACGCCCTCAAAGGACACTATTGAAGTATATAAGATTACCCTTGCATCTGGTTGGTTAACTTACTATACGACACCGGTATATATCGGTAAATTTACCATTATACCTGTTGAATACAATATTGTTAAAGCTTTTTCACCATCATGTGCAGCGGCCACTGGCGCCATCTCTCCGCAACTTTTCAATGCCGTTATACGTGAGCTTGAGCAATCCCTCACCGAACGTAATCTCGCAAAAAATAACGCAAAAAATCAACACTAATTTAATAAATTAATAATTTATTAAATCCTTAAATATCTATGCGCAATGGGAGTATTATTTTTTGGATTTATGGTAACTCGTTTCACTCGTCCCATAAATACTCGGTCTCCACGCGTTTTGCTCGCTACGCTCACAAAGCCTCGCGTCACCCTCGATATTTTAGTATAATACCTGTTTACATAAGTCAGCTTAAATATCGAGGGTGACGCGAGGCTTTGTGAGCGTAGCGAGCAAAACGCGTGGAGACCGAGTATTTATGGGACGAGTGAAACGAGTTACCATAAATCCAAAAAATGAAAATAGAATAATGACGGCATCGGCGCCTATTGAAATACAAGCAACAATAAGAAAGATTTATACAATCCCACAACGGCGATGGCGCATGTAGTCGTAATAATCAACCCGCAATCAAATTATCGCCTTTGTGTTTTTGGTCTTTTAAGAACCAAATACATGAGTGAACTAAGATGGTATTTTTTACTCCAAATGGAAGCCGAAATGGAGTAAAGATTGTATTTATTACTACGGGATAGAGTGACGAATCACATTATAATAAATATAACCATATACCTAGCGATAATAGACGTGAAATACGACAAATCTGACGGAAAATAATTTAACATAGCCATTATCCGCAATGAATCAGTATTCATTCGTTACCCCGCGGGAACAAGGTCAACTTATTCGTATAATAGCTAGTATAATAAGTATATATGTTTAATTTAACAATAAATGATAAAATATTGCGCTATAAAGTTTGTTTTTTTATTTATTGTTGTATTTCTTTATGGTTAAGTTCATTCATTTGCATTAATCTTTTGAATTGAGGATCTCGGTTATCTCTTTCTTGTATTAATTTAGGTATATTACCAATAACTCCTTTGAAAATAATCTCATCACAAAATCGACTAAGAATAGCATAAACGGCATTATAAGGTATACGTTTACGCGGCGAAGTATCATTATCACCAACTACACCAACCCCGCGAAAGTTAATTAGGAAAATACTATGATATTTATCACGCATCTGATTAATAAACGAATTAAATTTCTCACACAACATCGTATCCACGAAAGACATAATCTTTACACTAGAAACTATAGTGCATCCTGATCTATCTGTTGTTTTGCCGAGCGTGGGTGGTCGAATTTCCATTGAAATAGGCATACGCGCGCTGTCAACTGAATTAAGATAAAGATTAGTGGGCAACATGTTGCTACTAGCCCGTTGCATGGTATTGTTTTCAACATATCTTGAAAATGTTATATATTTTGATTTATAATTCACAAATTCATGATATTCATACGCAACGGTGGCAAGAGGATTATCTAAATTAACATTAAATGTCCCCATGAGAGGATAAACAACACACTTTACATTATCATGTTTTACAGTTGTGTTATCACAATGCAACTTAGCTATCACTGTTATTAATGTATTGGTATTATCCATGCAATCGTTATGGATATTAATTTTAACTATCCCATACTTGCTTAGGAATTCTTTACGTAAAGATATGTAATTATCATCAACACATGTTAAAAAGCTCAATGATGTAATTAGAATAATCACTTTGGGAGTTTTAGTAATTACACCACGAATATAAACAGGGGCGGCTTCTGTGTAATTGTATTGGGCCATTAATTGTTTAACTGTTCTAAATCCGGTTTCCTTGCTTAGATTTATAGGTGGATACATTACGACTGTGTTGTGTGAGGTTGTAATATCGATATCCTCAATAAGTGTATTAATACGCCCATATGTTACATTTGGATTGGTTTTAGTTTCTACGTCATATCCATCAATTTTCTCAGTATGTGTATTTGATGTGTTTACATTTGATGTAATATAATGTAATATTTCTTTCGACCTAGCAATTGACTCTGAGGCGATATAAACGCCTCCATTTATGTCCGTGGTGATATCGCGAAGTAGTAACTTAGTTGGCGCTTGAAGTGTGTATACATTGGTATCAGCTGGTATAATCTTAACACCGATATTAATATCTTGAATTTTTGTTAGTCTATTCATCGGTTGTATTTACCATAATATAATATTATAAGTCGTTACGTTTAATACAAAAAATAAAGCTAAATCAACTATTCGTCGTCATTATCACTATTGTTATTAGTGATTATTAAATACTCCCCAGGGATAATTGCTTTTAAGTTATCTATGCCCTCACAGTTGGTTAAATGAATACTTTCGTGCTCTAATCCAATAGCTGGTAAAATGTTATTGAATTTACAATTGGTGAATTTTGTGTTGTTCATGCATGCCATTGTGAAGTCAACGGTGTCAAATACACATTCATTAAATCTCGTATCAACAAGATTACAACCAGCAAATGTTGCTTTTGTGAATATGCAATTTTTGAATTGCCAATTGCTGTAGCTGATACCACTCAGATCTACCCAATTATTACCAACAACCATTTTTGGAATGTTAACTCGGTGTTCAATCACTTCTTTGCTGTCCTTGTTGAACCATTGAGCATGTCGCTGAACGTCCAATCTACCCAACCATGTTTTGTAGGCTTCGGCAGCTTTTTTAAATCGGCTGTTTGTTGCCAATAAGGACAGTATCCGGAAGCACCGTTCAAATTTAGTTTCCGCTATGGACATTTGCGCCTCTTCTAAACCACCTATCAAGTCAGGTTCTTGCCATTGTTGTATCTTTAATCTAATGTTGTAATTAGTTATTGGCGATGGTGTTTGTTCTTGTGGTGTGGACAAACCGTTAGATAATGGTTTAACTGTTCTTAAATTTCTATACACATGAGGTATATTTGCAACCACTGAATTATGATTAATGACTTTGGAGTTGAATGCTGGATCGATGTTTAACTTGGACATATCGTTAAATATGTCAATATTGCCAGCGGTTGGGCTTGCTGCAAAGTTATATCCAAATATCAATTTAGTTGCGGCCCAAGGTGCATCATTGTTGATGCCATTGGTGACATAATACGACAAAGGATAGCATTTGTAATCACAAATAATTTGACAATCAATTAAATTCAAGTGGTCAAAATTGCTACAATTGGTCAACACACAGTTGACTAATTTGAATCCTACAGGGATCTCACCAAATCTAACATAGCTAAAATCTAGCCCCGAAACGCCACCAGCACCTGCGGCAATTATGGATTTTAAAGCAGGGTTATTCAACGCCGATGTATTCATTTCATAAGCAGATGTTCTAATTACCACATCTACAGCATCGTGTGTTGTTCCAAAATCAGTGATTTCGCGTTCAACGAATCGTTTGGATACAATCCATGGCGCGGGCATGTCATCTACGGCGGCAAGATTGTTACCAATTGCACACATTGCTAATTTGCAAGCGTGTAATATATTACTGGGAGGCGCATGGAATTTCACAGTTGCTGATTTAAAGTAAGCTGCTGTGGCCTCTTTGTCCACTACTTCAACAACTTTACCATCAGCATTAGTTTCTTTTTTCAAGGCTACATAAGAGTCATCAGTATTGTCTTCAATGCATAATAATATAAACTTGAGAGCTAAACAATGCATGATATCAATGGAATTGAAATATTTGCGCGTAATAGGGTCTTTATAACCACCATACGAGTCTTGCCATGCGGCAATAGTCACATTATCATACACCATGCCATTGATCAGCACAGGATCCTTAAAGTAACAAAGTGAGAGCATATCACGCAGCAAAGGCTCGATTTCTTCGCGAGCATAAACATACTCAACTGAGTCACCCGACAGAATAACTGTTTCGCCGCTTACGCACTTATAGCTCTTTTCCATGATTATATTGATCAAACCCGGATAGATTAATACACACAATATAATAATTTCATTTTTTTAATCACTTCGTGATTGTCGGGCTCCACGTGTTTTGACTCGCCTACGGCTCGCAAAGCCCCGCGTCTCCCTCCATATTTAAGGTAACTTCAGCTAACATAAGTCGGCTTA
>Ga0209941_1000231_pt1 | contig 94480 bp, 78 predicted proteins | sample ThiBiot_300_plan_FD_183945 | JGI IMG/M metagenome (GOLD analysis project Ga0209941, IMG submission 183945) | Wastewater bioreactor microbial communities from Cape Town, South Africa - Thiocy_solids_1 (SPAdes) | ecosystem: Engineered > Bioremediation > Thiocyanate > Unclassified | place: South...
GAACATTTGAAGATCGAACCAACTGTACCGCTTCCTGCTTGAACTCCGCTGCATATTTCCTTCGCCTTGCCATGACACACCTCCTGACTCATTATCAGCCTTTTTAGATGTGTCCGTGAAATCGGGGGAAAACCCATCAATGGTTAACAATGTATTGCTTGTTCACCTTAAGTGCTAAAAAATCCACTTTCTCGCGTACGGCTGATCGATCCCCATCTCAAAACGATTATCTTTTTATAGTGGGCTTAGTTGAATTTAATGTATTAATAATATTCTTAGCCGCCCGTATTGGCTTCGTTATCCGCCAACTAGTAGAGGACAGAAGCGCTGCCACCTTCTCATTGATTTCAGCAAGACACTCATCGCGCTCCGCCACAAACTGGTTAAGCTGCTTAATCTGCTTCTCTCTTTCCGCGATGGTTTGCTCGTACCTTGCCAAAACCCGCTCAATCTGTTTAATTATGCTTTGGCTTAATTCTGCCACTGCCTTATTTAGGCGGGCAATTTGAATATCGGTGGATAGTACCGGTTGATTTAACGGATTAAATTTTGGGTATTCATTGCTGATCATGGATGGTTTTCGCCAATAGACACCCACGCCGTCAATTTCTACAATCTCCGGACGCAGTTCGTTGTCACTACAGTAATCCTCTACCGCTTTTCTACATGCTGGCACAACGTGATAGTCATCGATAATTACATATCCGTGAGGCGACAGCTTCGGATACAGATTCGTAAGCGCGTCCATCGTTGACTCGTACATATCGCCATCTAACCGTAGCAGCGCCAGTTGCCCGATCGGTGCACCCGGCAGGGTATCTTTGAACCAGCCTTTGATGAATTTCACCTGCTCGTCCAGCAAACCATAGACCCGAAAGTTTTCCTGAACCTGTTCAAGCGTCACTGCGAGTTCATCGTATGTATGAAAATCAGAACCGGCGTCTGCGGGGTATTGCAGCTCATTGGCTGGGGGTAGTCCTTCGAAGGAATCAGCAACCCAAACATACCGGTCATTTATATTGTGTGCATACAGGACAGCGCGCATCAAGATACATGCGCCGCCTCGCCATACACCTGTTTCTATGAGGTCGCCCGGAACGTTGTCGGTAATCACGGACTCCGTAAGTGCGCGCAAGTTGGCCAGGCGTTTTGTACCAATCATCGTTTGTGCATGCGAGGGCCAGTCCAAACCATGCTCGCGCAGCTTGGGATCAAATGTTTTTGGCCCGAATGGCGCTCTTGGTGCATCTCGATAAATATTGCCCGTCAACGATGACTGCATCAGTTCGATATAGATGTTCCGTATGCGTTGCAACTCGTCCACGGCTTGCCTCGAGTTGTCTGATTGCTCATGCGGAAGCACGCCGTTTATTGGTTGAGGGATATCAGACCGGTTAGTCATGACCCTATCGCCTTGAGTTCTGAATTTCGTTGGGACGCCACACTCTGGTAAAGAATCTGATCAAGATAGGTAAGTTGCTCCAGTAATTTTAATGTTGATCGCGGCAAGTCTTTCGATATAGGACGTGTTGGCGTGGCATTTGAAATAATTTTTTCCTGAGGCAGAGCGATTCCCAGATCGGTAAGTATCCTGTCGCGATCTTGCTCAAAGGTTTCTGTCAAACCGACATAAGAAAAATTTTCAAGATGCTTGATTGCCAGATCGAGAAGCTCTGTGGATTCGAATGACGATAGGTCGCGATTTTGGAGATTGCCAAAACCGCAGGCAAGCTGCCAAACTTGGTTGTTCCATACAAAAAATTTGATTTCTCGCTGCTCCAGGCCCATTTTCAGGAATTCGTCGAGCGAGAATTCCTGACATAACCTATAAATTTCAAATTCATTCGGATCTCGGTTCTTGCAGAAATAATAAAAAGACAACACTCTTTCGAACGGGTCGCGCAAGAAGGTGAATAGATATCTTTCATGCATGAAAAGCTTGGCGAAATCATAACCAAAATGGCCGGATAAAAACGGTGTGCGGTGAAAACTGTCCATAACCTGTTCATCGATCCAGAAATCCTTTTTCATGGGGAAATGACAAACCCCTTTCAGATAGTCGCCGTGGCTAATGATGTTTTGTCCATAGTGTTGCCTGGCGATATCAATCATTGAGGTTCCGGCTGTTTTCTGGATATGAATAAAAATAGACGGTTTTTTACCGTGCATCTCTAATAATGGAACGCTCATAAATCTGTTTGAGCCTGTTTGTTGCGCAGTTCAACGGAATCAAAGATTAATCCAATTAATCCACTCACACTGCTGGAGGTGTGCGATTCCAGGCTGAAGGCGTCATGAAGCCACTGCAGCTGAACAACGTCCGGCGGTGTTCCATCGGCAATTGCCACGTCTACCGTATACGATCCACGGGGCAATATCGGCATACGAAATGCGAATGCCGCCTCAACCGTTTCCCCGGGCCCGGCTTTAACCGGATTCAGGGAGTAGTCCAGATAAGTATTCTGTGCGAACAAAACTTGACCGAGCTTATCCTTGACATTCATTCCAATAATAATGTTGCGGCAATTTACCAGGACTTCTGCTTCAACTACAAAGCGAACCTGTTCTCCACCAACTATCCATGAAAGTTGTCTTCCGTCTAAATCTAGCAGTCTGGCACTCGTGATTTTGGCGCCGCCATTGCCGAAACCTCGAGTATCGGGCGAGAAATCGAAGATCTGGATATCATTTCGCAAGTTTGAATGATTGATGAATTGCAGGCGCATATCACGTTTTGCCTTAAGCTCCTCAATCAGAATTTCTTTATTTCCAGATATCACCGAGCTTCGTTCATTCTTCTGAGTTGCTGAAGTCCACGAGGTAGCTTCATAACGTTTGGCAAGATATTTTTCACAAACAATCTTTGCAGAGCCGATTGCCTGTACCTCGCCACGATCTAGCCAAACTGCATCATCACATAGATTTACAACAGCGCCTGAATCATGTGTCACAAAGATAAGGGTGCCGTTAATTCTAAAATTATGCAGAAATCGCATGCATTTTTGATTGAAAAAAATATCGCCGACCGCCAGAGCCTCATCAATTACAAGAACATTCGCATTTACATTGGCGATGATAGCGAATGCGAGACGCACATACATCCCCGATGAATATTGCTTAACCGGTTGGTCGATAAATTCACCAATGTCTGCAAACGCCAGGATGTCATCGTACTTTGCATCAATCTCCACTTGAGAAAGCCCGAGAATTGATGCATTCATGTATACGTTTTCTCGCCCAGTAAACTCCGGATTAAAACCGGAACCCAATTCCAACAGGGCGGCAATGCGGCCTCTGGTTTCTACGCTTCCTGCAGTCGGTGCTAGGGTGCCGCAAATTATTTGCAATAGCGTTGATTTACCTGAGCCGTTGCGGCCAATGATGCCTACCGTCTGGCCCTTTTTTATTTCGAGGGAAACATCCTTCAGTGCCCAGAATTCCCGAAAGTAGTGTTTGGGTGTTTTGCCCAGCAGCCGCTGCAGGCGAGGAGCAACAAACTGCTTCAGGCGGTCGCGTGGCGCATCGTAAATCTGGTAGCACTTCGATACGTTCTGGACACGGATGGCGAAGTCACTGAAAACCGGTATTGCGCTTTCACCCTTGCCACTTTCCGCCTTGACTCTATCTTCTGTTTCTGAATTTAGAGGAAGAGCAGCGGTATTTGTAGGGTTTTCTCCTTCAGAGAACATCGGCAAATCCCTTACGGGTTTTCTGAAACCAGGCGAACCCTGCCCACGTCACCAGCAAGGAAGCAGCCGTCATGACGCTCCAATGCCCGAAGTCTGGCAGTTGCCCGAAGACGAGCACCTTTCTTCCTTCCTCGATGATAAATGCAAGCGGGTTAAGCTGTAATAAGCCCTGGTATTTTTCAGGCAGGATGCTCAAGGGGTAAAACACGGGGGAAAGAAACAATAGCACGGTGGTAAACATTCCCGTAAGCTGCCCGATATCGCGCACGAATACGCCAAATGCCGCCAGGAACCAGGCAAAGCCCATCGAAATAAAAATGAGCGGAAGCAGGACCAGGGGGAAAAGAATCACGGTCCAGGGCAGTTGATGGCTGATAAGGAGCTGCGCAAGCAACAGCACGCCAACGCTGATGACGGTGTGAAACAGTGCGGAGCCGAACGCTACCCAGGGGAGTATCTCCAGCGGGAAAATGACTTTTTTCACGTAATTGACGTTCGACAGGATCAGGGCCGGCGCGCGGTTGACGCATTCGGCGAACAGGCCGTGCACGATCATGCCGACGAAAAGAATAATCGCGAAATCCGTTTTGCTTTCTTCTTCGCCCACTCCCCAGCGTGCCTTGAACACCACTGAAAATACGAACGTATAAATCACGAGCATGAGCAGCGGGTTGAAGAAGGACCATGCCATGCCCATGACAGAGCCGCGATAGCGGCCGATGACTTCACGCTTGGTGAGCGCGGCAATCAAGTCTCTGTTGCGCCAGAGACTTGCGGCCATTTCATGTGGAAGAATGGAAAATTTTTGCATTTAGCGCACAGGATAGCTTTGCGCGGGGTGTTCGCTATGGCGAAGGAGGATTGCTCAGGTAAAAAGGCGTTCTGCGCCTTAAGTTGTGCAGCAAATGCCAGATCGTCTTTCTTTCCTAAAGGATATTTTGCCGATTTGTATTATTGATCCCAGATAGGAGTTCGCGTCAATCTATGCGGCGACAATGAACTTCCCTTCGTCGTGCGCAAGCTCTGTTGAGCTGTCCGGAACTGCTTCCCTCATCTGGCAGGGTTCATCATAGCACAATGCTACTCTTCGTTGTCTCCGGGGCGATCCTCTCGAAACATATGGGCATTATTTTATTTGAAAAAGACCCAGCTTGAGGAAGCTTAAACGGATGCTGAGCATCTCTAAGCAATTCACGAGCGGCCATCGAAATAATTTTGAAATAATTTTTTATTTACTTCTTGTATTTCACCCAAAGTCGCCTATAATACGAATCATTCTCATTAATAACTGCGGAAACGGCGCCATGGATAAGTTACTCACAGTTCCGGAAACCAACGCGGATAAACAGAAGTTCGCCATGCTGGATCGGACTCGACGCATTTACAGCGATGCGCTGTTTTCCCACGGTGATGAGGTGTTTATTCAGCATCGGGGCGAGCAATACCGCTTGCGGCGTACCCGTAACGGCAAGCTCATTTTAACCAAATAGCAGAAATACTGGACGAATAGCAGGGAATAGTAGACTTAGGGCGCTCATCATGTATATTTGTGTCTGCAAAGGTGTAACCGATACCGCAATCCGCGAAGCCGTCATTCATCGGGGGGCCGACCGGATGCGGGATTTAAAGACTTGCCTGGGCGTGAGCGAGCAGTGCGGAATATGCGCCTGCCACGCGAAGGAGGTCCTGGAAAAAGCGCTGATGCAGAAAAACGTGGTTCAACACCATTCCACATAAACCCACTCGTTAATTCGAGATCTCGCCTGAGGAGGCATACATGAAGAGCAACGCAGACATTATCCAGTGGCTTAACCGCCAATTGCAGCATGAATTGACGGCCATCAATCAGTATTTCCTTCATGCCCGCATGTACGAAAACTGGGGTTTCGACAAGCTTGGCAAGCTGGAATACGAAGAATCCATAGAAGAGATGAAGCATGCCGACATGCTCATCAAGCGTATCCTGTTTCTGGAAGGGTTGCCCAACCTGCAGGAACTGGGCAAGCTTCTGATTGGTGAGAAAGCGGAGGAATGCGTTGACTGCGACCTCAGGCTTGAAATGATTTCACGCGAGACGCTGCTTGGCGGCATCGCTGCATGTGAAGCGGCGAAGGATTATGTTTCGCGGGAGCTTCTGAAAGAAATCCTGGAAGATACTGAAGGCCATATCGACTGGCTGGAAACACAGCTGGATGTGATGCAGAAGGTGGGCATCCAGAACTGGCTGCAGAGCCAGATGTAGACTTGTTCATGATGCCGCTGGATTTCTTTTTCCAGCGGCGGCCCTTGTTCGAGTTTGTTCAACCTTTTTGCCTTTTTTGATTTTTAGCCAGCCAGCCCATACAGGGCAAGCCAGCTTTCTGACCTGTCCGGAGTATGGCTGTGCAACAGCTTAAGGCAACATCGCTGGCTAATCTCTGTGTTCCCGCGTCTGCTCTGATTGAACCGGAACACCGCGGTTCCGCAGCCTCCAGACAGGATAAATCCTCTCCTTCTCCGAATTTATTCATCTACCGCAGACAGACCCCGCGGATATTGCAAGTGCTGCCCGGAAAAAATCTGGTCGAGGTTATCAGGCAATTTTTCAGGGAGCAGGGCAACAATCCTTTTTTTGCCCCTGCAAGGCTGACCCGGATAGCACGACTGGGGCGATCATCGGCTTTGATCGAGAGATCGAAACCCGTACCTGCCTGCAAGCTGCCGCCAGATAGCAAGCCTGTTCATTCACTCCTACCCGCCCGGGTCGATCCCGAAAATCGTGCCGGAAGGGAAGTCGCCGAAACGGATAGATTTCCTCTGGTCAAGGAATCCGCTCCGCCTGCTGCATCGTTTTCTTTTGGACAATCACCTACCCCTGCTTCTGATGAAAAGGGGGGCGGTGCGTGCGAGAGCCCCGGCATTGGAGGACGCTGTGTTCTGTGCGTGGGGGGACGCGCCGCTCTGTACCCGGAATATCGCCGCGCAGTGGAGGCTTCAGGCGGTAAGCTGGTGATCTACAGGAACCTGCCTCAGGGCCCGGGGCATCACTTGCCCGTATTGCTGGACCATGCTGACATGGTTGTCTGTCCCATGGATTGCGTAAACCATACTGCTTTTTTCACCGCCAAGCATTACTGCCGGCGTTCGGGCAAGCCCTGCGTCTTGCTGGATCGCTCAAACCTTTCCACTTTTCGTAAAGGTATTGCTACTCTGGCGGCATTGGGTGCCTCATCCGCACCCGGTAGAGCCGATCAATCAAAGAGGCGTTGACCAGCTTCTCCCGAAGAGGGCAGCTTAAAGACGTAGACTTGATGGCGTAGGGGTGGGCCGTGATATTTATGATCGGAATGCGCGGTAAACCTCGTCCAAGTGATCTGGTTGCGAAGCAACCTTTGAGCGAAGCCGTCGAACCTGGTCGGGTAAGGATAGCGCGGACGGCGTATCTGTCCTGCAACACTCTTTATAAGCATAGCCATTAAACCATGAAACGCCTTCAGGCCTACAAATACGAGCTACAGCCAGGGTTGGGCCGAGTTCCGTCGCCAACTGGAATACAAGCAGGCATGGCGAGGCGGTCAGGTGGTGGCAGTCAATCCGCGCAACACCAGCCGGACGTGTCCGTGCTGCGGCATGTATCAAAGGACAATCGGCAGACACAGGGCCGCTTTGTCTGTGTCGAGTGTGGTTTCGAGGAAAACGCCGATCTGGTCGGCGCGCTCAATATTTTAGCGGCAGGACATGCCGTGTTGGCCTGTGGAGGAACGGTGCAGTCAGGCCGTCCTGCGAAGCAGGAACCCGCCGAAGCGACTATGCAGGAGTTCGCTCTTGTTTAGCGCCGCAGGAATCGCCTTCCTTCGGGTGGGTGAGGATGTCAAATCTTGCAGTGATTATCATTCTTATTATAAAAACATGAATATTTGCAAAGTACAGCGGGTGACGGTGCTGCTTGGGCTTCTTGCGCTTGTCGGCATGGGACAGGCAGTGGCCGCGGAAAGGGAGTATTGGGTTGCGGCGGAAAAAGCCACCTGGAACTACGCGCCATCGGGGAAGAATCTGATCAAGCCGGATGATGGATTGGGAGAATGGGGCAAAACACTGACCTATCCCAAATACCGCTATTTTGGCTACAAGGATGGGCGCTATAAGGAGCGGTTGGTGCAGCCGGAGTGGACGGGAATTCTCGGTCCCCAGCTTCGGGCAGAGGTGGGCGACACCCTCAAGGTTCATTTTCTGAACAAGACCGACCGGCCGCTTTCCATGCATCCGCACGGTGTATTCTATGACAAGAAAAGCGAGGGTGCGGATGCCGCCAGCAAGGGAGCAGGTATCGGAGCCGCGGTGCCGCCGGGAAAATCCTTCACTTATACCTGGGTCGTGGATGAGGCTTCCGGTCCCGGACCCACCGATCCTTCATCGATCGTATGGCTGTATCACTCTCATGTAATGGAAGAGGAAGAAGCGAATCTCGGCCTGGTCGGTACCATCATCGTGACCCGGCAGGGCATGGCAAGATCGGCGCGCGATCCGTCGCCGAATGATGTGGATCAGGAGTTCACCACCTTGTTCATGATCTTCAATGAGGAGAACGGGGAAGAAGGCGGGATGAAGCACACCATCAACGGCCGTATTTTCGGCAACCTCAAGGGTTACGATACAAGTACTGGAAAGCGTGTGCGCTGGCACGTCGTGGCACTCGGCAACGAGACGGATAACCACACCGTGCACTGGCATGCCCAGACAGTACTCGATCATGGACGCCGCACCGATGTGGTGGAAGTGTTGCCCGCGAGCATGACCTCGGTCGATATGATTCCGCGTTCACCCGGTCACTGGCTGTTGCACTGCCATGTCGACGATCACATGATGGCGGGGATGTCCACCCGGTGGAACGTGGCGCCGGCAAAATGATGCAAGACAGATACTTATAACGGCCCAATCATTTCCAGTCCCAGATAAATAATAGAAAAGGAAAAGCTCGATGAAATTCCCGCAATTTATCCATGCCACAGGTATGGGCATTATCGGCTGCGTGCTCAGCCTGGATGTCGCAGCTCATGCGCTGTGGCTTGAGAAAGAAGCCGGAGCAATCCGGCTTTATTTTGGTGAATACGCGGAAAACCTGCGTGAGCCTTCGCCGGGCAGGCTCGACAGCATTATCGAACCGAAGGTGACGGTGGTAAACGCGAAAGGCATTGAAAAGCCTGTCGAAGTCAGGCGTGAGAGTAACTATTTTGCGATACCGGCAGGCAAGGAGGCCGAGGGCGGCGCCGTGCTGGTGCAGGCGCTCAAGCAATCCATACGCGAGCCGCAAGGGCAAATCCCGTCTCCTACCTACAGAAGATTTCTCTATACGCGTTTCGGCAGCGGGGGCAGCCTGCCGCTCGATATCCAGGAATCCGGGAATACATTGCGCCTCACCTATTTAGGAAAGCCCGTCCCCAAGGTCGAAATCGTGGTCATTGCACCCAATGGCTGGGAGAAACATCTACAGACGGATGAGAAAGGGGAGGTGACCTACTCGTTGCTCGAGCCGGGCCTGTACGTGATCGAAGCGAAATACGAGATGCACAAACCCGGCGAATTCGAGGGCAAGGCATACGCCGTCGAGAGCCACAAGATCACACGCAGCCTGTACAAATGAGCACTGTTCAATCCGGCGTGCAGGCAGCCCCAAAATCTTCCGCAACTTCAGCCACTGCGCAGAGCATGGGTCAGTCCCAAGTTGCAGGCCAAGTTGCAGGCCAGGGGGCGCGTCCCGTGGTGACGGAGCCACGCGGCTACCTCTTTTTATCGCAGGGAATGAAGCGCGGCCGCTTTCTGGTCTGGCTGCGCCGTACTCATGCGTGGATGGGACTCTGGGGCGCGGCGCTTGGCCTGCTGTTCGGGGTATCCGGGATTTTGTTGAACCACCGCAGCGAAATGAAGATTCCCCTTGCGGCGCAGCATGAAACCCGCGAAATACTCACTCCGCCTGCCGGCAGCGTTGAGTCACCGGAGGCGCTGGAATCATGGCTGCGCGAAAAATTCAAAATGCCCGATGCAAAATCGCGCACACAGAAAAAACCGGCGGGGCCGGTGCCATGGGGAGGGGGCCAGGTCATACAGCCGGAAAACTGGCGTATTACGCTCCTTGCGCCCAACCACAGCGTGACCGCCGAATACTGGAGGGGGGATGCCGAGACGCATATCGAGCGGAAAGAGGCCAATGCCTGGGCGACTCTGGCAAACTTCCACAAGGGAAGCGGAATGTCCAACGTCTGGATATTGCTCACCGATACGCTGGCAGGCGGCCTGCTGGTGCTGGCAATCACAGGCACGCTGTTGTGGAGTCGCCTGCATGGTTCCCGCCTGATGGCAGCCGGTTTGATCGGGACGACCCTGACGACTGCCGCAGTCCTCATGCTGACGACGCTATCGCTGGCATGATCGTTATTTTTTCGAATGGATCCCTGAACTGCGATAAAAGAATGTCCGATTGATTATAATTTCCCGCCCGGTTTCATTGGGAAAAAGAATCCACAGCCAGCCAACGCCTTCGTGCTTGTAGCCAGCCAGCGGTAAAAAATTAAAAGAGGCTATAAGTGAAACAGTCATCCAGATTCAAGCCCGCATCCCGCTTTTGGGTCCCTATAACCTTGTTTTGTTCATGGTCATTGATGCCGTTGCCGGCGCCTGCTCAAGATGCAGCGACGTCTCCAGATGCAGTGACATCTCAAGGTGCAGAGACGTCTCCAGACGCAGCCACGGCGCAAGATGCAGCGGCGGCCCAAGATGCAGGAAAAGAAAAGGAAAAAAACGCGACCCTGCCGGAGATCAAAGTGACTACCGGGCGGGTCCGTCCAGGAACGATCGAGGACGTCGCCCGCACCGGCAGCAAGACCGATGCGCCCCTGCGTGACATTCCCGCGACAGTCGATGTCGTGCCGGCAGCCACCCTCAAGGAGCAGGGCTACATCAACATGAACGATGCCATGCGTAACGCGAGCGGCGTGCAGCCCCTCATGGGAGGTGGCTACGGTTTCGCAAATAACTTCACCTCCCGCGGGCTGACGGTAAGCTTTTTTCGTGACGCAATGCCCGACGGGACGTCTCCGATGAACGGTTATTACCGAACGATGTACGATGTGGAGCGCATCGAAGTCCTGAAAGGACCCGGGTCGGCCTTGTTCGGGGCGGCAGGCCCCGGCGGGAGCATCAACATGATCAGTAAACAGCCCAGGAGCGCTTTCTCAGCCTCCACGGGAACGATGTTCGGCAGTTTTGGCACGCTGAATGGCTATCTCGACGTGACGGGGCCGATGGGAAAGAGCTTCGCAGGGCGTTTCATCACCGATCTGGAGCATGCGGACGGGTTTCGCGGACTTAAACGCGATATATTCGACATCTCTCCCAGCATGATGTGGCGCCTGGCGGATGACAAGACACTGACGGTCGACTTCGACCATCGTGAAATAAAGATCAGGCCAGACAACTATGGAACCCTTTTCGATTTCAATTCGAAGCTGGTGACTCCCCGCGAAAGCCGTTATTACAGCCCGTTCAATTATACGAGCAATACCATCAATCGCGTTACTCTCGTCCACAACTGGACGATCTCCGCGGATATCAGCATGAGAACGGCATTTGCTTACGATGGGCGCAGGCTCGATATGTTGAGAAACGGGGGGGGCAATCAGGCTAACGCTGCCGGATTCATTACGGGCCGCGATGCGCGCCATCAGACCGATCACCAAGGGTTCGCGACCTTTCAGAACGAGGCGATCTGGAAAACGGCCACGGGTCCGGTCAAGCACACGCTCTTGGGCGGGTTCGAATACAAGAATGTCGACATCACGACCGTCCGGGGAGATTTTACGTTGTCTAACGCAGTGAGCCTGTTCAATCCAAACAACCTGGAAACCTCCCTGAACGGCATTAATCGCAGGCCCACTTTCGATCGCAAAATCAACAGCGACCAGACGTCGTTCTATGCGCAGGATCAGATCGAGCTGACCGAGCAGTTGAAACTCAGGCTGGGGATACGCAACGATCTCGTGCAATGGAGCGACAAGGGTTTTCAGTCTTTTTCAGGGAACTATAGGTATCGGGAAATCGTGCGCACACGTTCCCTGACAACCTATTCCACGGGCGGGGTTTATCAGCCTACCCAAAACCTGGCCTTTTATGCCGGCTACAGCACCGGCGCATTCATCAATCTGTCGACCGAGCCTACGTCGGTCGCGACCTCACCGGAAACTTCCAATCAGATCGAAGTTGGCGCCAAGACGACTTTCCTGGACGGCAAGGCGGATTTGAACGTCGCACTGTTCCAGAGTTCGCGGAATAACTATTTCATCAACCTCAATCCGGCCGCCACCAATCTCCTTACCCAGGACGGAAAAGACCGCTCCCGCGGCGTCGAGGTGTCCCTCGCCTTTCGTCCGATCGCGGGGCTCAGCATCATCGGCAACGGGGTGTGGATGGATCCGGAAACATTATCGAAGGCACGTGCACGGAACAATGTTCTCTTTGCTCCCGGAGAATTCAGAAGCATTGCTGGAAACCGCCCCGTGGGCGTCGCGACCAACATGGGCAGCCTGTGGACCACGTATCAGGTACAAAGCGGACTTGCACGGGGCGTGATGCTGGGATTCGGCGTAACCTACAAGGGCGACAGTTTTGCCGATGCGCTCAATCTGCTGAGAGTGCCGTCCTATGTGGTCTATGATGCCATGGCTTCGTATCGCGTAAAGAACCTGGAGGTCGCGGTCAACGTCAGAAACCTGACGGACAAGACTTACTATACGAACCCGACATTTGCGGGAGCGCTTCCCGGCGATCCGCTCAGCGCTTACGGCTCAGTGCGGCTTTACTTCAACTGACATTCGAGGGACCTGGCTTGAGCCGATAAGAAGCTCTCGTCGGGTCTCGAGACTCACGCCGCAATTAGCTGAGAATGCCGCGTTTTAAGAGGGCTTGTTAACAAGCCCGGATGCAGCCCCCGGTAGCTCGCCCTCCGCCGCAGTTTTATCGCCACAATCAATGTGTTCCCACAGTCAACGGGTTCCAGGACTTGTCCAGAGATTCCTGGCTCCCCTCCATTTTCCGCAAATTCTACAGGTGTGACTGATCCTACCCGGGAACCTTAAGTCAGCCCTCGACACATCGTCATTTTCGCGCAAGCGGAAATCTCGCTTTGAACCTTGCCGTTACACTGCGGATCTGGATGCCCGCCTTCGCGGGTATGGCGCATACAACAAACTCAGCCAGCATTCCCTGTACGCATCTCTTCCATAAGGAGAGACGGCATTGATGAGATTCAGGACCTAAAGCCAGCACGTTACGCGCTAGTGTCTCTCCGGAGGGCCTGCTGAAGAAGGCAAGCCCCAGCCAAGAGTCTCCTTTTGCTCCATCAGATCTGTATCAGATCGGAAGGGCTTCGCCCGAAGGACCTTCCAATCCACTTTTTTATTCACGTTGCGGTCATAAAAGCATGTCCAACGCGTAGCCGTCGGAACTCCGGAAATCCAATACAGATAGGGGTTTCAGCCGGTTTTGCGCCCTACCTCCTGTAAGATTTTACAGCTATTCTGGGGTCCGGTTCCGTTGTTTCATAGCGTCGTTATCAACCAACGACGGGTGAAAAAATGGGACAGATTATGCTTGCACAACATGGCAATGGTTCTCTTGATACAAGGGCCGCAATGGGAATGTATCGGCTGAGACACGAAGTTTTTCACGACAGGCTTGGCTGGGAAGTGACCACGGATAACGGGATGGAGCATGACGAGTTCGATCTTGCAGATCCCGTCTATGTTCTGGCGAAAGGAGACGAGGGGGATGAAGACGAGGTGCTCGGCTGCTGGCGATTGCTTCCCACTCAGGGGCCCTACATGTTGAAGGATACTTTCCCGCAACTCCTGCATGGGCAGCCCGCGCCGCAGCAACCGGATGTCTGGGAATTGAGCCGTTTTGCCGTCATGGTCCCCAAATGTGAGAGTGCCGGTTTCGGCTTTAGCGAAATTCCGGTAAAAATGATGCAGACCTTGTTTCTCTTCGCGCGCCACAACAAGATAAAGCGCTATGTAACCGTTACTACCGTTGCGGTGGAGAGATTGATACGCAAGCTTGGCGTGAACGTTTCGAGGTTGGGCGCACCGATCAAAATCGGCCGGGTTTTGACGGTCGCATGTTATATCGAAATTGATGAGGTCACCGAATTCGCCCTTTTTGGCATGCTCCCCGAAAACGCACAAAGGAAAGCCGCATGAATATTCTACTGGTTGGAGAGAGACAAGATACCCGGCAGCTCCTGCAGCTGTTGCTTGAAAAATCCAAGCACAGGCTGGAGCGAAAAACGCTGGACAGCTTCCCGGAGCCGGACCTGGAAGCCTATGACATGGTTCTGGTCGACGGCGCAGTAGACGATTGCACCCAGCAGGTGAACCTGATGCAATGGGTGCGGGAAGCCAGACGGCGCTATCCTCATTTGCCGGTAGCAGTCATGAATAACGTCGGACCAAACGAGGCCTCCGAGAATGAACCGGCTTGCAGCACGATGCATACCTGCGGTGTATTCGAGTCGGGTAATGGCGTCCTGAACATGCGGTGCAGGCTGCGTGAAATCGCACTGGGAGAAACTGCCGCATTGATGCGCGACGATTGCCAGCGACCCCTGTTGGAACCGGTTACTTTCGAGTATTCGGGAAGGGGGTGAAATGCGGGTGGACTGCCATAGAACGGGGAAAGGAGGCAAAGGCTTTCGAGGTTAATAGTTCATAAAACCTTCATCGTACTGCCATCTGTCGCAGGTAGCCTGTACAGGCTGACAAAGGTTTCAAATGATTCGGCTGGAATTGCTCAAAAGGAGGCAAATCATGAAATCCCGGCTACCTGCATCTATGAAGTCAATCTTACTGCCAGCCAGGAGGAGTGTATGAGTCTGGCTGATGTAATGTTGCAACCATCCCTTTCCCTGACATCCGCCGACGTGGCGGAGCATGATCCGCTTTCTTCATTGACCGATTTCTACCCCTTCGATCAAGGCGGTCAGGACCTGGATGAGGACGAAAGCGAAATCGACCTGATGATTCAGCTAAGCGGAATGGTCTACAGCCCCAAGACAGGCGAGGAGTAAGGCAATCCGCACCTCTTTTAACCGATAACCGGCAAATGATCCCAGGAGGAAGTACTTCCTGCATGCCTAACTCTTGGGCGTTTCGTATACGTTTGTCTTTCCCGTTCTCCGCAGCATCTTGTTGACTGCGTCCGCATGCATTTCCTCTTCGACGACAAGGCCGCGCGCATAATCCTCCAGCAGCACTGACTTGCCCTGGGTCAGCTCCAGCAACTCATAGTAGGCGGTGAGCGACTGGTCCTCATGCTCCAGTGATTCCCGCAGAATATCGCCGATATCATGTACGTGCGTTTCCAGCAGGGAGCCGATCCCAAGCGAGGGATAGCCTCCCAGCAATGTGACGAGTTCGCCGGCCTTGTGGGCGTGGAGCAGTCCCTCTTCAGCCTGCTTCTTGAGCCATTCCACCACTGGAATCCGGTTGTAGCCGAAGACCATCAATGAATAATGCGTGTATCGCACCACTCCGGCAAGCTCGAGTTCCATGATTCTGTTCAGCAGTGCAATTGCTTTGTCTTTATCGAAATCCATGTGTTTCACCTTTATGGTTGCAGGAGTCAAGGAGGTGGGCACAGGCTTGCTGCGTCAGAGCGCTTCGCCATGGCTTTCCAGGTATTCCGCCACCCCCTCGGGACTGGCTTTCATTCCCGGTTCGCCTGCTTTCCATCCAGCCGGACACACCTCCCCATGGCTTTCATGGAATTGCAGGGCATCGACCATGCGCAGCATTTCGTCCACATCACGCCCCAGGGGCAGGTCATTAACGACTTCATGGCGCACGATGCCGTTTTTATCTATCAGGAAAGAGGCGCGCAGGGCAACGTGGTCCGGGTGGGCAATGCCATAAGCGTGCATGATGTCTCCCCCTACATCGGATACCAGCGTGATTCCCACCGGACCAATACCGCCTTTGTCGACCGGGGTGTTGCGCCAGGCGTAGTGGGTGAACTGGGAGTCCACCGAGACTCCGATCACTTCCACATTGCGCTTTTGAAACTCCTCCACGCGATGCGAGTGCGCGATGATTTCGGAGGGGCAGACAAACGTGAAATCCAGGGGATAAAAAAACAATACGGCATATTTGCCAGCAATTTGCGCATGAAAGTTGAAGGTGTCATTGAAGGTGCCATCTGCCAGAACAGCAGGTTTGGTGAAGTCGGGTGCAGGGTGTGTAACAAGCACTGCCATCTTGGATCTCCTTATTTATCATGAATCCCCTTATCGATCGGGATCAACGCAACCTTTATAGTTTTGTTTCAATTTTTTTTCTGTGCGGCAGCCCGCATACATGGCAAATCCTCCATGACCGTAAAGAAGAAAAAGTCGCACGTTCATCGGTGGTGAACAAGCCACGCTGATATATATCAACTTGACCGCCGATTGCGGTTGCGTGGAGTTGAGGAGATGCCGAAGGGATGAACAGGAGTCGCCCGCATGGGACTGCCTGCGGAAACGTACAGAGGGGGACGAGCGAAATACGGAGGATGATACTACAGAAGTGGCAGTATCTTTCTGGGTGACCGGTTGCCTTGACATAATTTCGGCTTCCGCATGTCCTCAAGCGCCTGGTCGAATTCCTTCTTTATTGTTTCATAGCATTCGCATGCTCCTGTTTCCAGCCCGGTCCGGTCAAGTACCGTAATATGGCCCCGATGGTAGCGGATGATTCCTTTTCGCTGTAATTTTCCCGCAACGCCCGCAACGCTTTCCCGGCTTACCCCAAGGGCATTGGCGATCAATTCCTGTGTCATGCCCAGTTCGCTGGAGTCAAGGCGATGCAGCGTTAACAGGAACCACCGGCATAGCTGCTGCTCGATTGTATGGTATCGGTTACACACCCCGATCTGGGCGATCTGTGTAATAAGCGCCTGACTGTAACGCAACAATATCTGTTGGAGCAATCCTCCCCTGTTGAGCTCCTGTAGCAGAAATGGGGCCTTCAGGCGATAGGCGAGGCCGGGGATTTGAACCGTTGCCCGACTGCTGGCGGTTTCGCCTCCCATGAACACCGAGACTCCAAGCATGCCTTCTCTTCCCACGTTTGCGATTTCCGACGAAGCGCCGTTTTCCAGAATGTAATGGAGGGAAATAATGGCGGAAGTTGGAAAGTAGGCGTAAGGAAGCTGATCGCCTGCTTCGCAGAGAATATCTCCGGGCGACATATGGATCAGCTCCAGATACGGTATTAGATTGCCAAGTTCCGTTGCCGGCAAGGCAGCAAGGAGATAATTCTGGCTGGGATGGTGCAGGGGAGAACTGAGCATGGGGCATATTATTTCTTTTTCCCCACTTTTCTCCATTGGACTGAAGTACACTCCGAAGCCCTCGACCCGGTGCACAAGGACGAGGGCGATTACTGTTACTCAAGCTGATTGACTTGCAGGCGTTCCAAAAGTTCAGGGAAAAGCGGAGGGCGATAGGAGGTGAAGAGCAAGGTGCTAAGAGCGCGTCAGCACCTAATGTTTCAGAAAATCCTCAACGGGGAGAGGTTTTCCAAACAGATAACCCTGATAAGTGTAACATCCGTTTCGTGCAAGAATATCCCGCTGGTCTTCTGTTTCTACCCCCTCGGCAATGACTTTCATCCCAAGGGTGTTGCTCATCACGATAATGGTGCGGACAATTACTTCATTGCTGGGATCATGGGAGATGTCGCGCACGAAACTCCGGTCGATCTTGATCTGCTCCACAGGTAAGCGCTTGAGGTAGGCCAGGGAAGAATATCCCGTACCGAAGTCATCCAAGGCAAAACGTATACCAGCCCCGCATAATACGTCCATTTTCTGGATGCTATCATCAATGTCTTTCAGAACCAGGCTTTCCGTAAGTTCCAGCTTTAGCTTGTGCGGATCAGCGCCAGATTTTTGCAAAACCTCAAGCACTTCGTCGACAAAATTCAATTGATGGAACTGGCGTGCGCTAATGTTGACAGCAAGCTGAAGATTGCGAGTATCCGGCTTCTGCTCCCATTGCTTAAGCTGTGCACAGGCTATTTGCAGTACCCATTTTCCAAGTGACGCAATAAGGCCGGTCTCCTCCGCTATTGGAATGAATGTTGCGGGCAAAATCATTCCCTGATGTGGATGCAGCCAACGCAAGAGAACTTCAGCTCCCACAACAGTGCCTTCCGCATCGACTTGCTTCTGATAGTGAAGCCTGAATTGCTCGCGGGTTATGGCCTGGCGCAGTTCGATCGCCATGGTGGTCCGCCTTTCCAGGGCAATTTGCATGGACGGGTCAAAGAAGCACAGGGCATTACGCCCTGCTGCCTTGGCTTGATACATCGCGGTATCTGCCTGCTTGAGCAGGTCATCTACACGGGTTTCATCCGCATGGAACAGACGGATGCCAATACTGGAGGAGCCATGGTATTCGAGTTCCTGAAGCTTGAAAGGCTGAGTAATCGATGAGAGAAGTTTTTCGCCAATATTTTTTGCCTGGGAAGCTGCTGATACAGTATCTTCGCTTAGTCCTTCAATGATTACGACAAACTCGTCGCCGCCTAACCGGGACACGGTATCGCTGTTGCGCACCTTACTCTGAAGGCGTCTGGCAATCTCGATCAAAAGCAAGTCACCGATATCATGGCCCCGGGTATCGTTAAGTACTTTGAAATTGTCGAGATCGATGAACAGGATGGCGCAATGAGTCTTCTGGCGCGCACTATGAACCTGCGCCTGCTGCAGACGATCAAGGAACAGGCGCCGGTTAGGCAGTCCGGTGAGTGAATCATAAAACGCAAGCTCATGTACTTGTTCCTCCGCTTGCTTGTGCCGGGTAATATCCTGTATCACCATGATGAGATGATCCGGTTTCGCGCCCCATATGCACATGGGCGAAACCGTTAGCTTGATCCAGATATCTCTGCCGTCTTTATGAAAGAGACGTTTTTCCATCTCGAATTCACGGATCTCTCCTGTTCTGAGACGCTCCATGTTGACCAGGACGATTTTAAGATCGTCGGGGTGAGCAAGAGATTGAAAATCCAGCGCAAGTATTTCTGCAGTCGTATAGCCGATAATATTCGCGAACTTTTGATTGACGCGCACGAACCGGTCAGCCGTGGGAGCGATTTGCGCTACGCCTACCGCCATTTGCTCGAACAGAATCCGAAAGCGCGCCTCACTTTCTCTCAGCTCACTTGTGCGTTCGACGACAATCTGCTCGAGATTCTGGTTCAATTCCTGCAGACGCCTTTGGCCCTCTTGCAATGCTTCTTCTACTTGTTTGTATGCAGTGATATCCTGCACTGTACCGGTCATTCTGATCTGCCCCGAATCGTCGACAATTATTTCACCACGGCCCTGGATATGGTGTTCGCTTCCATCGGGCCAGCATACCCGATGTGTGCAATTATAGATGCCATCCCCTCGCAACGCCTGCTGTAGAGCTTTTTCCACATCGACCATATCCTTGGAATGTATCGCCTCCCGGAACAGCATGTAACTGGGAGTCAAGGCATGAGGTTCCAGGCCCCATAGGCGAAAATGCTCGTCGGACCACGTCAGTTCCCCGGAGGCTGGATTCCAGTCAAAACTGCCCAGAAGGGCAGTCTGCTGTGCCTGATTCAGGCGTTCTTCACTGCGTTTCAACATTTGCTCGCGCGCTACCGCATCGATACGCAACTTTATATTTTCTTGCAGGGTGCGTCCCATTCGTAATGCGTTTTGCGAAATGGCGATCAGGAAGAACGCGCTCATCACGCCCATGGAGAGGGAAATCTCGTTTCCTTCTACAAGGAAACGTGCACTCAAGGGAATCAGAACAAGCGATAAAAAGCTTAATACTGATACTCTGTCCGCTGACAGAGCCGTAATCCCTCCAGCCGCTAATCCTGCTACTACAAAGCTGAGAAGTACCTGGTGAAACATGTTGCCCGCAGGGAACAAAACTATACTGCCGATACCCCAGGTTAATCCGGTAGCAAGGACTCCCGCGCGAAAATAGCGCTTCCAGGACAACATATTGTTCGCCTTGTTGTGATGCCAGAAGGTTAACAAGGCCGCTCTGTAAAACATGACCAGAAATATTGCTATAAGCCAGCCAAGCAGTATGGCCAGCTCTATCACCGAACGCTGTATATAGACAAGTATTGATGCGAGGAGCAGATTAATGACAATCGAGAGGAGTAAATGCCCATAAAGGAGGCGTGTCTGCTCGATCTCCAGTGCGCCAGATTGCAAACTGGCGGTTGAATCGGGCTGGATCGGGGGCTTTGACATGGAGTTGCTCATGCGCTCAGGTTATTGATATTAGCTCAGGTTATTGATATTAGAGTAGCAAGATCGCGCGCTCTTTTCTGCGGAAGCCCGGCTTTGATGCATGATACGACTTGACCCTGCGTACTGTTTCTTCAGCGACAGAATTTCTTTTGGACCCTCATCCGGATACCGGCATTCATTCTCAGCCCCGCCTGCTTCTATCAACCTGTCGAGAATGGCACTTAAGCTTTCTTTTTTACTATGGCTTGCTTTGCTTTAACCTCCTTTAACCTGTCTATGTGAGAAAACGAACAGAATAGAGCCGGGGAATGAGTAATAAATCATACCCAGGCGGCTCGGTTTCCATTTTGCTGAGAGAAGATCTCAAGGATAAAACCAAAGGATAAAATTAAGGGATGAAACCAGGAAAATTATCATGAAGGTAACCAACAAGCCGATTCTCCTGGTCGAAGACGATCTGGTGGACATGATGTCCGTTACCCGCGCTCTCAAGCAGATTCACGTCAGCAACAAGGTGGTGCACCGGGAAAACGGGGAGGATGGATTGAACTACCTCGAGGACGAAACCAATGATAAACCCTGCATCATTCTGCTGGATTTGAACATGCCCATCATGAACGGCATCGAATTCCTGCGAGCAGTAAAGAGCGATGACAAGTTCAGGCGTATCCCGGTAGTGGTTCTGACGACATCAGATGAACAGCAGGACAAGGTGAACAGTTTCAATTTCGGGGTGGTTGGATATATGTCGAAGCCGGTCGACTATTGGCAATTCGTCGAAGTCATCAGGTCAATCGATGCGTACTGGACCATCAGCGAAATGCCATAGCCGGAGCAGATGCTTGAAACTTCGGCGAGCGGGCATGACAGCCGAAAGGTCGACCAGGCGGGAGATCGACATTTCACACCGGGAAAGCCGATCTCGAATCCGGGGTCCATAGGAGGTTCTAACCTTCTTCCCGGTGAGGTGTCGGGGCGGAAGTAACGGCAATCCATTGGTTCAACAGATTGCGGGCGGCATCGGGAATCTCGGACGCGGTCATTCCAACGCAGCCGCCATGCTGCTTCTGCAATACGTCGGCAGCCGCACCATGCAGATATACGGCAGCGAGCAGCGCATATTCAGGCTCTAACCGCTGTGCCAGAAAGGCGCCAATCATCCCGGAGAGGATGTCGCCCGTCCCGGCACTGCTCAAGCCCGGGTTTCCACTTGTGTTGATGAAGCGCCTGCCATCCGGCATCGCGCACACGCTGCCCGCACCTTTCAATACCACCCAGCAGTTATAGCGCTGCACCAGCTCTGCAGCCGCCGCCATACGATTCTGCTGCACGGAAGCCGTGCTGCTTTGCAAGAGGCGCGCGGCTTCAGCCGGATGCGGAGTGAGAATGGAAGGCGCATTGCGTTCGTGCAACCGTTTCCGCAGCAATTCCGCTATTTCGGAATGCGAGGCAGCAAGGTTCAAGGCATCTGCATCGAGAACCAGCGGCAGGGTCGATTCCAGCGCGCACTTGAGCCAGAAGCAGGCAGCGGTTTCCGTTCCCAGGCCCGGGCCGACCACCAGACAGTTCAGCTGCTCCAGCTTGAACAGGTCCTGCATGGGGCGCAGCATCAGCTCCGGCTGGACAGTATCGACCCCCGGCGCGTCCGGCGCCATCAAGCCCAGGTAAACGCGTCCCGCGCCCAGTTTCAGCGCTGCGGTACCAGCCAGAAGCGCGGCCCCGACCATGCCGGCTGATCCTCCGATTATCCCGATACTGCCGAACATGCCCTTGTGACTGTTGGCGCGCCGGGGAGGGGGCAGGAGCCCCCGGATGTGAACCTGGTCCATCAGCCATGAATCGGGCTTCTTCAGGGATGAGACGTCGAGACCGAGGTCATGCAAAAAAACTTCTCCGCAATAATCGGTGCCGTCATTCGTGAAGAGACCGGGTTTGAGGCCGATGAATGTTGCCGTCATGGTCGCGATGACAGCCGTGCCGCACACGGCACCGGTGTCGCTGCCCAAACCACTGGGAATATCGATCGACAGCACCGGCAGCTTCATGGCATTGACGGCATTCACCATGGCCAGGTATTTGCCGTCCAGTTCCCGGCCCCCTTGCTGGTCCAGACCGATGCCGAAGAGGCCATCGATCACGGCATCCCATGTTGCGTCTTCCGGAATTTCGGAGAGCATTTCAGCGCCGGTGGCAACCCAGGCCTCCAGCGCCCGCCGTGCGTCCTCCGATAATTTTGCCTGCTCGCCGGTAAATACCAGCGTCACTTTGAACTGCCACTCCTGCAGGTGACGCGCCGCCACAAAGGCATCGCCTCCGTTGTTTCCGGGGCCCGCCAGTACCAGCACGCGCACTTTATGGGTGGAGAGCAGCCGGTCACGGACAGTTTCAGCAGCGGCCAGGCCGGCCGCCTCCATCAATTGAGGCCGGTCAGGCAGGGCAGCCGCCAGATGCTCGATTTCCCTGATCCCGGCCGTGGAGTAGATGGCGGTGGATGAATTGTGCTTGAACGCGTTCATGCGATCTGCCTATACCGTCTTGCCGGACTGGGGGCAGCCGGTCTTCTCGTGTAAAATCACATTCTTTCCCATCATCATCTTTTTATTTTCCGGATGCTCAGACTTCGTGGCGGCAGTGCGCTTTCTTCTTTCCGGCAGAAAAAACTGACCGCCGCTCTTAAGGTTTCAGTTCCCCAAGTTTCCCATATTTATGCCGAGTATTGGTATTTTTGCTCGGTTGCGCGCCCGTTGCAGGAAAATGAAGTCTCCATTCTGGCACGGTTGCTCAAGGCGGCACCCGAGGACGTTTCGCTGGGCGGCGCAAGTATCCAGTCCAGCGCAAACATCGGTTCGAACCGGATACATCCGCCGTCGTCGCAGGGCGGGTTGTTTCTGGTCGTGCCGAGACCCGGCACCATCTCTCCATGGTCCACGAAGGCAACCGATATCGCCCGCAACTGCGGATTGGGCGCCGTCACCCGGCTGGAGCGAGGGGTGGCTTATTACGTCGAGGCCGGCGGAAAGGTTCCCGGCGAATTTTCCGGCACTGCCAGAGAGTCATTGCTTGCGCTGATACACGACCGGATGACCGAGGCGGTATTCAATTCATTCGACGACCCGGAGCGGTTGTTCAGGCATTTCGGGCCCCTGCCATTCAATGTGGTGGATGTGCTGGAGGGAGGGCGGGACGCATTGCTGAAAGCAAACAGCGAAATGGGACTTGCGCTGTCGCCGGAGGAAATCGACTATTTTGCGGATTACTTCCTGCGGATCGGGCGCAATCCGACGGATGTCGAACTGATGATGTTTGCGCAGGCAAATTCAGAACATTGCCGCCACAAGATTTTCAACGCGGACTGGATCATCGATGGCATGTCGCGGGAAACCTCCCTGTTTTCGATGATACGTAATACCCACCGCGAGCATCCAAGCGGAACCGTGGTCGCTTACGCCGATAATTCCGCCATCATCGAGGGCGCTGAAATTGACCGCTTCTATCCCGGTAGCGACAACCTGTACGATTACGCGCAGGAGCAGACTCATATCCTGATGAAAGTGGAAACCCATAATCATCCGACTGCAATCTCGCCCTATCCAGGTGCTGCGACCGGCGTGGGAGGCGAAATTCGGGATGAGGGGGCTACTGGCCGGGGCGCCAAGCCGAGAGCGGGCCTCTGCGGTTTCTCCGTTTCCAATCTTAATATCCCGGATTTTATTCAACCCTGGGAGTTGCAAGGGACTGCGCCGGAAGCACAAGCCTACGGTAAACCGGAGCGCATCGCCTCCGCCCTGCAGATCATGCTGGAAGGTCCGATCGGGGGCGCCGCATTCAACAATGAATTCGGGCGCCCCAACCTGGCTGGCTATTTCCGCACCTTTGAAGAACGTGTGGCAGGTGAAATGCGCGGCTACCACAAGCCCATCATGCTCGCGGGCGGGATAGGTCATATCAGTGGGAAGCATGCGTTCAAGCAGGAATTTGCCTCGGGCGCCCTGCTGGTTCAGCTGGGCGGGCCGGGAATGCTGATCGGGCTTGGGGGAGGCGCCGCTTCCAGCATGGATACGGGAATAAACGCGGAGGCGCTCGATTTCGATTCCGTCCAGCGCGGCAACCCCGAAATGGAGCGGCGCGCGCAGGAGGTCATCGATTGCTGCTGGCAGATGGAAAGGCGCGGCCAGCCCAACCCGATCCTGTCGATTCACGACGTCGGCGCGGGCGGCCTGTCGAACGCCCTGCCTGAACTGTTGCACGGCTCCAGCCGCGGGGGGCGTGTCGATCTGCGGGCGATCCCGTCCGAAGAGCCGGGCATGTCGCCCATGCAGATCTGGAGCAATGAGGCGCAGGAGCGCTATGTTCTTGCAATCAGACCGGATGCACTGGAATTGTTCCGTGCCATTTGCCAGCGCGAGCGCTGCCCCTTCGCCGTAGTCGGCACGGCTACAATGGAAGGACAGCTTGTTGTCGCCGACCCGTTGTTCGGCAATCAACCGGTCGATATGGATCTTTCGGTATTGCTGGGCAAGCCGCCGAAGATGACGCGCGATGTTGCGCATGTCAGGAAAGCGCTGCCGTCATTCGACGCGGCGGAACTGAATCTTCGGGAAGCGGCATACCGTGTGCTGCGGCTGCCCGCGGTAGCGGACAAGACTTTTCTGATCAGTATCGGAGACCGCACTGTCGGCGGCATGACCGCGCGTGACCAGATGGTGGGACCCTGGCAGGTGCCGGTAGCGGATGTGGCGGTTACCCTGATGGGTTACAACACCTATCTGGGCGAAGCTTTCGCGGTAGGCGAACGCACCCCCTTGGCATTGATCGACTCTCCCGCTTCGGCACGCATGGCGGTGGGCGAAGCCATTACCAATATTGCCGCAGCGCAGATCGGGCAGCTTGGAGAAATCAAGCTTTCCGCCAACTGGATGGCGGCAGCGGGACATCCTGGCGAGGATGCCGCCCTGTATGACGCAGTGCAGGCCGTCGGAATGGAATTCTGTCCCCGACTGGGAATCAGCATCCCCGTGGGGAAGGATTCGATGTCGATGAAGACTGTCTGGGAAGGCGAGGCCGGGCTTGGCCAACCGCTGCGAAAAGAAGTGATTGCACCGTTATCCTTGATTATTTCCGCGTTTGCGAGAGTAACGGATGCGCGCAGGACGCTGACGCCTCAATTGCGTACAGACTGCGGCGAGACGGAACTCATCCTGATCGATCTGGGGGAGGGACGCAATCGTCTGGGCGGCTCTGCCCTTGCCCAGGTTTACAAACAGGTGGGGGATGCCGCACCCGATATAGCAGGCGCTGAGGGTGCGGAACGGCTCAAAGGTTTCTTTGCCGCCATACAGCGCCTGAATCGTGAAGGCAGGATCGTTGCCTATCATGATCGCTCCGACGGGGGGATGTTTGCCACCCTGTGCGAAATGGCGTTTGCCGGGCATGCCGGCATGACCATCAATCTGGATCAGTTGTGCTTTGATTCCATCGCTGCCGATATCGATGGCAGCGAGATGCAGCCCCAAGCGCTGGGTGGAAGATTCACGGCCAGACTCATGTCGGTCCTGTTCAATGAAGAACTCGGCGCTGTCATTCAGACAAGAACAGAGCATCGCCGGGAAGTGCTGAATGTTTTGGCGGAGGCGGGCCTGAGGGAGGCGAGCTTTGTCATCGGCAGTGTCAGTGACGGGGATGAGATCCGGTTTCTGCGCAATAACAAGCCGGTATTCGCGGAGAAGCGCGTTGACCTGCATCGCGCCTGGTCGGAGACCACCTGTCAGATGCAGAAGCTGCGCGACAATCCGGAATGCGCCCAGCAGGAGTACGACCGCATTCTCGATCTGCACGATCCCGGTCTGCATGCGGAACTCACTTTCGATGTGGATGAGGATATCTGCGCACCTTATATCCAGACAGGGGCAAGACCAAAAATAGCGGTGCTGCGCGAGCAGGGCGTGAACGGTCATGTGGAAATGGCAGCCGCTTTCGATCGTGCAGGATTTGCCGTCGTTGATGTGCATATGAGCGATATCATCGAGGGGCGTGTCACCCTCAGGGATTACAAAGGCTTCGCCGCATGCGGAGGGTTTTCTTATGGCGATGTGCTGGGAGCAGGGGAAGGCTGGGCCGGTTCGATCCTGTTCAATGCGCGCGCCCGCGATGAGTTCGAGGCTTTTTTTGCGCGTGCTGATACCTTTGCCCTTGGCGTATGCAACGGCTGCCAGATGATGAGCAACCTGCATCAGATTATTCCGGGCGCCGGGCATTGGCCCAGATTTGTAAGAAACAGATCGGAGCAATTCGAAGCACGGTTTGTCATGGTCGAAGCGCAGCACAGTCCATCACTGTTTTTCGATGGCATGGCGGGCAGCCGCATGCCCATCGCTGTTGCACATGGAGAAGGCTATGCAGAATTTGCGGATGAGAATGCTGTCTCAGCAGTTTCATCCCTGGTTGCATTGCGTTACGTGGATCATCGGGGCAAGCCGACCGAGCTCTATCCCTTGAATCCCAATGGTTCTCCGCAAGGTATCGCCGGCATGACAACCGCCGATGGAAGGTTCAGCGTTCTCATGCCGCATCCGGAGCGCGGGTTCCGGGCCGTGCAGCAGTCATGGCATCCCGACTGGCGCGAGGATGCGCCGTGGATGAGGATGTTCCGCAATGCGCGCAAATGGGTGGGTTAGGCGGCAGGATTCCCGGTTTCCTGTCCGGCGTTCCTTTGCCCAGGATGGGCAGTGCCTGCGGCGCGGCCATGGCAGCAGCCGGTGTGCTGCGGGATCGGTATATCTGATAAGGAGTATCTGTTGAAAATTTTAAAGACTGCACCGGTTGCATTTCCTTTCGTATTTCTCGTTTCCACGTTGATCATGGGAGTTTTCCCGGATATTGCCTACGGGCAGGCCAAACCCGCTGCGGAAAAGCACAGGGAGGACGGGGAGGCCGGCAAGGAGACGAACAAGGGAGCAAGCAAGGAAACAAAGGGCGGCGAGTGCGCGCCTGTGGCAGCATGGACTGTTCCCGGTTCAGGGAGAATATCCGTTACCGATGTGATCGGCCGAGCCGCCCGGCGGGAGGTGGTGCTGCTGGGAGAGGCGCACGATAACCCTGAGCACCACCGCTGGCAGTTGCAGGCGCTGGCCGCGCTGCATGCGGAACGGCCGGATATGGTGATCGGTTTCGAGATGTTTCCGCGTCGGGTGCAGAAGGCGCTCGACCAATGGGTTGCGGGCGAACTGACCGAGGCCCAGTTTCTCGCTGCTTCCGAATGGAATACGGTCTGGAGCACCGATGCAGCCATGTATATGCCCCTGTTCCACTTTGCGCGCATGAATCGCGTGCCGATGGTGGCACTGAACATCGATACGCGCCTGAGGCGATCTGTTTCGGCAAAGGGGTTCGCGGGAGTGCCGGAGAACGAGCGGGAAGGCGTGACGGCACCTGCCGAACCGAGCAATGCATACCTCGACTATCTGCTCCCGATCTATGGCGAGCATGATCGCGCAGGCAGGAAAAAGGCGGGCGCCAGTGCGAGCCGGGACGATCCGGATTTTCGCCGCTTCGTGGAAGGTCAGCAACTGTGGGACCGGGCGATGGCGCAAGGCATTCATTCCGCACTGGACCGGCTCCAGCATCCCCTGGTTGTCGGCATCATGGGTTCCGGGCACATCAAATACGGCTATGGTGTTCCCCATCAGTTGAAGCATCTGGGGGTGACGGAGGTGGGAATGCTGCTTCCCTGGAACAGCGGCACTTCGTGCGATCTGCTTACAGCGGACATAGCGGATGCCATATTCGGAACGGCACTGGCGCCGCTGGCGGTGGATGAGCGTCCCCGGCAGCGCCTGGGTATCCGTTTCGAAATGGCGCAGGACGGAGGCGGGGCGCGCGTGCTGCAAGTGGAGAAGGGCAGCATCGCGGAGAAAGCGGATATGCGTGAAAGTGATTTGATCATCGAGGCTGCGGGCATGCCGGTCAGGCAGCTCAATGATATTGTGGAAATCGTCAAGCGGCAGGCGCCGGGAACATGGCTTCCGCTGAAGCTCAAGCGCGGCAGCGATACGATGGAAGCCGTCGCAAAGTTTTCTCCGCCCTCCAAACGATGAATATGATGCAAATAATAATGCCTGCAGCGAGGCTTCTGATGAGAGGGATGCGAAACAGCGGTATTCCAGATTCCGGAAAGGCTGGCAGGACGGCTTCACATGTGTCGCCCCTGTCGATGTCGCCTCTGTCTATGTCTCTCCTGATTGTTTGCATGGCAGCAATTTTGTTTTTCCCTGCTGCACAGGCGGCAGAAGCGGTGAAATCGGGTTCCGGTCAGGAGGCGTCTCATGCCGATTCGCCGATTGTCGATTCCCCGGCTGTCGATTCGCCGGTCAGCTATGACATCAGTGTTCACATCGATCCGGTGGAGCGTACTCTCAGGGGACGCAGCGTGATCACCGCGAATACCCGTGAGGAGCTGACACTCGTGATAGGCCGCCGTTTTGAAGTACTGAAGGCGCGGGTGGATGACGAGCAGATCGGCTCGTCTGCGACCGTGGGAGCGATGCGGGCCTGGCGTATTCCGGGGGAAGAGAAGCTTCCCCGCCGCATAGAAATAGAGTGGCGGGGAGAGCTGTCTCCGCTGGATACTTCACTCGATCACCGCCAGACCCTGGGGCAGAACCAGCCTGTCAGTGGCGAGTCGGGCACGTTTCTGCCTGATTCGAGCGGCTGGTACCCCTATCTTGCAGGCGAACTCGCCAGTTATGATTTGAGCATGGAGCTTCCGTCCGGCCAGCGGGGCCTGGTTGCAGGCCGCCTCATGGAGGAATCGGAATCGCCGCAGGGGTATCGCGCACGTTTTGAATTTCCCGCTCCGACCGGCGGGATCGATCTCATGGCCGGTCCCTACCTGGTCGAAACCCGGACGATCCGCAGCGCGGGGGGCAAGCCTATCGTACTGCGAACCTATTTCCATCGGGAGGTCGCGGACCTTGCAGGAGAGTACCTCGATTCGGTCAAGGGGTATATCGATCTCTATGAATCCTGGATCGGCGCCTATCCATTCACGGAGTTCAGCATCGTCTCAAGCCCGACACCGACGGGTTTTGGCATGCCCACGCTCACCTATCTGGGTCTGGAGGTGCTGCGGCTGCCTTTCATTCGCGCAACTTCCCTGGGTCACGAAGTATTGCACAACTGGTGGGGAAACGGCGTATATCCCGACTACGCAAAAGGCAACTGGTCGGAAGGGTTGACCACCTTCATGGCCGATTATGCATATAAAGAGCGGGAGAGCGATGCGGCGGCGCGGGAAATGCGGCAGGGATGGCTGCGTGATTTTGCCGCATTATCGCCCAGCCAGTATGCGCCGCTGACGAGTTTTACCTCCCGCACGCACGGAGCTTCGCAAATCGTCGGCTACAACAAGGCCGCCATGGTGTTTCTGATGCTGCGCGACCTGCTCGGGCGGGAAACTTTCGATCGTGCACTCCAGACATTCTGGCGCGAGCAGCGCTTTCGCGTTGCCTCGTGGGAAGATCTGCAGCACGCCTTTGAGACTGCTTCCGGCCGGAACCTGCACGTATTCTTCGGTCAATGGCTCACCCGCCCCGGCGCGCCGGCGGTGCGATTGGCGGAAGCGGTGCGAATGAAGGCAGAGGAGGGAAGCCATCATGTTTCCGTCACGCTCGAGCAACCGGAGCCTGCGTATCGGCTTCGCGTACCGGTTGCCGTCCGCACCCGGCAAGGCGAGGAGATTCACACCATCGATCTCGAGAACACGCGGCAGGTGTTTTCCATCGAAACTGGCGCCCACCCGCTGGAAGTGATACTCGATCCCGATCTGCGCCTGTTCCGGCATTTGATGCCACAGGAAGCAACTCCGATCCTGCGCCAGGTGATGGTGAACAAGACAACGGTAACCGTTCTACTGCCGGAAAGCGGACCTGCCCGCGATGCCGCGGAAGTCCTGGCGACCAGGCTTCAACATCGCGCACCCAAACTGATTCCGGGTACGGACAATATGCCGGCCACGCCGATTCTGGTGATAGGCCTCCAGGAACAGGTGGATGCGTGGCTTGCGCGGCACGAGCTGCGCAGACCGGAGGATATAAAGGGTAAAGGTTCGGCCCAGGCCTGGACCATGCGCCTTTCCGACGGTGCCACGCTTGCAGTCGTTTCCGCACGCGACATCGAATCACTGACGGCATTGACCCGGCCACTGCCGCACTATGGCCGCCAGAGCTATGTCGTGTTCGAGGGTGCGAAAGCGGTCAGCCGGGGTACATGGCCTACCCATCCCCAGACGGTGAAACTCGATTGAGGGAGTGGGCAATTTCCTCCCGGGGAGGCTTTTTTCGTTTTACCTTGGCATCCCAAATGAACCAGGATTCATCCTCCACCGCCAGCATATCGGTCCAATTTAAGGACTTTAAAGCTGGTTCTTGTTAGAATAATAAAGATTTACATAATTACCTGGAGTATTTGATGGCTGTCGAGCGAACCCTGTCTATCATCAAGCCGGATGCAGTGGCAAAAAATATAATAGGAGAAATTTACTCCCGCTTTGAACGGAACGGACTGAAAATAGTCGCATCACGCATGCTGCGCCTATCCCAGGCCGATGCCGAGGGTTTTTACGCGGTCCACCGGGAGCGTCCATTCTTCAATGATCTGGTCAGATTCATGATTTCCGGTCCCGTCGTGGTGCAGGTGCTGGAGGGCGAGGACGCCATCAGAAAAAACCGGGATCTGATGGGGGCGACCGATCCGAGGAAGGCCGAAAAGGGGACGATCCGGGCAGATTTTGCCGAGAGTATCGATGCGAACGCTGTGCATGGCTCGGATGCGCCCGAAACCGCGGCGGTTGAGATCGCCTATTTTTTTCCGGAATTCAACGTTTATTCGCGATAAGGGGGATCACGGCTCAGGTATGAGCACCAATCTTCTGGATTTCGATGCGAAACGGCTTGCCGGCTTCTGTGCGGAAATCGGCGAGAAGCCGTTTCGCGCCCGCCAGTTGCTGCGCTGGATACATCGGGCCGGTGAAGCCGATTTCGATGCCATGAGCGACCTCGCGAAAGGGTTGCGGAAAAAGCTGTCTGCTGCCGCGGTGATAGAGCCTCCGAAAGTTATCAGCGATCATATCGCTCCCGATGGCACTCGCAAATGGCTGCTGTCGGTTGGCGCGGGCAATGGAATCGAAACAGTCTATATACCGGAAACGAGCCGGGGGACATTGTGTGTTTCCAGTCAGGTAGGGTGTGCGCTCGCATGCGCATTCTGTTCCACCGGAAGGCAGGGATTCAACCGGAATCTGACGGTGGCGGAAATCATCGGCCAATTGTGGTGGGCGAATAAGGCGCTGGCGGAAACATTCAAGAGCGAAGCCGGACGCGAGCGTCCCGTCACCAATATAGTCATGATGGGGATGGGGGAGCCGCTGACAAATTTCGAGAATGTAGTGACCTCGCTCGACCTGATGCTGGACGACAACGCCTATGGCTTGTCCCGGCGCCGGGTGACCGTGAGCACGTCGGGAATAATTCCGGCCATGGACCGTCTCCGCGAGCGTTGCCCGGTAGCGCTGGCGGTATCCCTGCACGCTCCCAATGATGCCTTGCGCGATCAATTGGTGCCGATCAACCGGAAATACCCGATCAGGGAACTGCTGGCCGCATGCGAGCGCTATCTCCAATCCGCGCCGCGGGATTTCATCACTTTTGAGTATGTCATGCTGGATGGCGTCAATGACAGCGTGGCGCAGGCGCGTGAATTGGTGCAACTGGTAAGGGATATTCCCTGCAAATTCAACCTGATTCCGTTCAACCCTTTTCCTGATTCAGGTTTCAGGCGTTCTTCCGCGAACGCCGTATCCCGCTTTCGCGATGTGTTGATGGAGGCAGGACTGGTGACTACGGTACGCAAGACGCGGGGGGATGATATTGCCGCGGCCTGCGGCCAGCTCGCGGGAAAAGTCCTCGACAAGACACGACGGGCTCACCGCAGCATTGCGGAAGCAGCCGGATGAGGCAGGTTCGGGCATATTTTTCCGGGCGGCAACTACAGCTGGAGATGTGAAGGCGTAAAAGCGATTTGCGGATACGAAGCGGCAGGTAACATGAGGATGGGGTGAGGGAATGGAAGCTCCTGAAAGTAGCGACATCGAGCAGCATGAGGAACCGAAACAGGCCGGAGAGCGGGTCGGTCAGGTGCTGCGTGCCGCCCGACTGGAACGCGGCCTGGATATCGAGGACGTTGCGCGGCAATTACGCTTTGCGCCGCGGCAGGTGACGGCGCTCGAAGAGGATGAATACGATAAGCTTGCCGGTGGCCCTTTCCTGCGCGGCTTCGTGCGCAATTATGCCAAATTGCTGCAACTGGATGAGGCGCCGTTATTGAAATTGCTTGAACAGTCGGTTCCCCCTCCGACTGCGCACGTGGGGCGGCCTCCCAGCGAGGAGATCCCTTTCCCCTCCGGAGTGGAGTATCTGAAACGCAACGTGCTTATCGGCGGAGGAGTTATTCTGGCGATCACCCTGCTGGGTTACGCGATCTATAGCGGTGACGAGGCTCCAGTTGCCAGGCAGCCCGACATGGCAATGGAATCGGAGAAAGACACCGGGCAGCCGGCTGTTTCATTCCCGTTTGCACCGCACGCGCCCACTTCAGAAGTGCCGGAATCCCAGGGTCCCGCACCTTCCGTGTTTGCTCCCGATATGGCTTCACAGCCAGAGCCGGATATTGCGTCCCTCCAGGAGGCGACACCCTCTGCGGATACGGGCAGAGAGCAGGACGCCGCGGCATCCGCTCATAAGGACGAAGCTGCCGGGAGCGGTACCGAAGCTTCGGCAGGGGAGCCTCTCATGCTGCCTCCTGCGCCGCCATTGCCGCCACCGGCGTCGCCAGTTCCTCCCGTTGCATCGGCAGTTCCAGATGGGGAACCTCCTAAAGTCGCAGTTGCCCCAAAGCCACCTCAGGCCGCGGCCGCTCCGGAGGCTCCCAAGGTCGCGGCTGCTCCGAAGCCATCTCATGACGCGGTTGCTCCGAAGCCGCCTCAGGCCGCAGCTCCTTCGAAGCCGCCTCAGGCCGCAGCTCCTTCGAAGCCGCCTCAGGCCGCAGCTGCTCCGAAACCAGCTCCTGCGGAAGCTGGAATTCATCTGACGTTTGCCGGGGAATCGTGGGTGCAAGTCAAGGATGGCAGCGGTAAATTGCTTCTCTCAAGAGACAATCCTCCTGGCAGCGAGCAGGTGCTGCGGGGTAAGCCGCCCTATTCCCTCATGATCGGAAACCCGGGTCAGGTCAAGCTTGTCTACAATAACAGACCGGTCGATCTCTCGATTTTCGCCAAACTCCCCGGTGGAATCGCACATCTCGTGCTCGAATAGATTTCAATTTCAACACGGCATCTCATATTCATCATGTCTATGGCTCAAAGTGTTTTTCCTCCACGCCGGAACAGCGTGGGCGTTCAGGTAGGTTCGATCCGGATCGGGGGAGGCGCGCCCATCGTGGTGCAATCCATGACCAATACCGATACGGAAGATGAAATCGCCACCACCGTGCAAGTGGCGCAGCTTGCGCGTGCAGGGTCTGAACTCGTGCGTATTACCGTCAATACGGCCGAAGCCGCCAAGGCGGTGCCGGGCATCAGGGCGCGCCTCGACGATATGGGTTGCCACGTTCCTCTGATAGGCGATTTTCACTTCAACGGCCATAAACTGGTGACGGAATATCCAGGCTGCGCACGCGCGCTGGCGAAATATCGTATCAATCCGGGTAATGTCGGCCATGGAAAGAAACGCGACGAACAGTTTTCCATTCTGATCGAAGCAGCCTGCAAGTATGAAAAACCGGTGCGCATCGGGGTCAACTGGGGAAGTCTCGATCCCGAGCTGCTGGCGCGCATGATGGACGAGAACGCCCGCTCCGGGGACCCGAAGGAGGCCTCCGCGGTAATGTATGAAGCCTTGATTACCTCTGCGCTTCAAAGCGCTGAGCGCGCGGAGGAGATCGGGCTGGGTCGTGACAGAATCATACTGTCATGCAAGATGAGCGGGGTGAGAGATCTCATTACTGTTTATCGCGCCCTTGCATCCCGCTGCGACTATGCGCTGCACCTTGGGCTCACCGAGGCAGGCATGGGTTCGAAGGGGATCGTTGCTTCCACGGCTGCCCTGTCGGTACTGCTTCTCGAAGGTATCGGCGATACCATACGCATATCGTTGACGCCCGAGCCAGGGGGGGACCGCTCACGGGAAGTGATCGTGGCCCAGGAGATACTGCAAACCGCCGGTCTGCGCGCTTTTGTTCCTCTGGTTGCCGCCTGTCCCGGCTGCGGCCGTACCACCAGCACCTATTTTCAGGAACTGGCGGAAAGCATCCAGGGCTACGTGCGCGACCAGATGCTGGTATGGCGCGAGGAATATGAAGGTGTGGAGAATATGACGCTCGCGGTGATGGGCTGCGTGGTCAACGGGCCCGGCGAAAGCAAGCATGCCAATATCGGCATCAGCCTGCCAGGCTCGGGGGAACGGCCGGTGGCGCCGGTATTCGTGGACGGCCAGAAGTCTGTAACGCTGAAGGGCGACAATATCGCAGGGGAGTTTCGCCAGATAGTCGATGAATATGTGCAGATGAAATACCCGAAGAAAGCAGTCAATGCCCACTAGGGGGATCCAGGCCGTACGCGGGATGAATGACATCCTGCCTGACCAGATTTACCGGTGGGAGTTCTTCGAGCAGAGTGTCCGCGACTGGATGGCGGCTTATGGCTACCGCAATATCCGCATGCCGATAGTGGAGCAGACCGACCTGTTCGTGCGTTCCATCGGAGCGGTTACAGACATTGTCGAGAAAGAGATGTACACCTTCGTGGATCATCTCAACGGCGAAAGCCTGACCCTGCGGCCGGAAGGAACCGCGTCGTGCGTGCGCGCGGCCCTTGAGCACAACCTGCTCTACTCCGGCCCGCAGCGGCTGTATTATTCGGGTGCGATGTTCCGCCACGAGCGTCCGCAAAAGGGACGTTACCGGCAATTCCACCAGGTCGGCGCCGAGGCCCTGGGGTATGCCGGCCCCGATATCGATGCCGAGCTTATCATCATGTGCGCCGACTTGTGGAAGCGGCTCGGCGTTTCCGGGGTGCGGCTCGAAATCGGGACGCTTGGCAGCGCGGAGTCGCGCTCCGTGCATCGCACCCGCCTGATCGGCTACCTGCAGCGGCATCTAGGCAAGCTGGATGAGGATGCATCCAGGCGCCTGCACAGCAATCCCCTGCGCATACTCGACAGCAAGAATGCCGGGATGAGAGAGATTATCGAGGGCGCTCCGCGGTTACTGGACGACCTGGACGAGGACTCTCTCATTCATTTTGAAGGTTTGCAGCAAATCCTGCGCGGGCAGGGGATCGACTTCGAGATCAATCCGCGGCTGGTGCGGGGGCTGGATTATTACAATCGCACCGTGTTCGAGTGGGTCACCGACAAGCTGGGGGCGCAGGGAACCATCTGCGCAGGCGGACGCTATGACGGACTGGTAGAACAGGTCGGCGGCAAGGCTGCTCCCGCGTGCGGATTCGCCCTGGGAGTGGAACGGGTGCTGGCACTGGTGATGGACAGCGCCGTCCCTCAGGCTCTTCCTGATGTCTACGTGATTCACAAGGGCGAGGCTGCGACGGGCTTTGCCTGGAAAACGGCAAGACATCTGCGGGACCACGGGTTCCAGGCAATTCTGCACTGTGGAGAGGGCAGTTTCAAGGCGCAGATGAGAAAGGCCGATGCCAGCGGGGCGCGTTTTGCGGTCATTATCGGAGATGATGAAGCGCAAGCCGGCGAAATAAGCATCAAGCCGTTGCGGGAAGCGGCCGAGCAGGTCCGGGTGGGGCTTGCGGAAGCTGGCGGCCTGTTGAAAAGGACTTGAATCAGAAGCATTCCAATTCCAAACTTGGGAAGGTAAATGGCAGCATATAATCCGGAAGAACAGGAAAATATAGACGAGTTGAAAGCCTGGTGGAACACTTATGGCACGCTGGTGATCGTGATTGCCGCAGTTTTCATCGCGGGTATCGGTGGCGGGCAGGCATGGAACTACTACAAGGGGCAGAAAACCGAGCAGGCCCTGGAATTGTATGATTCCGTGCTACAGGTTCAGGGGAGTGGGGATGCAAAAAAAATCAGTGATGCTGCCGGTCTGGTGATGGAAAGCTTCCCGAGTAGCGGTTACGCGTCGCGTGCGGCATTAATATCGGCTCAGACCAGCTTTAACGCCGGAGATTTGCAGAACGCGAAAAAACGCCTGCAATGGGTGCTCGACAACTCCGGGGAAGAAGAGCTGAAGGACATGGCGCGATTACGTTTGACGGGCGTATTGCTGGATGAGAAAAAATACGACGAGGCGTTGCGCCTGCTTGAAACCAGCCATGGAGAATCCTTCGACGGACTCTATGCCGATCGCCGGGGTGACGTGCTGGCGGCCACCGGGAAAGTCGGGGAAGCCCGGACAGCTTATCAAACGGCGCTTGCCAGGATAAGCGCCGGCGGCACTTACCATGATATCGTGCAGATGAAGCTGGATGCGCTGCCAGGCGCCAAATAGTTACAGTTCGATATAAGCCGGATAAGCCGGCGCGGGTTCGCAGCACTCGCAGCCTGCTGCGGCCGGTCCATTCCGGAAACCGCCCCTTAACCTGATATGTCCTGATAGGCCTTGATCGGTTCGTTGATTTTTCGCAACCACTCCTTCTCATAAACAGGAAAATGCGCGCAAGCAAAGCGTCAGCCGATAAGTTGCTGAGTGTGTTTCCCATGCCCGCGGATGGGCCGGGAAGCGCTATCGCTACGACCGGTGCCAGTGGGGTCCGCAGGGGAATATCCCTCCCGCGAGACTTGCGCCTGTTTCACCTCGCGGATAGTGCACTCCGGCGCTATGTTCTGTTGTTCGTATCATCCTTCACGCTTTCCGGATGTGCAGGCATGGTAGACATGGTGCGCGATGTGAGCCGCAGTCTTGCGGATATCGATGTATCCGGTTTTACGGATCTTTTCGGGCCAGGTGAGGTTCAAATGAGCCCGGAGCAGATTGCACAACTGGAGGCGATACCCAGCACGCGCCCCGGCTGGGAGGCGGGCGTCGAGGAAAGTCCGGCGACTGTATTTCTGCCGGTTTTCGGCGATGGCGCGGTCTACGCGGGGGGGCCGGATGGCCGTCTTGTGCGTTTCGACGCAGTTTCAGGCAAGGCTTCAGGCGTCATCGACACCAAGCATCCCCTCGCGGGCGGAATCGGCGCGGGAGATGGGATGCTGCTGGTCGGTACTTTCAAGGGGGAGGTGCTGGCTTTTGAAGAGAAAAGCGGCAAATCGAAGTGGATCGCGAACCTGTCAACGGAAGTGCTGAGCCCTCCGCATGCCGGAATGGGGGTGGTAGTCGTTCGCACGGGAGACGGCCGCATATACGGCCTGGATAGCGAGAGCGGCAAGCGCAAGTGGGTTTATCAGGGCGCCACTCCATCCCTGACGGTGCGAAGTTTCGCTGGCGCGCTGATTGCCGATGACAGGGTATATGCCGGTTTTGCCGGGGGCAGGCTGGTGGCGCTGAATCTTTCGAACGGCAGTCTGGTCTGGGAGGCAATGGTGTCACGGCCCAGAGGCGCCACCGAACTCGAGCGAATTTCGGATGTTACCAGTTTGCCCGTTCTGGATGAGCAGCAGGTGTGCGCCGTGGCCTACCAGGGGCGTATCGCCTGCTTCGAGCTTACAGCCGGCAACCAGATCTGGGCCCGGGATGTATCCAGCAATGCCGGTCTGGCCATGGATGACCATTACGTTTATGTGAGCGAGAACAGGGGCGGAATAGTGGCCTACGACAAAAGGGATGGCGCCAGCGTGTGGGCGCAGGATCTGCTCAACGGGCTCAAGTTATCCGCTCCGCTGGCGCATGGCGCGCGCATCGTGGTGGGAGATTCTCAAGGTTATGTAAACTTCATCAGGAAGGACAACGGCGCCATCATTGCGCGCTCCGCAACCGACGAAGGGGCTATTACTGCCCGACCCATATCCCTGCCCAATGGTATCGCGGTGCAAACCCGGAAAGGCGGAATTTTCGCGTTTGGTGCCTAGTTGTGTGCCTGGTCAGTCGCTTAGTTATGTGCCTGATCAGGCGCCTGGACGCGTCCGTTTGAAAATTCACCTTCTGAGGAACACTTCGGGTAATCTGCCTGAATTCGCTGCCCCGGGCTTCAATTCCGTGCCGTATGCCGCAGCAGCCCCCTGTTTTAGAAGAAAACCGAAATCATGAAACCCACCCTCGTACTGGTAGGGCGATCCAACGTCGGCAAGTCCACGCTCTTCAACCGTCTGACGCGCAGTCGCGACGCACTGGTGGCCGACATGCCGGGGCTGACGCGTGATCGTCATTACGGACACGGCAAGCTGGGCGACAGGCCCTATCTCGTGGTTGATACCGGAGGCTTCGAGCCCATGGCGACGGAAGGCATCCTGCACGAGATGGCAAAGCAGACGCTGCAGGCAATCGACGAGGCTGACATCGTGCTCTTCATCGTGGACGGCCGCAGCGGTTTGACGGCCCAGGACAAAATTGTCGCCGAGCAGCTTCGCAAATCGGGACGCCGAACCCTGCTGGCGGTAAACAAGACCGAAGGCATGGCTGCTTCCGTCGTTACCGCGGAGTTTCACGAACTGGGACTGGGCGAGCCTTGCGCAATTTCCGCCGCACATGGCGACAATGTGAATGAACTGCTGGCGCTGGCACTTCAGGATCTTCCCGAGGAACCGGAGCAGGAAAGAAAAGACGAGCATCCGAAAATCGCTATCGTGGGTCGTCCGAATGTGGGGAAATCCACGCTCGTGAATACCTTGCTGGGAGAGGAGCGTGTCATCGCGTTTGATCAGCCGGGAACCACGCGCGACAGCATCCATATCGACTTCGAACGGAACGGGCGCGCCTATACCCTGATCGATACAGCCGGTTTGCGCCGCCGCGGCAAGGTGCATGAGACCGTGGAAAAGTTTTCCGTGGTGAAAACCCTGCAGGCGATAGAAGACGCCAACGTGGTAATACTGGTGCTGGATGGGCGCAGCGAGATTTCGGATCAGGATGCGCACATTGCCGGATTCATCCTGGAAGCGGGACGGGCACTGGTGCTGGCCGTGAACAAGTGGGACAGCCTGGATGAGTACCAGCGCGACATGATCAAGCGCGATATCAGTCGCAAATTGCCGTTTCTGCAGAATTTCGCCCGGTTTCACTACATCTCGGCGCTACATGGCACCGGCACGAAAGGGCTGCTGCCCTCTGTCGATGCCGCCTATGCCGCGGCGATGGCACATCTGCCCACCCCCAGGCTTACCCGCACGCTATTGGCCGCGGTGGAGAAGCAGCCACCGCCGCGCGCCGGCATGTCGCGTCCCAAGCTGCGCTACGCCCATCAGGGTGGCTCGAATCCGCCATTGATTGTCATCCATGGCAATGCGCTCGATGCCGTACCGCAGACCTATCAGCGTTATCTGGAAAATACATTTCGCGAAACCTTCGAGCTGGAAGGAACGCCGCTGCGGATAGAGTTCAGGACAGGCCGCAATCCCTATGCGGAAAAGCGTCCCGCTCCGCTCAGCGAAGCCGAGGCAAAACGGGCCCATCGCCGCCGACGCCACGGGCGGAAGAAGTACGGGTAGCGACGGGAGGACGGGTGCGTCTTAGTGGAGAATCCGCGGCACGCTCAGAATGAACTCGGGAATGGGCGCGTCGAAGCGCAGGCCATCCTCGGCCACCATCTGGTAGCTGCCTTTCATTGAGCCTACGGGTGTCGAGATGGCCGTGCCGCTCGTGTATTCATAGCTGTCTCCCGGTTTCAGCAGCGGTTGCTCCCCCACTACTCCCAGCCCTCTTACTTCCTGCACGCCGCCTGTGCCATCGGCGATGACCCAGTGCCGGCTGATGAGCTGGGCGGTGACTGTACCGGTGTTGGAAAGAACGATCGTATAGGCGAATACATAGCGGTCCAGCGCCTCATCCGATTGTTCCGGAAGATAGGTGGTATGAACCCTTACCGCGATCTCGTATCTTTTTCCTTCAGCCATACTGGCATTGCACACTATTTTCCGGCTCAGGGCAAGGGCAGCATGCCGCAAAATCATTGGAACGATTCTTCAGGGCTGCAAGGGATCGCGACCAGGAACAGCAGCTTTAAAGGCCGATGCCACTAACGCCGCAAGGCAATTTACGGTTAAAATCGAGCTTTTTTCGATCATCACAAGGACGCCCTCCATGGCCAATTACCGCATTGCTCCAAGCATTTTATCTGCAAACTTTGCCAAGCTGGGCGAGGAAGTTTCCGCAGTCATCGATTCCGGTGCGGATTTTATCCATTTCGATGTGATGGATAATCATTATGTACCCAACCTGACTATCGGGCCTCTCGTGTGCGAAGCCATCCGGCCGGTAACCGACGCGATTATCGACGTGCACCTGATGGTCGAACCGGTTGACCGCATCGTTCCGGATTTCGCCAAGGCGGGAGCCAATATCATTTCCTTTCATCCCGAGGCCACGCGCCATATCGACCGCACCATCGGGCTCATCAAGGAACAGGGATGCATGGCGGGGCTGGTTTTCAATCCTGCCACGCCGTTGAATTACCTTGACCACGTTCTCGACAAGCTGGACCTGGTGCTGATCATGTCGGTCAATCCTGGCTTCGGGGGACAGAAATTCATTCCGGAAGCATTGCCGAAGCTGCGGGAAGTGCGAAGACGTATCGATGAGAGTGGCAGGAATATACTGCTGGAAATCGACGGCGGCGTGAAAGTGGATAACATTGCGGAAATTGCGCGTGCGGGGGCGGATACTTTCGTTGCCGGTTCCGCCATCTACAGCGCGGGGAAGGACAGCGATCCCCACCGTTATGATACGATCGTCTCAGCCCTGCGAGCGGAGCTGAAGAAGGTTTGAGAATGCTCCTGAGCAGGCTTCCGAAATCTGGAACAATTCGTCTGGAAAGCTCCCTGTCGCTTCGTCGCTCACGAACGAGCCGGTATTATTTTTCAATGAATATGGATAACAAGACGTGAACAAAGGCCTCTCTCCGCTTGCACGTGCTTCTGCCCCTGATACGCACTTTCCCCTGCCGATCAAGGCAGTCATGATCGATCTCGACGGCACCTTGCTCGATACGGCGCCTGACCTTGCCACCGCTGCCAATATGATGCTGAAGGAGCTGGGGAAAGCAGAGCTTCCGCTGGAAACCATCCAATCCTACATTGGCAAGGGGATAGAAAAGCTGGTAAAGCGCTCGCTCACCGGCGATCTCGATGGCGAACCCGATGCAGGCCTTTTGCAGCGCGCAATGCCGCTGTATGAGCAGAGCTACGAAAAAACGCTGTATGTGGGTACGCGCGCGTATCCCGGCGTGCGAGAGGGATTGAACGCCTTGCGCGCAGGCGGCTTCCGGCTCGCTTGCGTGACCAACAAGGCAGGGGCTTTTACCTTGCCGCTGCTTCGTGCGGCGGAATTGCTGGACTACTTCGATATCGTGGTTTCGGGCGATAGCCTGCCAAAAAGGAAGCCGGATCCGATGCCTTTGCTGCACGCTTGTGAACGCTTCGAGATCGGCCCCCATGAGATGCTGCTGGTCGGTGACTCGCTGAACGATGCCCAGGCCGCGCGCGCGGCGGGGTGTCACGTCTTTTGTGTTCCCTATGGATACAACGAAGGGCGTGACGTGTACGAACTCGATTGCGATGCGATCGTCCCATCGTTATACGAGGCGACAAAGCTGATCCAGAAATCGTCATGAGCGACGGAAAAACGGAAAAGGAAAGATATGCAACCCAGGGATGGTGCTACTGGCACTGCCGGGGTTGGCGTTGGCGGTTCGATAGACATTGATCCGGTCCGCGGTATTTTTCCATTTCCTGTTTTTTTGGAGCCTGAATCATGACGGAAGCAGAATTCCATGCTCTGGCGGCAAAGGGCTACACCCACATTCCCGTCGTCCTCGAAACTTTTGCCGATCTTGACACACCGCTTTCAGTTTATCTGAAGCTGGCGAATGAGCCTTATTCCTATCTGCTGGAATCCGTCCAGGGCGGCGAGCGTTTTGGGCGTTATTCGGTTATCGGCCTGCCTGCCCGCAGCCGCATCGAGGTGCGCGGCAACGATGTCAGCGTAATCGACGCCAGCACCACGCAGGCATTCCAGCCGGAAGATCCCCTTGCTTTCGTTCAATCCTATCTGGCGCGCTTCAGGGCGGCGCCTTATCCCGGCTTGCCGCGCTTTTGCGGCGGTCTCGCGGGTTACTTTGCATACGATACGGTGCGTTATATCGAACGCAGGCTCAGCAGTGAGCGCACGCGCAGGCTGCCCGATACGCTCGATACGCCGGACATCCTGCTGCTGGTTTCGGAAGAACTGGCAGTGGTGGATAACCTTTCCGGCAAGCTCTACCTCATCGTGTACGGGGACGCTGCCCAGGAGGGCGCGTATTCCAGCGCCCAAAAACGGTTGAAAGAACTGCTGGGATCTCTGCGGGAGCCATTGCGGATTCCTCTGGAAGCGCCGTGCGAATCGGGGGAGGCTGTGCCGGAGTTTGCGCAGTCGGATTTCATCTCGGCGGTGGAGCGGGCCAAGCGCTACATTTTTGACGGCGATATCATGCAGGTGGTGCTGTCGCAGCGCACCAGCAAACCGTACGGCGCCTCGCCGCTCGCCCTGTACCGCGCATTGCGCAGCCTCAATCCTTCTCCCTACATGTTCTATTACCACCTCGGCAGCTTTTACGTGGTGGGAGCCTCGCCTGAAATCCTGGTACGGCTCGAAGGTGAAACGGTTACGGTACGCCCGATCGCGGGAACCCGTCCACGGGGCAAGACTATGTCAGAAGACGCGGCGCTGGCGGCTGATCTGCTCGCTGACCCGAAAGAGCGGGCGGAGCATGTAATGCTGATGGACCTGGGGCGCAACGATGCAGGACGCGTGGCGCAGACCGGAACAATAAAGGTGACAGAGAACATGCGCATCGAGCACTACTCGCATGTCATGCACATTGTTTCCAATGTCGAAGGCCGGCTCAAGCCCGGCCTGAATGCGATGGATGTGCTGCGCGCCACCTTTCCGGCGGGGACCGTGAGCGGCGCGCCGAAGGTGCGGGCAATGGAAATCATCGATGAACTGGAAGTCTCGAAGCGTGGAATCTATGCAGGTGCAGTCGGATATCTCGGATTCAACGGGGATATGGATCTGGCCATCGCCATCCGCACCGGCGTGATCAAGGACGGCAAGCTGCATGTCCAGGCGGGTGCGGGGATCGTTGCCGATTCCATTCCTCAAAGCGAATGGGTGGAGACGCAAAACAAGGCGAGGGCGCTGCTGCGCGCGGCGGAGATTGCGGAGAGCGGGCTGGACAGCAGGATCGAATGAAGCTAAAAATGGTTCCAGCGATGGATGCCCCGTGTTGATGATCCCTGTTCGCGACAAATAGTTCTTGAGATGCCGTTATTCAACCATTACCATTAAATCAAGTATTACGGCAGGAGTCGATATGGAACGGCTGGATCGCATCACTCAGCAGCCAGGGATGATGGGTGTAAAGCTTGTATTCGCGGTATGCGTGTGACGGTAGGCATGATCGTCGGGCAGATTACAGCTGGTCATACTGTGGAATCTATCCTGGGCGATTACCCTTATCTTGAACGTGAAGACATTACGCAAGCACTTCGCTATGCCGCGTGGCGTGCCGAAGAGTGCGGGATAATGCTTGCCGGTTTTTAGTTGGCGCTCTGACCAACTTCAAGTGATGGTTTCCAGTCCTTTCTTTTGCACAAGGTGCAGCAGCTTGAGAGCTGTGCCTGTAGGCTTTTTCTGCCCGATTTCCCATTTCTGCACCGTGGAAACACTTGTATTCAGCAGAGCAGCAAAGACAGCCTGACTAACCCGTGAAGTCTCCCGGATTTGCCTGATTTGCTCTGGTTCCAGTGGTTCGACAGGCGAGAGACACAGCCGGCCGAATTCCCGGAGCGTGAGTTGATCCATGACGCCTATTCGATGGAGTCCTTTTGCCGTGTCATGGACAGCTTCAAGTATTGCTGATTTCTTCTTACGCATCGCAATCTATCTCCATTAATTCATCTTCACGCTTTGCCCTGTCGATTGCCTGGCTTGTCAGAGAAAGCAGGTAAGCGGTTAATTTCTTCAAGGCCTCTTTCTCGTTCATGTCGATGTTGCTACGCTCGTTCTTCGGAAAGCCATATATGAAAAACCAGCGGTTTCTCTTATTACTGGCGACCAAGGTGCGAAAGCCACCCCGTTTCCCTTGTCCGGGTCGTGCAATTCGTTTTTTCAGTAGCCCTCCACCCAGGTCTGCGTCATATAGTCCTGCACTCATCTCGCGCACGGCGATACAGAAACTAGCTGAGCTTAATCCTTGTTTGTTCGCCCAATGGTCGAATCCTCGAGTCTTATAAACAGCCAATGTAAGATTCTCTCCCTCCGGTAAGTGTAGCACTAAGTGCTATAAGTTTAGATAATTAATCCGGATGATTTTTGCTGTGGCCTGGAATTCTCCGAAGGCTCGACTGGCATCCCCTCAGCGCGCAAGTTGATATTCAACCTTATCCTCCCTGATTGTGATCTGACCGCTGGATTGCAGTTCATCGAGGATTGAGGTGATATCTTCCGCAGTCAGTTTTTTTTGAAAAACGGTATCGATTGTGTTGCGAAGTGCGTTAACCGTTCGGGGAAGAGCGGAACGGCGATTCTTGAGGTCTGCGGTTATCCGGGAAAGTCTTTCAAGTCGAAGATCATTGCTCCCGGTGCTGGAAGGTGCTTCCTTACTGCTGTGGCACGCCGGGCATTTAAATTGCCCTCTCTGGTTCAGTACGATGCGCAATTTTTCCTTCAGGGACTTGTTCGCGAGCAGTGCATTCAGCGATTTGCAGCAAGCAACACAGTTATCCTCGCTGTTGACGCCACCATTTGCTCGCGCTATCAAGTGCTCCACGCTCGCTTCCGTCACAGGAATGCGTTGGTCGCAGAAGAAGCACCGGCCACCCTGTACAAACATAAGTTTTTCGAGTTGTTTTGCCATATGACGGTGAATTGCGAGACAGTGATCTGCTTTTGCTGGACCACTCAAACGGCTATGAAGGATGCTGTCAATAACGGCTGTCAGGAGGAAATGCTTTAATCTTGCCGAAGACGTGGAAAATCCCTGCGGGGGCGCCTGTCTCTGTCAAGAGGAGAGGCAAAAAGGCAGCGGGTCGATCAGGATCGTTGAGATCCGCGTGATAAGGCGCATCAGAGAGGGTTGGGCTGGCTACTCCGGCTTCCCTGGCACAGCTTCCTTGGTGAGTTGTTATCGCCCCTCGTAAACCCAGTCGAGCAGCGCATCCATCGCAACCTGTCCGCTCTCCGCGCGCGGGTGGTTGATGAAAAAAACCACGACCGAGCGCTTGCCCGACCTGTCGCGCACATAACCTGCCATGGTCTTTACCCCCTCCAGCAGGCCGGTCTTGATATGGGCCTGGCCGGCAATGCCGCTGCGGTTGAGCCTTTTCTTCATGGTACCGTCCACTGCGACGATGGGCAGGGAGGAGACAAATTCGGGCATGACATGGCTCTGGAACGCGGCGAGCAGCAGTTGGCCCATGTGGCCGGCGCTGATGCGTTCATTCCGCGACAAGCCGGATCCGTTTTCCAGGATCAGTTCGGGAAAGACCAGTTGACGGGAAGCGAGCCATTGCCGCATGGCCGTTTCCGATCGGGCAAGGGTCGCGTGCGACTGGCCGGGATTTTCCCCGGTTCCATCCAGAGAAGGTATTGTCCCATTTTCGGCGACCCGGCCATTCCCGTAGGGGATGCTGAAGGAAGCCGGCACGACTTGCGGTTGCCTGAATGGTTCGCTGCCCAGTCCCAGGGTGAGATAGAGTTGCCGCGCGGCGGTATTGTTGCTGAACTTGTTGATATCGCGCACGATATCCGCCAGGGGAGGAGACTGGTGGGTTTCCAGCGGAACGGTTCCTCCCGGAGCGGCACTCCTGCGCACGGCACCGCGCAGAACTCCCCCTTGCTGCTCCCACAATTGCCTGAACAGGTCGAAGGTATAACGGGCAGTGTCGTGAACGCTGAGGAACAGGGTTTTTTCGCCGCAGCCGAAGGCATAGCTGCCCTTGAGCGTCATGGACACGCGGCCGTCGGGGCCGGAGCCGGGCTGAATATCCGTGCCAAGGGCATCCTTCCAGTCATTGCATGCGCCGCTGGTGAGCGTCAGGCTGTTTTTGAGGTCGAGAGAGGGCAGCTGGGGGTCCACCACGATGCGCACGCTCCTGCTTTCCGGTTGCGGCAGTAGCCGCAGCGCGAGCGTCCGGTAATTCACCATCAGCGCCTCGGGGAGGACATTGTATGCGCGATGAGGTTTGCCGTCGAAGGCGGCGGGATCGCTGCCGGGGAGATCGAAATGGCTGCTGTCGAGCACCAGGTCGCCGGTGATCTCGCGCAATCCGGTCTGGCGCAGCCGACGGGTGAGCAGCCAGAAGTTCTCCAGATTCAGCCTCGGATCGCCGTAGCCCTTGATGACCAGATTGCCGTGAAGGGCATCGCCCCGTACGATGCCATCCGCGTACAGTTCCGTCTTCCAGGCATACGCTGGCCCCAGCAGCTCCAGTCCGGCGAATGTGGTCAGAAGCTTCATTACCGAGGCCGGGCTCATGCTGGCAGCGGCATTGACAGCCAGCAGCGGCTGGCCTGCGCCGGTTTCGTGCACGTAAATGCCGACAGCGGAGCGGGGAATGCCCGCCTGCGCGAGCGCATGTTTTACCGCGGGAGGCAGGTCGAGCGCCAGACCAGGCAGCGGCAGGAAGGCAAGCAGGCTGCATAATGCCCACTTTGCCGCCCGTGACAGCGGTACGCGATGCGAGTTTTTCAGCGGATTTCCGGACGAGTTTGCGGCCGGGTTTTTTTGCGGGTTTCCGCTGAGGTTTTTCCGCGGGTTTTGCAGCGGGTTTTCCAAGGGTGTGGGCAGGGACATGCTAGATCTCAACGGTTGCGGATTGGACAGGAACACTTGCATTCCAGTTCAGTTTCTGCCGGATGGCGTCGGCCAGAATGGCGCAAGTCGAAGGTTCCCCGTGCACGAGGAAAGTCCGGTCGGGAGGAGCGCGGAAGTGGTTCAGCCAGGCGAGCAGGTCGGCCTGGTCCGCATGCGCCGACAGGCCGCCGATGGTATAGATCTCCGCCCGCACGGGCACATTTTCATCGAAAATCTTCACTGATCTGACCCCATCCACCAATCTGCGCCCCAGCGTGCCGACCGCCTGGAAGCCGGTAATGAGTATGCTGCATTCCGGCCTGCCCAGATTGTACTTCAGATGATACTTGATCCTGCCCGCGTCGCACATGCCGCTTGCAGAGATGATAACGGCTCCCTCCCGTATATTATTGAGGCGCATCGATTCCTCGACGCTCTGGACGAAATGGATGCGCGGCTTGCCGCTGCTGCGGCGCAGCCACTTCATTGCGTCCGCCATTTCCTCATCGAGCAGCCGGGTATGCTTGAGGGTGATCTCCGTGGCGGCCAGCGCCATGGGAGAATCGACATAGATATCCATCTCGCCGATTTTCCCCTTGCGGTAAAGATCGATCAGAAGAAAGAGCAGGTCCTGCGTTCGCCCCACCGTGAAGGCCGGCACGATGATATTGCCGCCTTTTCGCAGGAGCGTGTCATTGATGGCGTGAACGAGCTCATCCAGCGTATCGGCCATGTTGCGGTGCAGCCGGTTGCCGTAGGTCGATTCCAGCAGCAGCACATCAGCCTGATGCACCGGGGCAGGGTCCTTTATGACGGGATGACCCGGCTGGCCGAGATCGCCGGAGAATACCAGCTTCCTGTGCCTCTTGCCGGAAGTCAGCCACAGTTCGATGATGGCCGAACCGAGAATGTGGCCCGCATCGCGAAAAACACAGCGCACTGAAGGGTGCGGGAGGATTTCCTGATCGTAATCCACGCTCCTGATCTGGCGCAGGCAGGCCTCCGCCTGGGTAACGGTATAAAGCGGCGCCGCATCGGGGCGCCTTCTGCGATGGTTGCGGTGATTGCGATGATGCGCTCTGGTCTGCCACTCGGCTTCCTTTTCCTGGATATGGGCGCTGTCCTTGAGCATCACGGCGAGCAGGTCGGCGGTGGCCGACGTGGTGTAGGCCGGCCCCCGGAACCCCAGCATGGCGAGGCGCGGCAATAATCCGGAATGATCGATATGCGCGTGAGTCAGCAGGACAAAATCGATCGTCTCGGGGTCGCAATCGAAGGCCGCGCGATTCTTGCGGTCCGCTTCCCGGCCGCCCTGGAACATCCCGCAGTCCACCAGAAACCGTACCTGCGGCGCTTCGACCAGGAAGCTGGAACCCGTGACCTCGCCTGCCGCGCCCAGAAAAGTCAGTCGCACCGGAGTTTGCCCGGCGTGCGTTTTCACCATGAATCCAGCGCCGCCAGCGTGCCCGCCACCAGCAGGTCCATTTCCTGCTCATCGATGACATACGGCGGCATGAAGTAGACAGTGTTTCCCAGCGGCCGCAGGGACAGTTCCTGCCTGAGCGCCGCCTGGAAAAATTTTCCGGAAAACGACGGATCGGAAGTTTCGACTTCGAACGCCCAGATCATTCCGCAGTTGCGGAAATTCCGCACCCCCGGATGGCGTGCAATGGGCGCCGATGCCTGGTTGAGGTAGCGCGCCCTGGCGCGGTTCGCCTCGATGATCCCGTCCTGCTCGAAAATATCGAGCGTTGCGAGCGCGGCCCGGCAGGCGAGCGCATTGCCGGAATGGGTATGGGAATGCAGAAAGGCGCGCGCCGTGCTGTCGCCGTAAAAGGCGGCGTAGATGTCCTCCGTGGTCATCACGACCGAGAGAGGAAGATAGCCTGCCGTCAAGCCTTTACCGATGCAGAGGAAATCCGGCAGGATACCGGCCTGCTCACAGGCGAACAGTGTTCCCGTCCTGCCGAACCCGACCGCGATTTCATCCGCGATGAGATGCACCTGGTACCGGTCGCAGAGTTCGCGCGCGTGCTTGAGGTAATCGGGGTGGTACATGCCCATGCCGGCTGCTCCCTGCACCAGCGGTTCCAGGATGAGGGCGGCGGTTTGCGCATGATGGGCCGCAAAGTGCGCCTCCAGCGCCGCGGCTGCGCGCAGGGCATGTTCCTGCGGCGATTCGCCCTCGGCGGCATGGCGCCAGTCGGGGGTGGGAACGTGATGGCCCGGCCGCAGGAGCGGCGCATAGGTTTCCCTGAAAAGCGCCACGTCCGTGACTGAAAGCGCGCCCAGCGTTTCGCCGTGGTAGTCGTTCTCCAGGCTGACGAAACGGTTCTTTTCCGGGCGGCCGAGGTTGTGCCAGTAATGAAAGCTCATCTTCAGCGCAATCTCCGTGGCGGAGGCGCCGTCGCTCGCATAGAAGCAGTGCCCGAGCCGGTTAGATACCAGCCTGCCCAGGCGCTCGGACAATTCCACCACCGGTTCATGCGTGAATCCGGCCAGCATGACATGCTCCAGGCGCTCTAGCTGCCCGCGGATGGCTGCATTGATGCGCGGATTGGCATGACCGAACAGATTGACCCACCAGGAACCGATGGCATCGAGATACCGTTTGCCGTCGCCGTCGTACAGCCACACTCCCTCGGCGCGTGAAATGGTGATGAGCGGCAGCGTTTCATGCTGCTTCATCTGCGTGCAGGGATGCCAGACCGACTTCAGGCTGCGTTGGCGCAAGGGTTCATCGTTCATATGGCGTGTGGAAGCAATCGATAAGGCAGTGGGCTGGGAAACAGTGGAATGGGAAAGCAATGGAACACGAAGGCGACATCATACCGTGCATCACCTGGCGGGTGAACAGGCAGTACCGAGTGCAGGCGGCGTACCTGTCAGCGTGCGACGCTTATTTTACCTTCTGTGCAGCTGATCCGCGTGCTGCTCAGCGCCGCGTTCAGTAATCAACATCCGGTTCCTCAAATTTTGAGATGACAGGTTTTCCCCTTCCTGTTTCCCGCAATGCCGGCAGGTGGCCAGCCGGATAATTTCACCAGCATAAAGGGAGAGGGAGGCGGGACACAGGCGGCTCATAGGACACACAGGTTCAGGCAGAGCGGACGAGGTAGAAGCTCTCCGGAAGAAAGGCCGGAGGAAAGCGGAAGAAGAGCATCCGCAATGGACCGAGGCTGCGGCTCCCCGCTATTGAAGTGTCATAATGACGCCGGCGATCAGACAACCTGTACCTTGGTACAAGGTGTACTTCAGTACGATGGACTCGACACATGCGGACTTGCAGAATGGCACCCGCAGTACGAAGAAAAAGCCTCCGCCATCCGGCGGATTTTATTGATGACCTGAACAAGAGGAAAACATTATGAACAAAATCGCTCAAGGTGTGCAGCAGTTCCTGAACGACGAAGAAGGCGTGACCGCCATTGAATATGCTTTGATCGCCGCTCTTATCGCAGTGGCAATTATTACTACGGTCCAAGCTGTTGGTACTGACTTGAACGGAGTATTCACGCATATTAGCACTAAGCTTAAAGCGGCGATCGCGCCTTAAAGCGGCGATCCAATAAGATTGTCCGACAGGTGCTATCTTTGAGCATCTCTGCGCAGTCGTAGTTGTTGTTATATATCGCCCGGCTTTTCGCCGGGCGGTCAGCAGTTAAAGCAGTTGAATGAAAACATGAACCAGCATATGCATTCACTAACTATCGGATTTCTGCTGCTGCTGTTGCTGGCGGCAGCCTGGAGCGACATCCGCAGCCGCCGCATTCCGAACGTCCTGGTTTTTCCGGGTGCGCTTATCGGCGTGCTGGTGCATGCCCTGCTGCCGCAGGAAGCAGGCGGGCTGGGTGTCCTCGGCTCCCTCGCGGGATGGGGCACGGGTCTGGCGCTGCTGTTGCCGCTCTACCTGCTGCGCATCATGGGCGCGGGCGATGTGAAGCTCATGGCCATGACCGGCGCCTTCCTCGGCGCACAGGCAACTGTCGGGGCGCTGTTGTGTGTTCTGCTGGCAGGCGGCGTGCTGGCGCTGGGGGCGGCGTTGTGGCAGGGCAAGCTGGGCGTGCTGTGGCGCAACCTCAACGTCATGCTGCTGGGCGCACTTGCCGGTGGAGCGATGATGGGCCTGCCTGTGAGCGGAAAACCTGGTGAAGGTGCCGCGGGAGGCCACGCAGAAGATGCCGAGGAATCCGTCGGCACGCTGCCCTACGGCGTGGCCATCGCCGTCGGCACGATGGCGTATCTGGCCATGGCCCGCTGGGGCTGACCGCTGGGATTGGCAGACTGGGCTGACAGAAAGTATGCCAGACGGGCATACGGGAATGCAGGCACAAAGTAAAAAGTAAGTACAAAGGCGAAAGTATAAAGAGGAAAGTAACAGGAGCGAAAGTATGAAAGCGCTCCGGGTGGTTCGCGGGTTATCGGCACGCCGGTGCCCGCATATATACAGAGAATTAACAGGTCGAGCGGCTGGATCACGGGAATAGCCTGGGGTGATCCGGAAACAATTGTCAGAAGTCGGAATGTCAGTGAAGAGGAATGCTGAATGAAAAACGTGAGGGCGATATGGATGATCGTGATCTCGCTGCTGCTGGGCTTGGCCGCGGTAGTGGTTGCCGGCAGGTGGATCATCGACCGCGCCAGCGTGGATGCGGCCACCGTGATCGTCGCTTCGCGCGATATCGACGTCGGCACCCGGTTGACGCCCGATATGCTGCAATCCTCGGACTGGCCGCGCGCGACGGTGCCGGAAGGATCCTTCCAGGACGTAAATCTGCTCGATACACGCGTGGTCAAGGTCAACCTGGTGCGCGGCGAGCCCCTGCTGGAAGCCAAGCTGGCGCCGCAAGGCGCTGCGGGAGGACTGTCGGGTGTGATTGCCGAGGGCAAGCGTGCCATCACGGTGAAGGTCAATGAGATCGTGGGGCTTGCCGGGTTCGCGCTGCCCGGCAACAACGTGGATATCCTGGTCAATGCCAAGGACGAAAACGACAAACCCATTTCCAAGATCGTGCTGGAGCGCATCCTCGTGCTGGCAGTGGGACAGGACCTGGGCCGGGATGAAACCAAGCCGAAGGCGGTCACCGCCGTGACGCTGGAAGTGACGCCGCAGGAAGCGGAAAAACTCGATCTCGCGCGCAGCATCGGCACGCTGTCGCTGGTGTTGCGCAACCAGATCGACAAGAGCCCCGGCACCACTGCGGGGGTGCGCACGCGGGATCTGCTGACGTTGCATTCCGAGCCCGCTCCAGCCCCTGTCCGGCGTCCTGTGGTAGCCGCAGCCAGGCCGGGCGTGGAAATCATCCGGGGCATGGAAAGAACCGAAGCAAAACTGGTGGAAAAGGAAACCCGATGAAGCTGCCGCTCTTACCGAACAGATTTTCCGTCATCCCGACGCCCATGATTACTTCAGCAGATGCTGCCGGTTCCCGTCTCCGTCGAGTCCCCGGTTCCGCGCTTCCGCCGTTCCGGGCGACGCTGATCACGGCGCTGCTGGGGATAGCGCTGGGACTGGCTGGCGAGCTTTTCGCCGCAGGCCAGGTCAGAGGCCCGATCATGGATCGGACGGTGGTTGCATCAGCGAAGCCGGCAGGGCCGGCGGAGGTGCTGCTCGCGGCCTCCGACATGGAGGTGATCTACGGCAAATCGGCCCTGCTCAGGCTGCCGGCGCCGGTCGCGCGGATATCGGTGGGCAATCCGGACGTGGCCGATGTGACACTGATCAGCCCCGGCGAAATCTACGTGCTGGGCAAGTCGATCGGGACGACCAACGTCATCCTGTGGACTCGCGGCGGACAATCGGGGAGCGGACAGACAGCCGTCATCAATGTTACTGTCATTCTGGATGCGGCGGCGCTGCAGGCCAAGTTGCGTGAACTCATGCCCGGTGAGACCGATATCAGGGTGACCGCGGCCGGGGATTCACTGGTCCTCTCCGGCACGGTATCCGATACGCTGAAGGCGGATCGGGCGGTGGCGCTGGCGGATGCCTATGTGCGCGCCGCGGCAGGGGGGCAAGGCCAGCGCGGCGGCAGGCAGGGCGGCGATGCATCCGGCGGGGGCCAGGGCGGCGGCGGGGATGAACCCAAGGGCGCCGGCCAGGGGCTGGGCAGCATCCAGGTCGTTAATCTGCTGCAGGTGGGCAGCAACCAGCAGGTGATGCTCGAAGTGAAAGTGGCGGAGATCAACCGCAAGGTAGCGGAAAAGCTCGGCTTCGATTTCCAGAGAGCGGCCCGGAAAGCCGGGAGCGCCTGGACGCAGATCATGACCGGCATCATCGGCGGCGCGCCCGGCATGCTGTTCCAGTCCAGGGGCACGCCCGATATCGGCGACGCTTTCCTGATCGATGCCGAGAAAAAGGACGAGCTCTTCCACATTCTGGCCGAACCCAACATCGTGGCGATCAGCGGCCAGGAAGCGAGCTTCCTGGTGGGGGGGGAAGTCATGATTCCCATTCCCCAATACGCTGGCGTGATCACCCTCCAGTCCCGGCAGTTCGGGGTGGGCCTGCGGTTCACGCCGACCGTGCTGGAGGAGGGCCGCATCAACCTGGTGGTATCGCCGGAAGTGACGGAACTGGTCAAGTTCGACACCGTCGCCACCACCGGCCTCGGCGGAATACTGGCGGTGCCCACCTTCACCACGCGGCGCGTATCCACCACCGTGCAGCTGCGCGACGGCCAGTCGCTCGCCATCGGCGGGCTGCTGCAGGACAACATCAAGGAAACGATCAGCCGCTTCCCGGTACTGGGAGAACTTCCGATACTCGGCGCCCTGTTCCGCAGCAGCGATTTCCAGAAAAACAAGACCGAGCTCATGGTGGTGGTCACGCCGCGCCTGATCAAGCCGCTGCAGCCGGATTACGCGCTGCCCACCGACGCTTTCGTCCAGCCCGACCGGCCGGAATTCCTGTTTGACGGCAGGATGGAAGGCTCCCCGGCGGGCCTGGTGCCCAAGGGCATGCCGGCATCGGAATATCCCCCGCAGTATCCCCCCTCGGGGCAACTACCGGGGCAATCGCAAGGACAATTTCAGAGCCAACCCCAGGGCCAGCCCCGGGCCGGGCGTGACGATGCCGGTTTCGAGATGAAGTGAGGATGAAATGAGAGACGACAAGGACACATTCGGCATGCGCACAAACCTGATAACCGCCACTTCAGCCAGGCTGCACCCAGGCAGGGCAGCCGTTCTGGCAGCAGTCGTGATCGGCACTCTGGCGGGGTGTATACCTGCCACGCCCCGGCTGGATGCGCAGTCCGGCATTGCCGTGAACATCGCCCGCACCCAGCAGATCGCCAATCCCAATGCCTCGCGTGACAACGCTCCGGTGGAGGGAATCGACGGGCAGGCGGGCGATGCCGCCGTGGACAGCTACCGTGAATCGTTCGTGAATCCGCGCCCGGCCTTGTCGGGCGGCGTGGTGAACGTTGGCAGCGGCAGGGCCGGAAGTGGCGGCGGGGGTGGCGGAATGTACGGCAGGTAACGTCATCCGCCAGGGCGAGCATGTTTGAAGTCAGGATAGTGCGACAGTAGACAATGGACAAGGCCATGAAACGGGTTGCTGGCAGGCTGCGGCAAAACCGGCGAAACCGGAATCATCCGGGCGGGCGGCAGGAAAAGGGCGTGGTCGCCATCATCGTGGCGCTGTCGCTGGTTGTCCTGGTCGGTTTTGCCGGCCTGGCGCTGGATCTGGGCAAGCTCTACGTGGCCAAGTCGGAGCTGCAGAACAGCGCCGACGCGTGCGCGCTGGCCGCAGCGCGGGAATTGACCGGGGCCAATACCAATCAGCTCGTCCTGGCCGAAGCCGCGGGCATGACCGCGGGCATGCGCCACGATGTCCTCTTCCAGGATGAAATGATTGCCCTGGCCGTTGACGACAGCGTGACATTCAGCCAGACGCTCAACGGTGTCTACCAGGCCAAGGCTGCCATCGGCCCGACGGAAGCCGTGCTCATGCAGTACGCCCGCTGCACGGTGGAGCGCACCGGAATTGCCAACTGGTTCATCCAGGTGCTGAACCTTCTGCCGGGAGTGGCGATCGGCGACCAGGCAGTCGCAGCCGCCGCGGTAGCCACCCGCACGCCCTCGCAGGTGACCTCCTGCGCCATCCCGGTAGGCATCTGCAGCAGCGCGATCACGCCCGCGACGCCGATGGGCACCTGGCTGCAGAGCGTGATAGGCCCCGCCCCTTCGGGTGGCGGAAGCGGCAATCTGACGGGAAATTTCATGTGGGTGGATTACACGCCGCCCGGCGGCGGGGCCTCCGAACTGGGAGGCATCCTGACGGGTCCGGGGGTGTGCAATCTCCCCGCCATAGGCACGCAGGTCGGAGAAGCCGGCGTCATGTCTTCGCTCGCAGCCCACTGGAACAGCCGTTTCGGCATCTACCAGGGCAGCGTCAAACAGGGGGAGTCGATACCGGACTATACCGGCCGCGCCTATACCGATGCCGCGGGAAGCTGGCCCTCCAAATTCAATGCATTTGCAGACTTCAGGAGCAAACGGGCGGTGTATGCGCCCTATCAGGGGGATACCACTACCGGGCTGCGCACGAATGGAACGATCATCGACTCGGCCGCCCTCCAGGCGGGCGGCGGTGACCGCCGGCTCGCGACTGCCGCCGTGGTGGATTGCAGCGGCTTCACCGGCGGCTCGACGGTTGCGCCGGTTCAATCCTGGGCGTGCGTCCTGATGCTGCATCCGATCAATACCAACATGGGGGGCACCGGAACCGGCGCGAACCGCATGTATCTCGAATACCTTGGGCGGTCGGACGACGAGGGCAGCCCCTGCGCAAGCTCCGGCGTACCTGGCGGGCCTGCCAGCGGGGGACCGCTCGTCCCGGTGCTGGTGCGATGATGGATACTGGGATGATGATCATGGATAGGCAGGAATACGACAGACGGAGATACAGCAGCAGGCGGACATTTCCGCCTGCCGGCCGGGGAACGAAGCAGGGAACGAAACCCGGGGCGATGCGCGGCGCGGTCGCCGTGGAATTCGCCCTGCTGCTGGTTCCCCTGCTGCTGCTGGCGTTCGGCATCGCCGAATATGGCCGCGCGCTGTACCAGTACAACACGCTCGTCAAGACGGTGCGCGATGCGGCGCGCCTGCTGTCGCACCACAATCCCGAAGATCCGGCTTCCTACGGGCCGGTGCTGGAGGAGGCCCGCTGCCTGGCGGTGCACGGCAATACCAGTTGCAGCGGACCGGCGCTGGCGCCGGGCCTGACGACCGGGATGGTGGCGATTGCATCCAGCGCCACGACCACCGCCGCCGGCACGTCGGTTACACTGGTCGAGGTCAAGATCACGGGGTATGTTTTCAACTTTGTCTTCAATCCGGCCCGGCTGCTGGGCGCCGCCGCAGACACCATTCCGTTCAGCGATATCCACGCCACGATGAGGCAGCTGTGATGAATGCACATCGTCCCTGCCGATTGCCGCCGCACGCGAACCGGTTTCATCAACGGGGTGCCGCCGCGGTCGAGTTCGCGCTCATCGCCTCGCTTCTGTTCATCCTGCTGTTCGGCATCATCGAAATGGGCCGGGTGCTGTTCTACTGGAACACCGCAACCGAGGCCACGCGGCTGGGAGCGAGGCTGGCAGTGGTGTGCGGCAAGGACGCGGCCATCATCAAGACCCGCATGGGCAACATGCTCAGCATCCTGACGCCGGGCACCATCGATATTGCCTATACCCCCTCCGGCTGCGACGTCAGTTCATGCCGGTCGGTCACCGTCAGCATCACCGGACTGAATGTTTCAACATTCATCCCGTTTGTGCCGTTGAATCTCAACATGCCGCCATTCGCCACGACCCTCCCGCGCGAAAGCATGGGCATGAATGCAGGGGGCGAGGCCAATCCGGATTGCAGCTGATCCGGCGGAATGCAAAACCAGGAAAGACAGCCACGAAACTCAACCAGGAAAGAATAAGGGAAGGCAAAAAATTGAAGATCGCCGTAATCGCGCAAGATTCGCAATATCCCAGCACGATCCAGAGATTTCTGGCCGAAGCCGACAAACCCTATCCGCTGATCAGCCTGATCGGCGGAGTGCAGCAGGTCGCGGCCGTGGCGGAGCAGGAACAGCCTGATTTGCTGATGCTGGAGGGACAATACTTCAGTTCCACGGAACTGGAGGCGCTCAATCGCGTCACTTCCCGTTTCCCGGATGTGGGAGTGGTGATGCTGTGCCCCGCCCAGCCTCCCGAACTGCTCATCGAAGTCATGCGCGCCGGCATTCGCGAAGTGCTGCCGACACCGTTGACCCGGCATGTGGTGATCGATGCGGTCGAGCGCTTCCAGCAAAGAATGGCGCTGGCGCGGATGCCCATGCATGAGTGCAAGGTGCTGGCGTTCATTCCCTGCAAAGGCGGCAGCGGAGCCACGTTTCTCGCGACCAACATCGCCTATGCCCTGGCTGCGCAGGAAAACAAGCGGGTCGCCTTGTTCGATTTCAACCTGCAGTTTGGCGATGCCTCGCTGTTCGTGCAGGACGGCGTGCCCGCCACCTCGATTGCCGATGTGACGCGCCAGATCCAGCGGCTGGACGGATCGTTCCTCAATTCGAGCATGATCCAGGTATTGCCGAATTTCGGTATGCTGGCCGCGCCCGAAAGTCCCGAAAAGGCCGCGGAGATAAGACCGGAACACATCAATCCGCTCTTCCAGGTCGCCATGAAACATTATGACTTCGTGATCCTGGATGTCGGGCGCGAACTGGATGCGATTTCGATCCAGGCGCTGGATCGCGCCGATCTGATTTTCCCGGTGCTGCAGCAGACCCTGCCTTCCATCCGGGACGCCAGGCGCATGTCGACCGCGTTTGCCGCATTGAACTATCCGGATGAAAAGATCCGGCTGATCGTGAACCGCCACAAAAAAAATGCCGATATCACGCTCGAAGATATCGAGAGCACCTTGAATCTGAAGATATTCAAGGTGGTGCCGAACGATTATGCCGTCGTCACTGGCTCGGTGAACCAGGGCATCCCCGCGACCAAGCTCGCTCCCCGCAGTCCGGTGGCAAAGTCGCTGCAGGAGATTGCGCATGAACTATGCCGCGGCGCCGGACAGGGAAGCCTGCTCAGGAAATTGTTTGCATTCTAGATAACCCCGATTTTATGGATTGCCAGTCATGTCGATACGAGAACGTCTCCAGAGCGTGAAAGAAACAGGGGCGGTCGAGCAGAATCCGGTGCCTGTCACGGCCCTGCACCATATCCCGGCCTATGAGGAATTGAAGGCGCGCGTCCATCAGAAGCTGCTCGACCGGGTGGATCTGGCAGTCATGGAAAGCCTGCCGGCCGAACGCCTGTTGATGGAGATCAGGAACCTGGTGGAGCGGCTGCTGGTCGAGGAATCCGTCCCGATCAACGAGGCGGAGCGCCAGGGCGTCATTCGCGACATCCAGAACGAAGTGCTCGGCCTGGGCCCGCTTGAGCCCCTGCTGGCGGACCCGACCATCTCCGATATCCTGGTGAATACCCATCACCAGGTCTATGTCGAGCGCCGGGGGCGCCTGGAACTGACCGATACCCACTTTGCCAACGAAAAGCACCTGAGAAAGATCATTGACAGGATCGTGTCGCGGGTCGGGCGGCGCGTGGATGAGTCCAGCCCCATGGTCGATGCGCGCCTGCCCGACGGTTCGCGCGTCAATGCCATCATCCCGCCCCTGGCCATCGATGGCTCGATGCTTTCTATCCGCCGTTTTTCCGTCAAGCCGCTGAAGATGAACGATCTCATGGCGTACAAGTCGCTGACGCCGGAAATGGGGGAGATCATCAGCGGACTGGTCAAGGGCAAGTGCAGCATCCTCATCTCCGGCGGCACCGGCAGCGGCAAGACGACGCTGCTCAATATCATGTCCGGCTTCATTCCGTCCTCCGAGCGGATCGTGACCATCGAGGACGCGGCCGAGCTGCAGTTGCAGCAGCCCCACGTGGTGCGGCTGGAGACGCGTCCCCCCAACGTCGAGGGCAAGGGAGAAATCTCGCAGCGCGCGCTGGTGAAGAACAGCCTGCGCATGCGCCCCGACCGGGTCATCATCGGGGAAGTGCGCGGCGCCGAGGCGCTGGACATGCTGCAGGCCATGAACACCGGGCACGAAGGTTCCATGGCCACGATCCATGCGAATACGCCGAGGGATGCCCTGGGCAGGGTGGAAAACATGGTGAACATGGCGGGACTGAACCTGCCCATCAAGGCGGTCCGCCATCAGATCAGTTCGGCCATCTGGGTGGTGATCCAGGTTTTGCGCCTGACTGACGGCAAACGCAAGGTGACGAGCATACAGGAGATCACCGGCATGGAGGGCGACATCATCACCATGCAGGAAATCTATACTTTCGAGCAGACGGATATCGCGGCGGACGGAACAGTGCAGGGGCACTTCCGCGCCACCGGGATCCGCCCCAAGTTCGCCGAGCGCCTGCGTGTGTACGGCATACCGCTGCGCGAGGAGCTGTTCGACCCCTCGCGCCGGTATACATAGCGGGAGGAGACGGGAATGGACATTCTTTACTATCTGTTTCTCATATTCTGCTTCCTTGCGGTCGTGCTGCTGCTTGAAGGAGGCTACCTGGCCTGGCATGCGCATCGCGGGCCGGAAGCAAAGCGCATCCAGGAGCGTTTGCAGGCCGTTTCCGCAGGCTGGGGAGACGCCGAAACCGGACTGATGAAGCAGCGGCTGCTGAGCAGCTCGCCGGCGCTGGAGCGTTTCCTGCTGCAGGTTCCGCGCATCCACAGTCTAGACCGCCTCCTGCAGCAATCCGGCATGTCCCTGATGGTGACACACTTCCTGGGCTACACGGCCATGGCCGCCCTGGGGGGAATGGCGAGCGCGGCGCTGCTGGGCCTGTCGTTTACGGTCGCGCTGCTGTGCGGCGTGGCGGGCAGCGCGCTCCCCTTGTTCTTCACGCTCAGCGCCAAACGCAAGCGCCTGGAGAAAATCGAGCGGCAGCTGCCGGAAGTGATCGACCTGATGGGGCGCGCGCTGAAGGCGGGCCACGCCTTTTCCGGCGCGCTGCAGATGGCCTCCACCGACGGGCCCGAGCCGGCTGCCGACGAGTTTCGCCTGACATTCGACGAGATCAATTTCGGCGTTTCGGTGCAGGATGCGCTCATGAATCTCGCCACCCGGGTGCCCATCACCGACCTGCGCTATTTTGTCATTGCCGTGCTGATCCAGCGCGAAAGCGGCGGCAACCTGGCGGAGCTGCTGGATAAAATCAGCGGATTGATCCGCGCGCGTCTGACGCTGCTGGGGAGAATCCGCGTGCTTTCGGCCGAAGGACGGCTGTCGGCCTGGATTCTCTCCTGCCTGCCGTTTGCCACGGCCCTCCTGATCAATCTCGTCAACCCCGGATTTCTGACGGTATTGTGGACCGATCCCATAGGATTGATGATGGTGGGAACGGCCCTGGGAATGATGGTAACCGGAATATTCGTCATGTCGCGCATCATCAAGATCCGGGTATGAAGCAGCTTCACTGACAATGCCAACAATAAGGATAGTCGAAACATGACACCCGTGCAGATCGCCTACCTGGCGATGATTTTCATCATCGTGGCCGGAGCCGCATTCGGGGTGATGCGGGCGCTGGCGCCGCGTCCCACCAAAACCCGCCTGGATCAGGTCGCCGCGGGAAATTCCACCCCGCAGCAGAAGGCCGGGGACGGCTGGGAACGGACCATGGTCAACCTGGCAGGCCCGCTCGCCAAGCTGGCCCTGCCGAGCGAGGGCTGGGAAACCTCCGTGCTGCGCACGCGCTTCATGCACGCGGGCTACCACGCGCGCTCGGTGCCCATGGTGTATTTCGCGGCCAAGACGGGACTGGCGCTGGCTTTGCCGGCGATTTTCCTGCTTTATGTCGGCATCGGCCGCCTGGAACTGGATGTCAATGCCGCCCTGTTCGCCCTGTTGAGCCTGGCGGCATTCGGCTATTACCTGCCCAACATGGTGCTGGCGCGCCTGGTTGCGCAGCGCAAGCGGGAGCTGTTCGAGAGTTTTCCGGATGCCATCGATCTCATGACGGTGTGTGTCGAGGCCGGATTGGGACTGGACGCGGCAATGGTGCGGGTGGCGGAAGAAATGCGCCTGCGGAGCAAAGCCCTTGCCGACGAGCTTCACCTGGTCAGCCTGGAACTGCGCGCCGGCAGGACCCGCGAGCAGGCGCTGCGCAATCTTGCCATGCGCACCGGCGTGGAGGAAGTCGAGGCCCTGGTCTCCATGCTGGTCCAGGCCGACCGCTTCGGCACCAGCGTCGCCGCTTCCCTGCGCGTGCATTCCGATACGCTGCGCACCACCCGCCGGCTGCGGGCGGAGGAAGCCGCAGCGAAAATCGCGCTCAAGCTGCTTTTCCCCCTGATTTTCTTTATCTTCCCGTCGCTTTTGCTGGTGCTGATGGGGCCGGCTTTCATCAACATCTATCGTGTGCTGCTCCCCACTCTCGGGGGCCAGTAACGAGCGGAGAACAGTCATGTTCAGAATCAGACAGCTTGCATGGGCAATGGGTTGCGCATCGCTCATGAGCGGGTGCGTGTTGTATCCGGGGTATCAGGACAAGATGGGGCAGGCAGTCACCATCAAGCCGGTGACGGAGGTCCGCCACGCGCTGGGCAGTGCGGACGCCCTGTATCAACTGGGGCGATATTACCAGGCCAGGGTCAACTATGCGGAAGCCGTCGCAGCCTATGAGAAGGCGCTGGAGGCAGACCCCAGCCATATCGAGGCGCATAATGGCCTCGGCGTGGCCCATTGCCTTCAGGACCGGCATGAACTGGCGCTGCAGTATTTCCGGAAGGCAATCGGGATGGCTCCCCTGGCGGCTCATCTGCATAATAATCTCGGTTATGCGCACCTGGTGCACGGGCAGGAAGCCGAAGCCGTGTCAGCATTCGAGCGGGCGCTGTTGCTTGAGCCGCAAAACCAGCGGGCACGCCGCAACCTCGCCGCTGTCTACATGAAGACGGGATTGCGCGACAAGGCTGCCGCGCTGACCAGGGCACGCTCTGAATCCGAGGGGATCCCCGGGGCAGCGCCAACTGCCGTCACTCCCGCCGGTACTGCTTCTGCGGCGCTACCGGCCATGTCGCCTCCCGCGGCAGTCGCAGCGGATAAGAGACAGAAGCTGTCATGTAGCGCCGGTGCGCGGCTGGTGCAGGTTACGCCCGGCGTGTTCGAGTTCCGGATGACCGAAGCGGGCGCGATGGCATCCACATCGCCGGGTAAAATCCTCGGCAGGACTGCTGCGCTGCAGGATTCCGGCAGGTTTTCCGGCGAGGACATCCGCATCGAGGTCTCGAATGGTAATGGCGTGCCCGGCATGGCCAGGCAGGTGTCCAATTTTCTGCAGCAGAACGGGTTCGCCACGGCACGCCTCACCGACCGGCAACCGTATCAGCAGGCCCTGACGGAAATACACTACCGGCCGGGTCATTCCGGTGTGGCCGAGGAGATCAGCCGCCTGATGGTGGTGGGAGTTCCCATAGTGGAGAGTTACAACCTTCGCAGGGATATTCACGTGCGGGTGATGCTGGGCAAGGATACCGTGCGTCAGGTGGGCCAGGCAGCTTACCTGGAGAATCCGGGCAGAGTGCAGATCGCGCAAGGAAGCGTCACCCCAGGAATTGTCACTCAAGGAACTGTCGAGTAAAGCGGCGAATCAGGAGCACGGCGCGTCTTGGGAGCCTGCGCCAGGCGCAGAGGGGAGCGGTGCGCAGTGCGCAGATGCGGCGACTGCCCCCTGCGCACCGGCGCTCCACCGGGAGCGCTTCGTTACATCTCCACGAAATAGCTGGCTGCGGCGAGGTCCACAGTTTCGGGTGTCAGTTCCGGAAGCCGCCGCAGGAAGCGCGCCCGATCCACGATGTGCTCCACCAGGTCTCGCGGGTGACTGCCGGTCAGCGGCCGTCCGGTCTTGCGGTAATAATTATCCAGCAGATATTCAGCGGCTTCGGTATCGTAAGCGATTCCCTGGACGTCACACACGCGCCGCAGGATTTCCCTGAACTCGTCTTCGGTCTGGTACTGCACCTGTATCTTGTGGCGAATGCGGCGCAGGAACGCCTCATCGACCAGATCTCCCGGGCGCAGATTGGTACAGAAAACCGTGATCTGGTCGAAGGGTATCTCGAACTTCAGGCCGGTATGCAGCGTGGGAAAATCGGTGCCACGCTCGAGGGGTATGATCCAGCGGTTGAGCAGCTGGCGCGGCTCCACCTGCTGGCGGCCGAAGTCATCGAGGATGAATACGCCGTTGCCGGCTTTCATCTGGATCGGCGCTTCGTAGAATCTGCTGCTGGCGTCATAACGCAGGTCGAGCATGTCCAGGGTCAGTTCTCCGCCTACCATTACCACAGGGCGCCGGCATTTTTTCCAGCGGGGGTCATGCTTCACGCTCCGGTTAAGGTCAAGGCCGGGATCTTCCGGGGATTCATCTTCCACGCGGAAGTGAATCGCGGGGTCGAACAGACGGATTATCTGGCCGCTGACCTCCAGGGCCTGCGGGATATAGATATGCCCCGGCAGCGCACGGCCCAGTATTTCGGTAATGCTCGTTTTTCCCGTGCCGGGCGGTCCATAGAAGAAGATGGAACGCCCCGAAGCAAATGCCGGCCCCAGCTGGCCGAGCATTCTCTCGCCGATGACCATGTGCTTGAGGGATTGCCGTATCCATTCATCGTCCACTTCCACCTGACGGACGCATTGCCGCACCAGGGCGCGGCAGTAGTCGCGCAGAGGGACCGGCGCCGCGCCCACATAACCGCTCATGGAAAGGGCGGCTTCCGCCCTTTCCCGCCCGCGCTGGGTCAGTTCGAAAACATGCGATGCGCGGCTGTAGCCGGTGGCTGAACGGATGGCGACCAGTTGATCCGCCTTCATCAGTTCCGCCAGCTCATCAACGACACTGAACGGGAGTGAGAGCGTGTCGGATATCTGCTGCAGGGAGAATGTGCCGGCCTCGAGATAGGCGGCCTTGAGCAGCAGGTCGGTGAGAAAAGCTTCACTCAGGCCGGTGTCCGCCACTTTCAGCGGGACCTGCGGGACGGGCTGGAAGAACTGATGAAACTGATCTGCCGTGAGGAAGCCAAGGGAGGCGAGGACATCCTCCAGGCGGCTATTGTCCTGTCTCTGGCCGGCAAGCGCCTGTGCCAGCTGGGCGGACGAGATCAGGCCTTCGCGAACCAGCAGTTCGCCGATGGGGTTTGACATATGGAGCCTATGAAACCATGGTAATCGTGATAGTCCCGGTTCGCTAAAACACGAACGGTACGAGCCGGTAACGTACCCGGAGCATGTAAGTGCGGTAGGCCGGGTCCAGGGCGAGATGTTTTTCCTCGCGCTGGATCCGCACCCAGAGCAACCCCATGGTCGCCGCAAAGATGAGCGCGTTTGCCAGTGTCGTATGCACCAGCACGTAGCCGCCAAACACGAGGAAATAACAGGCATAGAGCGGATGGCGCACGATACCGTACATCCAGGCTGTCTTGATTTCACGTTTGGCTGCGACGAGCGCGAAACTGCGATTGAGGGACAGCAGGCTGACGATCTGTAGCAGGGTGCCGAGCGCAATGATGCTGCTTGCCGCAGGAAACACGCCCCAGGTTGCAGGACGAAGCAACAGCGGCGCGCAGGTGCCGGCAATCGCGACCAGCCAGTCGGACGGGGTCGCGGAAACCGTCTGCGGGGTGCTGCGGAAGATAAAGAATCCCGTTGTCAGGGTTTCGGAAAGGATGACCAGCAACAGCGTCCGTTCCCCTGTTTCCAGGTACCTGTTGAAGTGCGCCCAGGCAAAGAATCCGAATAATCCCGCCAGCAGCAGGCCGCTGTAAACGTGGAATCGTTGGGAGTGCAATATTTTTGACAATGCGCTCGTGCCTGGGATACCTCTTTGGCGAGCGTCGATTCGGGCTGACATGGCAAAATCCTTGTATTCGATGAGTTGGATGTGTTCGGTGTATTCGATGTATCCAGGGGAGGAAGAGCCATGGCAAAGGCCGTATGTTCCGCCAGCAAGTACCTCAGCAAAAAGGCGCCCGCGAACGGCGCGGGCAAATGGTAAATGTTACAGGGACCCACGCATTCCTCCTGAATATGCGTTCTCATTCTAGGAATGTCCCCGATGTCCTGTCCATCGTACTGAAGTACAGGGATCCGCCGGGGAAGGGACGGGGAAAAGCTCCGGAAAATTGAGTAACCGCCTTCTTTGTCAAGCAGATGGAGTTTTTCTTTTATCTTGCTTATCCACTTGATATTCCGGGTAGCAGGCCCTATTATTAGCACTCGTTAGCGTTGAGTGCTAACAACTAGCTTCAATAATGGGCAATGGCTCGGGAAGCCTTTCAGGCAATCCCGGAGGATTTCATTGGTTTTAATTTTTTAAAACACAGGAGAAGAAAACATGCAGATTCGTCCCTTACACGACCGCGTCATCGTCAAGCGGCTGGAAGAAGAACGCAAGACCGCATCCGGTATTGTCATTCCTGACAGCGCCACGGAGAAACCGGATCAGGGCGAAATAGTCGCCGTGGGCAAAGGCAAGGTCGGCGACGACGGCAATGTCCGCCCGCTGGAAGTGAAGGTCGGCGATAAGGTATTGTTCGGCAAATACTCCGGGCAGACCGTGAAGATAGCGGGAGAAGAACTTCTGGTGATGCGCGAGGAAGACATCATGGGCGTTGTTGAAGGTTAATGGTTAATTTTCGCAAGGCGTCTTGCACAATATTTTCTGGAAATTAGGAGAAAAGGATTATGGCAGCGAAAGAGGTTAAATTCAGCGATTCAGCTCGCCACAAGATGGTGAATGGAGTCAATATTCTGGCGGATGCGGTAAAGGTCACTCTCGGACCCAAGGGACGCAATGTCGTGCTGGAGCGTTCCTACGGCTCGCCCACCATCACCAAGGATGGTGTTTCCGTAGCGAAGGAAATCGAACTGAAAGACAAGTTCGAGAACATGGGCGCGCAGATGGTAAAGGAAGTCGCCAGCAAGACTTCCGACGTAGCCGGCGACGGAACGACCACGGCTACCGTTCTGGCGCAATCCATTGTCAAGGAAGGCATGAAGTATGTCGCCGCAGGGATGAATCCCATGGATCTCAAGCGGGGAATCGACAAGGCGGTGGTCGCCACGGTTGAAGAGCTGAAGAAACTTTCCAAGCCCTGCACAACGAGCAAGGAAATCGCGCAGGTGGGCAGCATTTCCGCCAATTCCGATCCCGAAATCGGCAAGATCATCGCCGATGCAATGGAAAAAGTGGGCAAGGAAGGTGTCATCACGGTGGAGGATGGTTCAGGACTGCAGAACGAGCTGGATGTGGTCGAAGGCATGCAGTTCGATCGCGGCTACCTGTCGCCCTACTTCATCAACAACGCGGACAGGCAGATCGCGCTGCTGGAAAACCCGTTCATCCTGCTGCATGACAAGAAAATCTCCAATATCCGTGACTTGCTGCCGGTGCTGGAACAGGTGGCGAAGGCTGGCAAGCCATTGCTGATCATCTCCGAAGATGTCGATGGCGAGGCGCTCGCCACGCTGGTGGTCAACAACATCCGCGGCATTCTCAAGACCTGCGCAGTGAAAGCGCCGGGCTTCGGTGACCGCCGCAAAGCGATGCTCGAGGATATCGCCATTCTCACCGGCGGCACGGTGATTGCCGAAGAAGTGGGCCTCTCGCTGGAAAAGGCAACTCTCGCGGAACTGGGGCAAGCCAAGCGGGTGGAAGTCGGCAAGGAAGAAACCACCCTCATCGACGGCGCCGGGGATACCCAGAACATCGAAGGCCGCGTGAAGCAGATCCGCGCTCAGATCGAAGAAGCCACCAGCGACTACGATAAGGAGAAACTGCAGGAGCGCGTGGCGAAGCTGGCCGGCGGAGTCGCGTTGATCAAGGTCGGCGCGGCTACCGAAGTCGAGATGAAGGAGAAAAAAGCGCGCGTGGAAGATGCGCTGCACGCTACCCGGGCTGCGGTGGAGGAAGGTATCGTTCCTGGCGGCGGTGTCGCGCTCCTGCGCACCCGTAGCGCGGTGTCGAACCTGAAGGGTGACAACCACGACCAGGATGCCGGCATCAAGATCGTTCTGCGCGCCCTGGAAGAACCGCTGCGCCAGATCGTCGCAAACTGCGGTGATGAGCCTTCCGTGGTCATCAACAAGGTCCTGGAAGGGGCAGGGAACTTCGGTTATAACGCCGCCAGCAGCGAATATGGCGACATGGTTCAGATGGGCGTGCTCGATCCCACCAAAGTGACGCGTTATGCCCTGCAGCATGCCGCTTCCATCGCGGGCCTGATGCTCACTACCGATGCGCTGGTAGCGGAAATTCCCAAGGAAGAAGGCGCCGGCGGCGGCATGGGCGGCGGCATGGGCGGCATGGGTGGAATGGGCGGCATGGGCGGCATGGACATGTAAGTGTGTCCGCACCGGCTGCACGATTGTGCAATAAGCTGTGCAATAAAAAACCCCGCAGCCGCGGGGTTTTTTATGAGCGGAAGCCCGCGCCCGGCATATTCATCCATGGATATTCCTGCTGCGGAAATCCATCCGGGCAGTCTACAATCTATACCGGTTGATTATCGTTGACTATCGGAGGCTGGTTATCGTTGATGAAACGGGTTTTGTCCGGAGAAACGCGGCGATTGGTGAGATAATGCGTTTTTTTTTGCTTCAACGATGGTTCAGCGATGACAAATTATCGCCTTTTTAACGACTTATCATGACTCCAGACCAGTATTGCCAGGAAAAAGCTGTTCAAAGCGGTTCGAGCTTCTACTACAGCTTTCTCTACCTGCCTCCCGAGAAACGTCGTGCCATTACTGCTCTCTACGCTTTTTGTCGAGAGGTGGATGATGTCGTGGATGAGTGTACGGATGCGTCAGTAGCGCGAGCAAAGCTCGCATGGTGGCGACAGGAAGTTGCCGCGATCTTCGATGCGGACGGGAAGCCCAGCCATCCTGTGGCCCTGGCATTGGCCAGCGTGGCAGGCGCGTTCAATCTGACCCCAGGCCGCCTGAACGAGATCATAGACGGCATGGAAATGGATCTTGACTATAACCGTTACGCGGATTTCGATACGCTCCGGCACTACTGTTACCATGTGGCAAGCGTGGTGGGATTATGCTCCGCCGGGATATTCGGCTATCGCAATCCGAAAACGCTCGAATATGCCCAGGATCTCGGGCTTGCGTTCCAGCTCACCAATATCATACGCGACATCGGCGAGGATGCCCGGCGCGACCGTATTTATCTGCCCCAGGACGAACTCGCGCGCTTCGGGGTGAGCAATGAGGATATACTCCAGTCGCGCGAAACGGACAATTTCAGGCGTTTGATCGAATTTCAGATCGAGCGGGCGGAAAGTTACTATGCGAGTGCTTTTGCGGCACTGCCGGGGGAGGATCGCAAAAGCCAGCGCTCCGGGATCATCATGGCTGCGATCTATCAGGCCTTGCTGAAGGAGATCAGGGCTGATGGATGTCATGTGATGCGGCAGCGAATAAGCCTGACGCCGTTGCGCAAGCTCTGGATAGCGTGGAAAACCTGGTTGACATCCTCCCCCGTCTGAAGACGGAGGATTCCCACTTCACAGAACCTTGCCTATCCACACTTACATGCAAACAGGACTTACAGTTTCTCCATGGGCTGACACCGCCAGTCCGGCGGCCAGAACATTGCGCGCTGCGTTGATGTCGCGGTCGTGGACGCTGCCACATTCAGGGCAAGTCCATTCGCGCACCTTCAAAGACATGGCCTTTGCGGTATGTCCGCACCCGGAGCAGCGTTTTGACGAGGGATACCACTTGTCAATACCGATCAGTTCGCGTCCATACCAGTGCGCCTTGTACTCAAGCTGCCGCACGAATTCAGACCAGCCTGCATCGCTGATTGACTTCGACAGGCAGCGATTCTTCTGCATGTTGCTGACAGCGAGACTTTCAATGGCGATCACTTGGTTTTCGTTTATCAGCCGTGTCGAAAGTTTGTGCAGGAAATCCCTGCGGGAATCGGTAATCTTCGCGTGCAGCCGGGCTACTTTCAGTCTGGCCTTGCGCCGGTTTGCGGAGCCTTTCTGTTTTTTCGCCAGTCTGCATTGCAGTTTTGCCAGTCTGGTTTCGTTCCTGCGGAATGTGTTGGGCGAAGCAACCTTTTCGCCGGTAGAGAGGATGGCAAAGTGAGTCAGGCCGAGATCAATGCCAACCCTTCCGACTGCTTCAGGTTTGGAACGAACCTCATCCGTGCAGAGCATGGACACGAAATAGCGATTGGCCGTGTCCTTGCTGACTGTGACGGTGGAAACGACAGCCACTTTCGAAATGGTGCGCGAGAAGCGAATATTCAGCGGGGCATCCATCTTCGCCAGCTTCAGTGCTTTGCCGTCCCATTTGAACGCGCTAGTCGTGTACTCAGCCGCCTGAGCGCCGTCCTTGTGCTTGAATGCTGGGTATCCGGCGCGCCTGGCAAAGAAGTTGGAAAAAGCGGTTTGCAAATGCCGCAAGGATTGTTGTACCGGGACGCTGGAAACCTCATTCAACCAGGCATGCTCAGGAGTTTTCTTGAGTGCCGTGAGCATCGCGGAAGTCTGGTTGTAGTTGATCTTCTCCTTTCGCTGAAACCATGCGTCAGTGCGCTGGCGAAGCATGTGGTTGTAGGCAAAACGGGCGCAGCCGAACGTTCTGGCAAGCACTTCCGCTTGCTGTGGCGTCGGGTAAAACCGGAATTTGTAGGCACGTTTAACTTCCATTCAGGCATTTTACAAAAAATATATTAACTTTGTAACAATTACGCGATTCCTCTCGCGACTGAAGTCGCAGGTTTCCTTGCGAGGATTCTATGAACGATCTGAAAAACTATATCGCGCCGAACGACCTGCTCAAGGATCGTGTGATTCTGGTTACCGGGGCGGGCCAGGGTATCGGTCGAACTGCCGCGCTGACATATGCCGCCCATGGCGCCACGGTTATCCTGCACGGCCGAAACGTGAAGAAACTGGAAAGCGTCTATGACGAAATCGAGGCGGAAGGCGGGGCTCAGCCGTCGATTTTTCCGCTGGATCTGGAAAAAGCGGGGGATAAGGATTTTACCGCTATCGCCCATGCCATTAAATTGCAGTTGGGCAGGCTGGATGGCATTCTGCATAATGCGGCGTTATTATTCAACCTGACGCCGCTGGAGACACAGACGCTGGAAGAATGGCTCGCCCTGCTGCGCGTCAACCTCATTGCGCCGTTTGCCCTGACCCGTGCCTGCCTTCCGCTGCTGAAGGCTTCTCCTGATGCAAGTGTCATTATGACCTCCGATGTGCACGGACATGTTCCCGCCGCGTACTGGGGTGGCTTTGCGGTAGCCAAGGCCGGAGTGGAGGCGCTGGTCAAGATCCAGGCGCAGGAATGGGAGATTCTTCCCGCTCTGCGTATCAATGCCTTGATTCCGGGACCTGTACACACGCCGCAGCGAACCAGAACGCATCCGGGTGAAGTCAAGCAGAGTTTGCGCCAGCCGCAGGAGCTGATGTCCTGCTATTTGTATCTCATGGGTCCCGACAGCAAAGCGGTCAGTGGCAAAACGATGTTCTGCTAGCTCGCCACGCATCGCAGTGCTGTCCTTCACCGCGGCTGAACTTGCCGAAGGCGCATGGCTGCTGTCTCTGGGAGAAACGAGTATAATCATGGTCAAGTCCGGAATGAAAAGCCTGCGAAAGTGGCGGAATTGGTAGACGCACCAGATTTAGGTTCTGGCGCCGAAAGGTGTGGGGGTTCGAGTCCCCCCTTTCGCACCAGGGATGGTGAACAGGTCTGAGCGATGCATTTTGATCGCTATCGGTTTCCCTGATCCCTTCATGGTAAATAATGTTGTCAATCCTCAGGAAATTTAATGCAGACAAATGTTGAAAACCTTGGTGCGCTCGAACGCCGCCTTAACGTTTCAGTTCCGCAGGAGAAAATCGAAACGGAAGTCGAAAACCGGTTGAAGCGATTGGCGCGGACAGCGAAATTTCACGGATTTCGACCGGGCAAGGTGCCCTTGAAGATCGTGGCACAGCAATATGGTCCGCAGGTTCGGCAGGAGGTCATGGAAGATGTGCTGAAAAAGAATTTCAGCGAGGCCGTGCGCGAGAATAACCTGCGGGTAGCGGGCTATCCGCGCTTCGAGTCCAGGCCGGCAGGAAACGATACCGCTCAGGTTGAATTCAGCGCCACATTTGAGGTCTATCCGGATATAACGCTCGGCGATCTTGGCAGCGTGCATATTGAACGTCCGGTAGTGGAGATTACTCCTGCCGATGTGGATAAGACAGTGGAGGTGCTGCGCAAGCAGCGCGTCGAGTTTGAACCTGCGGACCGGCCGGCTCAGACGGGCGATCGAATCAACATCGACTATCGCGGCTTGATCGACGGCGCCGAGTTTGCTGGCGGCAAGGCTGAAGATTTCAGCCTGGTGCTGGGCGAGGGAAGGCTTCTCAAGGACTTCGAAGAACCGTTGCCCGGCATGAGTCCGGGCCAGAGCAAAACATTTGAAGTTGCCTTTCCATCAGACTATCATGGAAAGGAGGTCGCAGGGAAAACGGCCGTATTCGAAGTGAAGCTCAATGGGGTGGAATCTTCGAAACTGCCGGAAGTAAATGCCGATTTCGCCGCTTCGCTCGGAATTGCCGGAGGTGATGTCGAAAAAATGCGCAGTGAAATCCAGGTGAATCTCGAGCGCGAGGCGGCCAAACGCGTAAATGCGAGGCTCAAGGAGCAGGTAATGCAGGTCCTTCTCGATACGGCCGGTAATGTTGAACCCCCCAAAGCGCTGGTGGAAATGGAAGTGGAGCGCCTGATGGAGGATGCCCGCAATGATTTCGCTTCACGCGGCATGGATACAAAGAACTTCTCCCTGCCGCACGATATGCTCCAGGAGCGGGCGCAGCATCGGGTAAAGCTGGGGTTGATTCTGGGGGAACTGGTAAAAATACACAGCCTGCACCCCAAACCGGAGCAGGTGCGTGCGGTGGTGGAAGATCTCGCGCAGGCCTACGAAAATCCGGTCGAGGTGGTCAGCTGGCACTATGCCGCGCCGGAACGGCTGAGGGAGGCCGAATCGGCGGCGCTGGAGGATAACGTGGTGAGATGGGTGCTGGAGAAGGCGGTCGTGACCGGCAAGCCGATACCGCTGGATGAATTGATGGGAAGATCATAAACATGCAACGATTCGAATGGAAGCAGCATAATTCCGAACCGCAGGGTTTGGGCCTGATCCCGATGGTGATCGAAACCAGCGGGCGGGGAGAGCGCGCATACGATATTTATTCCCGGCTGCTGCGGGAGCGGGTGATATTTCTTGTGGGACCCGTTACCGAAGCATCTGCCAACCTGATTGTCGCGCAACTCCTGTTTCTCGAATCGGAAAATGCCGACAAGGATATTCATTTTTACATAAATTCGCCCGGCGGACTGGTTTCCGCCGGAATGGCGGTTTACGATACCATGCAGTTCATCAAGCCCGATGTCAGCACGCTTTGCATAGGACAGGCAGCCAGCATGGGATCGCTGCTTCTGGCAGCCGGAGCGAAAGGGAAACGGTTTTGCCTGCCCAACTCGCGCGTGATGATTCACCAGCCGCTGGGAGGGTTCCAGGGACAGGCCTCCGATATCGAGATCCATGCCCGGGAAATCCTGTACCTGAAGAACCGATTGAATGAGCTACTGTCAAAACACACCGGCCAGAGCATGGAAACCATTGAAAGAGATACCGACCGGGATAACTTTCTGGGTGCGGAGGATTCGGTGAAATATGGCCTGGTGGACGCTGTGCTGACTTCGAGGGGAGAGGGTGCCGGTTGAAGTTTGACTCGGGAGAGCTTGTAATCAGTCACGGGCTAATCAGCCCGGATAATGCGGGATAAAACTATGTCAGAGAAAACTGGCGGAGAAAAACTGCTTTACTGTTCTTTTTGTGGCAAGAGTCAGCATGAGGTAAAGAAGCTGATCGCCGGCCCTTCGGTGTTCATATGCGACGAATGTATCGAGTTGTGCAACGATATCATTCGCGAGGAGATACAGGGCGTGGAAGCGGCCAAGCTCGCAAAGTCGGATCTGCCTGTTCCCCATGAAATTCGACAGATCCTGGATCAATACGTGATCGGCCAGGAGCAGGCGAAGAAAATTCTGTCGGTTGCGGTTTATAACCACTACAAGCGCCTGAGAACCCTTGCAAAATCCGCTGATCCGGATGAGATCGAGCTTGCGAAGAGCAACATCCTGCTGATCGGTCCCACAGGCTCCGGAAAGACGCTGCTTGCCCAGACGCTGGCGCGTTTGCTGGATGTGCCTTTTGTCATGGCGGACGCGACCACGCTGACCGAGGCGGGTTATGTCGGCGAGGATGTTGAAAACATCATCCAGAAACTGCTTCAGAAATGTAACTACGACGCGGAAAAGGCGCAGCAAGGCATTGTCTATATAGATGAAATCGATAAGATTTCGCGCAAATCGGACAACCCGTCCATCACGCGCGATGTCTCGGGTGAGGGTGTGCAGCAGGCGCTGCTCAAGCTGATCGAGGGCACCGTCGCGTCCGTGCCGCCGCAGGGAGGGAGAAAGCATCCCAACCAGGAGTTCGTGCAGGTAGATACCACCAATATTCTTTTCATTTGCGGGGGCGCTTTTGATGGCCTGGAGAAGATCATACGGGCGCGCTCGGAGAAGGGCGGGATAGGTTTCAGCGCCAGTGTGAGAAGCCAGGATAACCGCAAGGATTTCGGCGCCGTGCTGCGCGGTGTCGAGCCCGAAGATCTCGTCAAGTATGGCCTGATTCCGGAATTCGTCGGCCGATTGCCTGTCGTTGCAACCCTTGAGGAACTCGACGAGGCCGCGCTGATTCAAATCCTGACCGAACCCAGGAATGCCCTCATCAAGCAGTATCAGAAAATGTTCCACATGGAAGGGGGCATCGATCTCGAGTTCCGGGAACAGGCGCTCAAAGCGATTGCCCGCAAGGCGCTGGTGCGGAAGACCGGTGCGCGGGGTTTGCGCTCCATTCTTGAGGCCGCGCTGCTGGATACGATGTTTGATCTGCCGTCACTGGAGAATGTTGCCAAAGTGGTGATCGACCACAGTTCCGTCAACGGGGATATCAAACCCATCCTGATCTATTCGGACAAACCGAAAGTGGCGAAGAGCTGCTAGTCCGGGTTTCGTGTTTCGACATTGCCGTTGTTGCCTTGAATTTCTTTACGGCGTCCCCATAAACTATTGTTTGTTTCTTATAGGTGAGCCGATATGTCCTCTCCCATGAACGATCAGAACCAGATTTCATTACCTTTGTTGCCATTGCGCGATGTGGTGGTTTTTCCGCACATGGTGATTCCCCTGTTTGTCGGCCGGCCCAAGTCCATCAAAGCTCTGGAAATCGCGATGGAATCCGGCAAGAGCATTTTGCTTGTGGCGCAGAAATTTGCAGCCAAGGACGAGCCCGCCCCCGAAGATCTGTATGGGGTATGCAGCGTCGCAAACCTGCTGCAAATGCTCAAGCTGCCGGATGGTACCGTGAAAGTACTGGTGGAAGGCGGGCGCCGCGCACGCATCATGAAAGTGGTTGACGACGGTACGTACTTTGCCGGTGAGGCGGCATTGCTGCCGCCTGATGCCGTGGACAACCATGAGGTCGAGGCGATGCGCCGCGCCATGCTGGCCCAGTTCGATCAGTACGTGAAGCTGAACAAGAAGATTCCTCCGGAGATACTGACTTCGCTCAGCGGCATAGACGAAGCAGGCCGTCTGGCTGATACCATCGCCGCGCACCTGCCTTTGAAGCTTGAGCAGAAGCAGGAAGTGCTGGAAATTTTCGATGTGCCGAAGCGCCTAGAGCACCTGCTTGGCCTGCTGGAAACCGAGCTTGACATACTTCAGGTGGAAAAACGTATTCGGGGCCGTGTAAAACGGCAGATGGAAAAAAGCCAGCGGGACTACTATCTCAATGAGCAGGTGAAAGCCATCCAGAAGGAACTGGGTGAAGGCGAGGAAGGCGCTGACCTGGAAGAGATGGACAAGAAGATCAAGAGTGCCCAGATGTCGAAGGAGGCGCGCGCCAAGGCGGAATCGGAGTTGAAAAAACTGCGGTTGATGTCGCCCATGTCGGCTGAAGCCACTGTGGTGCGTAATTATATCGATGCGCTGGTGGCCCTGCCATGGAAGAAAAAAAGCAAGATAAGCAAAGACCTCAGCGTTGCGGAAGCCGTGCTCGAGCAGGATCACTACGGTCTGGAAAAGGTCAAGGAACGGATCGTCGAATATCTGGCGGTACAGCAGCGCGTGGATAAGTTGAAAGCACCCATTCTCTGTCTGGTAGGGCCGCCCGGGGTAGGGAAGACTTCATTGGGGCAGTCGATCGCCCGGGCCACCAATCGGAAATTCGTCCGCATGTCGCTCGGCGGCGTTCGCGACGAAGCGGAAGTACGTGGCCATCGCCGCACCTATATCGGCTCCATGCCGGGCAAGATCCTGCAGAACATGGCGAAGGTGGGCGTGAAGAACCCTTTGTTCCTGCTCGACGAAGTGGACAAGATGGGCATGGATTTTCGGGGAGACCCCTCATCCGCACTCCTGGAAGTGCTGGATCCAGAGCAGAATAACTCGTTTGTCGACCATTATGTCGAGGTTGAGTATGATCTCTCGGACGTGATGTTCGTCGCGACCGCGAATACGCTGAACATCCCTGCGCCGCTGCTGGACCGCATGGAAGTAATCCGGCTGTCGGGCTACACGGAGGATGAAAAACTCAACATCGCGACACGCTATCTGTTGCCAAAACAGATGAAGAATCACGGCTTGAAGGAAAACGAGCTGACCGTTTCGGAGTCGGCCCTGCGGGATATCACCCGCTATTACACCCGCGAAGCGGGGGTGCGGGCGATGGAGCGCGAAATTTCCAAGATATGCCGTAAAGTGGTGAAGACGCTGCTGCTGAAGGGCGGCCAGAAACGGATAACCGTCACCGGAAGGAACCTCGACAAATATCTCGGCGTAAGGCGTTACACCTATGGCGTCGCGGAGGAAAAGAACCAGATCGGGCAGGTGACAGGCCTTGCCTGGACCGAGGTCGGGGGGGAATTGCTGACGATCGAGGCCGTCGTATTGCCAGGCAAGGGTAAATCCATCACGACCGGGAAACTGGGCGAGGTCATGCAGGAATCGGTCCAGGCCGCCCTGTCGGTGGTTCGCAGCCGATCGAGGACCTTGGGGATTGCGGATGATTTTTACCAGAAAAACGACATCCATATCCATCTGCCGGAAGGTGCGACACCCAAAGACGGCCCCAGTGCCGGTATAGGTATCTGCGTGGCGATGGTATCGGCGTTGACGGGAATTCCGGCGCGCGCAACTGTCGCGATGACCGGTGAGATCACACTTCGCGGCGAGGTGCTGGCAATTGGCGGACTCAAGGAAAAACTGCTGGCAGCGCACCGCGGCGGCATAAAGACCGTGCTGATTCCAGAGGATAACGTTAAAGATCTGAACGAAATCCCGGAGAACATCAAAAACAGGCTGGATATCCATCCGGTCAAATGGATAGATCAGGTGCTGGATCTGGCCCTGGAATCCAAGCCGGAACCGCTTCCAGCCGCTCCTTCATCCGTTCCCGCTCCTGTTGCTGTGGAAGGCGATGCGGCGCCGGCGGTCATCAAGCACTAGACTTGGTTTGTAAAGGGCCTGCATAACAGGAGTGACAAGGGGGGGCTAGTGACCTGCAAAGGTTTTATAAAGGCGAAGCGGAAATATTTTTACAATGGCTTGACCACGCACAAGCCGCTTGATATAAAACGTTTGCAGGGTTTTTACTCTCTTAACAATAATGAAAGGGGAATCACGTGAATAAAGCTGAACTCATCGATGCCATCGCGAAATCATCGGACATTTCCAAAGCTTCGGCGGGAAATGCACTGGATGGCGCGCTGGAAGCGATCAAAGCCGCTCTTAAGAAAGGCCAGACTGTGACACTGGTAGGATTTGGGACGTTCAAGGTAGGCACGCGTGCCGCTCGCACCGGCCGCAATCCCCGTACAGGCGATGCTATCACGATCGAAGCCACCAAGGTTCCTAAATTCATTGCTGGCAAGGCGCTCAAGGATGCAGTAAACTAGCGGCTTATCGGCGGGGGTGCTTAGCTCAGTTGGTAGAGCGTCGCCCTTACAAGGCGAATGTCGGCGGTTCGACCCCGTCAGCACCCACCAGAGTCAGATTTACTGGAGTGGTAGTTCAGTTGGTTAGAATACCGGCCTGTCACGCCGGGGGTCGCGGGTTCGAGTCCCGTCCACTCCGCCATATCTGTTTATATCAGGGCGAACGCGAGTTCGCCTTTTTTATTCGTTTTCCGCCATTCAATGTTTGATTTCGTCAACAAGAAAAGACGCATCGTTCAGATCATCCTGGGACTTGCCACATTGCCGTTCGTTTTCTGGGGCGTGGAATCCTATCGCAGTGACGGTGGGAGTGACCACGTTGCGCTCGCCGCAGGAGAAAAAATTTCACGCCAGGAATTTGAACAGGCACTGCGCAATCAGCAGGAGAGTATGCGCGCCACCATGGGAGAGAATTTCAGCCCGGCGCTGCTGGAGAGACCGGAAGTGAGAGCGGCCATCCTGGAAGGATTGATCCAGCAGCGCTTGCTGCGGCAGGAGGCATTCCGCGTTGGTCTGGGAGTATCCGACGTGCAGCTGGTCGAGATGATCCAGAACATCGATTTATTTCAGGAAGACGGAAATTTTTCGAAGCAGCGCTATGAAGAATGGCTGCGCAGCCAGGGAATGAGCGCGCGTGCTTTTGAAGCGCGCCTGCGTCAGGACCTGATGCGACAGCAACTGATTGATCCTTTCTCCAAAAATGCGTTTATTTCCCATTCGGTAGCGGAAAGAATCCTGCGCCTGGGTGATGAAAAGCGCGAGGTGAGTGTCGTTCAAATCCAGCCGGAGCAGTTTCTGGCGAACGTCAAACCGGGTGATGACGCCATCAGAGCCTACTATGAGGCGCACAAGGCCGAATTCCGGTTGCCGGAGCAGGCGCAGGTTGAATATGTGGTGTTATCGATGGATGCGCTGGCCGAGAAGGCGCAGGTATCCGCCGATGAAGCGCTGGCATATTACGAGGAGCACAAGCATGAATTCGGACAGCCCGAAGAACGCCGCGCAAGTCATATCCTTATAAGCGCACCTGCCTCGGCCTCTGCTTCTGATCGGGCGGCAGCGCGCGCCAAAGCCGGGGAACTGCTGGCCGAAATCAGAAAATCCCCGCGGCGCTTTGCCGAACTTGCGAAACAGCACTCCCAGGATCCGGGCTCGGCGCAGATAGGTGGAGACCTCGGTTTTTTCGCGCGCAACATGATGACGAAATCATTCGAGGACGTGGTTTTCCGAATGAAGCTGGCCGAAATCAGCGATATCGTCGAAACCGAGCATGGATTTCATATCATCCAGCTGACGGAGACAAGAGGCGGAAAGCAGGCGAGTTTCGAGGAAGTGAAGAAACAGGTTGAACAGGACGTCAAGAAACAGAAAGCTGCAAGGATGTTCGGTGAAATGGCGGACAGCTTCAGCAACATGGTGTATGAGCAGAGCGATAGCCTGAAACCGGCCGCGGAAAGTCTTGGCCTGAGCATACAGCGGAGCGGCTGGGTTCGGATGAACTCGGATGAGCCGCCTTATTTCAACAATGAAAGGCTGCTTCAGGCAATATTTTCGGAAGATGCGATCAAGGATAAACGCAACACGGAGGCGATCGAGGTTTCTCCCAACACGCTTGTTTCAGCCAGAGTGGTGGACTACAGGCCGGCCACCAGCCCTTCTGTAGATGAGTTGAGGGATAAGATCGCGGTGTTGATCGCCCGGGAAGAGGCTTCCAAAGCAGCGGTAAATGAAGGGAAGGAGCAGCTTGCGCTGCTGCAGCAGGGAAAGACTGCCGCAATCAAATGGACTCCGGATCAACAGGTTTCCAGAAGAGAGCGCCAGGGTTTTGACAATGAGACGATACAGGCGATTTTCAGGGCTGAAACAGATCATCTCCCGGCCTATTCAGGCCTGCCGAATGCTCGGGGTGGCTTTACCCTGATCCGCGTTGACCGTGTCATCGAGCCGCCGGCGCCCAGTGCAGAGGAGCGAAAAAGTTTTGCAGGCCAACTGAGCCAGTTGTTCGCCCAGGAAGAATTTTCATCCTATCTGAATGGAATCAAGAAAAGGTATGATGTATCGGTCAGTGAGAACTTCGAGAAGTAGTCATGTTCGGGATTAGAGGGTGTCGAAGGCAATCGTGTTGAATCCGGCATCGACATGGGTAATTTCACCTGTTATGCCGCCTGCCAGATCACTGCATAGAAAGGCGGCGACATTGCCCACATCCATGATCGATACATTGCGCCGCAGCGGGGCGACCTTCTCCGTGTAGCTCAGCAGCTTTCCGAAATTGCCGATTCCCGCCGCAGCCAGCGTTTTGATCGGTCCTGCCGAAATCGCATTGACGCGTATTCCCCTGGGGCCCAGGCTGGACGCCATGAAGCGGACGTTGGCTTCGAGACTTGCCTTGGCCAGTCCCATAACGTTGTAATTCGGCATCACCCTTGTTGCACCCAGATAGGAGAGCGTCAGAAGCGCGCCATTTCGTCCCTGCATCAGTGGAAGGGCGGCTTTTGCCAGTGCAGCGAAACTGTAGGAGCTGACATCGTGGGCAATGCGAAAAGCCTCGCGGTTTACGGTTTCAAGATAATCTCCGCTGAGCGCCTCGCGTGGAGCAAAGGCAATGGAGTGAACAATGCCATCGAGGCCATCCCAGCGCTTTGCGAGATCATCGAAACACCGGTCGATTTCCTCATCCTTCGAAACATCGCAGGGAAACAGCAGATCGCTGTCAAATTCCTTAATGACTTTTTCGACCCGTTCACGCACACCTTCTCCTTGATAAGTAAAGGCAAGCTGGGCACCCTCGCGATGCATCGCCTTCGCGATGCCATATGCAATCGAACGGTTGGTCAGAAGGCCCGTGATGAGAATGCGCTTGCTGGCGAGAAATGTCATGTCATATCCTTGCGGCGTTGGAGTAATGATGTGAAATATGGAAACACGGCGTCCTGTTCGTCCGGATATCCCGAAGTTGCGTGGACGGCTTGAACTCATGAAGAAACTGCGGGTCAAGGTACACGGGCAAATAACGTGACGTATAGCGTCGAACTGAAAAACCGGAATATACGCTGAACCTGACTAACTCCCGGCATTATAGCTTCAACTGCTGCATGCTTGTAGAATCACACGGTTTGCCGAAAATCTGCTCATGGGGAATCAAGAATTGCCGCTGTACCGCCAAGCCTGTTTACCCGATCTCTGAATAAGACCACAATCTTGCCAGCGACGCATTTCCTTCCCGCATTCCTTGCTGTTCTGATGTGCGCCTGCAGCGGCAACCCGTGGAACAGTCCATATCCTGCCGCGGATGCGGGAAAAAATATACTTTATGCCGCCTTTGCCGAGCGTCCCAAGCACCTGGACCCGGTACAGTCCTACAGCTCCAATGAAATTCTTTTTACAGCGCAGATATATGAACCGCCGCTGCAATACCATTACCTGAAGCGTCCCTACGAATTGATTCCCGCTACCGCGGCGAAAATGCCGGAAGTGCATTATTTTGACGAAAAGGGCGCGCGTCTGGGCGATAACGTGGACGCCGGCCAGATCGCCTTTACCGTTTATGAAATTTCAATCAAGCCCGGTATACGCTATCAACCTCATCCGGCCTTTGCCAGGGACTCACAGGGAGAGTTCCTTTATCACAGGCTTGGCGAGGAGGATGTACGCGGCATATACAGGTTGAGCGATTTTCCGCAAACCGGTTCCCGGGAACTCACCGCCGCGGATTACGTTTTCCAGATCAAGCGGCTGGCTCATCCCCGGCTGCACTCCCCCATTTTCGGCCTGATGTCCGACTACATCGTGGGCCTCAAGGAATACGCGGCAACGCTCGAGATGGCGGCCAAAGAGCAGGCCAGGGAGCGGAGGGAGCAGGGGGAGCAGAGCGGTCGCGAGCAGGACGGCGAGGACTATCTGGATCTGGCGCGTTATCCCCTGGAGGGAGCCGAGGTGGTGGACCGGTATACCTATCGCATCAAGATCAAGGGCAAATATCCGCAGTTCAGGTACTGGCTGGCAATGCCTTTTTTCGCACCTATTCCCTGGGAGGCGGAGCGCTTCTACAGCCAGAAAGGCCTGTCGGAAAAAAATATCAACCTCGACTGGTATCCCGTCGGCACCGGCCCTTACATGCTGTCGGAAAACAACCCGAACCGGATAATGGTGCTGGAAAAGAACCCCAATTTTCATGGCGAGACCTACCCTTCCGAGGGAATGCCGGGGGATGCGGAAGGGGGGCTGCTGAAAGATGCCCGTAAACCACTGCCTTTCATAGAAAAGGTCATATACAGCCGGGAGAAGGAAAGCATTCCACGCTGGAACAAGTTCCTGCAAGGTTACTACGATGCATCCAATATCGGTTCCGACAGCTTCGACCAGGCCGTACAGTTGACAGGACAGGGAGAGGCTACCGTAACCGAGGCAATGAAGGAACAGGGCATTCGGCTGGAAACGGCTGTTGCGACTTCCACGAATTATGTCGGTTTCAATATGTTCGACCCGGTAGTCGGCGGGGTAGGGAAACGTGGCTGCGAGTCAGCGAGGAAGTTGCGCCAGGCGATTTCCATTGCAGTGGATTACGAGGAGTATGTCTCCATATTTGCCAACGGACGCGGTATTCCGGCGCAAGGCCCGATTGCTCCCGGCATCGCCGGTCATCGCGAGGGCAAGGAAGGCATCAACCCGGTGGTCTATGATTGGGTAGACGGGCGGCCCCGCCGCAAGCCGATCGAGGTGGCCAGGGCATTGCTGGCAGAGGCAGGCTATCCCAATGGCATTAGCGCCAGAACCGGTGAGCCGCTCGTGCTTTATTTCGACGTAACGGCTCGCGGCGCGGAGGATAAATCCAGCCTCGACTGGATGCGCAAGCAATTTCAGAAACTCAATATCCAGCTGGTGGTCCGCAGCACGGACTACAACCGCTTTCAGGACAAGATTCGCAAGGGCAATGCCCAGATTTTCGAGTGGGGCTGGAACGCTGATTATCCCGATCCGGAGAACTTCCTGTTCCTGCTGCATGGTCCGCAGCAAAAGGTAGGCAATGACGGCGAGAACGCTTCCAATTACTCCAATCCTGAATATAACCGGTTGTTCGAGCAAATGAAGAACATGGAGAACGGTCCTGTGCGCCAGAAGATCATCGATAGAATGGTCGACATCCTCCGCCATGATGCACCCTGGCTGTGGGGCTATCATCCCAAGGATTACGGCCTGTATCACTCATGGTATGGCAACGTCAAACCGAACAGACTATCAAACAACAATCTTAAATATCTGCGCATAGACGGGGTCTTGCGCGAGCAGAAGCGACGTGAATGGAATGAACCGATTGTCTGGCCCGCTGTCGCAGGATTGATTGCGCTGGCCGGGAGTCTGCTTCCCGCCGTACTTGTTTACCGACGCAGGGAACGAGGAGCAGGAATATCGGATGCCGCGCTGAAAATGGAAGCTCAGGGGTGAAGGGTGGGTGATGCTTAATTACATCATTCGCCGCATCCTGTATGCGATCCCCATTCTGGTAGGCGTGAACCTGATTACCTTCACCTTGTTTTTCGTCGTGAACACGCCCGACGACATGGCGCGCATGCAACTTGGCATCAAGCGTGTTACACCGGAGGCCATCGCCAAGTGGAAACAGGAGCGCGGCTATGATCAGCCACTGATGTTCAACAATGCCGGCAAGGGCCTCGAGAAAGTTACCCGTACCATATTTTTCGAGAAATCCGTTGCCATGTTCGCGTTCCGCTTCGGTCGTGCCGATGACGGGCGCGACATCGCCTACGAAATCAGGACGCGCATGCTGCCCAGTCTCGCCATTGCACTTCCGGTATTCGTGCTGGGGCTCATTGTCTATATCACCTTCGCATTGACAATGGTGTTTTTCCGGGCTACCTACGTGGATTTTTGGGGTGTGGTACTATGCGTCGCGCTAATGTCCATCTCAAGTCTGTTCTATATTATCGGAGGACAATTTCTGATCAGCAAATTGTGGCATCTCGTGCCCATATCAGGTTACGGCCAGGGGTTGGACTCGGCCAAGTTCCTGGTGCTGCCCGTGATCATTGGCGTCATCAGCGCCGCCGGCGCAAACACGCGCTGGTACCGAACGCTTTTTCTGGAGGAAATGGGCAAGGACTACGTGCGTACTGCCCGTGCCAAGGGCCTGCCGGAAAGCGCCGTGCTGTTCCGGCATGTGCTGCAGAATGCCCTGATTCCGATTCTTACCGGGGCCGTTGTAATAATTCCCCTGCTGTTTCTGGGAAGCCTGATCGTGGAATCATTTTTCGGCATTCCGGGATTGGGCAGCTATACCATCGACGCGATCAACTCCCAGGATTTTGCCGTGGTGCGCGTGATGGTATTCCTGGGATCGTTGCTCTATATCATCGGCCTGATACTGACTGATATTTCCTATACGCTGGTGGATCCGAGGATAAGGCTGGAATGACAATATTCAGGCAAGGTTGACATGTCTTTCAAGCCTGTAATCCTGTGGACCGATGCGCTCGTCTACGTTCTGGTTGCCGTAATCGTTATCTTTGCCTGGCAGGTGCGGCGCCATGAACATCTTCTCGCGTCCTGGCGGCGCGTCGGACATAACGCAAGCGGCATGGCGGCACTCACCATACTGGGGTTCTTTATCGTTATCGGTTTGCTCGATACGATACATTTGCGTCCCGCCATCGAAAACGGCAATGGCGGCAGCGAAACCGCCTACGGAGTCGAAGTATTGAGCCTGCTCGACCTGCTTGCAACGCCTCTGCGCACACAGGTGGAAACAACCTACTCGGCGCCTTTCGCAACGCATCTCTACGCCCGGGAAACCGTGGAGTTGCCGGACGGGGGACAGGTACGCGAATTTCCCCGCCTGAAATTCGGCGGAGCGCACCTGCAGGATCCGGAAGCTCAGCTTGCCGGCGATATTGCCATCCGAGCTGGTACGGGCGCAGGCCTTGCCCTGCTGCTCTGGCTCTTGATCACGACATCGGTGACGGTGATCGTGGCGCACCGCAGGGATGAGAGGTTTGTGTACGCGCTTTCCACCATCTGGCGAGGCATTACTCCGGTGCCATGGAGAGCGGTATTTGTGACGCTCGCCCTGATACTGCTGCTTGGCGGCGCTGCTCTTGCATTGTGCAGCGATTACCACATTCTGGGCACGGACAAGGTGGGGCAGGACGTATTTTACCAATCCCTCAAGAGTATTCGTACCGGACTGCTCATAGGAACGCTCACGACACTGATGATGCTTCCTTTTGCGCTGCTTCTCGGGGTAGCCGCGGGCTATTTCCGGGGTTGGGTAGATGACCTGATTCAGTACCTGTACACCACGCTCAGTTCAATTCCGGGGGTTCTGCTGATCGCTGCCACGGTACTGATGATACAGGTTTATATGGAGACTCATCCCGATCTGTTCGATACGATCGCTGCGCGCGGTGATCTCCGCTTGCTGTTTCTCTGCATCATATTGGGGGTTACAAGCTGGACCGGCCTGTGCCGACTCCTGCGGGGCGAAACCCTGAAGCTGCGCGAAATGGAATATATCCAGGCAGCCCATGCGTTCGGCGTTTCCCACTGGCGCATCATCAGTCGCCATATTATCCCCAACGTGATGCACATCGTGCTGATCACCACCGTGATGGATTTCAGCGGTCTGGTGCTGGCAGAGGCTGTACTGTCCTACGTGGGAGTGGGCGTTGATCCTTCAACCATCAGCTTTGGCACCATGATCAACGCCGCGCGCCTGGAAATGGCGCGGGAACCGATGGTGTGGTGGGCGTTGTTTGCCGCTTTCAGCTTCATGTTTGCGCTGGTCCTGAGCGCGAATCTCTTTGCCGATGCGGTACAGAGCGCGTTCGATCCAAGGATGAAGACTCTGTCTGCGCTGGCGAGAACATGGCGCCGGAAAAGCATCGGGAAGAATGCGTAACCAGTTCCCTTCTTCCGCAGAGGATTCTCTCCCGTCATGAGCCCTGTTCTTGAAATCAAAAATCTGGAGACCGTTCTGCACACGGAGCCGCGGCCGGTTTGGGCAGTCGATGGACTTACGCTGCAGATCCTCAAGGGTGAAACATTTGCGCTCCTGGGAGAATCCGGGTGTGGCAAATCCATCACTGCGCTTTCGATAATGCGGCTGTTGCCGGAAGCCGGCGAAATCGTAGGTGGTTCTGTACGTCTGGGCGACGAAGACCTGCTGCTGCTTCCCGAGGCAGCCATGCGTAATGTGCGCGGAAAGCGCATCGGCATGATATTTCAGGAGCCGATGCTGAGCCTCAATCCAGTAATGACCGTGGCGCAGCAGATTGGGGAGGTATTGCAGCGCCATTTCGACTTGCGCGGGCAAGCGGCGGAAAAGCGCATCGTGCAAATCCTGGATCAGGTGGGGATACCGGAAGCAGCAAGCCGCATGAATGAATATCCTTTCCAGTTTTCCGGCGGAATGAAGCAGCGGATGATGATCGCCATGGCCCTGGCCGGAGAGCCTGACCTCCTGATTGCGGATGAGCCCACGACCGCGCTGGATGTGACCATCCAGGCCCAGGTGCTGGAGCTCATGCGCGGCTTGCAGCAGCAGGGTGGCATGGCAATCCTGCTGATTACCCACGATCTCGGTGTGGCTTCGGAGATGGCGCATCGAGTGGGGATAATGTATGCAGGGGAAATCGTGGAAACAGCGAGCCGTGAGGCGTTCTTTCGCCGCCCGGCGCACCCCTATTCCCGCAAGCTCCTCGCTGCCTTGCCCGGCAGGGACAGGCGCAGGCAGGGTCATCGGCTGGATGCGATCAGGGGCAACGTTCCCTCCCTGTCACGGGAATTCGTTGGCTGCCGTTTTGCGGACCGGTGCGACCATGCCTGGGAATTGTGTCATCAGGTCGCGCCGGGATGGACCGCCCTCACCGGAGAGCAGCAGGTAAGGTGTCATCTTTTTAATCAGAATTTTGGATCAAAGATTGTCAAGCCGGACGTTCCGGGACAAGCAGCCGTGCCGGCAACCCTGGATGCGGAAAGCAGGGAATTCGAATCTTTCTCCGCTCCTGGGGTGGAGCAATCAACGCCGGAGGGTTCCCTGTTATCCGTTACCGATCTGAAAGTTTATTTTCCCATTTACAGAGGCTTGATGAGGCGTGTGGCGGGATACGTCAAGGCAGTCGACGGAATATCGCTCAGGATTGAGCGGGGCAAAACGCTGGCGCTGGTGGGAGAATCCGGCTGCGGAAAGACGACGGCGGGAAAAGCCATGCTCCAGCTCATTCCTCCCACGACGGGCAGCGTGCGCTACAACGGAGTGGAACTGGTAGGTCTGGAGCGCAATCGGTTAAGGAGCCTGCGCAGCGAATTCCAGCTTATATTCCAGGACCCGTATTCGTCACTCAATCCCCGAATGCGCATTGTCGATATCATCGAAGAGGGGATGAACGCTCTCGGCGTCGAAGAGGACGGGAAAGAGCACGAGGAAAAAAGAGTGGACAGGTTACTCGAAAGTGTCGGGCTGCCCGCAGAGACCAAATGGCGTTACCCGCATGAGTTCTCCGGCGGGCAGCGTCAGCGGATAGCCATTGCCCGCGCATTGGCCGTCAACCCGAAGCTGATCGTATGCGATGAACCCACCAGCGCGCTGGATGTGTCGGTACAGGCCCAGATTTTGAATCTGTTGAGGGAACTGCAGCGCAATCTGGGCCTGGCCTATCTGTTCATTACCCATAATATTTCGGTAGTCGAATACATTGCGGATGAGATCGCGGTCATGTATCTGGGAAGGATAGTGGAGCGCGGGACGGTGGACGAAGTTCTGGACAGTCCCCGTCATCCCTATACCCAGGCGCTGTTATCCGCTGTTCCCGTTATTGAGCTGGAGTCGAAGCGGAAGGTCATTCGCCTGCACGGCGATCTTCCATCGCCCGCCAATCCGCCGCAAGGCTGCCATTTTCATCCCCGTTGCTCCCACGTCATGCCGGTCTGTCGTAAAGACTACCCGGCAGCAAGCATATTCAGTTCAACGCATACGGCACACTGCTATCTTTATCCTCAAGACGAGGAACAGTCAGACCGTAAAACACAGGCATAAGATAAGGAATACTTCGAATGGTTGGTCAGGAAGTGGCGCGCAGGCGCACGTTTGCCATAATTTCTCACCCGGATGCCGGCAAAACGACACTCACGGAAAAATTGCTGTTATTCGCCGGCGCCATCCATATCGCCGGCAGCGTCAAGGCGCGGAAGGCGAGCCGCCACGCGACCTCCGACTGGATGGAGATCGAGAAGCAGCGGGGCATTTCGGTCGCCAGTTCGGTCATGCAGATGGAGTATGGAGATTGCGTCATCAATCTGCTCGATACGCCGGGACACCAGGATTTCTCGGAGGATACTTACCGGGTGCTGACCGCAGTAGATGCCGCCCTCATGGTGATCGATGCCGGCAACGGCGTGGAGGCCCAGACATTACGCTTGCTGGAGGTGTGCCGTGCGCGCAACACTCCCATCATCACTTTCGTAAACAAGATGGACCGGGAAGTGCGTGAACCGCTCGATCTCATCGATGAGATCGAGCGAACATTGCGCATGGCAGCGGTGCCTTTTACGTGGCCGATGGGGATGGGGCGCAGTTTCCAGGGCGTATTCGATCTGCGGCACAATCACATGCGTGTTTTTCGTCCCGGTTCCGACAGGCTGGACGATGAAGATGAAATCATTAAGGGTTTGGATAATCCGCTGCTGGCGGAACGTTTTGGACACCAGACTGCGAATCTGCAGCAGGAAATCGAGCTGATACGCGGCGCGTCGCCGGAATTCGATCAGAAAGCGTTTCTCGCAGGCCGCCAGACCCCGGTTTTTTTTGGTTCGGCCATTAATAACTTCGGCGTGCGTGAAGTGCTGGATGCCCTGGTAGGCCTTGCTCCGCCACCTGGTTCACGCAGCGCATTGCAGCGTCACGTGCAGCCGCACGAACCGCGGTTTACGGGAGTAGTGTTCAAGATTCAGGCCAACATGAATCCGGCCCACCGGGATCGTATCGCCTTCGTCCGCATCTGTTCCGGCCGGTTCGAACGCGGCATGAACCTGAGGATCGCGCGGAACGACAAGGATATTCGTACCAACGGGGTCGTATCTTTTCTCTCCCAGCGGCGCGATTTGCTCGACGTCGCCTATCCCGGGGATATCATAGGTATTCCTAATCATGGGACCCTGCAACTCGGGGATACGCTGACAGAAGGAGAGCGCTTGCAGTTTACCGGCCTGCCATTTTTCGCGCCGGAAATCTTTCAGACAGTGGAAATTGCCGATCCCATGCGCAGCAAGCAGCTCAAACTGGGGCTGGCGCAATTGGGCGAAGAGGGTGCGATCCAGGTTTTCAGGCCTCACCTGGGCAGCGCGCTGCTGCTCGGCGCAGTCGGGGCTTTGCAGTTCGACGTCGTCGCGCATCGCCTCAAGCATGAATACAGTGTGGACGCACGTCTTGCTCCCGCGAAATACCAACTGGCGCGATGGGTTACTGCTGAGGATGCACGTGAACTCAAACGTTTCATCGATACCAACGCCCACCGTGTCGCCTATGATGCCGTGGGCGCACCGACATTCCTGGCTTCCTTCAGTGCGGAACTCAGCGTGGCCGAAGAAAACTGGAAACACATTCGTTTCCATAAAATGCGCGAGCACGCCGGGCTTGTGTTTCAGGAGGCTGTCGATGTCTGACAGCAAGCAAGGCAAGGGTGTTTAACCGGATATTTCACCGCGAGTAGGCCCGGCTATTGGCTTGGCGCGGGACACGCAACTCTATTCCCAAAACGCCTCGCCATTATTGCTCCGGTGATATGCGGGGTTAGCGGATTTCCGCGAGCAGCCTGCCCACCATCTGTTCCGCCTGGCTGAGATATCCTCGGCCGAACAGGTTGAGATGGTTCAGTATGTGATACAGGTTGTAGAGGGTCTTGCGGGTTGCATAATCCGCATCCAGTGGATAGGCGGACCGGTAAGCTGCATAAAAACTGCCGGGAAAGCCGCCAAACAGTTCAGTCATCGCAATATCGGTTTCGCGGTCACCGTAATAGACGGCGGGATCAAATATGACGGGCTGCCCCGTTTCATCGAAATTGTAGTTGCCGCTCCATAGGTCGCCGTGCAGGAGCGACACGGCAGGTTGGCCGTCAGGAAAGAAGCAGTCCAGTTGCCCCATCAATCGCTCTCCCTGCGTCTGTAGCCGCCCCGAGTAGCCATTGGCCTTCGCCAGTTGCAATTGATAGCCTAAACGGTGCTTGCGCCAGAAGTCGATCCAGTTGGACGAACGCGCGTTGATTTGCGGGGTCGCCCCGATGGTGTTATTGCATGTCCACCCGAATTCCCCGGAAGAGACATGGTGCATCGCAGCCAGTCCTTCTCCCAGCGCGGCGCCGCTACCGGACTCACCGCGCATCTCCACATATTCCAGTACCAGCCACGCCTCAGAAGTATTTCCGCTCCAGCATATTGGCGCAGGCGCGCGCAGGGTGCGGGAATTGCGAATTTCCTGAAGGCCCGCAGCTTCCGCCTCAAACATCGAAAGACATTCCGGGCTGTTCAGTTTGACGAAGAACCGTTGGCCATTCCCTTCGACTCGATATGCCTGATTGATGCAACCGCCGCCCAGGGGGACAGTTGTTTGTACGGTAAAAGGAGCACCGGTGGAATGGGAGATTTGCGCCGCAATTTCTGTCCAGGACTGTTGCATAAGGTTGCTTCAGGCAATTGCGCGGCTGCCAGTTGCGGATAGCCATTCCCTTGCCCGCCGTATGGCGGCGGCAACCTGTACCGGGGCAGTTCCGCCAATGTGATTGCGGCTATTTAACGAGCCTTCCAGAGTCAGCACAGTGAAGATATCGTCCTCCACCAGCGGGGAGAATTGCTGCAGCTCCGGCAGCGTGAGCGCGCTCAAGTCGCGATTGCTGGCTTCGGCAAAACGCACTGCCTGCGCCACTGCTTCGTGCGCTTCACGGAAAGGCAATCCCTTTTTTGTCAGATAATCGGCAAGGTCGGTGGCAGTGGCATACCCGTGCGTGGTTGCCTCCCGCATGGCGGCATGCTTGACGCGTATGCCGGCCAGCATGTCGGCATAGATGCGCAGCGTGTCCGTCACGGTGTCTACTGCGTCGAAGAGAGGCTCCTTGTCCTCCTGGTTATCCTTGTTGTATGCGAGCGGCTGGGCCTTCATCAGGGTCAGCAATGCAACCAGATGTCCGTTCACGCGCCCGGTCTTGCCGCGCACCAGCTCGGGCACGTCCGGGTTTTTCTTTTGCGGCATGATGGATGAGCCGGTACAGAAGCGGTCAGCCAGGTCGATAAATCCGAAAGACGGACTCATCCACAAGATGAGCTCCTCGGACAGGCGCGACAGATGCGTCATGACCAGCGCTGCTGCCGCACAGAATTCAATGGCAAAATCACGGTCGGAAACGGCATCCAGTGAATTTTCGCAGACACCCTCAAAACCCAGTTCCCGCGCTACCATCGCACGATCGACGGGATAGCTTGTTCCTGCCAGCGCGGCGGCTCCGAGCGGGAGTTTGTTCACCCGCTTTCTGCAGTCGGCCAAACGCTCCACATCGCGTTTCAGCATTTCGAAATAGGCCATGAGGTGGTGTCCGAAGACGATGGGTTGCGCCACCTGCAAGTGCGTGAAGCCTGGCATCACCGTATCGACATGCTGCTCGGCCAGATGCAGCAATGCGTTCTGCATGGCGTGGATCAGGTCGATGATCCGGTCGATCGAGGCGCGCAAATAGAGCCGTATGTCCGTCGCTACCTGATCGTTGCGGGAACGTGCCGTATGCAGCCGTTTTCCGGCGTCACCGATCAGGACAGTCAGGCGCTTCTCGATATTGAGATGAACGTCCTCCAGGGCCAACTGCCAGACAAATTCGCCATCCTGGATTTCCTGCCGGATCTGGTTCAGGCCCCGTTCGATGGCAGCGAGGTCATGATGACCGATAATGCCACTCGCGGCGAGCATGCGCGCATGTGCGAGGGATCCCTGGATATCGTATTCTGCCAGTCGCTTGTCGAAACCCACTGACGCGGTATAACGCTGAACCAGTTCCGAAACGGGTTCATCAAAGCGTCCTGACCAAGTGTTTGTGTTATTGCCGGGAAGTGCTTCCGGGCTTTTTGAGGCCGTCATAATTGTTCCCGATGGAATGGCTTACGAAGGTTGGAGTCCTTTGAAACCACTTCTATCGTTGCTTCAGAAAAAAGTGATGAGTATAAATCAAATCATCCGTCACAATGCCGCCTGCGTCAGGAATGTCCCAGAGGAATTGCTGAGCCCGATATTCCTAGAATTCCAGCGGGTCGATGTCCAGTGTCCAGCGCACTTTATGGCCGGGAAGGCTGTCGAGCTTCTTGCGCCAGCTCCCGAGGAATTCCTGCAGCTTCTTCCTGGATCTCGACTGCACCAGCAGATAAGCGCGCTCCATTCCCTTCAGCCGCGCCATTTGTGCCGGAACCGGATCAAATACCTCAACCTGGAGTGGCGCCTTTGCCATGGTTGCCGCATTGACAAGAAAGGCGAGCGCGGTAGCAATTGCCGGTGCATCCGCCCGTAATAGCGCCTGATGGACGAATGGTGGAAAGTGCGCGGTTTTCCTTTCTTCCAGCAGCATCCGGGCAAGCGTGTCGTAATCGTGCTGGCGCAGTGCGCGGTAGAGCGGGTGATCGGGGAACTCGGTTTGAATCAAGACTTCGCCGGGGGTACCTGAGCGTCCCGCACGCCCGGCTACCTGCATCAATTGGGCAAACAATCGCTCCGATGCACGGAAATCGGTGCTGAACAGCGAGGCATCGGGGTTCAGGATACTGACCAGCGACAGATTTGGAAAATCGTGTCCTTTTGCGAGAATCTGCGTGCCCACGAGCATGTCCACGCGCTGCTCGCGAATATCTTTCAATATCCGCTGCCAGGAATCTTTCCGCCTCGTGCTGTCGCGATCTATCCGGGCGATACGGGCATGGGGGAAAAGCCGGGTCAATGCAGCTTCGATTCGTTGTGTGCCGTGACCAAAAGGAGCAATATCCTGATTCCCGCATTCCGGGCAGAGGCTGGGAAATTCCGCTTGATGGCCGCAGTGGTGACAGCGCAGTTTTTTTTCGCGCAAGTGGACGACAAGACGGCTGGCGCAACGGTGGCAGACTGCTGTCCAACCGCATGCTCTGCATAGCAGAATTGGCGCGTAGCCACGACGGTTTATAAAAACCAGGCTTTGCTGGTTTGATGCCAGGCATTTTTCCAGTGCGATGATGACTGGAGGCGAAAAGCCTTCCTGAGTTTTTATTTTACCGATATCGATACAATGCACGACTGGCAGGGAGGCATTGTCGGCGGCGCGCGAGGGCAGGCGCAAGAGGAGATAGCGCCCCGTAATGGCGTTGTAATAGGTTTCAAGCGACGGGGTGGCCGAACCCAATACTATGGGTATCCCGGCCTGCTTTGCACGAAAGACAGCGACATCCCGCGCCGAGTAGCGCAAGCCCTCCTGCTGTTTGAACGAGAGATCATGCTCCTCATCCACGATGATCATTCCCAGCCTTGGCAGCGGGGTAAATACAGCGAGCCGGGTGCCTAGTATTATTTCGGCTTCTCCCTGCTGTGCCCGAATCCATCCCTCGGCCCGTTCGGCGGGATTTAACCCGCTATGGAGGCTGACCAGCCGTACCCCGGGAAAGCGCGCACGGAAGATGGCTTCCAGTTGCGGCGTCAGGTTGATCTCCGGGACGAGGACAAGCGTCTGTCGCGCCTGGCGCAGCAGCAGTGAAATCAACCGCAGGTATATCTCCGTTTTTCCGCTGCCGGTTACCCCATGCAGCAGCCATGTATTGAATTCCCCCATTTTCGGGACTATCGCATCGATCGCACTTTTCTGCGCAGCGGTCAGGACGGGAAGCGCTTGTGTTTCCTGGGGCGGAGAAGCCGAAACGACGGGAGGTGCAACAGGTATTTCTTCCACCCATTGCAAAGCGACAAAGTCCTTCATGACTTCAGAAGTCCGTCTGGAAAATTGTTTTGCCTCCCCATCTTCGATCATCCCGGATTCCTTCAGCTTTACCAGAAGCCTGCGTCTGGCGATGCTGCGACCTGGAATGGCCGATATATCGACAGTGCGACCCTTCGTCGTAAGACGGTATTGAAAAATGGCGGGTGCCGTGCGGATGAAAAAAGGCTGACTGCTGCGCAATCTGGTCGGAAGGCCATTCATTACCACTTCTCCCAGCGGGTGGTGATAATACTCGCTGCAAAAACGGAATAAATCGAGCAACTCCGGTGGCAGGGGGGGAACATCGCGAAATACTTGTCCGGCTTGCTTGATCTTATCCGGAGAAATGTCGGAGTGAGAGGCCACTTCCATGATAACCCCCGCCATCCGGCCTTTTCCAAAGGGAACGAATACGCGGCAGCCGATATCCTGTTTCGTCACTCCTGCCGGGGCGAGATAATCGAAGAGTGTATTCAAAGGCTTATCAAGCGCAACGCGAATGATGGGCATGCGGGGACGAGCGGTGATCGGGAGTGGAAAGGGGGTATGATAAACGCCGCGGGGATGAAATACGAATCCTGTCGGCCAGGCAAGAATGACTCGCTTCCCGGCTGATGTCTCTCCTATCCGGGTTCTCCGGGCCCCAGGAGATGTCGAGTTTTCTTACATTTGTGTAATGAAAATATAGAGAAAATTTCTCAACTATTTGAATTATATGTAAGTAATATTTCTGGCACGAGATATGCTGGGGTCTTTAGAATGCGTGGTATGACCAAGGATCAAATAGATTATCGCGCATTTTGCCCTATTTGCCTTCTGACAAACTTCTTGACTAAAGTGCGGGACGGGGAGTAGTCTTTACGGGCTTATGGGTATGTAAAGTACTGGTAGTGTGAATATGGGTGGTACCAGAGGAGGAATTGGGGTATGGTCTGGTTGCTGCTTATTGGGTGCTGCCGGTATTGTGAAGTGAAGTAAGCGCCAGTTTGTTGTTTGTTCTTGCGACTTGCGAGCCGGTTTCCGGGTATTTGAGGGATGGCGAGCGGATGCCGGAAGCTGGGAGTATCAGGCAGCACAGTATCAGGCGGTATGAAGGGCAAGCGCTTCTGCCGGGTTTGGAGAGGGAGGAAGCGGCTGCTGGAAACAAGGCAGTACTTGATTAACAAGAGATAGCAGGAGGAAGCAAAATGGCAACAACGATGGGAACGTCGAGCCAGGCCAGGACGAGCGGCCGGGACTACGACATGTCGCTGTGGTATGACTCGAAGTGGTACAAGTTTGGACTGATCACGATGCTGGCGGTAGCGATATTCT
>Ga0209941_1000237_pt1 | contig 91773 bp, 71 predicted proteins | sample ThiBiot_300_plan_FD_183945 | JGI IMG/M metagenome (GOLD analysis project Ga0209941, IMG submission 183945) | Wastewater bioreactor microbial communities from Cape Town, South Africa - Thiocy_solids_1 (SPAdes) | ecosystem: Engineered > Bioremediation > Thiocyanate > Unclassified | place: South...
CGTGCGCAGCTACATCGATTTCTACAACACCAAGCGCTTACACTCCGCCCTGGGCTATCGTTCTCCCGTCGAGTTCGAGGCTCAGTGCGGCTAACCAACCGGTGTCCACTTTTGCGTAGGAACTCTCTCTTCATCGAGGGCGATACGCCTGGAGTGCGTCCTGATCTTGCAAAGGAGTACGACTGCCAGTTTGAGCGGCGGACTCGTATCGGCACACTCATTCCCCCTCGCTTCCCCCGACTCGCTGGCCTTCCTTTCGTCGGGATGCTCTTTGGCATCCCGGACAAGTGGTGGCCCTTTTCGGATGACCTCGCCAGGACCCGTGCGTCCGTTTCCACAGCCGTTGACATGATCACGGGCCATGGGCTCGGTTGGCTCAGTGCCCGTGGGCCCTGAGAATCCCGGCGCCCGCTCACGCTGATCCACGTTTCGCTTGCCTGACGAGCGGCGCGCCGGCCGGGATGGGTGGAATGACGGCGTGCGTGACGACCGACCGCTGCCGCCGAAACCTGCGTTTCAGCCGTTCGTCACCGCGCACCCCGCGTTCATCACCGGCGCGATGCATGGCGGGCGCGGGCAGCGCACGCTGACTCGGCGGCAATCCGGCCGCGCAGGAGGAGCGCAGCATGCGCATGCAACGCAAATTTCCCCTCGGCATGACGTGCGCGGCCGTGCTGGCGCTGCTCGTGCAGTGGACAGTCGCGCTGGCCGTCGCCCACGCCAGCGGCGTCGACGACGAGCGTGCGCACACCGCGGCCGCGGTGCGCGCAGTCGACCAGCACTGGATGGATGCCGAACTCGACGGCGACCGCGCCTGGCTCGATGCCATGCTGCTGCCCGAATACCGCTCGGTCGGCGCCGACGGCACGGTGCATCCGAAAGCCGCGATCCTCGCCCACGCGGCGAAGAACCGCGGCAACGACGCCGAGCGGCGCAAGGTCGAGGCATGGTTGAAGGCGCACCCCTCGGAACAGTCGGTGGTGATCCGCGGCAACACCGCCATCCTCACCTTCTACGATCCCGAACTCGGCCCGATCCACGGCGTGCGTTCGTCCGACGTCTTCGTCCGCGAAGATGGCCGCTGGCATGCGCTGTACTCGCAACACAGCAAGGTGGGCGGGTAGTTCGCGCGATCAGTCCGCCGCCACGCGTGGTACCAGCTTGCCGGAGTCGTGATCCCGCGTCAGCCCGTCAGGGTGCGCTCGCATGGGTCGAGCGAGATGCAGCCGAAAGACTCCAGCAGGGGGAAGGGGCGATCACCAGGCGATCTGCTCGCCATCGCGGAAAAAACGCCCGGTCGGCGCCGGGGTGGGCAGGCTGGCGGCCCACACCACACCGGCGGCGCCGACGCTGACCGGGCGGCCGCCGGGGCCGCCGAGATCGGTGGCGGTCCAGCCCGGGCACACCGCGTTCACCGCGATGCCGCTGCCTTCGAGCTCCCTCGCCAGCGTGCGCGTATAGGCGTTGAGCGCGGACTTGGAAGTGCGGTAGGCCACGCAGGTGCTGCCGTTCGAGGTGCTGGCGGCACAACCGCTGGAGACGTTGACAATACGGCCGTAGCCGTGCCGGCGCATCAGCGGCAGCATCGCGCTGCACAGCCGCCAGCTGCCGAACAGGTGGGTTTGCATCGCGTCGAATGCGCGCGTGAGGTCGCCGTCGCTGGCTTGCGCCTCGGGGTCGTAGTAACCGCCGGCGTTGTTGACCAGCATGTCAAGCCGACCGTAGGTGACCTCGATCCAGCGCGCCAGCGTGTCGACCTGGTCCTGCTGCGTGACGTCGAGCTGCACCGCGATCACCTCGCCGTGGCCGCCGGCAAGCTGGCATGCCGCGCGCACGCCCTTGTCGAGATCGCGCGCGCCCAGCAGCACGGTGATGCCGTGCTCGCTGAGCTGGCGCGCCACCTCGAAGCCGAGGCCGCGGTTGGCGCCGCTGACCAGGGCCACGCGGTAGACCGGCGTGCTCGCCGGCAGCTGTCGGCCCGCGTGGCTCATGGCGTGTCGGCCTTGGCCAGTGCGCTGCAGCGCTCGTCGCCGCAGGCCTGCCAGCCGCCGCCGAGCGATTTGTACAGCGCGACGGCGCGCGTGTTGATCGCCGCCTCGCCTTGCGCCAGGTCGTCCTCGGCGGCGAGCTGGGTGCGTTCGGCGTCGAGCAGTTCGAGGAAGCCGGTGGCGCCTTCCTGGTAGCGCACGCGGGCGAGGTCGGCGGCGCGCTTGCTCTGCGTGGCCTGCTCGATCAGGTGATCGACACGCACGCGCTGCTGGTTGAAGCCGGTGACCGCGTTGTCGATGTCCTCGATCGCCTCCAGCACGGTGCGCTGGTAATTCGCCTGTGCCGCATCGGCGCGCGCCTCGCTGGCGTGCAGGTTGGCGCGCACGCGCTGCACGTTGAGGCCGGCCCAGTGGATGCTCGGCATCAGTGACCAGGCGCGCGTCGACGGGCTGCCGAAGTCGTTGCTGCGCCCGGACAGGAAGCCGAGGAAGCCGCCCAGCGAAATGTGCGGGAAGAAATCCGCCTTGGCCACGCCGATCCGTGCGGTGGCGGCGGCGTATTCGCGTTCGGCCATCTGGACGTCCGGACGGCGTGAGAGCACGTCGCCGGCCTCGCCGATCGGCAAGGTCGTGGCGATCGGGGTGAAGCTCTTCGGCGAGACGTCGATGTCGAGCTCGCCCGGACGCTCGCCGAGCAGCACGGCGAGGCGGTACTCGCTGGCGCTGGCCTGCGTCTGCAGCACGGGCAGTTGCGCCTGCACCGCGGCGAGGCGGGCTTTCGCGCTGGCCACGTCCTGCTCCGCGCCGGTGCCGACGCGCTGGCGCACCTCGGTGAGGTGCACGGTCTGGTGCTGGTTGTCGATGTCGCGCTTGGCGATGTCCAGCCGCAGCTGGCTGCCGCGCAGCTCGAAGTAGTTGCGCGCCACCTCGGCCAGCAGGCTGACCTGGACGTCATGCAAGGCGGCCTCGCGCGCGCCGAGATCGGCGCCGGAGGCTTCCACCGAGCGGCGCACGCCGCCGAACAGGTCCAGCTCCCATGACGCATCGAAGCCGGCCTGGTAGGTCGTGGTGGTGCTGCGCTGGTCGCTGAAGCCCGGTTGCTGGCCGCGGCTGCGCGTGTAGCTCGCGCCGGTGTCGATGGTCGGAAAGCGGTCGGACTTGGCGCCGCTGAGCAGCGCCCGCGCTTCGTGCAACCGCGCCACCGCGATGCGCAGGTCGAGGTTGTTCGCCGCCGCGCGCTGGATCAGGGCGTCCAGCGTGGGATCGTCGAACTGCTTCCACCAGGCGGCCTGGAACTGCGTGTTGCTTTCCTGGGCGGTGTCCAGTCCTTGTAATTGCGGCGCGGCAATTTTTGCGGCGTGGTAGTCGGGGCCCACGCTGGCACAACCAGCCAACGCGACGGCCACGGTCAGCAAAGACGCTCGAAGCATTCCGGCGAAGGTGGGCCGGCGGCGTGTAGGGCGGGCACTGCCCGCCGCGGCAGTGTGGCGGGCGGTGCCCGCCCTACGGGTGAGATCCCGCGGCAGTGTGGTTCCGAACATGGCCGTGAAAATTTTCATCAGTGATTCTCCAGCGCCGGCCGCGCATGCGCCGCGGCGCGTTCGGCCGCGCGCGCCTCGCGGCGCTCGACCAGGGCGCGAATGACGACGTAGAACAGCGGCGTGTAGATCAGCCCGAAGATGGTCACGCCGAGCATGCCGGCGAACACCGCCACGCCCATCGCATGGCGCATCTCGGCGCCGGCACCGCTGGAGGTGACCAGCGGCACCACACCCATGATGAACGCGATCGAGGTCATCAGGATCGGGCGCAGCCGCAGTCTTGCCGCTTCCAGCACGGCCTCGTGACGGGGCACGCCCTCCAGCTGCAGTTCGCGGGCGAACTCCACGATCAGGATCGCGTTCTTGCACGCCAGTCCGACCAGCACGATCAGGCCGATCTGGGTGAAGATGTTGTTGTCGCCGCCCGACAGCCACACGCCGGCGATCGCGGACAGCAGCACCATCGGCACGATCAGGATCACCGCCAGCGGCAGCGACCAGCTCTCGTACAGCGAGGACAGCACCAGGAACACCAGCAGCACGCACAGCGGGAACACCAGCACCGCGGTGTTGCCGGCCAGGATCTGCTGGTAGGTCAGCTCGGTCCATTCGAAGCTGAAGCCGTTGGGCAGGTTGTCCTTCGCCAGTTTTTCCATCGCCGCCTGCGCCTGGCCGGAGCTGAAGCCCGCCGCCGGGCCGCCGTTGATCTCGGCGGTGGCGTAGCCGTTGTAGTGCTGCACGCGATCCGGGCCGGCGCCCTGCTGCACGGTGACGAACGAACCCAGCGGCACCATCTGGCCCTGCGCGTTGCGCGTCTTCAGCTGCAGGATGTCCTGCGGCGTGTGGCGGAACGCGGGGTCGGCCGAGACGTTCACCTGGTAGGTGCGGCCGAAGCGGTTGAAGTCGTTGACGTAGAGCGAGCCCATGTAGGCCTGCATGGTCTGGTACACGTCGCCCAGGTTCACGCCCTCGGCCTTGGCCTTCTCGCGGTTCACGTCGGCATCCACCTGCGGCACGCTGACCTGGAAGCTGGAGAACAAGCCGGCGAGTGCCGGGTCCTTGCGGCTGGCGGCGATCAGGTTCTGGGTCTGCTTGTACAGCTCGTCGAAGCCGCGGTCGCCGCGGTCCTCGATCTGCATGCGGAAGCCGCCGATCGTGCCCAGCCCCATCACCGGCGGCGGCGGGAACACCGCGATGTACGCATCCTGGATCGCGGCGAACTTCTGGTTCAGCGCGCCGGCGATCGCACCGGCGGAAAGGTCCGCGCTGCGGCGTTCCTCGAACGGCTTGAGCGTGACGAACACGATGCCGGAGTTGGTCGAGTTGGTGAAGCCGTTGATCGACAGGCCGGGGAAGGACACGGCGTGCTCCACGCCCGGCTGCTTCAGGGCGATCGCACCCATGCGCTGGATCACGTCCTCGGAGCGGTCGAGCGAAGCCGCGTCGGGCAGCTGCGCGAACGCCACCAGGTACTGCTTGTCCTGGCCCGGCACGAAGCCGGTCGGCACGTGCGAGAAGCCGAACCAGGTCAGCGCGATCAGGCCGGCATACACCACCAGCGCCAGCTTGCCCTTGCCGACAATGCGCTTGACGCCGCCCACGTAGCGCTCCGAACCGCGATGGAAGACGCGGTTGAACGGACGGAACAGCCAGCCGAACGCGCGGTCGATGCCACGGGTGAGGCGGTCCTTCGGCGCGTCGTGCGGCTTCAGCAGCACGGCGGCCAGCGCCGGGCTCAGGGTCAGCGAATTGAACGCGGAGATCACCGTGGAGATCGCGATGGTCAGCGCGAACTGGCGGTAGAACTGGCCGGTGAGGCCGCTGACGAAGGCGGTCGGGATGAACACCGCGCACAGCACCAGCGCGGTGGCCACGATCGGGCCGGTGACCTCGCGCATCGCCTGGCGCGTGGCCTCCTTCGGCGCCTGGCCGAGCTCGATGTGCCGCTCGACGTTTTCCACCACCACGATCGCGTCATCGACCACGATGCCGATCGCCAGCACCAGGCCGAACAGCGACAGCGCGTTGAGCGAGAAGCCGGCCAGGTACATGATCGCGAACGTGCCGATCAGGGACACCGGCACCGCCACCAGCGGGATGATCGAGGCGCGCCAGGTCTGCAGGAACAGGATCACCACCAGCACCACCAGCGCAATCGCCTCCAGCAGCGTGTGCGCCACCGCCTCGATCGAGCCGCGCACGAACACGGTCGGGTCGTAGACGATGGAGTAATCCACCCCCTGCGGGAAATCCTGCTTCAGCTGCGCCATGGTGGCGCGCACCTCGTCGGAGATCTGGATCGCGTTGGAACCCGGCCGCGCGAAGATCGGCAGCGCCACCGCGGGCTTGTTGTCCAGCAGGCTGCGCAGCGCGTAGTTGTTCGAGCCCAGGTCGACCTTGGCCACGTCACCCAGGTGGGTGACGCCACCATTGGTGTCGGTGCGCACGATGATGTTGCGGAAGTCGTCCTCGCTGACCAGCCGGCCGCGGGTGTTGATGTTGAGCTGGAACGCGGAGTTGCTCGGCCCCGGCGGCGCGTTCAGCGCACCGGCGGCGACCTGCACGTTTTGCTCGCGGATCGCGTTGATCACGTCGCCGGTGGTGAGCGAGCGCTGCGCCAGTTTCTGCGGGTCCAGCCACACGCGCATCGAGTATTCGCCGGCGCCGAAGATCTGCACGTCGCCGACGCCGTCGAGCCGGCCCAGCACGTCCTTCACGTGCAACCGCGCGTAGTTCGACAGGTACAGCATGTCGTAGCGCTGGTCGGGCGAGGTGAGATGCACCACCATGGTCAGGTCGGGCGAGCTCTTCTGCGTGGTCACGCCGAGTCGCTGCACTTCCTCCGGCAGCTTGGGCAAGGCCTGCGCCACGCGGTTCTGCACGTCGACCTGGGCGTTGTTGAGATCGGTACCGAGCGCGAACGTCACGGTAAGAGTGAGGCTGCCGTCACTGGTGGCCTGCGAGGAGGTGTACAGCATGCCTTCGGCGCCGTTGATCTGCTCCTCCAACGGCGTGGCGACGGTCTGCGCGATCACCTTGGGGTTGGCGCCGGGGTAGCTGGCGTGCACCACCACGGTGGGCGGCACCACTTCCGGATACTCGCTGATCGGCAGCTGGAACACCGCGATGGCGCCGGTGATCACGAACAACAGCGACAGCATCGCGGCCATGATCGGCCGGTCGACGAAGAATTGGGCAATGTTTTTCATGGGGTTACCTTGTGGTCACACCGGCTCTTCCTTCTCCCTCCGGGAGAAGGTGCCCGAAGGGCGGATGAGGGTTCGGCGAAGTTTCGACGCCGCGCTCCGGCCGCACCCTCACCCGCCTGTCGGCACCCTCTCCCGGAGGGAGAGGGGCGTAGTGGTGGCGTTTGCGCCGTGGTCGTGAGAGGTCTGCGCCGTGCGCTTGTCTGCATCTGGCGCATCGCCCCGCTCGACCAGCGCCTTGTCGGCGGCATCCAGCCGGTAGCTCATCGCCACCTTCTGCGGATTCACCTCGACGCCGGGCCGCACGCGCTGCAAGCCGTTCACCACCACCAGGTCGCTCGGCTGCACGCCGCTGTCGATCACGCGCAGGCCGTGGAACAGCGCGCCGGTGTCGACCTTGCGGTACTGCACCTTGTGTTCCTTGTCGACCACGTAGACGAACTGGTTGCCGAGGTCGGTGCCGATCGCGCGGTCGTCGACCAGCACGCGCGAGCGTGCCGGGCCGCTCTGCAATTGCACGCGGGCGTACAGGCCGGGTGTGTACAGGCCGTCGGCGTTGTCGAACACCGCGCGCAGGCGCATCGTGCCGGAGCCGCTGTGCAACTGGTTGTCGACGAAGTCGAGGCGGCCCGTGTGCGGATGGCCGGTTTCGTCGGCCAGCCCCATCGACGCCTCGATCCGCGCGCTGCGGCCGGCCTGTTTCGCCTCGGCGCGCAGGTGGTCCAGCTTGAGCCAGGTCTGCTCGTCGACGTCGAAGTAGACATAGACCGGGTTCACCGAGACCACGCTGGTCAGCACGTCGCTGCTGGTGACCAGGTTGCCGGGGGTGACGCGGGCGTTGCTGACGCGGCCGTCGATCGGCGAGCGCACCTGGGTGAAATCCAGCTGCAGCCGTGCCGCGGCCAGCGCGGCGGTGGCGGCGCCGAGCTGTGCCCGCGCGCTTTGCGCGGCGGTGTCCTGGCGGTCGGCTTCCTGTTTCGCGATCGCATGCTGGGCCAGCAGCATCTCGGCGCGGCGCTGGTTGGTCTGCGCCAGGCTCAGTTCGGCTTTCGCCTGCGCCTGGTTGGCGGCCAGCCGGTCGACTTCGGCCTGGTACGGCCGGGCATCGAGCTGGAACAGCACGTCGCCCTTGTGCACCATGGCGCCTTCCTGGAATCGCACCGACTCCACGAAGCCGCCGACGCGCGGCTGCACCTGCACCGTGTTGACCGCCTGCACGCGGCCGGTGAACTCGGCGCTGTCGCTGACTTTGCGACTCAGCGCCTGCGCCACGGTGACTTCCGGCGGCGCGCCGGCCACCGGGTCCTGGGCGCGGCTGTCGCTGCCGTGCAGCAGCAGCCAGCTGCCGAAGGCGCCGGCGGCGACCAGGGGGATCAGCATCCATTGTTTTTTCATCTTGCGCTCCCAGAACCTTGATGGCCGGGCAGGGGTTCCCGGCGAGGGTCGAGAGAATAGGTGTACTAGCCGGTATAGAAAACCCGGTTCTTGCGCACTACACTCGTGAGCCGCAATCACGAATCGACGAGGAACCGAAGCAATGGAAGACTTTTCCGCCATATCGACCTTCGTCCGCGTGGTCGAGGCCGGCAGCTTCGCCGCCGCCGCCAGCCAGCTCGGCATGACCCCGTCGGGGGTCAGCCGGGCCGTCTCCCGGCTGGAGACCCAGCTCGGCGCGCGGCTGCTGTTCCGCTCCACCCGGTCATTGCGTTTGACCGACGATGGGGCCGCGTTCCACGCCCGTTGCAAGGAGATTCTCGCCGATCTGGCCGAAGCCACCGAGGCGCTCAACTACGCCAACAGCAAGCCCACCGGCAAGTTGCGGGTGGGTATCTCGCTGTCGGTGGGGCGCGCGGCGGTGATCCCGCGGCTGACCGAATTCGAGCAGCGCTACCCGGACATCCGGCTGGAGCTGTCGATGAGCGATTCGCCGAAGGATCTCAACGGCGAAGGCCTCGACTGCGCGATCCTGGTGGGCCAGCTGGAGGATTCCAGCCTGATCGCGCGCAAGATCGGCTACCTGCGCAACGTGGTGTGCGCCTCGCCCGAGTACCTGCGCAAGTACGGCGCACCGCGCAGCATCGAGGATCTCAAGGGTCATCGCTGCATCAACTACGTGTACCCCAATGGGCGTCCGCGGCAGTGGCAGTTCGACACGCCCGGCGGCCCGGTCGCGGTCGACATCGAGGCGCACATGCTGATCAACGACGGCGAGTCGGTGCTGCAGGCGGTGGCTGCCGGCCTCGGCATCACCCAGGTGCCGCGCATGCTGGCCGCGTGCATGCTGGACAAGGGCCTGCTCGAACTGGTGATGACGGATACCGCGTCGACCGGCAAGCCGGTGTGGATCGTCTACCCGCAGAAGAAGCACCTGTCCGCCCGCGTGCAGGCCTTCATCGAATGGGTGCGCGAGTTGTTCGAGCGCACCAACCAGCCGGGGCATGGCGTGCCTGTCGGCAAGGCCTCGCTGTCATCGCGACGTGGGCGCGAGGTGGCGGCGATCGACGAGGTCGCCGCCTGAGGGTATCGGCGCCCTGCCGCCGGTGATGCACGGCTTGACCGTGCATCACCGGCTCCCGGCGAGCGGGCGGTTGCCCCATCGCATCCTTGCGCTGGCCTCGCCAGGGCGGCGTCCTGCCCGGTGCTACCAGCTGAAACCGGCGCCGACCGACATGCTGTGTTCATTGCCGGCGGACGCGCCGCCGAACGAAACGCTGGCACGGTCGCCGATGGCGCGGCGATAACCCACCGCGATCGCCTGCTGGCCGCCCTGCATGCCGATACCCACGCCCACGTTGTTGGCCCCCGCCATACCGGACATGTTCGCGTTCAGGCCGGCATAGGCCGCCCCGGCGGCACCCACCCGATCGATGCGGCGATCCTGCAGGCGGAAGCGCTGGTCGACCTGGCTGCGGAACTGGTCAAGATCCGCGCCCAGCGTGGCAAAACGCTGGTCGGTATAGGCATTGGCCGCGCTCAGGGTCTGCTGGTTGACCTCGACCGCATAGCTCTGGGCCGCTTCGATGGCCGCCAGGGTCTGCTGGTCGATATAGGGCCGTACCTCTTCCATGGACAGCATGCCGTCGCCGCCGCTGCCGCTGCCGGCCGGGCCTTGCGGGCCGGTGTCGCCTTGAGGACCCTGCGGGCCGGTATCGCCCTGGGGTCCTTGCGGGCCGGTCGCGCCATCGACGCCGTCCGTGCCGTCTGCACCGGCGATGCCGTCGACGCCATCGGCGCCCGCCGGGCCTTGCGGACCGGTATCGCCCTGGGGTCCCTGCGGTCCGGTCGCGCCATCGACGCCGTCCTTGCCGTCGACACCAGCGATGCCGTCGGCACCTGCCGGGCCTTGCGGACCGATGTCGCCCTGGGGTCCCTGCGGACCGGTCGCGCCATCGATGCCGTCCTTGCCGTCCGCACCGGCGATGCCGTCGACGCCATCGGCGCCCGCCGGGCCCTGCGGGCCGGTATCGCCCTGGGGCCCCTGCGGGCCGGTCGCGCCATCGATGCCGTCCTTGCCGTCCGCACCGGCGATGCCGTCGATGCCATCGGCGCCCGCCGGGCCTTGCGGACCGGTATCGCCCTGGGGTCCCTGCGGGCCAGTCGCGCCATCGGCACCGTCGGCACCCGCCGGACCTTGCGGGCCGGTCGCGCCCGTATCGCCCTTGTCACCTTTGTCGCCCTTGTCGCCCTTCGGGCCGGGGATGCCGACAGCGGTGACGACCTTGCTGTAAAGGTCGGTGAGTTTGACGTCCACGGCGGCGAAGGCGGAGCCGACGTCGCTGTAGCTGCTGCCCTGGATCACGAAGGTCGGCAGCACGAACACCCCGCCGGCGTAGCTGGCGCCGCCGCCCAGGGCATTGGCCAGCGGGTAGAGCTGTGACAGGTTCACCGCGTCGGTGTCGGCGGTGGCGGCCATCACGTTGACGATCTGCCGCTCGTTGCCGACCGAGCCGACCGAGACGGTATCGGCGCGATCGGCGACCGAGCCGGCACCCAGCGCGACCGCGTTGTCGGCACTGGCGCGCGCATCGCTGCCGAGCGCGGTGGAGTGGTCGGCGGTGGCCATGCTGGAGGCACCCAGCGCCAGCGAGCGCTCGCCCAGCGCCAACGGACCGCCCCAGATCAGGGCGTTGACGACCGCGTCGCGCTGCTCCGGCGTCAAGGTCACGCCGTCGATGCTGATCAGGTTGCTGTACAGGCTGTAGGCATCGGTGGGATCGAAGGCCGGGTCGACCTCGACCACCATGCCGCCGATCGAGACCAGCCGGCCCACGCCGTCGTAGACGAACTGGCGATTGCCCACCGAGGTCACCCGGTGCGAGAAGTCCGCGGTGCCCGGCACGTATGCGCTGCCACCGCCTACCGCGGTGGAACCCTGGCCGACCGCTGCACCACCGTTGCCGGCGACCACGCTGTCCGCACCCTGCGCCACGCTGCTGCCGCCCAGTGCGCTGGCGCGTTCACCATTGCCCTGGTTGCCGCGGCCCACCGCCACGGCAGCTTCGCCGCTGGTGCTGTTGTACGAGCCGATCGCGTTGCTGTAGTTGGCGTTGGTGGTGTTGTTGTTGCCGATGGCGTTGCTTTCGTAGTTGTGGGCCTCGTTGCTGTCGCCGATGGCGTTGCTGAAGCTGTCCCAGGTGTGGTTGTTCGATCCCAGGGCATTGCTGTTGTAGCCGTCGGCAATGTTGAGCAGGCCGACTGCGTTGCTGGCTTCGCCGGTGACAACGTTGCCCGTACCCAGTGCACTGGCACTGTTGGCCTCCGCACGGTTGTCGGAGCCGATGGCGTTGCTGCTCATGGCCAGGCTGTCGGTGCGGTTGCCCGTGCCAATCGCGGTGCTGGCCACGCCTGATGCGTTGTTGGTGTTGCCCACCGCAACGGCGCCGTAGCCGTAGCTGCCGCTGTCGTAGCCGACGGCGACGCTTTTCTCCGCGGTAGCGGCGGCCTGCACGCCGACGGCGGTGGCGTTGAGCGCGGTTGAGTGCGTGCGATTGCCGATGGCGACCGCGTTCTCGCCGCTGGCATTGTTCGTGAAGCCCATGGCCGTGCCGTTCAGCCCGTCGGCTGAGTTGGCGTAGCCTACGGCGCTGCTGAAATCACCATGGGTGGCGTTATTCGACCCCATGGCGCTGCTGGATTCGCCATAAGTGAAGGAAGAGGAGCCGATCGCATTGCTGTTGGCGCCGTTGGCGGTATTCGAGCTGCCTATGGCGTTGGCGTAGTCGCCCTTGGCGGTGTTCCCGAGACCCATGGCGGCGCTGAGTTCACCGGAAGCCTTGTTCAAGGTGCCAAGGCTGATCGCATACCTGCCCGAAGCGCGGGTGCCCAGCCCGATGGCGACGGACCGCTCGCCATCGGCGTTGGTCATCTCCGAACTGGATTCCATGACGCCATCGTGGTCCAGATCCAGGTCGGTGGGGAAAGTGCCGTCTCCGAGATAATCCGCCCACCCGCCAATGGCGATGCTGTAGTCGCCGAAGGCGCCGCTCATGTGACCCATGGCCGTGCTGCCCAGGCCGTGGGCGTTGTTTATGTAGCCAACCGCCGTGCTCGCGCTCGTATTGGCGATGTTGCCGACACCGAAGGCGCTGCTGCTTTGGCCACTGGCGGAGTTCTCCGCGCCAACAGCACTGCTGTACTGACCGTCCGCCCTGTTGTTGGAACCAACAGCCGTGCTTTCAAATCCAAAGGCGTGGTTGAAGTTGCCGATCGCGTTGCTGCTTTCGTTCGAGGCCATATTCAGATAGCCAAAGGCGTTGCTGTGCAGCCCACTGACGATGTTCTCCGAGCCGAAGGCGTTACCGCGCATACTGGCCGTGTTCTTGTAGCCGACCGCACTGCTGTACGGGTTGCTGGCGGTGTTGCTGCTGCCGATGGCATTGCTGTGCAGCTCACCGGCGACGTTCTCCGAGCCGAAGGCATTACTGCCCATCTTGGCCGTGTTCTTGTAGCCGACCGCGCTGCTGTTCGGGTCGTTGGTGGTGTTGTTGCTGCCGATGGCATTGCTGTACGTACCACCGGCCCAGTTCTGGTAACCCATGGCGTTGCCATACCTGTCGGTCACTATGTTGGCTGTGCCGAAAGCGTTGGCGCCATAGCCACCAGTGATGTTGGCTCGGCCGAAAGCGTTGCTGTTGCTCCCTACGGCTGAATTCATGTTGCCGAAGGCACTGCTGTATTCACCACTGGCGTTGTTGTAAATGCCGTAGGCACTGGAGCTTGGCTTGCAGGTGGCGTTGTCGACACCGTGTTCCGCGCCCTGACTGGTACCGGGAGCGGGAGTAATCACGTTGCCGTTGGCATCGACACAAGCCGGGTCAGCCGCGTAGGCGAGCGGTGTTGCCAGCAGCAACAGCAGGACGGCCGTGAGTCGGCGCCGGCGCAGCGGTGCCAATGGCGAGGTGGTGTTCCTGATCGATGAACGTGACATGCGTGTTTCCCCCGATGACCGGATATGCCGGCGCCACATGGCGCGGCTTCACGGGGGTAATCGTCATGTGCGGGGAAAACCCGCCATGCGGAACGTCGATGTTCGTTCCGGCGGTTTGGCTGCGGGTAGCTGCCGTCGCTAGCCCAGCTCGCGCTGCAGCCAGGCGCGGGCGGTGGCCCAGTCGCGTTGCACGGTGCGTTCGGACAGGCCCAGTGCCTCGGCGGTTTCCTGTTCGCTGTAGCCGGCGAAGAAGCGGCATTCGACGATCTCGGCCAGCCGCGGCGAGCGCTGGGCCAGATCCTGCAGGGCGTCGTTGACGGCCAGCACCTGTTCTTCGTTGTCGATCGCGATGTCGTGCTCGTCGCTCAGCGGCACCCGTTGCAGGTCGCCGCCGCGCTTGAGTCGCATCTGTGCGCGCACCCGCTCGACCAGGATGCGCCGCATCGCGATCGCCGCCACCGCCAGGAAGTGGCCGCGGGTGCTGAAGCCGGGCGAGCTGGCCAGGCGCAGGTAGAGTTCGCTGACCAGCGCCGTGGTAGCCAGGGTGTCGCCGCCGGACAGGCGGCGGCGCTCGCGGTGGGCGCTGCGGCGCAGTTCCTCGTACAGCAGCGGCATCAGTTCGCCGACCGCTTCGAGCATCGCCGGCGCGCGCCTTGCGTCGAGCGTGTCGGGCGTGCTGTCCGCGAGTGCGGATGACTCGTCCATGGTTGACCCCTGTCGTTCGTGGAAGCACGCCGGGCGCAACGCCGCCGGCAACCCGTTCAGGCGGACTGAGCGTGCTGACAAACTGGCCCCATTGTGCGACAAACGACGCAACTTGGCATGTCGGGGGACGTGCCGGCTTCAGTCGATGGCGGTTTTTGCCGCTGTCCGGCGATTGCGGTAGCGATGGGCCCAGCATCGACCGCAGGCCTGGACAACGCCGTGGAGCGCAGGGGGAGTGGCGTGTATACGCAATCGAACGACGTGCCGTGGGAACGGGTCGAGGCACTGTTTCCCGACCTGCTGGTGTTGCCGCCGACGCGGCGGCCGGCCTTCCTGGCGCGCCATTGCGCCGGCAAGCCGGCCCTGCGCGCCGAGCTGGAGTCGCTGCTGCAGGCGGCCGAAGGCGAGTCCTTCCTGGATCGCCTGCTGAACCTGGACACCGCCGGGGTTGCCGAGGCCGCCATGCCGATGCACGCCGATGAACAGCTCGGCGCGTGGCGCATCGTGCGCCTGCTCGGTCGTGGCGGCATGGGCGAGGTGTACCTGGCCGAGCGGGTCGAGGGCGGGTTTGCGCAGACCGCCGCGATCAAGCGGCTGCGCGTGGATGCGATCGGCCATGCCGAGCGCTTCGATGCCGAACGCAACATCTTGGCCCAACTCGATCACCCGCACATCGCGCGCCTGCTCGGCGGCGGCATCAGCGCCGATGGCCGCGCCTGGATGGCGATGGATTACGTCGAGGGCGAAAACCTCACCGAATACTGCCGCACGCATGCGCTGGACCTGGCCGGGCGGATCGCGCTGTTCGAACAGATCTGCTCGGCGGTGGCCTACGCCCATGCGCACCTGGTGGTGCATCGCGACCTGAAGCCGTCGAACATCCTGGTGACCCGCGACGGCCAGGCCAAGCTGCTGGATTTCGGCATCGCCAAGCTGCTCGACCACGGCAACGACGCCCACCTCACCCGCACCGCGCCGCTGACCCCGGACCACGCCGCGCCCGAGCAGCTCGAAGGCGGCGCGGCAACCACCGCGGTCGACATCTACACGCTGGGCGTGCTGCTGTACGAGCTGCTGTGCGGCCAGCGGCCGTGGGCGTCCGGCAGCACGCCGATCTCGCTGGTGGTCGACCGCCTGCTGCGCGAGGAACCGCTGCCGCCCAGCCGCGCCGTCGGCAGCCCGCACACGGCGGCGGCGCTGAAGTCGCTGCACGGCGACCTCGACGCGATCGTGCTGCGTTGCCTGCGCAAGTCGCCGTGCGACCGCTACCCCACCGTGGACGCCTTGCGCGAGGATCTGCAGCGCTGGCGCGAGCACCGGCCGGTGGAAGCCCGGCGCGGTGCCGCGGGCTATGCCCTGCGCCGCTGGCTGTGGCGTCACCGCTTCGCCCTGGCCGCGGCCAGCGTGGTGTTCGTCACGCTGCTGGCCGGTCTCGGCACCGCCCTGTGGCAGGCGAAGGAAGCGCAGCATCAGGCCTGGCGCGCCGAGCGGGTCAAGGACCTGGTACTGACCGCGTTCCGCGAAAACGACCCGCTGTCGCGGCCGGACAACGACCCGCGCACGCCAGCGCAACTGATCGCCGTCGGCGTGGCCCGCGCCGACCAGCACCTGGCCGGCGACCCGGAGCTGCACGCCGAGCTGCTCGACGATTTCGGCGAGATCCAGCTCAATCTGGGCGACCTCGAAGGCGGTCGTGTCACTCTGCAGCGCGCGCTGGCGCAGCGCCAGCAGCGTTATCGCGGCGATCACGTGCTGGTCGCCGAAACGCTGCGCAAGCTGGCCTTCGCCTACCAGCTCGAAGGTCGCTACGACGACGCCCTGGCCATCACCAACCAGGCGCTGGCCATGCTGGATCGTCTCGGTCAGGGCGGATCGGTGGAGGCAGCCCGACTGAAGATGGGCAAGGGCCTGGTGCTGATCACCCGCAAGCAGCGTGAGGAGGCGCTGCACCTGCAGCGCGAGGCGCAGCAGGTGCTGGAGCACAAGCTGGGTCGCGACGATCCGCTGACCGTGGTGGCGGTCTACCGGGTGGGTCAGGCGCTGGAGCAGTTGCGGCGCGATGCGGAGGCCGAAACGACCCTGCGCGACGCCGTGCAACGACTGGAGGCATCGGTCGGCCCGGATTCGCCGCAGCTGATCCTGCCGCTGAGCATGCTGGCCGACATCCTGCGCCGCACCGCGCCGGAGCGCACCGATGCCGTCTACGATCGCGCCATCGCACTGACCCGTCGCTACTTCCCCGGCCGCAGCCAGCACTTGTCCCGGCTGTTGAACTCGCAGGCCAACCTGCACCGCATGCAGAACCATCTGCCGCGGGCTGAAGCCTTGTTCATCGAGGCCGAAGCCGCCTTGCTGCCCACGGCGAAAACCGAGCATGCCCAGCTGCTCGCCAGCCGTGGGCAGATGTACCTGCAGATGGGCCGGCTGAGCGAAGGGGAGCGCGACCTGCATCAATCCTTCCTGCTGCGTCGCGAAACCATGGGCGAAAAAAGCGGGCTGACCTGGTATGGCGCCGCGCTGTGGGGTCGCGCGCTGCGCCAGCTGGGCCGGCTGGACCAGGCCGAGACCGTGCAGCGGGACGCGCTGGCCCGGCTGCAGCGGATCATGGGGCCGGATGCCTACCAGAACGTGCTGCTGCTGGACGCGCTGGTCGAGACTCTGGACCAGCGCGGCAAGCATGCCGAGGCGATCGCCCTGGGCCGCCGTTCGCTGGCGCTGAGCGGCAAGACCTACCCGCCCAGCCATCCTCTGCAGGCCGAACGCACCTATCGGCTGGCCAAGGCGCTGGCCCATGCGCCCGGCGTCGAAGCCCACGCCGAAGCCACCGAGCGCTGCGACCGGGCTGTCGATATCTACCGCGAGACCGGCCCCTCCCACGCGTCGGAGTACGTCGACGCGCTGCTCGGCTGCGCGGAACTGAGCCTGTCGCTGAAAAATCCCGACGGCGCCCGCGACAAGCTGCAACAGGCGCTGTTGCTGACGAAAGACCAACCATCCGACCACCCGCAACGGGTCCACGCCAACAAGCTGCTGGGGGGGTTGGGTGAGCGGCGCTGAAGCCGCGCCGCCGTCACTGGTCGCCTGAACCGGCTCCCTCACGCGGGCGGAACAGCGTGATGCGATCGGCCCGTGGCGGCGTGTCGGCAAGCAGCCAGGGTTGCGCGGCCAGCGCCGCCACGCAGGGGCCGTGGGCGGCCAGGCGCAGGGTGCGTCGTTGCGCTTCGCGCCGCAAGGCACCCAGCACGGTGTCGAGCACGGCGCCGCGGAACGGCGTGTACAGATAGAACAGCGTGCCGCGGGTGAAGTCCGCATCGCGTGCATCCCCGCACAGGAAACGCGCGCGCGACAACCGCAACGCGTCGGCAGCGGCCTGCGCGCAGGCCACGTAGGACGCCTCGCGTTCGATCCCGAGCGCGGTAGCCCCGCTGCAGATCGCGGCGAGCAAGGGCACGTGACCCAGGCCGGAGCCGAGGTCGACCAGCACGTCGTCGGCGCCCAGCCGCGCCTGCGCGAGCAGGTCGAAGATGTGCCGCGCCGGCGTCGGCTGGTAGGCCACCATGTCCGGCGGCAGCGTCGCGACCGGCGCGTGCGGCGCCAGCGGCAGCACGCCGTCGACCAGTTCGTCGCGCCAGTCGTAACCGTCGCCGCCGGCGCCGTCCGTCTCGGCAAGGCATTGCCGCAGCAGCGGCGGCAGCGTGCCGCGACGGATCGCTTCGCGCATGCGCCCGCAGGCGCCGACATTCAGTGCATCGAAGCGTTCGCGCAGCGCGGCGATGCGCTGTTCGAGTGTGGCCGATGCAGCCGCGTCACCCAGTTGCAACAGTTCGATCCGGTCCAGCGCGTCGAGCCGTTCGCGCAGCGCATCGGGTTCGCGCAGGGCCGCGTCGCGTTCCAGCGCATCGACCAGTGCGTGCAGTGGTGTCGACGATCCGTGCATCGACAGGACGATCAGCCCCCGGCCGGCACCAGCAACAGCAGGGCCACGCCGAACACGATGCGATAGATCGCGAACGGCGTGAAGCGGTGGCCGACGATGTAGCCGAGCAGCCACTTCACCGCGATGAAGGCGGTGATCGCCGAGACCACGAAACCCACGACCAGCGCGGTCCAGTCCTCATGCACCGCGCCGCCGCCGTGCAGCACCTTCAACAGCTCGTAGCCGGTGGCGGCATACATGGTGGGGATGCCGACCAGGAAGGCGAACTCGGTAGCCGCGGCGCGGTTGCTGGTGCCGAACAGCATCGCCGCGAAAATCGTCGCCGCCGAACGCGAGGTGCCGGGGAAGATCCCGGCGATCATCTGCGCGATGCCGACCAGGATCGCCACTCTCCAGGTCACCTCGCTGCGCTCGGGCTGGCGCGCGGCCAGCCGTTCGGCGGCGATCATCCACAGGCCGCCGATCACCAGCGCCCACGCCACCGGCGTCACCGTCTCGGGCAGCTTGAAGCCCAGCTTCACCGCGATGAAGCCGAGCACGGCAGTGATCAGGAAGGCCACGATCAGCTTCAGCAGGTAATCGCGGTTGGCCGGCTCGCGCCACTGCGTCAAGAGCTGCCAGATGCGCTTCCAGTAGATCAGCGTGACCGCCAGGATCGCGCCGGCCTGGATGCCGATGTTGAACAGGTCCGAGCGCGCGCCCAGCCCGAACTTCTCGGCGATCAGCAGATGCCCGGTCGAGGAGATCGGCAGGAACTCGGTGATGCCCTCGATGACGCCGAGCAGGATGACTTTGAGCAGTTCGATCACGAGCGGATGTCCATGGCGGCAGGCGAGGCACCCGCCGGGAAGCGCCATAGCTTACGGGGTTGGCCGGTCGACGGCACGGCAAGTGCACGTCCGTGGTGCGATAGTGGCTTGCCCCGCCACGCCAGTTGCCCTCAGGAGATTCGTCATGATCGAACTCGTCATCGCCCAGCGCCGCCGCGACCTCGGCAGTTTCGAGGTCGGCCGCGTGCTGCCGTTCGCCAAGCGCCGCATGGTCGGGCCGTACATCTTTTTCGACCGCATGGGCCCGAAGCAGCTGGCGCCGGGTCTGCCGCGCGAGGCGGACGTGCGCCCGCACCCGCATATCGGCCTGTCCACCATCACCTATTTGTTCGACGGCGAGATCACGCACCGCGACAGTCTCGGTTCGGAGCAGCCGATCCGCCCGGGCGAGGTCAACTGGATGGCCGCCGGCCGCGGTATCACCCACTCCGAGCGCTTCGAGCGCCTGCGCCGCGAGGGCGGGTCGCTCGACGGCGTGCAGTTGTGGGCGGCGCTGCCCGACGGCCGCGAGGAAATGGAGCCGGGCTTCTGGCATTACGCCAGCGAGGCGTTGCCACTGTTCGGCGAGGGCGGCGTCAGCGGACGGATGATCGCCGGGCGGCTGGCGGGGGTGGCATCCCCGGTCAAGGTGGACTCGCCGCAGTTCTACGTGCACTGGACGCTGCGCGCCGGCTCGCGCGTCTCGCTGCCGGCGGAGTACGCCGAGCGCGCGGTCTACGTCGCCAGCGGCGAGGTCGAGGTGGATGGCCAGCGCGTGGAGGTCGGCAGCATGGCCGTGCTGGCCGCCGGCAAGTCCGTCACCATCGCGGCGCTGGGCGACGCGGTGGTGATGGCGCTGGGCGGCGAGCCGGTGGGGCCGCGCTACATCGACTGGAACTTCGTGTCCTCCTCGCCGGAGCGGCTCGACCAGGCCCGCGCCGACTGGGCCGCCGGCCGGATGAAGCTGCCGGACCTGGATCACGACGAGTTCATCCCGCTGCCGCCCAAGCTGGGCGCGAAGCCGGAGCCGATGTCCTGAGGCCGATCGAGTCGCGCCGCTCGTCGGCCTGACTCTGCGCGCACTGGAACAGTGCAAACCGCTCGTTTCGACGGGTGCGGATGGTGCGAACGCCGCGGCGTCCGCCGTGCCGCGATGACGCCGATGCTGTCGCGACAACGGTTTGCGTTCATGGCATGGGGCTTGCTGATGGGCTGGTGAGGCTGCGCGGTCGCGTGGCCATGTCGTGGGTGCATGGACGTCTGGACGTCTGGACGACCATCACCGCGGCGCCACCGGTTCGAGGGCGGGCGCATGAGGCGGAGTGGAATGTCTGCGGCAGTGGCCGTGTTGTGCTGCGCCGTCACCGGCTCGGTGCCGCTGCGGGCCGACGAAGCGGCGGCCAGTCCGCGGGTCGGCAATGCGGGCGTGGTCAGCGACTACCTGTTCCGCGGCATGTCGCAGACCGACCGCAAGCCTGCGGCACAGGTCGGCGCGGAGTTCGATCATGCCAGCGGCTGGTACGTCGGCGGCTGGGGCAGCAACGTCAGCTGGCTGTCGGACGGATCGACCCCAGCCGCGCCGGTTTCCAGCAGCGTGGAGCTGGATCTCTACGGCGGCTGGCGCGGCCGCTTCGGTGACGACTGGAGCGTCGACCTGGGCGCGTATCGCTATCAGTACCCGGGCAGCTATCCGGCGGGCGCCACGCTGCCGAACACCAGCGAGATCTATGCCGCGGCTGCCTGGAAAAACTTGTCGTTGAAGTACTCCTGGGCCCTCACCAGCTTGTTCGGCTATGCCGGCAGCGAGCGCAGCGGTTACCTGGATCTGTCCTGGAACCAGCCGCTGGCGCCGGACTGGCTGCTCAACGCGCACGTCGGTCACCAGCACGTGGCGAACGTGCCCGGCGCGTCGTACAGCGACTGGAAGCTGGGCGTGACGCGCAGCTTCGCCCACGACTGGTCGCTGGCGCTGGGCTATTACGACACCCATGCGCGTCGTTCCATCTACACCAATGCGCGCGGCCGCTACCTGGGCCGCGCCACGGCCGTGCTGAGCCTGGCCCGCTCGTTCTGACCGAATCTTCCACCGGAGCCGTCCGATGAAAATGATCACCAGCGTCATCCGTCCGCACAAGCTCGACGAGGTCCGCGAGGCGCTGGAAGGCGCCGGCGTGTCGGGGATGACCGTGACCGAGGTGCGCGGCTTCGGCCGCCAGAAGGGTCACACCGAGTTGTATCGCGGCGCCGAGTACGTGGTCGATTTCCTGCCCAAGCTCAAGGTCGAGGCGGTGGTGCCTGACGCGCTGCTCGACACGGTGCTGGACGAGCTCCAGCGCGCCGCACGCACCGGCAACGTCGGCGACGGCAAAATCTTCGTCACCGACGTGGAGCAGGCGATCCGCATCCGCACCGGGGAGCTCGACGCCGATGCGCTGTGACTCGGCCGTCCTTTGGTTTGAGCGCCGAACCTTCAGCTTTCGTCATTCCCGCTTTCGCGGGGATGACGACCTTCAGGCCCACGCCATTTCCTGATCCCCGTCCCGCGAGGCTTTCCATGAAATCATTCAAGTTCCATCGCGGCATCGGTGCGGGCCTGCTGCTGCTCACCGCGCCACTGCTGCACGCCGCCACGCCCGCACCGGTGGTCGACAAGGGCGACGTGGCGTGGATGCTCACCTCCACCCTGCTGGTGCTGCTGATGACGGTGCCGGGGCTGGCGCTGTTCTACGGCGGCCTGGTGCGGGCGAAGAACGTGCTGTCGGTGCTGATGCAGGTGCTGACGGTGTTCTCGCTGCTGCTGCTGCTGTGGGTGGCCTACGGCTACAGCCTCGCCTTTGGCGACGACGGCGCGGTGATCGGCGGCTTCGGCAAGCTGTTCCTGCGTGGTGTCACCAAGGACACGCTGTCCGCCACCTTCAGCGCCGGCGTGGCGTTGCCGGAGTACGTGTTCGTGGCGTTCCAGGCCACCTTCGCCGGCATCACCGGCGCGCTGATCGTGGGCGCGCTGGCCGAGCGCATGCGCTTTCGCGCCGTGCTGCTGTTCGCCGCGCTGTGGTTCAGCTTCGCCTACCTGCCGATCGCGCACATGGTCTGGTACGGACCGGACGGCTATCTGTTTGCGAAGGGCGCACTGGATTTTGCCGGCGGCACCGTGGTGCACATCAACGCCGGCGTGGCCGGCCTGGTCGGCGCCTGGCTGGTCGGGCCGCGGCTGGGTTTCGGGCGCGAACCGATGAAGCCGCACAACGTGACCTTCACCATGATCGGCGCGGCGCTGCTGTGGGTGGGCTGGTTCGGCTTCAATGCCGGCTCCAACCTGGAGGCGAACGCCGGCGCGGCGCTGGCCTTCCTCAACACCTTGCTGGCCACCGCGGCAGCGGTGCTGGCCTGGCTGGCGGTCGAGGCGAGCCTGCGCGGCCATGCGTCGATGGTCGGCGGCGCCTCCGGCGCGGTGGCCGGCCTGGTCGGCATCACTCCGGCCTGCGGCACGGTGGGTCCGCTGGGCGCGATCGTGATCGGCGCGGTGGCCAGTCTGTGCTGCGTGTGGGGCGTGACCGGGCTGAAGAAGCTGCTGCGCGCGGACGATGCGCTGGACGTGTTCGGCGTGCACGGCATCGGCGGCATCGTCGGTGCGCTGCTCACCGGCGTGTTCACCGCGCCGGGGTTGGGCGGCACCGGTGCGGCAGGCTTCCCGATCCTCCGCCAGCTCGGCGTGCAGGCGCTGGGCGTGGGCATCACCGTGTTGTGGAGCGGCGTGGTTTCCGTGCTGGCCTTGCTGCTCGTCAAGCTGGTGTTCGGCCTGCGCGTGCCGCAGGAAGCGGAGCGCGAGGGGCTGGACATTACCTCGCACGGGGAAAGCGCTTACGATGGGTGAAGCGGCCGGCCCGATCCTCACGGATTGACCCTGGTTGGTGCAATTGCATGAGCAATTGCACTAACTTGAAACGTTCCGGCCCGCCCCGGAAACGCGCAAGCCCTTGCCGCGCAACGCTTCCACTCGCTGGCACACGACTTGCTCAACCCGTTCGTCCATCCCATCGAGGCTGCTCCATGACCGCCCAGAAAGTGCTCGACCTGATCCAGGAACACGAGGTCGAATTCGTCGACCTGCGTTTCGCCGACATGCTCGGCGTGCACCACCACGTCACCTTCCCGGCCCACGCGATCGACGAGTCGACGTTCGAGGACGGCAAGATGTTCGACGGCTCCTCGATCACCGGCTGGAAGGGAATCAACGAGTCGGACATGATCCTGCTGCCCGATCCGGACACCGCCCACCTCGACCCGTTCAGCGCGCACGTGCAGCTGATCCTGCACTGCGACGTGCTGGAGCCGTCGACCATGCAGGCCTACGGCCGCGACCCGCGCTCGATCGCCAAGCGCGGCGAGGCGTACCTCAAATCCACCGGCATCGCCGACACCGCGTTCTTCGGCCCGGAGCCCGAGTTCTTCATCTTCGACTCGGTGCGCTGGCAGAACGACCCGGGCCGCGTGTTCTACGAAATCGGTTCCGAGGAAGCCGCCTGGTCATCGCGTTACAAGTACGACGGCGAGAACCACGGCCATCGTCCGGGCGTGAAGGGCGGCTATTTCCCGGTCAGCCCGGTCGACTCGCTGGGCGACCTGCGCGCGGACATGTGCAAGGTGCTGGAGTCGCTGGGGCAGAAGGTCGAGGTGCACCACCACGAAGTGGCCAACGCCGGCCAGTGCGAGATCGGCGTGAAGTTCAACACGCTGGTGAAGAAGGCCGACGAACTGCTGACGATGAAGTACGTCATCAAGAACGTGGCGCACCAGAACGGCAAGACCGTCACCTTCATGCCCAAGCCGCTGGTCGGCGACAACGGCAGCGGCATGCACGTGCACCAGTCGCTGGCCAAGAACGGCGAGAACCTGTTCGCCGGCGACCTGTACGGCGGCCTGAGCCAGACCGCGCTGTGGTACATCGGCGGCATCTTCAAGCACGCGCGCGCGATCAACGCGTTCGCCAACTCGACCACCAACAGCTACAAGCGCCTGGTGCCGGGCTTCGAGGCGCCGGTGATGCTGGCCTACTCGGCGCGCAACCGCTCGGCGAGCTGCCGCATCCCCTACGTGGCCAGCCCCAAGGGCCGCCGCATCGAGGTGCGCTTCCCCGACCCGATGAACTCCGGCTACCTGGTGTTCACCGCGCTGATGATGGCCGGCCTGGACGGCATCCTCAACAAGATCGACCCGGGCGCGCCGGCCGACAAGGACTTGTACGACCTGCCGCCGGAAGAGGAGAAGAACATCCCGCAGGTGTGCTCCAGCCTCGACGCCGCGCTGGAAGCGCTGGACAAGGACCGCGAGTTCCTCAAGGCCGGCGGCGTGTTCACCGACGACTTCATCGACGCCTACATCGAGGTGAAGATGAAGGAAGTGACCAAGTACCGCGCCAGCACGCATCCGCTGGAGTTCCAGATGTACTACTCGCTCTGATCAAAGCCGGCTGCAAGCGCGGGCACATCGGAAAGACGACGGGCGCCGCGGCGCCCGTCGTCGTTTCGGCCACTCGAAGAATCCATGCGTTCGCCGATGACTTCTGCTCGGGTCGATACCTCTCAACCGCTGCGACGACGGCCGGTTACAGTGACGGGACAACGCCCGCAGTGAACCCGCACAAGGAGTCGGCCATGCAGCAACTACCCGCCCAATTCGAAGACCATGCGATCCGCCGCGTCTACGATGAAGCCAGCGAGACCTGGTGGTTCTCGGTGGTGGACATCGTGCAGGTGCTGACCCGGCAGCCGGATTACCAGGCGGCACGCAAGTACTGGAACAAGCTGAAGGAGCGCTTGGGCAAGGAGGGCAACGAGTCGGTGACAAATTGTCACCGACTGAAATTGACGGCTGCGGATGGCAAGAATTACCTGACTGATGTGGCCACCGCCGAAACCCTGCTGCGCCTGGTGCAATCCGTGCCCAGCCCGAAGGCCGAACCGATCAAGCTGTGGCTGGCCAAGGTGGGTTACGAGCGTATGCAGGAGCTGGCCGACCCGGCACTGGCCCTGGATCGCGCCCGCGCGACGTGGCAGAAACACGGCCGCAGCGAAAAGTGGATCAACCAACGCATGATGGGGCAGGAAACCCGCGCCAAACTGACCGACTACTGGGCCAGTCACGAGATAAAAGCCGGCCAGGAGTTCGCCATTCTCACCAACCTGATCCACGCGGAGTGGACCGGTCTCGGCGTAAAAGAGCACAAGCAGCTCAAGGGGCTGAAGACGCAGAACCTGCGCGACCACATGAGCGAGGCCGAGCTGATCTTTACCGCGCTGGCCGAGCTGCCCACCCGACAGATCGCCGAGACCACGCGGGCCACTGGCATGCCTGCGAACAAGATCGCGGCGAAGAGTGGCGGTGCCATTGCGAAGCGTGCCCGGCGGGAGCTGGAAAGCCAGACCGGCAAGAAGGTGGTGACCGGCGAAAATTATCTGCCGCCACCGCGCCAGCGGCGCTTGAAGAAACCGGGCGAATGACACGATTGGCGACATCGCTCAGTCGATTCCACCGATCTCGCTGAGTGTAGGCCCGCAGGGCCGAAGTCGAAGGGCAGAGTACGGCATGCGCTTCGACTTCCTCTTCCCCCGGTTCAGAACGTCACCTGCGTATACAGCCCGATGACGAAGGCGTCGGGGATCTCGCCGGTGCCGCCGGGGCGGAAGATGTACTGGAGGTTCGGGCGCACGGTCAGCCAAGGGGTGATCTTCGCGCCGTAGTCGATTTCGGCAACGGTCTCGTAGGTCTGGACGCCGACGCTGCCGGGCGCCACGCGATTGCGGTCGCGCTGGTAGCGGGTGTAGCGCGGGTTGGTGTGGCCGCTGGCGACCATGAACGAGATCACGTCATGGTCGCGGCCGGGGAAGGTGCCCTGGTAGTGGCCGCCGAGCAGCCAGAAGTCGCGGAAGCGGGCGGTGGCCTTGTCGCCGACGCCGGCCATCAGGCCGAGGGTCAGGCCGCGGTCGGAGTCGGGGCCTTCGCGGTAGACCATGCGGTTGGCGATTACGTAACCGCCGGAGCGGCCGTTGCGTTGCAGGAAGTCGGCACCGGTGAGGCCGGCCGTCTGGCCGTCGACGTCGATGTACACGTCCGGCGTGCCTGCGGTGTTGTAGTACGCGCCGAGCGTGAGGCTGCCGGGCATCCCGTTCGTGCCGCGGCCGGTGGTCCAGCCCAGTTCCAGCGGCACGAACACGCCGCGGTGCTTGAAGCTGAGGTTCCAGCCCTGGTCCTTGTTGCCGGCCTTCTCGTTGTCCAGGTAGGCGCCGACGTTGAGGTAGAAGTTCGGCGTGGCGTGCCACTTCACGTGGCCGCCCCATTGCGCAGTGGGGAAATTGTGCGCGCCGCTGTTGGTGGTCATCGCGTTGGCGTGGCCGCAGATGATGCCGTTCTGGAAATTGCAGAACGCCGGCAGCCGCGCGAAATCGTCGCCCACCGGCGACCAGCCCAGCTGCAGGAAGATCCGGTGGTCGAGGAAATCCTGCTGCCAGTTCAATTCGGCCAGGCGAAAGTTCTGCCCGGCGCCGTAGAGCTCCTGCACCGAGAACTGGTTGCCCAGCGCGTCGTTGGTGAGGCTGCGGCCGCGGCGATCGGTGACGGTGAATTGGATCTTGGCGTTCGGCACGCCCCACAGCTTGTCGAGGTCGAAGTCCGCGCCGGCATCGAGTTGCTGGGTATAGCGCGCGGTCTGCTCGCGCCCGCCGGAAACGTTGCCGGCACTCTCGGTGGTCCAGTGCGCGCGCAGGGTGATGCCGTCGTCTTCCAGCGCGCTGCGTGCGCCGCCCCAGTCGCCGTTCAGCGTGGGCCGGTCCAGCCAGCCATCGGCCTGCTGGGCGGTGGCGGGCAGCGCGCTCGCGAGCAGCGCCGCGGCGAGTGCCAGCCGATGTGTTTCGTGACGGCGGTGCATGGCTCAAGCCCTCCCGACGGAAGCTTCCCGGCGCCGCCGGCGTCGACGCCACAGCAGGAAGATGGCGAGGATCAGCACCACTGCCGCGACCATCGCCCAGCGCGCCAGCGCGACCAGGTGCGACGGTGCGCCGCCGGCGCGCAGCGCCATCACCTGTCCGGCGGTCACCTGCGCCGACGGGTTGCCGTAATGCTGCGTGAGATAGTTGGCCAGCACGGCTATCTGGCGGTCGCCGAGCTCGTTGGCGAAGGCCGGCATGCGCACGCCGGTGGCATCGGTCCAGCGGATGCCGTCGAGGATCACCATCACCAGGTTGTCGGTGTTGCGGCGGCCGGTGGCGGTGTTGTGGAACAGCGGCGGCAGGTCGCCGTCGAAACTGCCCTCGCCGCTGGCCTGGTGGCAGCTGGCGCAGTACGCGTCGTACAGCTGCGCGCCGTTCCATTGTTCGGCATCGTCGGGGAAGGCCGTGCCGCGTTGCGCGGCGATGCCGTCGAAGGCGGCGCCCCAGCGGTCGACGGCCTGGGTGTCGGCGGGATCGTGTTGCGCGGGCACCGTCCTCAGGTAGGCGGCGATCGCCTGCAGGTCGGCCGGTTCGAGGTACTGCAGGCTGTGGTCGACGGCTTCGGCCATCGGCCCGGCGGCCTGCGCCTTGCCGCGGGCGTGGCCGAATTTCAGGTAGTCGACCAGATCCTGTTCGCTCCAGCCGCCGATGCCGCTGTTCGCGTCGGCGGTGATGTTCGGCGCGAACCAGGTGCCGACCGCGCCGCCGGCCAGTTCGCGCGACGACTGTTCGGCCATCAGCAGGTTGCGCGGCGTGTGGCAGGTGCCGCAATGGGCCAGCCCGCGCACCAGATAGGCGCCGCGGTTCCATGCGGCGCTTTTGCCCGGGTCGGGCGTGAACGGCTTGCCGTCGAGGAACAGCAGGTTCCACGCCGCCATCGACGCGCGCACGTTGAACGGAAACGGCAGCCGGGTCGGCGCCGGCTTGCTGTCCACCGGCGCCACGTCGTGCATGAAGTAGGCGTACAGCGCATGCACGTCGTCGTCGGTGATCTGCGCGTAGGCGGTGTACGGCATCGCCGGGTAGAGGTGCTTGCCGTCGGCGCGGATGCCCTTGCGCAGGGCGTCGCGGAACTGCGCTTCGGTGTAGCGGCCGATGCCGGCGCTGGCCGACGGCGTGATGTTGGTGCTGATGATGTTGCCGATCGGCGTGGGCACGATCAGCCCGCCGACGTACGGCTTGCCGCCGGGCGCGGTGTGGCAGGCCACGCAGTCACCTGCGGTGGCGAGGTACTGGCCGCGCTGCAGCAGGGCGGCGTCGGGGTTGTCCGCGGCCGCGGCGCGCGCGGCGACGAGTGCGGCGAGCAGTGCAAGGCAGCGGATCGGCGCGTTCATGCCCGGTCCGCCTCGTGGCCGGCGTGCGTCGTGGCCGCGTGCGCCTGTTTCGCCGGCAGGATGTGCTCGGCGGTGCGCAGCGCCAGCGCCACCGCGGTGAGCGTGGAGTTCATCGTGGCCGCGGTGGGCATCACGCCGGTGCCGCAGACGAACAGGTTCTCGTGGTCGTGCGTGCGGCCGAATCCGTCGACCACCGAGCTGGCCGGGTCGTTGCCCATGCTCAGCGTGCCGGTGATGTGCTGGTTGTTGGCGAAGTGGCCCTCGGCGCTGTAGCGCAGGCCGGTGCCGCCCATCAGCTCGGCGATCTTGGCGAAGTCGGCCTTGGACACTTCCGCGCCGCGGCGCGTGTAGTCGTCGATCGCATAGTGCGCCTCGGGTTTCGGGATGCCCATGGCGTCCTTCTCCGAGCTGAGCGCGATGCGGTTGTCGGGGTTGGGCAGCACCTCCAGCACGTTCTTCACGTTGATCTGGCGCGCGGCGCGCCAGCGCAGCTGCTTCTCGAATTCCGCGCCGTACACGCCCTCCCTGATCAGGTCGTTGGTGACGTTGAGCACCTGCGAGATGTTGGTGAAATCCAGCCGGTACGGCGCGTGCCGGCTGCGGAAGGCGCCGTCGCGCAGGGTGTTGATCGAGCTGGGGCTCTGCGGGCCGCGGCCCAGCCACAGCTCCTCGTCGGCGTAGAAGGTGAGCGAGGTGCTGGGGTGGTCCATCAGGTGGCGACCGACCATGCCGGAGCGGTTGGCCAGCCCGTTCGGATAGGTGCTGCTGGCCGACAACAGCAAAAGTTTCGGACTCTCGATACCGTTGGCGGCGAGGATGAAAGTCTTGCCGGTGACGCGGTGCTCGCTCTTGTCGGGCGCGTAGTAGTGGACCGCCGCGATGCGGCCCTTGGCGTCGTGCTCAATGCGGTAGACCACCGCGTTCGGCACCACCTTCGCGCCGGCGGCCTCGGCCGACTCCACCGCGTTGATGCCCAGGTACTGTGCGTTGACCGGGCAGATCGGCTGGCAGCTGTTGTTGCCGACGCAGGCGGGGCGGCCGTCGTAGCCGCGGCTGTTGCGCGCCACGGTGTTGGCGACGACGGCATAGGTCGGCGCCAGCCGTTCGCGCACGCGACGCATCGACCACGGCTCGGCTACCGGCGCCATCGGAAACGGATGCTGGCGCGGCGAACCGGTGTTGTCCGCGCCGGCCACGCCGAGGATTTCTTCCGCTTCCTGGTACCAGGGGTCGAGCTCCTCGTAGCTCAGCGGCCAGTCCACGCCGACGCCGTACAGACTCCTGATGCGCACGTCGTTCGGCACCAGTCGCCATGCCTGCGCCGCCCAGTGCCAGGTGGTGCCGCCCACCGCGCGGATATACTCGGCCGGATATGGATACGGCCCGGCCTGCACCAGGTAGCCGTTGTCCTTGGGCACGTAGATCGGATGTGGCGCCCACGGTGAAGGCGGGTACGGCGCCATCCAGTTGCCTTTGAGCGGCGAGTTGCGGAACGCGGCGACGATGCGCGCGCGTTCCAGCCGCGGCCCCGCTTCCAGGATCAGCACCGAGGCACCTTGCTGCGCCAGCCGGCGCGCCGCCAGCGCACCGACGATACCGGCGCCGATCACCACGATGTCTGCCGATGCGGGTGCGGCCATGCGCGATCTCCTTCAGACGGGTTTGCCGGACCAGCTGCCGTAGCTGCCGTAGGCGTAGGTCGGCGGCTTCAGCACGTCGGCCACCATCACCGCGTTGAGTGCGCTCTCGTAGGCGATGCAGCGCGCGCTGTCGCCACTGCCGACCACGCCGAGCACCCAGGCGCGCATGATCTGGCGCGGCAGCGGCGCCAGCGGCGAGTGCTCGTTGTCCAGCGTGGCCTGCAGTTGCAGCGGGTCGATGTGGCGTTCGTTGATCAGCGCCAGCAGCGCCTGCGCGTCGGCGGGAAAGCGCGCATCGTTGGCCACCAGCGCGTCGTAGGTGCGCGTCGCCTGTGTGGCATCGAGCGACGGTCGTCCGACCAGGATCGCCGACAGCGCCATGAAGGCACCGCGCTGCTCGTCCGGCACTTCCTGCGCCAGCGCCCACGGAATCAGCGAGGCGGTGTAGGCCGTCAGCAGGCCGACGAGCAGGCGTCGGCGTGAGGGATCGGCGGGATCGGCGTGGTTCGCGGCAGTACGCCCGGATTCGTCCAATGCCATCATCGTGCCCCTTCGATTGCCATGTCATCGCTGGCGGCAACGACCGCCGGGATCAAACGACGCTACTCCGTCCGTGGTGCAAGGGGACGTGAAGATGCGGAGGGGCCGAGAGGCGCGGTGCCGCAAGAAATAACGATCGCGACGACACCGCGGACGTCTGGACGGCCAGACGCCGATCCGTGCCCGGAAATGGATTGCATGCGACCGATGACGGGAAGATGATCAGCGGTGGATGGACATGCGCGGTCGCTGCCGCATCCGACGAGGGTGTTGCGAAGTTCAAGCCTTCGGTGACGCATGCAGCCCGTTCCACGGACCGGCATGCTCACCGCGAACCCCAGGAGAACGTCGTGGACAATGCATTCAGCGTGGTGGCACGGCTGTTGATGGCCCAGCTCTTCATCATCTCCGGCTGGCAGAAACTGACCGGCTTCAGCGGCACCGAGGCGTACTTCGCCCAGATGGGCATTCCGCTGGCTGGCGTGGTCACGCCGCTGGTGATCCTGATCGAACTGGGCGGCGGGCTCGCCTTGCTGTTCGGCTACAAGACGCGCTGGGTCGCCGCGATCGTGGCGGCCTTCACCATCGGCGCGGCGCTGATCGCGCACACGAACTTTGCCGACCAGGGCCAGGCGATCAATTTCATGAAGAACCTGTCGATCACCGGTGGCCTGCTGTGGTTCGCGCGCTACGGCGCGGGGCCGGCCAGCGTCGACGCGATGCTCGGCAAGTCCTCGTCCTGAAGCGCGGGGTGTCTCTGCATCGGGCCGACCGCCGGGTGCCGGGTCGGCCCGATGCGTTCGCGGCTCAGGGCGAGGCGGCAGTGACGCGCCAGACCGCATCGCCCACATCGTCGGCGATCAGCAGGGCGCCGTCCTGGTCCTGCGCCAGTCCCACCGGTGCGCCGTACAGCTCCGACTCGTCCGCCGAGTGGAAGCCGCTGACGACCGTCTCGGGCGCACCGACCGGCTTGCCGTCCACGAACGCGACGTGGACGACCGCGTAGCCGCTCAGCGGCGAGCGGTCCCAACTGCCGTGCTCGCCGACGAAGGCACCGTGCTGGTACTTCGCCGGCAGCGCGTTGGTGTCGGAGAACAGCAGGCCGAGTGCGGCGACGTGCGAGCCCAGCGCGTAGTCGGGCGTGATCGCCTTGGCCACCAGGTCGGGGCGCTGCGGCATGACGCGGGCGTCCACGTGCTGGCCGAAGTAGCTGTACGGCCAGCCGTAGAAACCACCCTCCTGCACCGAGGTCAGGTAGTCGGGCACCAGGTCGGCGCCGATCTCGTCGCGCTCGTTGACGATCGCCCACAGCTTGCCGGTCTGCGGCTGGATCTGCAGCCCCGTCGGATTGCGCAGGCCCGAGGCATAGATCCGGCTGCTGGCGCTGGCCACGTCCACCTCGAGCACGTCCGCGCGGCGGTATTCCTGGTCCAGGCCGTTTTCGGTGATGTTGCTGTTGGAACCGACGCCGACATACAGCTTGCGGCCGTCCGGGCTGGCCACCATCGCCTTGGTCCAGTGATGGTTGATGGTGGCCGGCAGGTCGGTGAACTCCACGCCCGGCGTGGTGATTTGTGTTTCGCCGGTGACGTAGGGGAACTTCACGATCGCGTCGGTGTTGGCGACGTACAAGGTGTCGCCGATCAGCGCCACGCCGAACGGCGAATGCAGGTGCTCGATGAAGACGTGCTGCTCCCAGCTATTGCCGGTGTGGCGCAGCAGGGTGATCCGGTTGCCGCCCTTGGCGCCCTTGCCGGAGAGGTTCTTGACCTTGTTGGCGATCAGCTGCTTGGGCGTGGTCACCGGTTCGGCGCCGGGGCCATTGGATTCCACCACCAGCACGTCGCCGTTGGGCAGGGTGTAGAGCTGGCGCGGATGCATCAGGCCACTGGCGATTTTCTCGATCTTGAGTCCGGGCGCCACCGTGGGCGTCTGGCCCGGCTTCCAGCCGGCGTAGCGCGGCACCTGCATCGGCGGTACCAGGAAATTGCGCGCGGCCGGCAGCGGCGGCGTGTCGCCCGATTGCTGCGCCGGCTGGTACGACGCCTTGCCGCTGCAGCTGCCCAGGAGCAGCCCGACCACCAGCATCAGCAGGCTGCGAAGAATGAGCTTATGCATGGGAGAGCTCCTTCGGTGCCGAGTGGTGCACGGCCATCACGAGGTGCGCGGCGGCCAGCAGAATGACCGTGCACACCGACAGCCACACGCCGGTGGGGACCACCGCATAGGCGTCGCGGCTGTGCACGAAGGCGTTGAAGATCGCCACGACGATGGCCAGCACGTTGAGCCAGAAATCGAGCTTGTCGGCGCGTCGGGCGATGCGTCGCGAGGTGATCCAGACCTGGGCGAGGTTGACGAAACGCGGGATGATCGCCAGCAGCAGGCCGAAAACGATCAGCCACGCCGCGCCCTTGTTCCACAGCACGACGGCAGTGCGGACGTAGATGATGTCGAAGATCAGTGCGGCAACGAAGAAGCCGAACGGCAAGGGATTGAGCAGGCCGTAGATGGCATTGGCCAGGACGGAACGGTGCGGTGCGGTGGTGTGGTTCACGGGCAACTACCTCGACGGCAGGAACGCGATGGACGGCCAGGCATGAAGTGCATCGGAGCAAGAGGGGGCGGTATCGCGCGTGCTTTCCACGGTGCCTTCATGTGGCCGAAGCCATGATCATAGGTCCGTCGAATGTCAACGGCGCGACAAGGCTTCCCGCCTGGCTTCGTGATACACGGGGTTTTTCAAAGGATCGATGGACGGCCTGATGGTGCAGAGTTGTCGGCGCGGCGGAGCGGGCAGGGTGCGCGTGCAGCGGCGTGAAACGGCGATCGTCGCGGCACTGCTCTGCCTCGGCGGGCTCGTCTCGCCGGGGCCCGCCGCCGGGCAATCCGCGGCGACCACTCCGCAGCGCGAGCCGACAAACCTGCCGGTGGTGCAGGTGCATGCGATCCGCCTGGACATCGCCCCGTTCGATCTTCCCGCCGCGCTCAGCGTGGTGCGGGTCGATCCCGCTGCCGTCGGCCAGCCGGGGGTGAACTTGTCCGAGTTGCTGGTCGGCGTGCCGGGCATCCTGGCGCGCGACCGGCAGAACTACGCGCAGGACGTGCAGATCTCGATCCGCGGTTTCGGCTCGCGCGCGACCTTCGGCGTGCGCAGCATCCGCCTGTATGTCGACGGCATCCCGGCGACCTTGCCCGATGGGCAGGGCCAGGTCTCGCACTTCAATTTCGACTCGGCCGAACGGATCGAGATCCTGCGCGGCCCGTTCTCGGTGCTTTACGGCAATGCCGCCGGCGGCGTGGTGCAGTTGTGGAGTGCCGCAGGCACGCCGACGCCGCTGACCACGGTGGGCGTGAACGCCGGCAGCCGCGACAGCTTCCGTGCCAGCGTCGACACGCGCGGCACGCTGGGGGCGGTCGACTACAACGTGGCCGGCTCGCTGTTTCTTTCCGGCGGCTACCGGCCGCACAGCCGGGTGCGCCGCGAGTCGGACAACGCCCGCTTCGGCGTGGACCTGGGCAGCGGCAGGAAACTCACCCTGGTGGTGAACCGGCTGAACCAGCCGCTCGCGCAGGACCCGCTCGGCCTTACCCGTGCGCAGGTCAATGCCGATTCACGCCAGGTCACCGCCGTGGCGCTGCAGTACAACACCCGCAAGCGCATCGAGCAGAACCAGCTCGGTGCCGTCTACGAGCAATCGCTCGGCAACAGCGACCGCCTGCGCGTGATGGGCTACTTCGGCCAGCGCGGCATCACGCAGTACCAGTCGATCCCGGTGAGCGCCCAGCGAAGCCCGTTGTCGGCTGGCGGCAAGGTGGCGCTGGACACCGACTACGGCGGCCTCGACGCGCGCTGGACGCGCGACGGCCAGCTCGCCGGCCGCGACTACGAGTTCGTGCTGGGCGTGAGTGCCGACGGACAATGGCAGCATCGTCGCGGCTACGAGAACTTCATCGGTGACACGCTGGGGGTGACCGGCGCACTGCGCCGCAACGAGAACGACAACGTCCACGCCCTCGACCAGTACGCGCAGTGGTACTGGCACGTCGCCGACGCCTGGTCGCTGCTGCTCGGCGTGCGGCACGACGACGTGCGCTTCCGCGCACGCGACCACTACATCACCGCGACCAATCCGGACGACAGCGGCGACAAGAACTACGCCGCCACCACGCCGGTACTCGGGCTGGGCTTCCGGCCCAGCGATGACCTGCGGCTCTACGCCAGCTACGGCAAGGGCTTCGAGACGCCGAGCTTCAACGAACTCGGCTACCGCAGCGACGGCCGGCCCGGCATGGCCTTCGACCTGCGCCCGGCGCGCAGCCGCAACGTCGAGCTGGGCGCCAAGTGGCGGATCGCCCGTGGGCTGGCGTTCGACGCGGCGTTGTTCCGCGCCGACACGCGCGACGAGCTGGCGGTGGCGACCAATCGCAACGGCCGCTCGACCTACCGCAACGTGGGCGACACGCGCCGCCAGGGCATCGAGTTGTCGCTGGGCGGCTGGCTGGCCGACGACTGGCGGCTCGACGCCGGCTACACCCGCCTGCTGGCGCGCTTCCGCAGCAGCTTTCTCGCCTGCGGCGGCACGCCCTGCCTTGTGCCCGACGTGCCGGTGGCGGCCGGCAACCGCCTGCCGGGCGTGCCGGAAAACTACGGCTCGCTGCGCCTGCGCCACGGCGGCGAGCTGGGCTGGCAGCAAAGCCTGGACCTGACCGGCGTGGGCGCAGTGGTGGTCAACGACACCGGCAGCGGCGGGCATGCCGCCGGCTACATGCTGGTCGGCGTGGACGCCGGCTACATCTTCGCGCTGGACCGCGACACGCAACTGCAACTCAGCGCGCGAGTGGACAACCTGGCCGACCACCGCTACATCGGTTCGGTCATCGTCAACGACGGCAACGGACGCTACTTCGAACCGGGTCCGGGCCGCAGCTTCATGCTGGGCGCGCGGCTGGTGTTCCGTTGAGCCGCGCCCGGCTGCACGGGGAACTGGCCGTGCAGCCACCCGCCTGCGTTCCGAGTCGCCGTGTCGCTCGCCACCAGGGACACTCCTCCTGCCGAACAAACCGGGCCCGCGGCGGCAGTGGCACTGCTGCTGCCCGGGATCAGTCGCTGCGCGGATGCACGGTCAGCACGCGTTCGATGTGCAGGTGCAGTTCCTTCATGTAGTTGCCCAGGAACTCGGCGGTGGATTCGTTGGTGACCGTGCCGTCCTCGGCGATCAATCCCGGCTTGAACTGGATATAAGCCTCCAGCGTGTTCATCAGCGGCGAGTTGCAGAAGCACAGCATGCCGCGCAACTGCGCCTGCGCCACGGCGGTGCCGATCGCGCCGGGCGAGGTGCCGATGATGCCCGACGGCTTGCGCGCGAAGGAGTTCTTGCCCCATGGCCGGCTGGCCCAGTCGATCGCGTTCTTCAGCGCGCCGGGGATCGAGCGGTTGTACTCCGGGGTGACGAACAGCACGCCGTCGACCGCGGCGATTGCCTGCTTGAACGCGCGTGCCACCGGCGGGTAGTCGGCATCGTAGTCGTAGCTGTACAGCGGCAGGTCCCGGATCGGGATCTCCACCAGCTCCAGTTGCGGCGGCGCCATTTTCGCCAGCGCATTGGCCAGCTGGCGGTTGATGGAGCCCTTGGCGAGGCTGCCGACGATGTAGCCGACCTTGTACTTGCTCATGGGGATGTCCTCGGGGTGCGTGCGTTGAGGGTGCGGTTCAGTAGCCCACCGTGAACCGCTGCCGGGAATGTTTCGGCGTCTCCAGCTCGTCGACCAGGGCGATGGCGTAGTCCTCCATCGAGATCCAGCTCCTGCCGTGGGCATCGGTGAGCAACTGGTCGCCGCCGATGCGGAAGCGGCCGGTGCGTTCGCCGGGGTCGAGCTCGGCCGGGGGCGACAGGAAGACCCAGTCCAGTTCGCGCTCGCCACGCAAGGTGTCGAGGGCGCGGCGCCCGCCTTCGGCTTCGGGCCGATAGGCCGCGGGAAAGCCCGGTGCATCGAGCAGGATGTGGCCCGGCGCCACCTCCAGCGTGGCGGCGCCGCCGACCATCAGCAGCCGCCCGACGCCGGCCTGTTTCACTGCGGCGAGCAGCGCCGCCGCGTCGGTGGTGGCGAACTTCAGCGCGCTGAGCACCGCATCGTGGCCAACCAGCAGCGGGGCCAGCTGCGCGGGCTGGTCGGCGTCGGCGTTCTTCAGCACCAGGCCCGGCTGGCCGGGCAGCTTGCCGGTGTCGCGGGCGATGCCGGTGACCTGGTGGCCGCGCTGCAGCAGTTCGGCCAGCAACCGCGAGCCGACGCGGCCGGTGACGCCGATCAGGGCGATCTTCATGCTTGTCTCCTGGTGGTGGTCGCGCGCGGGTTTGCCGGTGGTGCCGCGTCGACGATCACGCCAGACTAACGCCGCGGATGTAAGCAATACGTGGACACGAATCGTCCCCTGCGGGAGTCCTGCGATGCCTGAGCGGAATACCTCGACGCGCCTGCCGACGATCTTCTTCGGCCACGGCAATCCGATGAACGCGCTGCAGCAGAACGACTGGAGCCGCGGCTGGGCCGCGATCGGCCGGCGCCTGCCGCGCCCGCGCGCGGTGCTGTCGGTATCGGCGCACTGGTACGTGCCGGCGACCCTGCTCACCGCGATGTCCAGGCCGCGCACGATCCATGATTTCGGCGGCTTCCCGCGCGAGCTGTTCGAGGTGCAGTACCCGGCGCCGGGTGACCTTGATCTGGTGCGCCGCGTGCGCGAACTGCTGCAGCCGCTGGACGTGGGCGAGGATCGCTCGTGGGGGCTGGACCACGGCACCTGGTCGGTGCTGCGCCACGTCTACCCCGAGGCCGACGTACCGGTGGTGCAGCTGTCCATCGACGAGTCGCAGCCGCCGGCGTTCCATTACGGCCTGGGCCGCCTGCTGCGGCCGCTGCGCGACGAGGGCGTGCTGCTGATCGGCAGCGGCGACGTGGTGCACAACCTGCACGCCTATGCCTGGGGCCGGCATCCGGCCGAACCGTTCGACTGGGCGCTGCGCTTCGAGGCGACCGCGCGCGAGCTGATCGTGCAGGGCGACCACGCGACGCTGACGAACTACGAGGCGCTGGGCCGCGACGCGGAGCTGTCGATCCCCACCCCCGATCACTACCTGCCGCTGCTGTACGTGCTCGGCGCCAGTCACGAGGGCGAGGCGGTGACCTTCCCCGTCGAGGGCATGGACGGCGGCTCGATCTCGATGCTGAGCGTGCAGTTCGGCTGAGGGGTGTGGGGAAACTGGCCGGCAAATTCGTAGGGCGGGCACTGCCCGCCGCTCTTGGCGGCAAGGGCCGGCGGGCAGTGCCCGCCCTACGAGGCGTGCACGCGGGATTCCTGTCCGGATTCGTGCTGATCTCTGCCGCACCAGTGTGCAGCTTCCGCCTCATTTCCGTTCGTCGTCGTGGCTGTCCGGGGGCGCCGCTGCTGAGCCTGCCGTCGGCAGGTGCCAGCCGTGCCGGATCGCCATGAAGCGCAGCGCAAAGCACAGACCGCCACCGGCGACCGCGGCAGCCAGCGGCGACAGGTGCAGCAGGTGGGCGCTGACCACCACGCTGGCGCCGGCCAGCGCCGCCAGCGCGTACAGGTCGGCGCGCAGCACGGCCGGAATCTCCGAGACCAGCACGTCGCGCAGCATGCCGCCGCCGATGCCGGTGACCATGCCGAGCAGGGCCGCCATCATCGGGTGGATGCCGTGCAGCAGTGCCTTCTCCGCCCCGGCGACCGCGAAGAACGCCAGCCCCACGGCGTCCAGCCACTGCACGTCGCGGCGCAATCGGTGGGTTACCGGATACCAGTAGAAGGTGAGCAGGCCGGCCAGCGCGGATACGCCGGCATACTTCAGATCGGCGATCGCCGCCGGCGGCACCGCGCCAATCAACACGTCGCGCGTGATCCCGCCCGCGTTGCCCGCCGCGAACGCCAGCACCAGCACGCCGAAGATGTCGAGCCGGTGCCGGACCGCGACCATCGCGCCGCTGATGGCAAACACGAAGGTGCCGCCGAGGTCCAGCACCAGCGGCAGGACATGCAACATGGTCTGGGTCGCTTCGACCGGCTGTGCCATGGCTCAGGGCGTGGCCGCCAGCCAGGCGCGCGCGGCCACCATCAGCGTCTCCACGCCGGTTTCCAGGGTCGGATGCAGCACCGGCAGGAAGCGCGGGTTGTGGTTGGTCGGGATCTCGTTGAGCTTGTTCGCGGCCTTTGCCTTGGCATACACATCCGGGTCGGTGCCGCCGACGAACCAGAACACCGACGGTACGCCCCACTCGGCGCCGAACGAGCCGAAATCCTCGCTGGCCGAGGTCGGTCCGGTCTGCCGGATGCGCTCGGCGGGGAAGTGCCGGCGGAACGCCTCGACCACGGTCGTGGTCGCCGCGTCGTCGTTGGTCACCAGCGAGTAGTTGTCCAGCGGCGTGATCTCCGGCGGCTTCGGCGCGCCCGAAGCAGCCGCCTCGGCATTGACGATGCGGGTGATCGCGGCGAGCACGCGCTTGCGCACGCCCTCGTCGAAGGTGCGCACGTTGAGCTTGATGACGGCCTCGTCGGGGATCACGTTCTCCTTGGTGCCGGCCTGCAGCGAGCCGATCGTGAGCACCGCCGCCTCGGTCGGCGCCAGCTCGCGCGCGACGATGGTCTGCAGGCGCAGCACGGTGGAGGCGGCCATCACCACCGGGTCGATGCTGGCCTGCGGCATCGAGCCGTGCGCGCCGCGGCCGAACAGGCGGATCTGCAGGCTGTCGGCGGCGGAGGTGATCACCCCCTTGCGCCCGCCGATCGCGCCGGCGGGGCCGACCATCACGTGCTGGCCGAGCACCACGTCGGGCTTGGGGAAACGCTTGAACAGGCCGTCGTCGATCATCGCCTGGGCGCCTTGGGCGGTCTCCTCCGCCGGCTGGAACACCGCCATCAGGGTGCCGCGCCAGCTGTCGCGGGTCTGCGCCATCAATGTCGTCGCGCCGACCAGCCAGGTGACGTGCATGTCGTGGCCGCAGGCATGCATCACCGGCACGGTGTTGCCCTCGGGGTCGGTGGCGGTGAGCTTGCTCGCGTACGGTGCGCCGGTCGCTTCCTCGACGGGGAGCGCGTCCATGTCGGCGCGCAGCATCACGGTGGGCCCGTCGCCGTTGCGCAGCAGGCCGACCACGCCGGTCTTGCCGACCCCGGCAGTCACCTCGTAGCCGGCCTTGCGCAGGTGGTCAGCCGCGAGCCCCGCGGTGCGCGTTTCCTGCATCGAGAGTTCGGGGTGGGCGTGGATGTCGGTGTACAGCGTTTCCAGCTGCGGCAGCAGGTCGTGGAGGTTGCCCGGCAGCGACCCGGCGGAAGGCAGCGGCTTCTCGTTCATGGTGGTGGCCCCGTTTTAGAGTGGGTTAAGGGAGCTGCCGGATGGCAGCGGAGCATAAGCCGGTGTGGATGTGGCCGGTACCTCGTCACGCCTGCCGCGCGATCGCGCGACCGATGCTGTGCACCAGCGTGTCGAAATCGCCCTGGTACAGGTAGCCGTTGACGTAGAAGCTGGGTGTGCCGTTGACGCCGCTGCGCACGCCGCCCATGAAGTCGCGGCGGATGTGCGCGTCGATGTCGGGGTTGCGCAGGGTCGCGGCCAGCGCCTGCTCGTCCAGCTCCAGTGCGCGCACGCCGGCTTCCAGTCCGGCGCTACCGCGGGGCGCCCAGTCGTCCTGGTTCTCGTACAGCCAGTCGTGCATCGCCCAGAACCGCCCTTCCACCGCCGCGGCCTCGGCCAGTTCGGCGGCCATCTGCGCGCAGGGATGGGCCTGGCTCAGCGGAAAGTGGCGGAACACGAAGCGCAGGTTGCCGGCGTAGCGGTGCTGCAGCTGCTTCACCAGCGGGTAGGCCGCACCGCAGGCCGGGCACTGGAAGTCGCCGTATTCCACCAGGGTCACCACGGCGTGCGCGTTGCCCTGCACATGGTCGTGGCTGGAGACCGGTACGGCCAGCGTGGCCTCGTCGAGGATCATGACGCCTCCCTTGCGTCGGCGACCGGCGCATCGATGACTTTCTGGATATTGTTCGACGGCAGCGCCTCCAGCGCGTTGACGATGCCGGCCGCGCCCGGGTTCACGCCCATCGGCGACAGGTAGCTCCAGCGGATCACGCCGTCGCCGTCGATCACGAACAGCGCGCGCTGCGCCAGGCCGTGCTCCACGTCGTAGACGCCGTACGCGCGCGCCACCGCGCCCTTTGGCTCGAAGTCCGACAGCAGCGGAAAGTGGTACTTGCGTTCGCGCGCCAGTGCGGTATGGCTCCACACGCCGTCCACCGAGATAGCCAGCAGCTGCGCGTTGAGCCGCGCGAACTCGTCCAGCAGCTCGTTGTACAGCGCCAGCTGGTCGCTGCACACCGGGCTCCAGTCGGCGGGGTAGAACGCGAGGATCACGTTGCGGCCGCGGAACTCCTTCAGCGCCACGTTCTGGTCGGGGGTGGAATGCAGGGTGAAGGCCGGTGCGGCGGTACCGGCGGCAAGGATGGTCATGGCAGCCTCGCGTCAGGTGGGTGTTGTGACCGACAGGTTCGGTGCATTCGTGGAGACTGTCGCAGCTCAGGCGTGGTTCCCGAGGCTGTCGTCTGCCGCATCGAAATCATGTGTTTTTGCGGATGATCGACGCAGGATCCTGCTGCTTTCGCCGCGAATCACGGACATGACGGTTCCCTGTCGGGAAGATGCTTTCATCATGCATCGGGCCGCCGTATCGAATCGGTGAAGATCGCTGCAAGCCGCTGCGTTGCCCCGATGGCACAGGTGCTTTCGCGGCCGATGCACGGGCGAACGACACGGTGGGCCGTCGAAGGGAAGAGATGGCGCGTGCGGCCGGCATCGGATCGGCACGGTTCGGTGCACCGAATGATCTTCACGGTGGGCGCTCCTCGGCCGCGGTGAGGATGGCCTCGGGCGTGGCCTCGAGCCGCTCGTGCGGGATCGACCTGCCGCTGAGGTCGGACAGGCCGTAGCTGCCTTCGGCGATCTTCTGCAGCGCACGCTCGATGTTCGCCAGGCGATGCTTGTCCGCATCGTGCCGGGCTGGCCCGATCACGCGGTGCGGCGGCTCCTCTTGCTCTTCCGCCGCATCGCCATGCCGGCGCTGGACGGCCCGTTCCCGCGCGGGATGGTTTTCCTCGCCGCCCAGCAACTGCTTGCGCAGGTCCAGCAGGCGCTGGCGCTGCTGCTCGATGAAGTGTCGACTCAACCCGGTTGGCTCGACCATCGGAGGGTTCCCCGCCGCGGCATGGCTGGCGTCCGGCGACAGTGGAGGCGCCCGGGTGAAGAGATGGTAAATGGGAGGCGCCCGGGGGTATCCGGCGGCCTGCGCCTCAGGCCGGGCCGTTGCCCATGGCGAGCGCCGGGGTGCCGCCGCGCCATCGGCGCCATCCGTGGCGCCGGAATCACGGCTTCTTCGAGCCGGCGGGGATCGGCGTCAGTGCGCGTCCGCCTCCGGGGCGACCGGCGCGCTGGCGAACAGCACGGTGAGCCCGTCGGCGATGGTCGGATGGGTGAAGATGGTGTCGCGCAGGATGGTGTAGGGCGTGCCGGCCAGCATCGCGGTCTGCACCACCGCGATCAGCTCCCCGGCCGCGGCGCCCAGCGCGGTGAAGCCGAGCAGGCGATCGCTGTCGGCGGACACCAGGGCCTTGAGGAATCCGCCGGTCTCGGCCATGGTGCGGGTGCGCAGCACCGCCGCGATCGGCGTGCGGGCGATGCGGTAGGGGATGCCCGCGCGCTGCGCCGCCACCTCGTTCAGGCCGACGCGGCCCAGCTCCGGGTCGGTGAACATGCAGTACGGCACCAGCCGACCCCGCGTGCTGCGCCGGCCGCCGGCGAGGTTGTCCCGGATCACGCGGAAATCGTCGAATGCGACGTGGGTGAACTGCGGGCTGCCCGCGCAATCCCCCATCGCCCACACGCCCGGCGCGCTGGTTTCCAGATGCGCGTCGACCTGCACGTAGCCGCGCGCATCGAGGTCCACGCCGGCGATGTCGAGGCCGATGTTCCGCGCGTTCGGCGTGCGTCCGGCCGCCACCAGGATGTCGCTGCCCTCGATGATCCGGTCGCCTTTCGTGGTGCGCACGTGGAAGTGGCCGGGTTCGGTGTCCGGACATGGCCGACCCGCGCACCGCCGCGGTGCATCCCGGTGCGGCGCACTACGCGAACAGCGGCGCCAGTTCCCTGGGCAAGGACACACCCGGCACGCGGAGCGCTTCCTTGGCGATGTTCACTTTCATGGTGGCCTCGGCCGTCTCCAGCAGCACGGCATCCACGCGGCGCTGCTGCTGTTCGCCTAGCCATGCCAGCACGTTGGCGAGATGCCAGACGGAGGGCGAACCTTCGTGAACTGCGAGCGGAAACGTCGCGCCGTGGCTGAGGGTCCACTTGCGGACATTCTGGCGCGAACAACCCGCCAGCTCCGCCACGTCGGTGGCGCTGACGAAATCCGGCGATGCCTCGACCAACTCCGCTCCGGGGATCGCCTTCTTCACGGCCAGCACGGCCGAGCTGATGGCAGCGACGGCAGACTTCGCCACGCGCGAAAAGTCCAGCGCGATGCGGCCCGGCTGACCCACACCGACCAGGGCATCGTCGCACCCGGCTTGCGCCAGCGCGTCAATGAATCGTGCCGGATCGCCGCTTGCGTCGGGCAAGCGAAACTTCAGGGTGAACTCGTACTCATTCATCGTCGTTCTCCCGCCGGCTCGGCGCGGGTCCGGCGCGTTCCCGTGCGCAGTGGTCGACCACGCGCCGGAGCTGCCTGCCATGGGTGCCGGGGTTCTTCGGTGTGCTCCAGATGCTGGCGATGCAGAACTCGCCGCATCGACAGGTTTGGTCGTTCCAGGGGCAATACATCCGGCCCCAGGCATGCGAGCCGCCTTCCCTGATCGTCCAGCCGTGCGCCTCGGCGTGCCGCAGCGCTGCTTCAACCTCGGGCTTGGGATGCGGCTTCCTGGTCACGAGACATCCTTGTCACGGGATAGAGTCCAGGGAAACAAGTTGGGTTGTCAAGTGACAACTTCTGGATGACTGGATATGATCCGCACGACCGTTGAGGTGGCCGCCGACTTCTGGTCAACCCCGAGATTGGCACCGCGTGAACTTCGCAGGGAGTCTCGGTCTTGCCTCTTTCAGTTCGTATCGCTTTCGACCAGTGGTTTCCGCGTCGCTTCGATCATCAGCGCCTCGTATGTCGGCTGTCCGCCGTTGGCCAGGTGCGCCGCGGTCAGTGCAACAAGCTTTGCGCGCTGGCCCAGGAAACTCTCGAAGTCAGGCTTGAGCCTTGTCGCGAGGGCCTCGCCCATCAGTGGCTTGCCCTGCTCGTCTGCGTAAGTGGCGGCGGCGAGCACGTCGTAATCCAGCAAGTGGGTTTTCAGACGATCACGCACCGCAGGCTCACCAGCCCACTCCACGCGGTCCTTCAGATAGTCCAGCGGATCCTTGCGACCGATGGTGCGGTTGGTCTTGGCCGTGATCAGCGCACAGTTCAACGCCAAATTGCTTTCCATGCCCGCGTCCTGCAGCAGGGCGTCGGGGAAAATGTGGTGATACTCGCGTGTCTTCAATGACTCATACGAGGCGGGCATGCCATCGGCGAAATCACAACCGCCGAAATACAGCGTGGTCGCGAGAATCGCACGGGCCATGCGATCGGACCCCTTGGGCCAGCCCACGCGGGTCAGTTGCTCGAAGGTGGGCAACTCGTAGTCGCGCCGATCCATCACGGGTACGCTGGCGTAGTCTGCCGGACCAAACTGACCACGCTGCAGCAGTGCCAACAGCGCCTTGCAGTCCTGGAACGAGCGCGTTGCCGCGGCCCCTTCATAGCGGCCGGTGAACACGGCGGACCACAGATAGGCACGCAACAGGTGTTCGCCACGACCCAGCGCGTCCCCGTCTTCCGGCACGCGATCCAGGCTGGCAGCCAGCACCGGGACGATCACGTTGGACGGCAGGCGCCGTTCGTCATAGATGTGCTGCCGCATCAGGAAATTGCTGGTGCGTACCATGGCGCGTTCGATGCGCGGCCAGTCCTGTACCAGCCGCTTCTTGTCCATGCCAGCGATACCGGTCCTGTTCGGCACCATGCCTTGCAACAGGGCACCCACCTGCAGCAACGGCGAGCTCAGGTCACCGTAGTGAGTCACCGCAGGGTGCGCCGCTTCCAGTTCCTCCTGCAGGTCGTGCAGCGAGGCACCCGCCTCCTCTTCGACCATGGCCACAGTCAGATCAAACATGGAGAGCGGCTTGCTGTTGGTATTCATGTTGACGAACACCGCCAGCGCAACCTTGGCGTCGGTGCCGGCCGGAAGCGCCAGATACGGGAGGTTGAAATGGGTCACCCGCTCGCGCAGCGTGGTGATCAGCGCCATCAACTCCTCGCGGGCTGCCGTAACCTTCTTGAACTGCGCCAGCGCGTCAGGTGCATCCTCGGCTGGTTCCAGGTGGGCCGTGGCCTCCTCGACCCAAGTCTTGACCTTCCCTGCGGGATCGCCCGGACAGAGCAGATCCGTCGGCACCAAGCCACGGTCCAGGCAGCCTTTGGGGGAATCGGCCCAGATCGGTCGCAGGTTGTCTTTGTGTTGCCAGCGACCGACGAACTGGACACACATTTCGTCCGCATCACGCCCATCTGCTTCGTTGCGGTCGAACTGCGGCAGATACACGAAGTATTTCTCACCCTCGTAGTTGTTGTGCATCGCACGCCAGAACGCGGTCAACCGCTGTTGGCCGTCCAGCAGATGCTCGGTCACGCGCGCCCCGGTTTCCGGCGCGCTGGCGACGTAGCGCGAAAGGAACTTTTCCTTGTCGCCCACTTCCAGCAGCAATGTCACGCCAACCGGCAGGTTCTGGATGATGGTGTTGAGAAAGCCTGTCACCCGACCCCGGTCCCATGCCTCCATGCGCTGGAAGCGCGGCAGCTTCAGCTGCCCCGACTCGATCCGCGTATACCAGTGGCCAAGGCCGCGATCCAGAGCTTTGCTTGATTGCTGAAGAAGGGTCATGCGCGGCGTCCTTGTCGAGTTCAAGGGATTGAGAATGGCTGGATCCGCATAGCCCCGTGCGAGCAGGGCGCCGATGCTGTGTGCGAGTGACGGCGCGAAAACGTGGACCGCCTCGCGAGGTAGCGCCGGGCATCCTTCGCTGGACAAAACGGCAAGCCGCCGGCTCCAACTTGACGTCTGGTACAGGGTGTTTGTATCCGGTCGCCTGCATCGGATCGCGCAGCCACTTGGCTGCGCCCCACGACGTTGTTCCTGGCTTCTTCGATGGTCATGCGGTCCCCGGTCGTCTCTGCAATCTACCTTTCAGTGCCTTGAAGGGCCAAATGCCCATCGGCCAACAGCAGACAGGCAGCGCGGATCGCCCGACATTTGCACCAAAACGAGTCATTGCCCATGATGGTGCAATGAACGACGTGGTGTGGCAGACATGGGCACAGCAGCTGGCGACCGGTGTGGCGCTGGTCGACGCGCAGTTGCACCTGCGCTGGCTCAATCCGGCCCTGGTCGAATGGCTGGAGCTGGGCGTGCGTCACCCGTTGGGGCAGCCGCTGGCGCTGCTGTTCGCCGAAAGCGCGGAGGCCACGGTGCGAGCAACGCGCGTGCTCGCAGAACAGCAACCGGCCCAGTGGCGCGCGGTACCGCTGGCGGCGGCGAGCGGCCGCGAGATTCGGGCGGACATCGCACTGCAACCGTTCGACGACGGCCTGCTGCTGGAGCTGCACGTGCTGGCCGAGCCGCTGGTGGCCAGCTCGCCGCTGTCGGCCACCCTGCGCGGCTTCGCGCACGAGGTGAAGAATCCGCTGGCCGGTCTGCGCGGCGCGGCGCAACTGCTGCAGCGGCGGGTCGAGGGCGAGGATCTGCAGACGCTGGCTGGCCTGATCATCGACGAGGCCGACCGGCTCGGCGCGCTGGCCAACCGCCTGCTGCACCACGACGGCGCCGCGCGGCTCGGGCCGGTCAACATCCATCAACTGCTGGAGCGCCTGGCCGACCTGCTGCAGGCCGAGCCGGCGCCGCCGCAGTGGCGTCACGACTACGACCCCAGCGTGCCGGACCTGCGCGGCGATGCCGATCGCCTGCACCAGCTGCTGCTCAACCTGGCGCGCAACGCGCTGGAAGCCGGCGCCCGCACGCTCACCGTGCGCACCCGCGTCGAGCACGGCGTGCGCCTCGGCGAACGCATGCTGCGCATGGCGCTGCGCGTGGAACTGATCGACGACGGCGCCGGCATCCCGGCCGCGCTGCGCGACACCTTGTTCGAGCCGCTGGTCTCCGGTCGCGCCGACGGCACCGGCCTGGGCCTGGCACTGTCGCGCGAGATCGCCCGCGAACACGGCGGCGAGCTGCGCGCCGCCAGCCGCCCCGGCGAGACCGTGCTCACCCTGTATCTGCCGCTGGAGCGCACGCATGACTGAGCGGACGAAACCACCTGCAGGAGCGCACCCGGTGCGCGATAGCTCTTCGTCACGTGCGGAAGAGCATCGCGCACCGGGTGCGCTCCTGCGGGAGATCTGGATCGTCGACGACGACCGCGGCGTGCGCTTCGTGTTGGCCGAGGCGCTGCGCGATGCGGGCCTCGCGGTGCGCGAGTTCGGCGATGCCGACGCGGCGCGCGCGGCGTTGCACGACGCGCGCCCCGCGCTGCTGCTCACCGACGTGCGCATGCCGGGCGAGGATGGCCTGAGCCTGCTGCGCGACCTGCAGCAACGCGCGATCGGCCCGGTGATCGTGATGAGCGCCTACACCGACGTGGCCACCACCGCGGCGGCGTACCGCGCGGGCGCGGTGGATTACCTGGCCAAGCCGTTCGACCTCGACCACGCCGTGGCCGTGGTGCAGCGCGTGCTGGCCGGCGCGGCGAACGCGGCTGCCCCGGCGCCCGCCACGCCGGTGGCGCGCCATGCCCTGCTCGGCCACAGCGCGCCGATGCGCGAGGTGTTCCGGCTGATCGGCCGCGTCGCCGCCAGCGACCTCAACGTGCTGGTCACCGGCGAAACCGGCACCGGCAAGGAACTGGTGGCGCGCGCGCTGCACGAGGAGAGCGCGCGCCGCGAGCAACCGTTCATCGCACTGAACACCGCCGCGATCCCCAGCGAGCTGCTGGAGAGCGAACTGTTCGGCCACGAGGCCGGCGCGTTCACCGGCGCCACCCGCCGCGTCGCCGGCCGCTTCGAGCAGGCCGAGGGCGGCACGCTGTTCCTCGACGAGATCGGCGACATGCCGCTGATCCTGCAGACGCGGTTGCTGCGCGTACTGGCCGGCGGCGAGTTCTACCGGGTCGGCGGGCGCGAACTGATCCGCTGCAACGTGCGCATCGTCGCGGCCACGCACCAGGACCTCGCCGCGCGCGTGGCCGCCGGTGCCTTCCGCGCCGACCTGATGCACCGGCTCGACGTGGTGCGCATCGAACTGCCGCCGCTGCGCACGCGGCGCGGCGACATCCCGGCCCTCGCGCAGCACTTCCTGGCCGCCACCGCGCAGGAGCTGAAGCTGCCGCCGAAGCGCTTCTCCCGGGCCGCGCTGAAACAGGTCGCGCAGCGCGACTACCCCGGCAACGTGCGCGAACTGGAGAACCTGTGCCGGCGGCTGGCGGTGATCGCGCCGGGCAGCGAGATCCTGCCCGCCGACCTGGGCAGCAGCGCCGACGCCGTGCGCGGCGGCGAATGGACCGACGCGCTGCGCGATTGGGCCACCCAGGCGCTGGCCGACGGCGAGGCGGACATCCACGCGCGCGCCCGCGAGGCACTCGACCGGACCCTGCTGCAAGCCGCGCTGCAGGCGCACGAAGGGCATCGGCAGAACGCCGCGCAGGCGCTCGGCGTGGGCCGCAACACGCTGACCCGCAAGCTGGGCGCCTCGCGCACGCGGCAGCGCTGAGGTGGGCCAAAGGCCGGCGGGCACCGCCCGCCGCGGCCGCTTGCCCGAATCCCGTACGGAAGGCATCGCCCGCGAGCGGGCTCCTACGAGGGCGAATGGCCCAGGGTGATGCGCAGGCGGTGCGTCGCGCCATCGGTGGCGAGGGTGACGGGTTCGGCGGGGTCCAGCGTCCGGCCGTCCATTTCCACGCGCAACACCCCGCGGCAGACGTGGTCGGGGTTCTGCACGTCGATCTCGTGAAGCGTGCCGTGGTGGCGGTAGCTGATGCGGAAGCCGGGCCATGCCTTCGGAATGCACGGCTCCACGCGCAGCCGCTCGCCTTGCAGGCGGAAGCCGAGCAACGCCTCCAGTCCGGCGCGGTACAGCCACGCGGCGGAGCCGGTGTACCAGGTCCAGCCGCCGCGGCCGAGGTACGGCGCGACCGAATAGACGTCCGCGCAGACCACGTACGGCTCGACCTTGTAGCGCGCCACCGCCTCGGCGCTGTCACTGTGATGGATCGGGTTGAGCAGCTCGAACAGGCCGCCCGCACGATCGCCGTCGCCGAGCCCGGCCCAGGCGAAGATCGACCAGATCGCGCCGTGGGTGTACTGCCCGCCGTTCTCGCGCACGCCGGGCGGGTAGCCCTTGATGTAGCCCGGATCCTTCTTGCCGTCCTGGTCGAACGGCGGGGTGAACAGCCGCGCGACCTTGTGCTCGTGGTCGACCAGCAGGCGGTCGACCGACTCCATCGCCTGTACCGTGTGTTGGCGATGGCTTGCTGCGCCGAGCACGCTCCACGATTGCGCGATGGTGTCGATGCGGCACTGCTCGCTGTCCTTCGAGCCGAGCGGCGTGCCGTCGTCGTAGTAGCCGCGGCGGTACCACGCGCCGTCCCAGGCTTCTTCCAGCGCCGCGCGCAGCGCCTTGGCGTGGTCGCGCCACGTCGTCGCGCGCGCATCGCCGCGCGCGTCGGCTTCCGGTGCCAGCGCGTCGATGGTGGCGAGCAGGAACCAGCCCAGCCAGCTGCTCTCGCCACGGCCCTCGGCACCTACCGCGTTCATGCCGTCGTTCCAGTCGCCGGTGCCGATCAGCGGCAGGCCGTGTGCGCCGCGGGTCAGGCTGGTGTCGATCGCCAGCGCGCAGTGCTCGTACAGCGTCGCCTGCCGGTCGGACACGTCCGGCTGGAAGAACGCATCGGTGGCGCCGTCGGGAATCGCCTGGCCCTGCAGGAACGGCAGCTTCTCGTCCAGCACCGCGCGGTCGCCGCTGACCTCGACGTAATGCATCGCCACGTAGGCCAGCCACACGCGATCGTCGCGGATCTTCGTGCGCACCCCCTGGCCGCGCGGCGGCAGCCACCAGTGCTGCACGTCGCCTTCGGCGAATTGGCGACCGGCCGCGCGCAGCAGGTGTTCGCGGGCGAGATCCGGCCGGCTCACGCACAGCGCCATCACGTCCTGCAGCTGGTCGCGGAAGCCCCAGGCGCCGCTGGCCTGGTAGTACGCGGTGCGCGCCCACAGCCGGCAGGCGGTGACCTGGTAGGGCAGCCAGTCGTTGACAAGGATGTCGAGCGCGCGGTCCGGCGTGTCGACCTGCACGGTGTCGAGCAGGTCGTTCCATTGCGCCGCGATGCGGGCGAGCAGCTCGTCGACATCGGTCTGGCGGTACTTCGACACCAGCGCGCGCGCGGCGTCTTGGTCGTCGCCTTCGCCGAGCAGGAAGGTCAGGTCGAGCTGCGTGCCCGGCGGCAGTTCCACGCGCGTCTGCAGCGCGCCGCACGGGTCGAGTCCGGCGCCGAGGCGACCATCCAGCGGGCGGTCGTGATGCAAGGCCGCCGGCTGCGCGACGCTGCCCAGCGCGCCGAGGAAGCTGGCGCGATCGCCGCTGAGCGACTGCTGCGCGCCGGCCAGGTCGAAGAACGCCACGCGATCGGCGTAGTCCGCGCGCCAGCGGTTGCGCGCGAACAGTGCACCGCTGGCCGCGTCGCGCGCGGTCACCACGAACGGTGCCGGCGTGCTGCCGTTGGCGCCCAGCATCCATTCCACATAGCCGGTGATCGACAGCCGCCGCGTGCGGCTGGAACGATTGACCAGGCGCAGCCGCGACAGCTTGACCGGATCGTCCGGCGCCACGCACACGGTCAGCGTCAGCGCGATGCCGTGGGCGTCGTTGCGCAGCGCGGTCCAGCCCTTGCCGTGCGTCGCCGTGCAGCGCGCGCCGGGCACGCGGATCGGCAGGGCGCCGGCGCTCCATACATCGCCGTTGTCGCTGTCGCGCAGGTAGATGATGTCGTGCGGCGGGTCGCTGACCGGGTCGTTCGGCCACGGCGTCAGCGCGTTCTGCTGGCTGTTGGTCGACCAGCTGTAGCCGCCGCCCTCGGCGGTGACGAGGCAGCCGAAATCCGGATTGGCCAGCACGTTACTCCACGGCGCGGGCGTGGGGTGCGCCGCGTCCAGCTCGATGCGGTAGGCGCGGCCGTGGTCGACGAAACCGCCGTGGCCGTTGGCAAACTCGGGCGCTTCCGCGTCCGCCGCAGCGGCAGCAGGCGTGTCGGCGCGGATCGGCGCCGCGTCGACGGGTGCCACCAAGGCGGGCGCACCGTCGGCCACCGCATCGGCATCGACCAGCACGCGCGCGGCGGCAAGCAGGGCATCGCGCTGGTCGGCGGCGATGGCGTCCTCGCGCAGGCAGAACAGCTGCGCCCTGGGCAAGCCTTCGCAGTCCTTCAGTTGCGCCTGCTGCGCGTCGATGCGCGCCGCCAGGGCACCTCGCGTGGCGGTGTCCTCGCCGAGCCGATCGAGCACCACCACGTCTACCGCCAGTTGCTGCGCCCGCCACCAGCGCTGCGCCAGCAGCAAGGCATCCAGCCGATCCAGCGTGGCGGCGTTGTCCATGCGCAGCAGCGCGATCGGGCGATCGCCGGAGATGCTCAGCCCCCAGAGCGCGGGGGCGCCGCCGTGGCCGCGCGCGCGCTGCTCCGGCGTGGCGCGCTGGCGCGAGTCGCTGACCAGCAAGGCATCCTGCCAGCGGGCGAAGCGCGCGGCCTGCGCGTCATCGAGGCCGAACTGCTGGCGCTGCGTGCGTGCATGCGCCGCGGCATCGGCGAACACATGCTCCGCGGCCTGCGTATCCTGGATGCGCGCGTGCAGGGCCAGCACGCCTTCGCGCGAAGCGGCCACTTGCGTCCACAGCAACAGCACGATGCGTGCATCCGGCGCGAGGGTGAGGCTTCGGCGCAGCGCCCATACCGGGTCGAGCACGCAGCCGGTGGTGTTGGACAGCGCCACGCCGGGGGCCATCGCACGCGCATCGCGCAGCGTGCGACCGCGGCCGAGGAAGCGCGCGCGGTCGGTCTCGCACTCGGGCGCGCCATCGGCTTCGCCGAGCCGTTGCAGCGCCTGCGCCGCCCACACCGTGGCCTGGCGGTCGCTGCGCCGGCGGCGGGTGGCCAGCAGCAACTGGCGTGCGTCGTCCCAGTCGGTCTGCACGAACATCTTGGCGTAGGCCGGGTGACTGTCGTCGTCGCCGCGCGGGCCGAGCACCAGTTCGGCATAGCTGGTCAGCGACACGTGGCGGTGGCGGTCGCCGTGGTTGCTCAGCACCAGCCGGCGCAGTTCGATGTCGGCATCCGCCGCCACCGCGATGTCGAGCTCGTGATGCAGTGACTGGTGGCGACCGGCGTAATGCGCCAGCCCGGGCGCGAAATGCACGGCATCATCCGGCCGCGACACGCCCAGCGGTTGCGTGGTGACCGACCACACCTCGCCGTCGTCCTCGTCGCGCAGCAGCAGGAAGCTGCCCCAGGGATCGGTGACCGGGTCCTCGCGCCAGCGCGTCACCGCCAACTCGCGCCAGCGCAGGAAGCCGGCGCCGTTGGCGCCCAGCATGGTGGTGAGCCGGCCGTTGCCGAGCAGGTGGCGGGGAGAGGCATCGGTGGACATGCGGACGGCTCCTGCGGCTGCAGCGCAGTCGGATCGGGCGAGGTGGCGAATGGCATGCATCCGGGCGCGAGACCCTGCGGTGTCGCCACTCCCGCCCGGGCATGGCACGGCCCGGGACATTCGCCGAAACCGTTCCAGAGTGCGGCGCGCGTCGGCAATGCGACGTGAAAGCGACGTCTACACGCCACGCACGCACTGACTGCACGACACTGGCCCGCAATGCGCCGATCCTCCGACGCCGCCAGGATGCCGCCGATGCCCACGCTGTGCTCGCTCCCCGATGACGCCATGCTCGATCGCCTGCAGCGCGCGGCGTTCGGCTATTTCACGGAGACGATGAACCCGCGCAACGGGCTGATCCCCGACACCTCGCGGCCAAAGTCCCCGGTGAGCATCGCGGTGGTGGGCTTCGCGCTGTCGTGCTACCCGGTGGCGGTGGCGCGCGGCTGGATCGCGCGCGCCGAGGCGGTGCGCCGCAGCCTGCTGGCGCTGCGCTTTTTCCATGCCAGCGACCAGAGCGGCAGCCCGACGGCCACCGGCTACAAGGGTTTCTATTACCACTTCCTCGACATCGACAGCGGCGCGCGGATGTGGCGCTCGGAGCTGTCGATGATCGACAGCGCGCTGCTGATCGCCGGCATGCTCACCGCAGCCACCTGGTTCGACGCCGACAGTGCCGATGAAGCCGAGCTGCGCGAGCTGGCCGATGCGCTGTACCGGCGCGTCGACTGGCGCTGGTCGCAGGACGACGCACGCACCATCTACCAGGGCTGGAAGCCGGAGAGCGGCTACCTGCACTACGGCTGGGAGGGCTACAGCGAGGCGATCGTGCTGTACGCGCTGGCGCTGGGCTCGCCCACCCATCCGGTGTCGACCGACTGCTACGCCGGCTGGGTGTCCACCTACCAATGGGAGAACCTCTACGGCCAGGATTTCCTGTATGCCGGCCCGCTGTTCGTGCACCACTACTCGCAGGCGTGGATCGACCTGCGCGGCATCCGCGATCCCTTCATGCGCGAGAAGCGCTCGGACTATTTCGAGAACAGCCGCCGCGCGGTGCTGGTGCAAAGCCGCTACGCCGAACTCAACCCGCGCGAGTTTGCCGGCTACGACCGCAACTGCTGGGGCCTGTCCGCCTGCGACGGCCCCACCGACGAGCAGGTCGAGACCAGCCACGAGCCGCGGCGGTTGTTCGGCTACGCCGCGCGCGGGGTGCCCTACGGGCCCGACGACGGCACCTTGTCGCCGCCGGCGGTGCTGACCTCGCTGCCGTTCGCGCCCGAGCTGGCGCTGGTGGCGCTGCGCAACATGCTGATGCGCCACCCCGGCATCCTCACCGACGACCGGCTGGCCACCAGCTTCAACGCCAGCGTGACCGACCACGCCGGCCGGGTCTGGATCTCGCCGGGGCACTACGGTCTGGACCAGGGCATGGTGTGCATGATGATCGAGAACCACCGCAGCGGCCTGCTCTGGCACTGCCTGCGCCGCTGCGCGCCACTCGTGCGCGGCCTGCGCCTGGCCGGTTTCGCCGGCGGCTGGCTCGACGCCAACGACGGAGGTGTGTGCTGATGGCCGCCCGTTTCGATGCCAGCGTCAGTCCACCGCGCGATGCGTACGAGCGCAAGCGCCTGGCCGAGGTGGGGCCGGAGTCGTGGAACAACCCCGAGCCATCCGCGCCTTGTCAGCTGGTGATCGTCGGCGCCGGCTCCGCCGGGCTGGCCGCCGCGGACGTCGCGGCCGCGCTCGGCGTGCGGGTCGCGGTGATCGAGCGGCACCTGATCGGCGGCACCTGCTTCAACACCGGCTGCGTGCCTTCCAAGGCGCTGCTGCGCACCGCCGCGGTCTATGCCGAGATGCGCCACGCGGAGCACTACGGCGCCCGCGCGCCGGCCACCGTCGAGGTGGATTTCGCCGCCGCGATGACCCGGCTGCGGCGCATCCGCAGCCACCTCACGCACAGCACCTCGGTGCGCCACCTGGTGGCCAGCGGCGTCGACGTGTTCTTCGGCAACACGCAGTTCACCGGGCCGGACAGCCTCACCGTCAACGGCCAGCCGCTGCAGTTCGGCAAGGCGCTGATCGCCACCGGCGCGCGGCCGCAGATGCCCGACATCCCCGGCCTCAGGCAGGCGGGTTTCCTCACCAACGCCACCGTGTTCGACATCGCCGAGCTGCCGCCGCGGCTGCTGGTGATCGGCGGCGGTCCGCTCGGTTGCGAGGCGGCGCAGGCGTTCGGTCGCTTCGGCGCCAAGGTCACCATCGTGCAGGACATGCCGCTGTTCCTGCCGCACGAGGAGCGCGATGCGGCGCAGACCCTGTCCGAGGCGTTCGCCCGCGACGGCATCGAGGTGCGCCTCAACACCCATGTCGTGGCGGTGCGTGTGGAGGGCGGCGAGAAGGTGGTCGAGCTGGTCAGCGACGACTACCACAGCACGATCCGGGTCGACGCCATCCTGGTCGGCGTGGGCCGCCAGCCGAACGTGCAGGGCCTGGCGCTGGAAGCGGCCGGCGTCGACTACGACGAGGCCGCCGGCATCGCCGTCAACGACCACCTGCGCAGCAGCAACCCGCGCATCTTCGCCGCCGGCGACGTCTGCCTGGAAGCCAAGTTCACCGACATCGCCGAGGAGTCGGCGCGCCTCGCCGTGCGCAACGCGCTGCTCGGCGGGCGCGAGCGGCTCAGCGAACGCATCGTGCCGTGGTGCACCTACACCGACCCGGAGATCGCCCACGTCGGCCTGTACGTGCGCGAAGCCAACGCGCGCGGCATCCCGATCAAGACCTACACCCTCCCGATGCACCAGGTCGACCGCGCGATCACCGACGGCGAGCAGGAGGGCTTCGTCAAACTGCACGTCAGCGAAGGCAGCGACCACATTCTTGGCGCCACCATTGTCTCGCGCGACGCCGGCGACATGATCAGCCAGGTCACCCTGGCGATGGTCGCCGGCGTGGGCCTGCGCACGCTGGCCAAAGTGATCCACGCCTACCCGACCAAGACCGAGGCGATCCGCGAGGCGGCGATGGCCTACAACCGCACCCGGCTCACCCCGCGCGTGCTCGCGCGGCTGCGGCGCAAACTGGCGCCTTGATCCCGCTCACGCGCGCTTGCCGCCTTCGCGCATAGACTGGCGGGTGCTCCACACTCCACCCAAGCCACACAAGGATCACCACGATGCAACTGGGCATGATCGGTCTCGGCAAGATGGGCGCCAACATGGCGCAACGGTTGCTCAACGGCGGCCACCAGGTCACCGGCTTCGACCCCAACGCGGACGCGCGCAAGCAGCTGGAGAGCAAGGGCGGCGGTTCGGCCGATTCGCTCAAGGCGCTGGTACAGGCCTTGCCCGCGCCGCGCGTGCTGTGGCTGATGGTGCCCTCGGGCAAGATCACCGACGACACCGTCACCGCGCTGCTGGGGCTGCTGGACAAGGGCGACACGATGATCGACGGCGGCAACTCCAACTACAAGGATTCGCTCGGCCACGCCGCCAGGTGCAAGGCACAGGGCGTCAACTACGTCGACTGCGGCACCAGCGGCGGCGTGTGGGGCCTGGCCGAGGGCTACAGCATGATGGTCGGCGGCGACGAGCAGGTCGTCGAAACCCTGCGGCCGATCTTCGAAACGCTGGCGCCCGGCAAGGACCAGGGCTGGGGCCGCGTCGGCCCGGCCGGCTCCGGCCACTTCACCAAGATGGTCCACAACGGCATCGAATACGGCCTGATGCAGGCCTACGCCGAAGGCTTCTCGATCCTCAAGCACAAGCAGGAGTTCGGCCTCGACCTCGCGCAGGTCGCCGAGATCTGGCGCTACGGCAGCGTGGTGCGCTCGTGGCTGCTGGACCTGGCCGCCGACGCGCTCAAGAAAAATCCGCAAATGGACGGCGTCGCCCCCTACGTGGTCGACTCCGGCGAAGGCCGCTGGACCGTCGACGCGGCGATGGAGCTGAGCGTATCGGCCCCCGTCATCACCCTCTCGCTGATGGAGCGCTACCGCTCCCGCGACGACGACTCCTTCGCCGACAAGCTGCTCTCCTCGCTGCGCAACGAGTTTGGCGGGCACGCGATCAAGAAGGAGTGAGGTTTTCTGAAAAAGCCGTTGCTTGGGAGGCAGGTATGAATGTCCTTGTCGCAACTCTGGCCCTACTGTTGGGAGCGCAACAAGTGCAGGTGGCGTGTGAGTCTGTGCCTTCAACCTGGCATTTGGGGGCGCCCGTTGATCCATCGACCGTGCTGGGACCAGCAGCAACCAGTGGGCCTTATACGGAAGGAAAGAACGATCTGATTGCGGCTCTGCACCCCGGAGAGAAGATTGTTCCATTCAACGGCATAACCGGCAGTCACGGCCAAGCGGGCGGTGTCGCGGGATACGCCATCATTCGCGATGGTTGTGTGGTGAAAACACTCATAATCAACGCAATCTGAGGGCGACGCAGCATTCATTGATGTTTGGGGAGTTTCTGCCTCCGACCATGACGGCTCCATGCACTCCGTCATGCCTGCGAAGGCAGGCATCGCACTTCGACTTCTTTCCTATACCCGTCATGCCTGCGAAAGCAGGCATCCGGCGACTTTGGGGGGCGGCGGATGTTGCATAGGGGCAGAGCAGTCGAGTGCTTCTGCAGGAGCGCGCTTGCGCGCAATGCCCTTGGTTGCATTCAAGGCAAAGAGCGGTCGATCGCCTTCGGCGACCGAGTCACTTTCTCTTTGCGTGGCCAAAGAGAAAGTGACCAAAGAGAAAGGCCACCCCGCTTGGCGCTTGCCGGGCTCCCGCCCGGCAAGTCCGTGAGTCGGGGCCGGGCTTTTCGACAGCACATCCATGTGCTGGCGAAAAGGCATCGGCATCCATGCCGATGCCCGCTGCGCGGCCTGTCGTCCCCGACTCACCGCCGCACAGGGGCCCCGGGTAAAGCAGCGGGCCATCCTGGCCCGCACTCTTCAGAAGAGCTGGCTCTCCCGCCTCCCTGCGCTCCCATGTGTCTCCGCACACTCCGTCATGCCTGCGAAGGCAGGCATCGCACTTCGCCCGTCATGCAAGCTGGGCAAAGCTGCCACCAGCTTTATGGATTGGTGAAATAGAGGTCCGAACTGTCGCACTCGGCGCAATCACGGTAAAACTGGCTACTTGCTTTGCGCAGGCGCGGATTGTGTCCGGGTAGACAGGCGAACTTGATCGCTGTGTTGGCCTGGCACTCAGCGCATCGGAAGTAGTAACCGTACTTGCCGTACAAGATGCTGCCCGAGTGGCCTTGGCACTGCTTGCACTGAGGACCGCTGGTGGGGGACTCCGCCGGGGCCGACGGCGCCGTGGATTTGGTCGGCTCGGCTGGAGTCGAGGCAACCGGCTCGGCCACGCGCAAGGCAGGCATTGGCGGCGGCGCGGCCGCAGCTTTCGGCGCAGAACCGTAGGCAGGCATCGGCCATGCAACGGGTTGATGCAAGTTGGCCAGTTGCTGCGCCACGTCGCGTACCGTGTCGCCCGAGACAATTTTCGCCGCGGTCTTGACGATACCGATCAACGCGTTTTCCTGGTCGATGTCGCGCCAGATGCGTTCCTTGATCTGGTCGGCCTTGATGACACGGCTGGTGTCGAACTTCTTCGGCCGATCAATCCTCGCCGTGGGGGAAACCAGCACGATGGTATGGAAGGCAAAGCTGATGCGCAGTCCGAGTCGTGTGGGCAGTTCCAGCGTGCTCATCATGTCGCGCAGCACGTCGATATGCCGCTCGTTCTGCAGCAGGGGCGACGCCATGCCCTCGTAGGTGCGCTTGTAATCGTTCCAGCGCATGAACTCGCCGTCTTCGGTGATCTTGAGGCCGGCATTGAAATGCTTGGATTCCAGTACGTAGCACTCCATCCAGCGATTGATCAACAAATGGTCGATCTGCGCCGTGCGGCCGTTGTGCTCCAGGCGCAAGTCATGGATCACGGCCCAGTTCCGTGATGCGGCGAAGTGAAAGTCGATCTGGTAAGCCGATTCGGCCTCGCCCTTGAGGCCCGCCTTGCGGACGGCCAGATCCCTCGCGGCGTACTTCGCGGCATTGCCGGTCGCGGACTTTGCCAGTTGCTCCAACTGCGTCAGTTCTTCGGAGTGGTCGTCAGGTTGCTTGATCAGCATGTGGTGTCACCGTCCTTGGCGGTAGCGGACTTGGTAGTGATGCGTTTGCGGCGCACAGGCTTGGTCTTGGCGGCAGGCAGCAGCGAAGTGAGCTGCTGGTAGCGCCCGAACAGGAAGGCCACGCGTTCGGCGTCGGTGGTGAGCTTGGGGGCCTTGCGGCCGACGGCCTTTTCGGCGGCGACGTAAGCGGCGTCGACGGCGCGGTCGAGGTTCTGGTGCGCCTTGACCAGGGCCGGCGGCATGCTCAGCGGGTCATACAGGTCGGCCAGGGTGCTGTCGGGGAAGGCGGCGCGGGCGTCTAGCACGGCTTGCGCGGCGGTTTCGATGGCGGCGCGGTGTTTCTCGCTGCGCGCACCTTGGGCATCCAACCCTCCCCGTTCACCCTGAGCGTAGGCCGCGTCGGCGGTCGGAGTCGAAGGGCCCGGCGGCGGCACTTCGACTTCGCCGTTCTGCGGACGGCTACGCTCAGTGCGAACGGTGGTGGGGGCGCCGAGCAGGTCGGGCCAGGGGAAGTTGTTGTAGACGATGTCCTTGGAATAGCGGTAGCGGCTTTCGAGGCGACCGCAGGTATAGCGCACCCATGCCATGTGCATCTGCGAACCGAGGACGCCAAAGTGATAGCGGGTGGCCTCGGGGATGGCGAACGCGCTATTGCCGACGATGGTGTCCTTGTCGAAGAAGCCGAACGGAATGTAATTACGGTTCTCGGAGGTGTGGCCCGGCACGAAGATGTAGTCCGACTGCGGCTGGGTCACCTGCCGGAACAGCGTCGGGTACGGGTAGTCGCGTGTGCTGGCCGCCTTGCTCGCTTTGCGGAAGCGGTCGACCGCCTCGACCCGCGCCATCACCCTGGGCAGCTTCTTGAGTACTGTTGGATCGGCACCCACCAGCCATAGCACCCAGCGTTGCTCGCCATGCAGGAATTCGTGCGCGCTGATGAACGGCTTGATGAAAGGGGCAGCGCCGGGCTCCGTATCAAGGAAGGCGCGCTTCTCGTCGTCGGTAAACAGGAAGTTGCCGTCGTCGGTCGGCTTGCTGCCGTACATCATCTCGGGCATCGCACACAGGTTGGTGCTGCGGTTCTCCAACGCCACCCACGGGGCATCGACCAGGTAGGGGTTGATCTGGTTGGCCGGTGCTGAATGTGGCTCGCCATCCACCTTGGCGTACTCGTAGATCAGCTTCGGCCGCACGTCGAGGTTCGAGAACCCGATGATGACGCAGTAGACCGCCGCCTTGCCACGCGCCTCGTTGCTCCACTTGAAGGTGCGATGGGCAAAGTCGATGCGCAGGCTGGGATACTTCGCCAGCGCGCGCCACAGGATGCCGACCTGCTCGCCCTGCGTGATCGAGTTGGTGGAGACAAAGGCGCTGCGTATGGACGGACGCACCGCCATGATGCCAGCCGCCTTGACGTACCACGCCGAGACAAAATCCATTACGCCGGCCGCCTTGGCGCCGTCGAATACGGCCAGCAGATCGGCCTTTTGCTCCGGCGTCTGCAAGTGATGCCCCAGGAACGGCGGATTCCCCAGGATGTAGCTCAACGCCTCCGGCTTCACCACCTCCTTCCAGTCGATCCGCAGCGCGTTGCCGTTGACGATCGTCGGTGCCTTGCTCAGCGGCAGGCGCGCGAAGTATTCGCCGAACTGTTCGGCCACGCGCAGGTTCATCTGGTGGTCCATCAGCCATAGCGCGACCTGGGCGATCTGCGCGGGGAATTCCTCGATCTCGATGCCGTAGAACTGGTCGACGTCGATGGCGACGTGGTCGGCGACGCCGTGCAGCACCGAGCCTTGGCGCGCATACAGTCGCTGCAGCACCTCGATTTCCAGTGCCCGCAGTTCGCGGTAGGCGATGACCAGGAAGTTGCCGCAGCCGCAGGCGGGGTCGAGGAAGCGCAGGCTGGCGAGTTTGACGTGGAAGCTCTTCAGCTTGCCTTCGTGGTTGCCGATCTTCTCAAGCTCCGCCTTCAGCTCGTCGAGGAACAGCGGGCCGATCAATTTGAGAATGTTCTTCTCGCTGGTGTAGTGCGCGCCAAGGTTGCGTCGTGCCTTCTTGTCCATCACCGACTGGAACATCGAGCCGAAGATGGCGGGGCTGATCCGGCTCCAGTCCAGCGCGCTGGCCTGCAACAGCAAGTCGCGCATATTGGCGTCGAACGCGGCCAGCGGCAGTGGTTCGGCAAACAGCTTGCCGTTGACGTAGGGGAACTCGGCGAGCTGTGTGTCGAGCGTCTTCTGGCGCCTCGCCGGCGCGGTGTCCAGCACCTGGAAGAGTTGCGCCAGCCACTGGCCGGTGTCGGCGCCGTCGACCCCGGTGCGTTGCGACAGCAGTTCGTGGAAGGCATGGCGCGGGAAGATGCCGGTGTCGTCGCCGAACAGGCAGAACAGCAGCCGTACCAGCAACACTTCCAGCGCATGGCCTTCGTAGCCGGCGGCTTTCAGCGCGTCGTGCAGCTTGCCCATGCGCTCGGCGGCGAGCACGTTGACCGGGTCTTCCTCCTTGAAGCTGCGGGCCTGATAGCCGGCGATGAAGCCAAACTGGCGCACGTGCTTTTGCAGATCCTTCAGCGCGAACTCGGTGGGGATCTCGCCGGTTTCCAGGTCGTACAACCGGAAGCGCTCGAAGTCGCAGACCAGCAGGTAGCGCGGCAGCTCGGCGTCGGTGAGGCCATGGAAATAATCGCGCGCCTGCGAGTGCGCGCGGTCTAGGTCCTTGCCGCGCGACTTGTGCTCGATCAGCAGCACGCCCTTCCACAGCAGGTCGATGTAACCGTCCTTGCCGTCGAGTTTCTTCACCTTCTTCTCGAAGTTCGCCACCCTCCGACGGCTGACCCCGAACACATCGAAAAACCCGTCCCAGAACGACTTGGCCTCGGCATCTTCCGATGACTCGTGCTGCCACTCGCGCGAGAAGCGCAGCGCACGATCCTTGATTTCGTTCCAGCTAAGCGGCATGACGACTCCCCTTTGTCCCGCGAGGATACGATACCGGCGCGCGACCGCGCCGCAAGGCGCGGGGCTTCTGCTCGCGCTTCTGCTTGTTTTTGTCCTTAGCCCTTGCCGTGGCACTTTCTGAAAAGTGCGGGCCACGATGGCCCGCTGCTTTACCCGGGGCCCCTGTGCGGCGGTGAGTCGGGGACGACAGGCCGCGCAGCGGGAGTCGACAGGGATGTCGACTCCTTTTCGCCAGGGCAGGATGCCCTGGCGAAAAGCCCGGCCCCGGCTCACGGACTTGCCGGGCAGGATGCCCGGCGAGCGCCAAGCGGGGTGCTCTTTCTCTTTGGTTACTTTCTCTTTGAGCACGCAAAGAGAAAGTGACTCGGTCGCCGAAGGCGATCGACCGCTCTTCGCTTTGGATGCGGCCAAGAGCATCGCGCGCAAGCGCGCTCCTACAAAGGGCGGGCGATCGACCGCTCTTCGCTCTGTACAACAAGAGCAACAGCATCGCGCACAGGGTGCGCTCCTACAAGGGCGTGCGTTGCTGATGTGCGCTGGGTCTGCCGCGGACGCGAGGGCCAAAGTGCGATGCCTGCCTTCGCAGGCATGACGAGGTGGGGGAGCGTAGTGCGTGCGTGGAGGGCAGGACGGAAGCCGTGCGAATGAGGCCGGCGCCCGGGCATCCGCTACAGCAACTGCCCCTGCGCCGCCGCGTAGGTCAGCCGCCCATCCACCACGCGCGCCGCCGACGTGTACGGGTGCACGGTGGTGTGGGTGGCGTCGATGATGTGGATGACTTCGATGCCGCGCAGCTTGAGCACGTCGGAGACGATCGAGCGGTGGCAGCGCCACCAGACCACTTCGGCGCACATCATCGCGGTGCGCTGGCGGGCGGCGAGTTGCAGCAGTTCGGCGAGGCCTTCGGCGAATTCCGTGGTGGCGGTGTAGTCGGCGTAGCCTTGGAAGGAGGCGTTGCGCCAGGCGGTGTTGGGCGAGCCCGGTTGCACCTTGCGGCGGCCGCCGAGGCGGGGGATCCACTGGTAGGCGATGCCGTGGGCGGGCAGGGAGCTGGCCATGGCCTCGCTGGCGAAGTGCGGGTGGCGGCGCGAGCCGGGGAAGCGGCGTACGTCGGCGATGGCCTGGATGCGGTATTCGTCGAGCAGGCCGAGGAACTCCGCCAGTGGCCGGGTGGAGTGGCCGATGGTCCAGACGGTGGCGGGGTCGGCGGGCATCGCGTCAGTCGATCTTGTGCAGCGCCGCGCCCTTGTGCATGGCGACGTGGTCGGTCTTGTCGCTCTTGATCTCGTACTGCGGATCGTCCTCGCTGCAGCGGCGCATGTGGCCCTTGTACTCGGTGTCGCGGGTGTGCACCTTGGTGATCTTGCCGGTGACGTGGCCGGCCTCGGAGTTCCAGCGCACGTGGTCGCCGACCTTGAATGCATGGCTCATGGTTGCCTCCTGACGTGGCGAAAGTCCCATTGAACGACGCGGCGTGTGCAGGCAAGGTCAGTGCGGGAGGTGCGCTACAGGATGCCCTTGGCGCTGCTGCCGAAGGCGGTGATCAGGCGGGTGATGATCCACTTCGGCGACAGGTTGACGTCGGGGAAGTCGCCGACCGGTTGGTAGCACTCGTAGAAGCGCGGATCGCTGGCGCGCAGCGGCGGGCAGCCGGGCTTGAGGTCGAAGCTGGTGGCGTAGCGGAACGGCCACAGATCGAAGAACGGCAGGCTTTCGGAAACCGTGCCGATGGCCTGGTTGATGTCGGTGAGCACCGGCACCACCGGCTGGCGCGGGGCGATCACCCAGGCGTTCTGCGGCTCGGTGTCGCGCAGGATGGCCTGGCGCAGCTCGTCGGCGAAGGCGTGGTCGTAGATGAGCACGCCGGACTCGGTGTTGTAGTGATCCGAGCGCGGGTCGAAATTGTGCGAGCCGACCATGCTGAAGTCGTCGTCGACCACGATCGACTTGGCGTGCAGGCCGTAGCGCCGGCCCTCGCTGAGCAGCGGCGCCGGGCGGTTGCTGCTGCCGCTGCCGAGCAGGTGGAAGCGCGTGCGCGAGGCGCTGGCGGGGGTGGCGGTGGCGGCGGGCAGCTCCGCGGTGTCGGTACCGAGGTTGGCCAGTTCGTAGTCCACCGCGGGGCCGGGTGCATGCGGCTTGATCTCGTGGACCTCGAAGCCGAACTTCTTCAGGTAGCGCTTGCGGTGCTTGTACGACATCGCGTAGACGGCGAACGCATCGGTGGCGGCCAGCGAGTTGGTCGACACGATCACGCGTGGCGGGTCGGCCCGCCGGTGCAGGCGGCGGAAGACGCCCTGGGCGCGCCGGCTCAGCACCAGGTACGGCGTCTGCAGCACCACCTCGTCGCGAGCCTTGCTGATCATCTGCACGATCTGGTCGGTGAACGCCGCGGCGCGCTTGTTGCCGGGGTCGTCGACCTTCGACGGCAGATCGCTGGAGTATTCGACCTTGCCTACCTTGAGCGATGGCTCCACCAGCCACGCCTGCAGCCAGGCCGGGTCCTCGGCGGCCTGCAGCAGCTGGGCGACGCGCTGGGGTTTTCGATAGTGCGGTGGCGACCACCTCGGCACGGCGCGGTCGGAGACGATGCGCTGGTTGACGTCGCGCAGGTGGGTCAGCGGCACCGCGCGCTTGTGCCGCCAGAAGAACTGGAAGCTCGCCGCCATCTCGGCGGCGGCGGGGCCGCCGACCATCACGTCACGGTCGATGTAGTTGAAGTCGTCGTCCCAGTTGAAGTAGCGGTCCTGGTAGTTGCGTCCGCCGGCGATGCCGATGGCATCGTCCACCAGCAACAGCTTGTTGTGCATGCGCTGGTTGAGTTGAACGAAGCAGCACAGCAGGCCGGCGGCGAAATCCAGCGGTGGCGTGCGCGCCTTGTGGAAGGTGGGGTTGTACAGCCGCACCTTGAGGTTGGGGCTGACCCGCGTCAGTGTGTCGAGCAGGTCGAGGTTGTTGAAGGTGAACAACTGGTCGACCAGGATGCGCACCTGCACGCCGCGGCGGGCGGCGTGCACCAGTTCGTCCAGCATCAGCTGGCCGACGTCGTCCTGGCTCCAGATGTAGGTCTGCACGTCGATCGAACGCCGTGCGGCACGGATCAGGTTGACCCGCGCGGCCAGCGCCGGCTCGCTGTCGTTGAGCAGGGTGACCGCGTGCACCGGGTGCCCGGGTGTGGAGTCGGCCAGCGCCCGGTCGGCGGCCTGAAGCAGTGGTGAGGGCTGCGCGCAGTGGTCGGTCTGGTGGCAGCTTTGCTGGCGGTCGACGGTGGCCGCCACCACCGCGTCGGCGCGGCGAATCTGCGCCTTCGACAGGGTGCAGCCTTGCAGCACGGTGGCCAGCAAAAGCAGCGGCAGGGCGAGGTGGCGAAGATCGCGAAACATCACCGCATGATAACGGTTGCGTGCCGCCGCTCTGTGAGGAGGGCCGGCATCAATGCTGCTGGGAATGTTCTGGCTAGATCATCTCCGCCCGTCATTCCAGCGAAAGCTGGAATCAAGTGTCTTCAAACAGTTGCCGAGGCACTGGATCCCAGCTTCCGCTGGGATGACGGCTTGTGCGGAGCTTCCTTATGGCGACCAGAACGCGTCCAGTCGCGCCTGGCCCGGTTCCAGCGGGCCGTCCATGTGCAGCACGGCCAGCGCGCCGGGCGGCATGCCGCGGAATTCGTCGGAGCGGCCTTCCACCAGCAGGGCCACCAGGCGCTCCACGCCGGGGTTGTGGCCGACCAGCATCACGGTGTCGGCGTCGGCGTGCTGGTCGAGCAGCAGCAGCAACTCGCCGGGCGTGGCTTCGTGGATCTCCTCGGCGATCCGCGGCGCCGGCGCGGCGTCGAGCGCGGCCAGCGCCAGGCGGGTGGTTTCGCTGGTGCGCCGGGTCGGCGAGCACAGCACGCGCTGCGGGCGCAGGCCGTGCGAGGCGAGCCACAGGCCGGCAGCCTGCGCCTCCTGTTCGCCGCGCGTGCTCAGCGCACGTTCGCGGTCGTCGCCGCCGTCGGCCATCGGCACGGCTTCGGCATGGCGCAGCAGGATCAGTTCGTGCATGGAAGGCTCCGGCGGAAAGTGAAGAGGCGTGGGCCGCGGTCAGGACTGGCGCTTGATCCAGCGCAGCAGGGATTTCCAGTCCTCCTGGTGGCTGCGTACCTGCTCGCTGTGGTAGTCGAAGATGCCCTTGCCCAGTGCGGCCAGCAACACATAGGCCTGGCTGTCGCGCAGCTGCGCCACGATCGGGAACGGCGACTGCTCGGCGAGCTGGGTCAGCGCATCCTGGCTGGCGTGCGTCCACGGCTTGAGCCGGTTGGCCACCAGTCCCACCGGCAACTTGCCGCGATGGATGCGGTTGATCGCGCGCAGCTCGTCGGTGAAGGCCAGTGTGGCGTCGAGGTCGAACGAGGAGGGCAGCACCGGCACCAGCAGCACGCTGGCCTGCTCGAGATAGGGTTCCAGCTCGCGCTCGCGGGCGCCGGCAGGAGTGTCGATGAGCAGCTGCGCGGTATCCGGCGGCAGTTTCGCCAGCGAGCGGCGGCCGCCTTCGAGGGCCAGCACGCCGGGGACGTTCTCCGGCCGGCGCGCGGCCCAGCGGAAGCTGGAGCCTTGCCGGTCGGCGTCGATGATGGCGCTGTGCTGCCCTGCCTGGGCCCAGTGCGACGCCAGTTGCGTCACCAGCGTGCTCTTGCCGCACCCACCCTTGCTGCTCGCCACCAGCGTCGTAAGCATCGGATCGCCCCTGCCACGGAAGGTGGCTCCAGCCTAACGGGCGAGCGGGGAAAGGGGAACAGGCGTGGGGCGAGGAGCGAGAAGTGAGTGAAGAGGAGTGAGAAGTGAGAGAAGGCCGAAGCGCGCTCCGCCGTGGCTCTCTCTCGTTTCTCACTCCTCTTCACTCACTTCTCGCTCGCTTGCGGCTCGACGGCCCCGGTATCGCGCAGGGCGGCCGCCTGCAAGCTCATCTCGGTACCGCCGTTGCGGGCCAGCGACAGCAGGTGGCGGGCCAGCGGGGCGTCGTCCTGTACTCGTGCCAGCATCTCGTTGAAGCTGCGCACCTGCCACACCAGGCTGCGGCGGGCGTCCTTCGCGGCCTGCGCCTGGGCCGGGTCGTCGGCCAGCACTTCGGCCAGGTGCAGGCCGAGCGAGCGCGCCAGCGGGCTGGAGCCCCACTGCAGCAGCTTGGCCAGGCTCAGGCAGTCGGCCTTGATCGAGGCGTCCTCGCCGGCGTTCTCGCACAGCTTGGCCACCAGTTGCAGGCCCGGCTGCGGCTGCGCGCTGGCGAGGCCGAAGATCAGCACGGTCTGCATGCCGATCGCGCCGGCGGCGTGGGCAGGGTTCAGCGCCGCGGCCGGCGGCGGCAGCACGCCGACCACGTCGGCCAGCGCTTTCAGGCTGGCGCCGGTGTAGTCGTCGTAGAGCTTGGCGGCGGCGGCGCGGCGCAGGTCCTCGCGGGCGTCGTCCTGCTTGCGGTCGCGCGCGTCGACGCCGAGTTTGACCAGCCACACGGCGGCGTTGTCCGGCGCCTGCTGGAGCAGCGTGTCGACGGCGTCGGTGTTGGGGCAGTCGTCGGCCTTGGTATCGCAATCGGCCAGCCGCACCCAGTTGATCGCCGGGCCGGCGCCTTCGGCGGCGGCGGCGCGTTCGATCAGGGCGTGGAAGCTGTTGCCCGGCGGCTGGTTGAACAGCGGCCGCGCCAGCAGCGCGGCACCGAGCAGCGGCATCGCGTCGGCGCGCGGCGCCAGCACGCTGACCAGGTCGCGCTGGAAGGCCAGCTGAGCCTTGTCGCGGGTCTGCGCTGCCTTGGACGAGGTCGTTGCGGTTTTCGCGGCGGCCGGCGTTTTCGCCGCCAGTGCCGGCGCGGCAAACAGGAGCCACACGCAACTCACGACAAGAAAGCGCAGTCCAGGCATCGCGGACTTCCCTCGGCGGCAAAGGCGCCAGCATAGCGAGTGCAGATTAAGCTCGCCTGATCGACGCACCGCCCTTCGGTCGTCGCCACGGCCGGGCTTGTTAGGATGCCCGTTCCGGCGCAGGACGACGCCACCCATCGCTCGGGAGAGTGTCGTGAATCATTTTTCGTTGTGGGCCGATGGCGCCCCATGGTTTGCCGGCTGGGGCACGCTGGCGCTGATCAACGCGGCCTTGGCGCAAGGCAAGAACCGCAGCGGCCTGCTGTGGTTCCTGCTCTCGCTGCTGCTCGGCCCGCTTGCCACCTTGCTGCTGGTGCTGCTGCCGAAGGTGCGGTCGAAGATGTTTTGACGGCAGGGAATGGGGAATAGGGAATAGAGAATCGGAACGGCAGGTGTTGCTCTTTCGATTCCCTATTCCCTATTCCCTATTCCCTATTCCCGGCCTCACTCCCCCAACGCCTCGCGCATGAACTCCGGCTGGGCCAGGGCGGCCTTGTGGATTTCGGCGTTGTAGTAGCGGGTGGGGAATTTCTTGGCCGAAGCGCCGCGTTCGCGGAAGCCGGAGAGGTCGCCGCCCTTGCGCGCCATGGTGCAGCTCCACCAGCCGGTGGGATAGCACGGTTGCGGGAACGGCAGCGTCTTCACCGCGGCGAAGCCGGTGGTGCGCATCGCCGAACGCATCGAGCGGATCAGGTCGAGGTGAGCCAGCGGCGACTCGCTCTGCTGCACCAGCAGGCCGCCGTGGCGCAGCGCCTTGTAGCAGCTGGCGTAGAACGCGGCGTTGAACAGGCCCTCGGCCGGGCCGACCGGATCGGTCGAGTCGACGATCACCAGATCCACCGATTCCGGCTCGCAGTCGGCCATGTACTTGATGCCGTCGATGAACAGCAGCTCGGCGCGCGGGTCGTCGTTGGCCTCGCACAGTTCGGGGAAGTACTGCTCGGCCAGACGCGTGACGCGCTCGTCGATCTCCACCTGCACGGCGTGCTCGACTTCCTCGTGGCGCAGCACCTCGCGCAGCGTGCCGCAATCGCCGCCGCCGATGATCACCACGCGCTTGGCGCGCGCATGGGTGAACAGCGCCGGGTGGGTCATCATCTCGTGATAGAAAAAGTTGTCGCGGCTGGTCAGCATCACGCAGCCGTCGATCACCATCAGGTTGCCCCAGTCGGTGGTCTTGTGGATCTCGATGGACTGGAACGGGGTCTTCTCCGCGTGCAGCAGTTGCTCGGTACGAAAGCCGATGGACGAACCGGACGCCTGGTGCGCCTCGGTGAACCAGTGGGCTTCGGTGAGGGGGACGGGCTGCGACATGGGGATGTTTCCGCGGAGCGTGGGCAAAGAGGGTCAATTGTACCGGCAACCGCCGCTGACGTGCCGGCCGCCGCCGCCGTGCAGGACGCCACGCGGCCATTACAATGGTGACCCGGCCAGCCGTCGCGATGGCGTGACGAAGGCCGGGCAAGCCCATCCGGCCCCGCGGCGTGCGAGGCTTCCGGCCGGCCGGCTTTCCGCTCGAATCGAGCAACCTCGTCAAGGCTCGCCGCTGCGACATCCCCTGCTACGTTCCCCGAGGGAAGCCCCATGTCGAAGCCCTGGACCATTGCCACTGCCTGCCACACCTATGCCGTGCCCACCTGGAGCGACGGCTACGCCGACATCGATGCCGCCGGCAACCTGCTGATGCGCCCGCGCGGCGCCGAGGGCCCGGCGCTGCCGCTGCCGGCGATCGTCGATCGCGCCTGCGCCGAGGGCCTGCGCCTGCCGCTGCTGGTGCGCTTTCCGGACATCCTCGCCGATCGTCTCGCGCATCTGCAGGGTGCGTTCGCCCGCGCGATCGCCGAGCACGGCTACGCCGGCGGCTACACGGCGATCTATCCGATCAAGGTCAACCAGCAGCGCAGCGTGGCCGGCGAGCTGGTCGCCGCCGGCGTGCACGGCTTCGGCCTGGAAGCCGGTTCCAAACCCGAGCTGATGGCGGTGCTGGCGATGGCGCGGCCCGGCTCCATCGTGATCTGCAACGGCTACAAGGATCGCGAATACATCCGCCTGGCGCTGATCGGCAAGAAGCTTGGCCTGCGCGTGCACATCGTGATCGAGAAGCTGTCCGAACTCGACCACGTGTTCGCCGAGTCGAAGGCGCTGGGCGTGGAGCCGCTGCTCGGCGTCCGCGTGCGGCTGGCCTCGATCGGCGCCGGCAAGTGGCAGAACACCGGCGGCGACAAGGGCAAGTTCGGGCTGTCGCCGCAGCAGGTGCTGCGCCTGGTCGAGCGGCTGGATGCGGCGGGCCTCAAGCACACGCTGAAGCTGCAGCACTTCCACATGGGCTCGCAGATCTCCAACGTGCGCGACATCGCCAACGGCATGCGTGAGGCCACCCGCTACTTCGTCGAACTCTCGCGCCTGGGCGTGCCGCTGGAGGTCGTCGACGTCGGCGGCGGCCTCGGCGTGGATTACGAAGGCACCCGCTCGCGCAGCCACAATTCGATCAACTATTCGCTGGAGCAGTACGCCAGCACCATCGTGCAGTCGCTGGCCGAGGCGGTCGCCGCCGAAGGCCTCGCCGCGCCGCACATCCTCACCGAGGCGGGCCGCGCGATGACCGCGCACCACGCGGTGATGGTGGTCAACGTGACCGAGGTGGAACAGGTGCCGGCCGGCAGCCTGCAGCCGCCGCGCGAGGAGGAGCCGGCGGTGCTGCGCCACCTGCGCGAGGTGCACGCGGCGCTGGACGAGCGCCCGCCGCTGGAGCTGTTCCACGAGGCCCAGCATCACCTGGCCGAAGGGCAGTCGCTGTACGCGCTGGGTCAGTTGTCGCTGGCCGACCGCGCGCATCTGGACGAGATGTTCTACGCCATCGCCAATGCCGTGCGCGCACGCCTGCTGCCGACCGAGCGTGCGCACCGGCAGGTGCTTGACGAGCTGGACGAGAAACTGGTCGACAAGTACTTCACCAATTTCTCCGTGTTTGAATCGATCCCTGACGTGTGGGCGATCGACCAGGTGTTCCCGATCGTGCCGATCGCGCGGCTGGACGAGGAGCCCACCCGGCGCGGCGTGATCGTCGACCTCACCTGCGATTCGGACGGCCGCATCGACCACTACGTGGAGGCCGACGGCGTCGACGTCAGCCTGCCGCTGCACGCGCTGAAGGACGGCGAAAGCTACCGGCTGGGCATCTTCATGGTCGGCGCCTACCAGGAGACCCTGGGCGACATCCACAACCTGTTCGGCGATACCGACGCGGTCAACGTGCGCGTGGACGGCGACGGCTACGTGTTCGCGCACAAGCGCCGCGGCGACACCACCGACCTGATGCTCGACTACGTCGGCTACGACCTGGAGGCCCTGCGGCAGAGCTATCGCGCGCGCATCGCCGCCGCCGGCGTGAGCGGCGACGAGGCGGCGCGCCTGTATGACGCGCTGGATGGCGGCCTCACCGCGTACACCTATCTGGCCGAAGACGGCGGTTGAGCGCCTGCCCCAAGGTCTGATGGCGTGCCCGGTGCCGACGCCTACAATGGCCGGGATCGGGCGCGACAGCAGGCTCGCGCCTCCCCCATCCCCAGACCCAAGGAGCAGCGCATGAACAGTCTCAACGGCAAGGTGGCCCTCATCACCGGCGCGGCCAGCGGCCTCGGCAAGGCGATTGCCGAGCTGTACGCGAAACAGGGCGCCAGCGTGGCGATCGCCGACATCAACCAGCAGGCCGCCGATGCGGTGGCGGCGGAAATCACCGCCGCCGGCGGCAAGGCGATCGGCGTGGCGATGGATGTCACGAATGAAGACGCGGTCAATGCCGGCACCGACCAGGTGGTCACCGCGTTTGGCCATCTGGACATCCTGATCTCCAACGCCGGCGTGCAGATCATCAACCCGATCGACCAGTTCGCCTTCGCCGACTGGAAGAAGATGCTGGCGATCCACCTCGACGGCGGCTTCCTCACCACCAAGGCCGCGCTCAAGCACATGTACAAGGATGACCGCGGCGGCATCGTGATCTACATGGGCTCGGTGCACTCGCACGAGGCCTCCAAGCTGAAGGCGCCCTACGTCACTGCCAAGCACGGCCTGCTCGGCCTGGCCCGCACGCTGGCCAAGGAGGGCGCGCCGCACAACGTGCGCTCGCACGTGATCTGCCCCGGATTCGTGCGCACCCCGCTGGTGGAGAAACAGATCCCCGAGCAGGCGAAGGAGCTGGGCATCAGCGAGGACGAGGTGATCCGCAACGTGATGCTGAAGGACACCGTCGACGCCACCTTCACCACGGTCGAGGACATCGCGCAGACTGCGCTGTACCTGGCCACGTTCCCCTCCGCCGCGCTGACCGGGCAGAGCATCGTGGTCAGCCACGGCTGGTTCATGCAGTGACCGCCGCGTCGCTGGTCGACACGGTCGCCCGCGACTACCGCACCGTCGCGCTGGTGCTGCAGGGCGGTGGGGCGCTGGGCGCCTACCAGGCCGGCGTGTTCGAGGCGCTGGACGAGGCCGGCCTGCGGCCGAACCGGCTGGCCGGCATTTCGATCGGCGCGCTGAACGCGGCGGTCATCGCCGGCAACGCGCCCGAACGACGGGTGGAGCGCCTGCGCGAATTCTGGGAGGCGATCTGCCGCCCGCCGCTGTGGCCGGACCTGCCGACGTTGCCGTGGTTCGACGCGGTGGCGTGGCCCACCGCCTGGCTCAACGGCATGAGCGGCCTGGCCGCCTGGCGCGCGATGACCGAAGGCCAGGCAGGCTTTTTCCGCCCGCGCCAGCCGCCGCCGTTCCTGGGCGCCCACGCCACGCCCGGCAGCGTGAGCTGGTACGACACCACGCCGCTGCGCGCCACGCTGGAGCGGCTGGTCGATTTCGACCGCCTCAACGACGCGCGCAGCATGCGCGTGGCGGTCGGCGCGGTGAACGTGCGCACCGGCAACTTCGCCTATTTCGACAATCGCCGCGAGCGACTGCGGCCCGAGCACTTCATGGCCTCCGGCGCGTTGCCGCCGGGCTTCCCCGCGGTGGAGATCGACGGCGAGTTCTACTGGGACGGCGGCATGGTCTCCAACACGCCGCTGTACGAAGTGCTCAGCGAGCGCCCCGGCTGCGACACGCTGGTGTTCCAGGTGGATCTGTGGAGCGCCCGCGGCATGCCGCCACGCGACCTTGCCGACGTGGCCGAGCGCAGCAAGGAGATCCAGTACTCCAGCCGCACCCGCCTGGTCACCGAATTCATGGGCCGCATGCAGGAGCAGCGCCGCCTGCTGCACGACGTGATGGCGCTGGTGCCGGAAGACCGCCGCGACAGCCCGGCCTACCGCCACGCCGAGGCGCGCGCGGCGACGGCACTGACCAACGTGATCCACCTGATCTACCAGGACCGGCCGCACGAAGGTCATTTCAAGGACTACGAGTTCAGCGCCGTCAGCATGCGCAGCCACTGGCAGAGCGGCCTGGACGACATGCGCCACACGCTGGCCCACCCGCAGTGGCTGGCCGTGCCCGACCCCGACCATCCGTTCGTGACGCACGACGTGCATCGCGCGAACGCCAATTGACTGCACCCTGGCCCGTGACGAGCAGGCGCGACCTGCGTCGGCTCGGTGTCGGGGCGCCAGAACCACCAGGCCGCATCCACGATCTTTCGGCGAAGCCACGAAGCGGAGCTGGATCGTCTTCGGTTGATCGGTCGGGCAACCGTCGTACGATCGCCCGACCAGTTCACGTCGGCGGAATCGCTGCGGTACTGTCAGCGGCAGGAATCACGGCTGGTTGGTATTTCGCGTATTTCCGCAGCAGCGCCTGGAAGCGCGGCTCGTGGCGGATCGGATCCCAGTACGGGTCCAGCCACAGCAACACGGGCGAGTAGTAAATGCCGATACCGGACGTGGCCAGCGCTTTGGACAGGAGCGGCACGGCAAGGTCGGGACGGCGCGCCTGCGCATACAACTGGGCGTTGAACAGCACGATTTGCGGGCCGTAAAGGCGGTCCTTCGCGTTGCCGAGAATTTTCATCGACTTGGCGATGCTGTCCAGTCCCGTTGCAGTCTGACCCAGCGCGATTTCCGCGTAAGCAATGTTTTCCCACTGAAACGCCCGGCTGATTCCCGTCAGCATTTTGAGTTGCGCACGTAGCTCCGGCAGCGACTGTGCAAACAGCGGCCGGGCATGGACGTCGTCGCCCATCAGTCGGTACAGGGTGGCCTGTTGCTCAGTCTTGGGGCCGTTGAGCGCCGGGGGAAAATTATCGGGAGTGTCCGGGATGCCGTCGAGCAGCGCGAGTGCTGTCTTGAACTCGCGCTGGTAAGTCAACAAGACGACGCGCTGGAGTTTCAATTGCGGATCGTCGCCTTGCACCGCGGCCAATGCACGCAGAATATCGCCCGTGCTCAACAATATCGCGTTGGAATAGTAGGCCTTGGCGTTGCGGTTGTCCGGGTCCAGCGCCAGCGCGCGCTGGAAGGCGCCCTCGGCCTCGGGATAGGCGCTCGCCGCCTGGTACGTCGTGCCCAACTCGTAGGCCAGTGCGGAATTGCGTGGGTCGAGAGCCTGCGCTTGTCTGAACGAGGCAATCGCGTCGTCCACTCGTCCCTCGCGGCGTTCTACGTAACCTTGCGCCGCGAGGGTCTCGGCATCGTTGGGTTTGAGCTTGAGCGCGGTCGAAAACGCTTGCAACGCGGCGGCGTAATCGCCGCGGCCGTAGTATTCGCTGTAGCCGATGGCGAGCTGCGCGGTGGCCAGATCGGGTTGCAATTGCAGTGCTTGTTCCGCATCCGCGCGCGCCTGTTGGACAAGCCGCTTCACGTTCCCGCCGCCGCCGCCGAACCATGCAAGCTCACTTTCGGTATAAGACAGCCGCGCGTAGGCCAATGCAAAGTTGACATCGTGCTGAATGGCTTGCTGATATAACGGTATCGCAGCCTTGTAGCTAGCCGTGTCGTAATTGATGAGACCTTTGTTGGCCTGATACTCGGCGCGCAGGAACAGGTCGTAGGCGGCTTTGTTGGTGGTCGGCGCCTCAGCCAGTTGCGCGCTCTGCGCGGGCGACAGCTTGGCGTTGAGGGCTGTCGCGATCCTGCCCGCCACCTCGCCTTCGACGCCGAACACGTTGTCCAGCGTGCGGGTGTAGCTTTCGGCCCAGATATGGCTGTCGGTCCCGGCGTTGATCAACTGCACGTTGACCAGCACCTGGTTGCCCTGCTTCTGCACGCTGCCTTCAAGAATCGTCGCGACGCCGAGTTGCTGGCCGACCGTCCTGAGGCTTTCCGGGTGGCTGCCGTATTGCAGCGTCGAGGTGTGCGAGATGACTTTCAAGTCGCCGATGTCGGCCAGCTTGGTCAGGATCAAGTCCTGCATGCCGGCCACGAAGTACTCGTTGTCCTTGTCGGCCGAGAGATTCTCGAACGGCAGTACCGCGATGGATTTGCCGGGGACGCTCGCCACGGATGCCGGAGATGACGAGCCGGTCGAGGAGGCCGTCCCGCTGCGCGCGTCCGTCGCCTGCGCGGATGTCTGGGCCACAACGGCGGCCGGCGCCTGACGCAGCGCCAACAGGCGCCAGCCCAGCAGGCCCACCGCCAGCACCAGCGTGCCGATGATCACCGCGTTGAGCTTGCGACCGATCTGGCGGCTGTCGTGCGCGGCCCGCGCCTCGGGCGAATCAGCCGGCGCGGTGCGCCGGATGCCTTCGGGCGTCAGCTCGTATACCCAAGCGAAGATCACCGCGACCGGAAAGCCGATCGCGATCAGGACCACCACCAGGCGCACCGTCCAGTCGGGGATGTTGAAGAACGGGAATACCTGCGTGGCCACCTGCACCAGCAGCCAGGCGACGACGGCATAGGCGATCGCCACGCGCCACACGTGGCGACGCTTCAGCTCTTCGAAAAAGCCGCCGCCATCGGCCAACTTGTACTCCCCGCTCCACCGGCCGCCGGCCGGTCTCCACCCGGGGGAGTGTAGCCAATCGGCGCGTAGTGCGTGTCGGGAGCCGGCATGCCGATGCGTCGATCCGGCCCGGCAGCCGATTGGCCTACGCGTCGCGCGCGACCTGCAGCCCGGCCGCCGACTGGCTGACCGGCATCAGCTCGAGGCGGTTGATGTTGAGGTGCGGCGGCAGGGTGGCGACCCACCAGATGGTGTCGGCGATGTCGGTTGCGGTGATCGGATGGGCGCCGGCGTAGAGCTGGTCGGAGGCGGCCTGGTCGCCGCCGGTGCGCACCAGGGTGAATTCGGTCTCGGCCATGCCCGGCTCGATCGAGGTCACGCGCACGCCGCTGCCGTGCAGGTCGGTGCGCAGGTTCTGCGAGAACTGGGTGACGAAGGCCTTGGTGGCGCCGTACACGTTGCCGCCGCGGTAGGCGTAGCTGCCGGAGATCGAGCTGATGTTGATGACGGCGCCGCGGCGCTCGATCAGCTGTGGCAGCAGCAGGTGGGTGATCGTGGCCAGCGCGGTGACGTTGGTGTCGATCATCTGCTTCCACTGCGCCAGGTCGGCCTGCGGCGCGGGTGCGGTGCCCAGCGCCAGGCCGGCATTGTTGACCAGCAGGTCCACGCCGGCGAACGAGGGCGGCAGGGCGGCGAGGGCGGCGCGCATGGCCGCTTCGTCGCGCATGTCGAACGCCGCCGCATGCACGCGCTCGGCGCCGTGGCGATCCACCAGTTGCTGCAATCGTTCGGCGCGGCGGCCACTGGCGATCACCCGCCAGCCGCCGGCGACGAAGCGCTCCACGGTGGCGGCACCGAAACCGGCGGTGGCGCCGGTGATCCAGGCGGTCTTGCCGTTCATGGGTTCAGTTGCCTTCTTTCAGGGCGATCGCCGGGATGCCGGCGGCGGCGAGTTTTTGCTTGGTGGCTTCCAGGTCGGTGGCCGAACGGAACGGCCCCAGCCGCACGCGGTGGTAGGTCTGTCCACCGACGTTCACGGTCTGCACGTTGGCGACGAAGCCCTGCAGGGCGAGCTTGGCCTTCTGTGCCTCGGCGGCGGCGGGGTCGGGGAAGGCGCCTACCTGCAGCAGGTAGCCGCTGGTGCCGCCCGCCGGCGCCACCGCTTCGGCCGGCGCGGCAGTGACGCTCTGCACGGCCACGCCCGGCGTGCCGGCGGGCGGCGTCGTCGGCGCCGGCGCCGTGGTCTGCTGCTGCTCGGCCTTGGCCTGGGCGCTGATCTCGGCGTCGGGGATGCGCACTTCCTTCTCCGACAGCACCGAGTAGAAGTCGTACTGCGGTTTCTTCGGGATGCTTTCGCCGGCGGCCGGCTCCAGCACGCCCGGCTCGCTGCCACGCTGGGCGGTGGCCTGCGGGTTGGCCTGCGGCCCGGTCGGCGCGCGCAGGCTGGTGAACAGGCTGCCGCGCATCACGAACGCCATCAGGATCGCGCCGACGAGGACGCCGATCACCGCGTAACCCCAGCCGGGGAAACCGCCGCCGCCGTTGCGGACGGCCTGCCGGCTCTTGCCCTTGCGTGCTGCCATTACATCTTCTCCGGGGCACCGAGGCCCAGCAAATCCAGTCCGTTTTTCAGTACCTGGCGCGTGGCCACCACCAGCGCCAGCCGCGCGTTGCGCAGCGCGCCGTCGTCGACCAGGAACTGGTGCGAGTTGTAGTAGGTATGGAACGCGTTGGCCAGTTCGCGCAGGCCGGTGGCGACCAGGTGCGGTTCGAGGTTCGCCGCGGCCGTCTCGACCAGCTCGGGGTATTTCGACAGCTCGGTCAGCAGGGCCTGCTCGTGCTCGTTGTCCAGCCGGTCGAGGTGGGCCAGGCCGTCGGCCAGATCCACCGTGTAGCCCTTCTCCGGCGCCTGGCGCAGCACGCTGCAGACGCGGGCGTGTGCGTACTGGATGTAGTAGACCGGGTTGTCGTTGGACTGCGAGCGGGCCAGGTCGATGTCGAACACCAGTTGCGAGTCGCTCTTGCGCGAGATCAGGAAGTAGCGCGTGGCGTCCTTGCCGACCTCGTCGATCAGGTCGCGCAGGGTGACGTAGCTGCCGGCGCGCTTGGAGATCTTCACCTCCTCACCGCCCTTCATCACGGTGACCATCTGGTGCAGCACGTACTCCGGCCAGCCCTTGGGGATGCCGCAATCGAGCGCCTGCAGGCCGGCCCGCACCCGCGCCAGCGAGCCGTGATGGTCCGAGCCCAGCTCGGTGATCGCGCGCTGGTAGCCGCGCTGCCACTTGCTGAGGTGATAGGCCACGTCGGGCAGGAAATAGGTGTAGGTGCCGTCGGACTTGCGCATCACGCGGTCCTTGTCGTCACCGAACGCGGTGGTGCGCAGCCACAGCGCGCCGCCTTCCTCGTAGGTGTAGCCATGGGCGATCAGCTCGCGCACGGTTTCCTCGACCTTGCCGTCGGTGTACAGCGAGGACTCCAGGAAATAGGTGTCGAAGCCGACGCCGAACGCCTGCAGGTCCAGGTCCTGCTCGCGGCGCAGGCTGGCCACGGCGAAGCGGCGGATCGCGTCGAGGTCGTCGACGTCGCCGGCCGCGGTCACCGTCTCGCCGTCGGCCAGCACCGACTCGCGGTCGAGGTAGGCGCGCGCCACGTCGGCGATGTAGTCGCCGCGGTAGCCGTTTTCCGGCCAGTTGCTGTCGTCCGGGGTGATGCCGCGCGCGCGCGCCTGCACCGAGATGGCCAGGTTGGCGATCTGCACGCCGGCATCGTTGTAGTAGTACTCGCGCTTGACGTTCCAGCCGCTGGCGTCGAGCAGGCGGCTCAGGCAGTCGCCGATCGCCGCGGCGCGGCCGTGGCCCACGTGCAGCGGGCCGGTCGGGTTGGCCGAGACGAACTCCACGCCGACGGTCTTGCCGCCGCCGCTGGTGTTGCGGCCGTAGGCGTCGCCTTCGGCCATGATCCGGCGTACTTCCGCGTGACAGGCGCCGGCGGCGAGGAAGAAGTTGATGAAGCCGGGACCGGCGATCTCGACCTTTGCCACCAGCGTGTTGGCCGGCAGCGCGGCGACCAGTTTTTCGGCCAGTTCGCGCGGCTTGGCGCGCGCCGGTTTGGCCAGCAGCATCGCCACGTTGCAGGCGAAATCGCCATGCTCGCGGCTGCGCGCGCGCTCGATCACGAAGTCGGGAATGGCCAGCTCGGCTGGCAGGGTCGCGTCGTGCTGCAGGGTGTGGATGGCCTGCAACACCAGGTTGCGCAGCTGTGCTTTCACGGGTGGGATCGGTTTCGTGATGGAACCGACAATCCTAACAGACCGGCGACCGCCCGCCGGCAGCGCAGGCCGCGCCGGGCGCGGGGCTGCTGCGTGTTGCACCGCGTCGAGGCGCCCTGTGGATAACTCTGTGGGGAAATTTTCTGGCGTGGAACATGCTGGGGTGGTCGATAGCGAATCCTTGTCGGTTCGCAAGAAATTACCAAGGATAATCAAACGGTTGGAATAACAACTTTGCGCAAGACTGGCGATCACCGCGGCGACCGGTTGTCGTTGCGTTTTGTGCATAAGTTTCGACCACTTGGCGGTCGCTTCTAGGCGTGCGAACCAGGTTGGCGCCCGGCTTGCCGCAGCGCGGCAGGGACCTGGTTGGCGGGCGAGCTGGGAAAGAGCCGCGCTGGCGGCGGCCTGAGACGGCCGCGTTCAGAGCAGTCCGCGGGCGGCCATCGACACCGGTTCACCAGCACCGATCACCAGGTGGTCGAGCACGCGCACGCCGACCAGGTGCAGGGCATCACGCAGTTCGTGGGTGATCGCGCGGTCGGCGGCGCTGGGTTCGGCCACACCGGAGGGATGGTTGTGGGCGAAGATCACCGCGCAGGCGTTGTGATGCAGGCAGGCGCGCACCACTTCGCGCGGATGCACGCTGGCGCCGTCGACGGTGCCGCGGAACAGCTCCTCAAAGGCCAGCACGCGGTGGCGGTTGTCCAGGTAGAGGCAGCCGAACACCTCGTAGGGCAGGTGGCGCAGGCGGGCGCGCAGGTAGTCGCCGCTGTCTCGCGGGTTGCCCAGGCTAGGCCGTTCCTGCAACTGCTCGGCCAGGCTGCGCCGGGCCAGTTCCAGCGCCGCGGCGATCCGCGCGCGCTTGGCCGGGCCCAGCCCGCCGGCGCGGATCTGCTGCTCCGGCCGACCCAGCAGGGCGGCCACGCCGCCGGCGTTGGCGAGCAGCTCGCGGCCCAGCGCGATGGCGTCCTTGCCGCGGCTGCCGCTGCCCAGCAGCACCGCCAGCAATTCGGCGTCTGACAGCGCGGCGCTGCCGCGGGCCAGCAGTTTTTCGCGGGGTCGTTCGCCTTCGGGCCAGTCGCGGATGCTCATGCGTGCCAGCTTGGCGCAGGCGGCTGCTGGCAGGCAGCAGTGGCGCGGATCGATTCCGGTAAGCTAAGCGTCTGCCCGACTGTCAGGCCCGCCTTACATGAGCCTCGCCCAACGCCGCATCCTGCTGGGAGTGACCGGCGGCATCGCCGCCTACAAGAGTTGCGAACTGGTTCGCCGCCTGCGCGAGCTCGGTGCCGAGGTGCGTGTGGTGATGACCGCGGGGGCCGAGCATTTCGTCGGTGCGGCCACCTTCCAGGCGCTCTCCGGCCAGCCGGTGCGCAGCAGCCTGTGGGACGCGCACGCCGAGGCGGCGATGGGCCATATCGAGCTGGCGCGCTGGGCCGAGCGCATCGTGGTGGCGCCGGCCAGTGCCGACACGATCGCCCGGCTGGCGCATGGTCACGCCGATGACCTGCTCAGCACGCTGTGCCTGGCCAGCGCCGCGCCGCTGTACCTGGCGCCGGCGATGAACCAGCAGATGTGGGCGCACCCGGCGGTGCAGGCAAACCTGGCGCTGCTGCGCCAGCGCGGCGTGCAGGTGCTGGGGCCGGCCGCCGGCGAGCAGGCCTGCGGCGACATCGGCTCCGGCCGCATGCTGGAACCGCACGAGTTGCGCGACGCGCTGGTCGCCTCGTTCGGCAGCGGCGCGCTGGCCGGGCTGCGGGTGGTGGTCAGCGCGGGGCCGACCTACGAGGACATCGACCCGGTGCGTTTCATCGGCAACCGCAGTTCCGGCCGGATGGGTTTTGCGGTGGCCGCGGCGGCCGCGCAGGCCGGCGCGGAGGTGAGCCTGGTGGCCGGGCCGGTGAACCTGGCCACGCCAGCGGGGATTGCGCGGCGCATCGACGTGCGCAGCGCCGCGCAGATGCAGGCCGCGGTGCTCGACGCCAGTCGCGCGGCGGACATCTACATCGGCGCGTCGGCGGTGGGCGACTATCGGCCGGCCAGCGTCTCGGCGCTGAAGCTGAAAAAGAGCGCGGGCGCGTCGCGGTCGCTGCAACTGGAAGAGAATCCCGACATCCTGGCCAGCCTGGCGGCGCAAACCGAGCACCCGTTCCTGGTCGGATTCGCCGCGGAAACGCATGATGTGGCCGATTACGCGCGCGGCAAGCTGCGCAGCAAGGGGTTGGACATGATCGCGGCGAACCAGGTGGGCGACGGCCTCGGTTTCGAGGTCGCCGAGAACGCATTGACGCTGTACTGGGCCGATGGCGAGCTGGCCTTGCCGCGTGCCGCCAAGAGCGAACTGGCGCGCCAGTTGATTGCGCAGGTGGCCGAACGCTACCGGGCGGCACGTGGATGACGATCGACGTCGAACTGAAGATCCTCGATCCGCGCCTGGGCGACAGCATCCCGCTGCCGCAGGCCGCCACCCCGGGCAGCGCCGGCATGGATCTGCGCGCGGCGCTGCAGCAGCCGCTGACCCTGGCGCCCGGCGCGAGCGCGCTGGTGCCCAGCGGGATCGCGATCCACATCGGCGACCCGGGCTGGTGCGCCTTGATCGTTCCGCGCTCGGGGCTGGGCCACAAGCACGGGCTGGTGATGGGCAACCTGGTCGGCGTGATCGATGCGGATTACCAGGGCCCGCTGATGATCTCGTGCTGGAACCGCGGCGATGCGCCGTACACCATCGCGGTCGGCGACCGCATCGCGCAGTTGCTGCTGGTACCGGTGGCGCAGGCGCAGTTGCGGATCGTCGAAGAATTCACGCCCAGCGAGCGCGGCGCCGGGGGCTTCGGCTCCACCGGCATCCGATAGCATGGGCACGGGCAGGCGGCGCACGGCTTCAGCCGCGGGGGCAGAGATGGCACCAAAAATCGCGAAGCGGCGGCTGGCCCGGCCTGAGGTCGACTGGTCGGCGATGCTGCCACTGGCCGGCGGCACCTTGCTGTTGCTGCTCGGCTTGTTCTGCGCCTGGCAAACCTGGCTGATCGCCGGTGAACGCCACGCCGACGAGCGGGTCCATGCGGCGCAGGCACAGGCAGTCAAGGCGGTCGCCGACGAGGTCGCGCGCCAGCGCGGGGCGGTGCAGAAGGCGTTGGCGCTGGTCGACCCGGCGACGGTCATGGACGATCCGGCACAGTCGCTCGCCACCTTGCGCCTGCGCTTGCCGCAGGCCCAGCAACTGGACATCTACAGCGGCGATCTCAAGGAGGTGCTGCGCGCCAACTATCGCGAGTTCGGCTATGCCAAGGCGGCGCAGTTGATGGCCGCGCAGACCGCCGAGGGTGCGCCGCCGGCGGAGAGCGTCTTCTATGGCAACGGCAATCGCCGGTTGAGCATGGTCATGCCGTTGGGCGCGCCCGATCAGGTCCAGGCATGGGTCTGGGTGGAGTTGCCGTTTGCCGGCGTGAAGCAGAGTTTCGACACCGTCTCGCCCGCCGGCGGGCGGCTCGACCTGCGCCAGGGCGAGGCGCCGGGCAGCGTGCAGCTGTTCTCCAACGGCAACGCGTCGGTGCAGACCGGCGACAACAGCGTGGCCGTGCCCGGCACCACGTTCCGGGTCGGCGCGGGGCTGCCCGAAGCATTCATCGTGCTGCCGCATTCGTGGTGGTTGAGCGGCCTGCTGAGCCTGCTGGGGCTGGGCGGCGCCGGCTATCTGCTGTGGCTGCACGGGCGGCGCCGGGCCTCGCCACAGTCAGCGGCCGAGGAGGAATTGCTGGTGGCCGACATCGCGCCGCGTGAGCGCACGCGTGCACCCGCGGCGACGCCGGCCGAGCCCGAGCCCGAGCCCGCTGCAGTGGCGGTGGATCCCAGCATCTTCCGCGCCTACGATGTGCGCGGCGTGGTCGGCAAGACGCTGGACGGCAACGTGGCCAGGCTGCTCGGCCGGGCGATCGGTACAGTGATGGCCGAGCGTGGCCTGCACGAAATCGTGGTTGGTCGCGACGGCCGCGTTTCCGGCCCCGAACTGGCCGGGGCGCTGGCCGAAGGTCTGCGCGAGGCCGATATCGACGTGATCGACCTGGGCGCCGTGCCCACTCCGGTGGTGTACTTCGCCACGTACCAGTTCAACACCGGCTGCGGCGTGGCGGTCACCGGCAGCCACAATCCGCCGGACTACAACGGCTTCAAGATCGTGATCGGCGGCGAGACCCTGGCTGAAGGCGCGATCCAGGACCTGTACCGGCGCATCGCCAGTGGCACCTTGAACAAGGATGGTCACGGTGGTCTGCGCCAGGTCGACGTGGCGCCGGATTACATCGAGAAGATCGTCTCCGACGTGCTCGCCGAGCAGCCGCTGAAAGTGGTGGTCGATTGCGGCAACGGCATCCCCGGCGCGATCGCACCGCAAGTGCTCGAAGGCGTCGGTTGCGAGGTCGTGCCGCTGTACTGCGACGTCGACGGCAGTTTCCCGAACCACCATCCCGACCCGTCCGATCCGGCCAATCTGCAGGACCTGATCCACACCGTGCGCCAGACCGGGGCGGACCTGGGCCTTGCCTTCGACGGCGACGGCGACCGCTTGGGCGTGGTCTCCCGCACCGGCGAGATCATCTTCCCGGACCGCCTGCTGATGCTGTTCGCGCGCGACGTGCTGTCGCGCCAGCCCGGCGGCACGGTGATCTACGACGTCAAGTGCACCAGCCACCTGAAGGGGCAGATCCTCGACGCCGGCGGCAGCCCGTTGATGTGGCGCACGGGGCACTCGCTGATCAAGGCCAAGATGCGCGAGACCGGCGCCGAGCTGGCCGGCGAGATGAGCGGGCACTTCTTCTTCAAGGAGCGCTGGTACGGCTTCGACGACGGCATCTACGCTGCCGCGCGATTGCTGGAGATCCTCGCTGGCGACCTGCACGGACGCAGCCCGGAGGAAATCTTCGCCACCCTGCCCAAGAGCGTCTCCACGCCCGAGCTGAAGGTGGCGATGGCCGAAGGCGAGCATTACCGCTTCATGGATCGACTGCGCGAGCGCGCCAGCTTCGAGGATGCCACGGTGATCAGCATCGACGGCCTGCGCGTGGACTGGCCGGACGGCTGGGGGCTGGTGCGCGCCTCCAACACCACGCCGGTGCTGGTGCTGCGTTTCGAGGCCGACAACAAGGTGGCCCTGACACGCATCCAGCAAGTGTTCCGCCGGCAGATGCTGGCGGTCGATCCTGCGCTGAAACTGCCTTTCTAGGAGCCGGCGGGCAGTGCCCGCCCTACCCTCCCCCGCAGGGCGGGCAGTGCCCGCCGCTTTCGCTATTGCGAAGCTTTGTCCTGCTCGGCCTTCAGCTCGCGGTAGCGGGCCAGCTGCCGGGCCTGCTCCTGTACCGTCTGTGCGCGCAGTGCCTGCTGGCGCTGCAAGGTGGCGCGCAGGCCGGTGACCACGTTGCGCTGCGTCGCAACGTTGTCGGTGAGGAACTTGGGCACCGGCTTCTTGGTGTTCTCGATCTCGGCGGCGCGCGCCAGCAGGTCGGTCAGCGCCTTCTCCTGGCTGCGCAGATTGATCCGGGTGGTGCGGATCTGCTGGTCGACCGTGTCCAGCGTCTGCGCCAGCGAGATCTTGTAAGACTCCTCGTCCGGGTAGGAATTGAGCATCTGCGCTTCGGCGGCGGCCTGTTCCTGGGCCGCACGTTGTTTGGCTGCCTCCGCCTCGGCCAGCTTGGCGGCGGCGGCGCGCTCCTCGGCGTTGAGCTGGCGCGGCACGCGGCGCACCACCAGGCCGCGGTCGTTGACCAGGTCGTAGCCGTACTTCATCGCTTCGGCGGTGAGGCTGTCGCTGTAATGCACCAGGCCCTGGCCGTCGTACCACTTGTAGCGCACGCTGCCGGTGTTCTGGGCGAACGCGGCAAGGCTGGCGCCCATCGCGACGGCAGCCAGAATAAGCAGTGATTTGCGCATGGGTTCTCCTGTAGCCCCCAAGTATAGCCGTGTCCGCCATGCTGTCTGATTGCCGCGGGCGCCGCTGTGACCGGGTTGGAGTCTATCCGTCGTGGCATGAATCGGCGGCCATGCCGCGGTGTCGCGCTCAGCGCTTGTGAAGAAAACCACCTCCTGTGGTTTTCTTCTACCGTGCGTCCGGTACATGCCCGGACGCACTCACGCGAATCAGTCACTTGCGTGACCGATCCGCGTCCGGCCATCCCAGGCCGGCCTGAGAGGTCGAAAAATCACAACCTCTCAGCGGCGTACGCCGTAACGGGCGCGATAGTCCAGTAGCCGCGCGTGCTCGGCGGCCAGTTGCGGCTGTGCGCCGGCATACTCCAGCACATCATCCAGGCTGGTGATGGCGATCACCGGGATGCCGTGCTCGGCGGCGACTTCCTGGGCGGCGGAGCGCTCGCCCTGGCCGCGCTCCTGGCGATCCAGCGCGATCAGCACGCCGGCCGGCGTGGCGCCGTGGGTGCGGATCAGCGCCAGCGATTCGCGCACGGCGGTGCCGGCGGTCATCACGTCGTCGACGATCAGCACGCGCCCGGCCAGCGGCGCGCCCACCAGGCTGCCGCCTTCGCCGTGATCCTTGGCCTCCTTGCGGTTGTACGCCCACGGCAGGTCGCGCCCGTGCTGTTCGGCCAGCGCGATGGCGGTGGCCGCGGCCAGCGCGATGCCCTTGTAGGCTGGGCCGAACAGCATGTCGACCTCGATCCCCGCCTCGACCAGTGCGGCGGCATAGGCGCGACCCAGGCGCGCCAGCGCGGCGCCCGAATCGATCCGGCCCATGTTGAAGAAGTACGGGCTCTGCCGGCCGGATTTCAGCGTGAACTCGCCGAAGCGCAGCACCTGCCGGCGCAAGGTGAGTTCGATGAAGTCGCGTTGGTAGTCGTGCACGGTCGGTCTCGCGGGCATGGCGGCGGTGCGCGCATGGTACACGCGCTGGTGCCGCCGGCCGGGGTTGTTATGATCGCCCGATCGGTCGACCGGGAGTATCCATGCGCATCATCAGCCTCAACGCCAACGGCATCCGCTCGGCCGCCAGCAAGGGCGTGTTCGAGTGGCTGCGTGCGCAGAACGCGGACGTGGTCTGCCTGCAGGAAACCAAGGCGCAGGAGGACCAGCTGACCGATGCGATGTTCCGCCCCGACGGCCATCACTGCTTCTATCGCGACGCCAGCAGCAAGAAGGGCTACAGCGGCGTGGCGATCTACGCCCGGCGCGAGCCCGACCAGGTACTGACTGAACTGGGCTGGGACGCGTTCGACAACGAAGGGCGCTACGTGGAGGCGCGTTTCGGCAAGCTGAGCGTGGTGTCGTTCTACATCCCGTCCGGCTCCTCCGGCGACGAGCGGCAGCAGTTCAAGTTCAAGGCGATGGACTGGCTCGCGCCCATTCTCGGCGAATGGCTGGCCAGCGGCCGCGACTACGTGCTGTGCGGCGACTGGAACATCGTGCGCAGCGCGAAGGACATCAGGAACTGGAAGTCCAACCAGAAGAACTCCGGCTGCCTGCCGGAGGAGCGTGCGTGGATGGATGGCCTGGTGGAACGCGGCTGGGTCGACAGCTACCGCACCCTGCACCCGGCAGGCGAGGACTACACCTGGTGGTCCAACCGCGGCAACGCTCGCGCGAACGACGTGGGCTGGCGCATCGACTACCAGCTGGTGACGCCGACGCTGCAAGAGCGCCTGAAGGCCTGTTCGATCTACCGTGGGGAGCGTTTCTCCGACCACGCGCCGTACACGGTCGACTATGCCGATTGAAGCGACCGCGCGACGGCCGGCGAAGCCGTCGGTGTGGCGTGCCTTCACCCAGCCGGCGGCGTGGACGATGTGCCTGTTCGGCTTCTCCTCCGGCCTGCCGTTCCTGCTGGTGGCCGGCACGCTGGCGTACTGGCTGAAGGAAAACGGCATCGAGCTGAAAGACATCACCATGATCGCCAGCGCGGGCATGACCTATGCCTTCAAGTTCCTCTGGGCTCCGTTGCTCGACCACGGGCACATCCCGGGGTTCGCGCGTCTGGGCCAGCGGCGAGGCTGGCTGCTGTTCGCCCAGTTGGGCGTGGTGGCCGGGCTGCTCGCGATGGCGGCGCTGACGCCGCAGCATCTGGCAGCGTTCGTGGCGGCCACGCTGGTGGTGGCCTTCTTCGGCGCCACCCAGGACATCGCGGTCGACGCGTACCGCATCGAAATCGCCCCGGTCGAGGACCAGGGTGCGCTGGTGGCAACGTATTCGCTGGGCTATCGCATCGGGCTGCTGGTGGCCGGTGCGGTGGCGCTGATCCTGGCCGACCACATCGCCTGGCGCGTGGTCTACCTGCTGATGGCGCTGGCGATGCTGCTGCCGATCGCCACCACGCTGGTGGCACGCGAGCCGCAGGTGCTGCGCGTGCGCGCCGCGCGCTGGCGCGATGCGATGCGCGAGAGCGTGATCGACCCGTTCGCCGACTTCTTCCGTCGCTACGGCTGGGCGCTGGCCGGCGTGACGCTGCTGTTCCTGCTGCTGTTCAAGATGCCCGAGCAGGCCACCATCGGCGGCATCATGAGCCCGTTCTACCGCGACATGGGCTTCTCCAAGACCGAGATCGGCACGATTACCAAGATCTACGGCATCTGGATCGGTATCGTCGGCGTATTCATCGGCGGCGCCATGGTGGCGCGCTGGGGCGCGTGGCGGCCGCTGGGAATCACCATCGTGCTGTGCGGCTGCAGCAACCTCATGTACCTGCTGCTGATCGCGCACCCGGGCAACCTGGCGATGCTGACCCTGGTGATTTCGGTGGAGAACCTCACCCTGGGCATGCTGGGGCCGCCGACGGTGGCGTTCCTGTCCTCGCTGGTCAATCAGCAACACACCGCGACCCAGTACGCCTTGCTGAGTTCGCTGGTCAATCTGCCGGGCAAGCTGCTGGGCTTCTTCGCCGGCGGCATCGCCATGACGGCCGGCTATGGCGGTTACTTCGTGCTTACCGTGCTGGCGGTGATCCCGGCCATGCTGCTGTATGCCGCATTGTGGCGGCGCTTTCGAGGTTTCGAGCGGGCCCGGGCGGCATCCCCCGCCGACACCTGAGCGCACCGCGGCGCAGGTCACAACGCAACTGCCAAATCAGCCACGGAAACCGCCACGGCGCGCCACCGGTCCCTCGCGGATGTGCCAACATCGCCGGCACAGGGGCAGGTGCTGCAGGGAGTGACGCTTGTGCCGGACATGATCGTTCAACATATCGATGGCGTGCTGGCCGAACGCATCGCGGCGCTCGCCAAGCTGCGCCAGTGTTCGGTCAACGACGTGATGCTGGATGCCTTGCGCAGCGGCCTGGGCATGTCGGTGGCGCAGCAGTACAGCGAGAGCCTGCGCGATCCGCATGCCTTGGCCGTGCTCGACGGTCACTGGGAGGCCGACGAGCGCGGCGCATTCCAGGAGGCGTTGCTGGCGCTGGCGCGGACGCGACCGACCCAACTGGCGCCGGAAAGCATCCGTTACGACATGCCGGGCCGCGGCGCGGAATAGATCGCGCCGAGCACTCGTGGTCCACGCGCGCCGGTCACGGCCGGCAGGTTGCCGGGCAGGTGCAGCAGGCGCTGGCGAGCCAGCCAGGCGAACGCCGTCGCTTCGAGAAAATCCGGGTCGATGCCGCAACTGGCGGTGCTGGCCAGCCGGCGGGGCGCCAGCGCCTCGCCCAGGCGCCGCATCAGCTGCTCGTTGTGCACGCCGCCGCCGCAGGCCAGCACCTCCGTCGCTTCCGTCGCCTGTTGCGTCACGGCTGCGGCGACGCTGCGCACGGTCAACTCCAGTAGCGTCGCCTGCACGTCGGCGGGATGGAGCGTGGCAAGCGGCGCGCGGCTGGCCAGCCAGCCCAGATGGAAGTATTCGCGTCCGGTGCTTTTGGGTGGCGATAGCGCGAAGTACGGATCGGCCAGCAAGGTATCGAGCAGCTCGGGCAGAACCCGGCCGCTGGCGGCAAAGGCGCCGCCGCGGTCAAACGGCTCGCCGCGATGGCGCAGGCACCACGCGTCGAGCAGGCCGTTGGCCGGCCCGGTGTCGAAACCGCGCACGCCGCCATCGGCCGCCAGCACGGTGAGGTTGGCGATGCCGCCGAGATTGAGCACGGCGCGCGTGCGCCCGGGCATGGCCAGCAGCATGGCGTGCAAGGCGGGCAGCAGCGGCGCACCCTGGCCGCCGGCGGCGACATCGGCGCGGCGGAAGTCGGCGACGACGTCGATGCGGCAGCGCTCGGCAATCACGCTGGGGTCGCCCAGTTGCAGGGTGAAAGGATGCTCGCCGCCGGGGCGGTGGCGCAGGGTTTGCCCATGCGAGCCGATGGCGCGCACCGCCGCGGCCGGCGTGCCGGCACGATCGAGCAGGTGCAAGGCGGCCTCGGCAAACTGCTGCCCGATCTCGACGTCGAGCCGGCCCCAGGCATCCAGGTCCAGCGCCGCCTCGCCTTGTGCCACGGCCAGCATGCGCTCGCGCAAGGCCTGCGGCCACGGGTGGGCATGGCAGGCGAGGGTGTGCGGCTTGCCTTCGCGAAAACGCACCAGCACCGCATCGATGCTGTCGGCGCTGGTGCCGGAGATCAGTCCGATATAGGGCGCCGAATCGTCTTCAGCCACGCGCGGAGGCAGCTCAGTTGTCGTGATTGGCCGGAGCGTTGGCGCGGGCCAGCTTGATCCGGTGGTCCAGTTCGGTCAGACGGGCCAGCTGCGGCTTGACCACCTGCGACTCGAAACGGGCCAGCTGCGCGGCGGGCAGCGGTTCGGGCTTGGGCAGGGTCACCGTCTGCGGATTGCGCTGCACGCCGTTGACGCGGAACTCGTAATGCAGGTGCGGGCCGGTGGCCAGCCCGGTCATGCCGACGTAGCCGATCACTTCGCCCTGGCGCACCCGCTCGCCCACGTGCTGGCCTTTGACGAAGCGCGACATGTGGCCGTACGCGGTGCTGATGGTCTTGTTGTGCTGGATCACCACGAAGTTGCCGTAGCCGCGCTCCCAGCCGTGGTACTTGATCACGCCGTCGCCGGCGGCATGAATCGGGGTGCCTTTGGGCGCGGCGTAATCCACGCCCTTGTGCGCCCGCATGCGGCCGAGGATCGGGTGCATGCGCGCGGTGGAGAACTTGGACGAGATCCGGGTGAAATCGACCGGGATGCGCAGGAAGGACTTCTGGATCGGGCGGCCGTCCTCGCTGAACCAGCCGTAGTGGCCGTCGGCCTTCTTGAACCGGTACGCGGTGTAGCGCTTGCCCTGGTTGACGAACTCGGCCGCCACGATGTCGCCCTGGCCGTAGCGCACGCCATCGCGGTAGATGTCGTCGTAGATCATGGTGAAGCTGTCGCCCACGCGCAGGTCCTGCACGAAGTCGATGTCGTACTTGAACAGGTCGGCCAGCTTGCCGATCATCGCCGCGTTCAAACCGGCCTGGTCGCCGGCGGCATAAAGGCTGCTGCGGATCACCCCGTGCGCGACCTGCTCGCGCCGGTCGATGTCGCGCGGCTGCAAGGCCAGCGTGGGCTGCGCGTCGTCAAAGCGAATGACGGCGCGGTTGGCAGCGTCCGGATCGAAGCGGAAGCCCTTCAGGCTGCCGTTGCTGCCGAGCAGGAAATCGAACTCCTCGCCCGGGCGGATGCTGTGCAAGGCGTCCTTGTGGTCGCCGGCCGCGTCCATCACCTTCTGCAGGTCGCTCATGCCCAGGCCGTGGGCATTGAAGATGTCGGACAGGGTCTGCCCCGGCTGCACCCGTACCACCTGCCAGTCGTCGACGGTGGACACCGGAGCCTGGACCAGCTCGGCCTTGGGCAGGGCCAGCGGCAACAGCGTGTGCGCCACGGGTGCGGGCGCCGGACGCATCGCGTTGGCCCACGACGGCATGATGAAGCCGGACAACAAGGTGATCAGCAGCGCCGTACCGGCCAGCATCCAGTGTTCGCGGTGCCAGCGGATCGGCTCGACATCGCTCGAGCGGTTGAACGACCAATGCGCGCAACGTTCGTAGAAGCGGCAGTGAAGACGCTGTGCCTTCCGGCAAATGGCCTGCTTGCGCGCCTGCAGCGCGCCCATGTTCTCTTCGGCCATGCCGTGTTCACCCCGTACCGCTCAAGCAAAAACTCGGCGTACCATAACGGCGATGTGTAGAGAGCGTCAATGCCTTTGTCATCAATGGTTTGCGATCCATTTCTGATTAACGCACAATTAACTTCCGGCGCACGCGGCGAGTGGCTACCGCCTCTCTGTTTCGCGTCGGCCGGTTCATCTTCCATGCCTCATCCAGCGAGAAATCCATGAGCGAGCCCGAGCACGCCCTGTCCACGATTGCGCGTGGCGCCGACGAAATCATCAAGCGCGAGGAGCTGGTCGAGCGCCTGAAGTCGGGGCGCCCGCTGCGGGTCAAAGCGGGCTTCGATCCGACCGCGCCGGACTTGCATCTGGGTCATACGGTGCTGCTCAACAAGATGCGCCAGTTCCAGGATCTGGGGCATCAGGTGATCTTCCTGATCGGCGACTTCACCGGCATGATCGGCGACCCGACCGGCAAGAACATCACGCGCAAGCCGCTCACCCGCGAAGACGTGCTGGCCAATGCCGAGACCTATGCCGAGCAGGTCTACAAGGTGCTGGATCGCGAGAAGACCGAGTTGCGCTTCAACTCCGAATGGTTCGACAAGATGTCGGCCGCCGACATGATCCGGCTTGCCGCGCAGCACACCGTGGCGCGCATGCTCGAACGCGACGATTTCACCAAGCGCTATGCCGCGCAGCAGCCGATCGCCATCCACGAGTTCCTGTATCCGCTGGTGCAGGGCTACGACTCGGTAGCGCTGAAGGCCGACGTGGAACTCGGCGGTACCGACCAGAAGTTCAACCTGCTGATGGGCCGTGGCCTGCAGGAGCACTACGGCCAGCGCCCGCAGATCGTGCTGACCATGCCATTGCTGGAGGGGCTGGACGGCGTCAACAAGATGTCCAAATCGCTCGGCAACTACATCGGCATCAATGAACCGGCCATCGACATTGTCACCAAGACGATGAAGATCGGCGACGAGTTGATGTGGCGCTGGTTCGAGCTGCTCAGCTTCGAGGTGTCGCTGGACGAGCTGGCGCGGATGAAGCGCGAGGTCGGGGGCGGCCGGCTCAATCCGCGCGACGCCAAGTTGCGCCTGGCGCGCGAGCTGGCGGCGCGCTTCCACGACGCTGCCGCTGCCGAACAGGCGATTGCCGGCTGGCATGCCGTCGTGCGCGGCGAAGGCGACACCGCGCTGCTGCCGCAAACCGACATTGCCGTGCCGGCCGAGGGTTTGCGCCTGGCTGCGCTGCTCACCGCCGCCGGCCTCACCGCCAGCAACTCCGACGCAAATCGGAAGTTGAAGGAGCGCGCCGTGCGCATCGACGCGGCCGTGGCGGAAGACGCGCAGCGCGTTTTCCATGCCGGTTTCGAGGGTGTGCTGCAGGTCGGCAAGCGCAATTTCGCGCGGGTGCGGCTGGTCATCGCCTGAACCGGGAGCTGCATTCGCGCGCCAGGAATTGGCCGCCGGCGCAGAAAACGCTTGCCAAAAAAAGCGCAGGCCGTATGATTCGCGGCCCACGCCGGCACAACGCCGCGGGCCGCGACATGCAACACCTCGACGAACTTCGCTGAAGGTGTTGACGGCCTCGGAAAGCGATGTAGAATGGGCGGCTCACCCGGGACGAAAGGTCACGGGGGCGATCACCGAAAGGGTGATCGGGCAAGAAGATCTTTGACAGTGTGCGCAGGTGAATTGTGTGGACGTCTTGCGTTG